>Ga0208689_1000191_pt1 | contig 56074 bp, 46 predicted proteins | sample June2015DPH_8_15_FD_184700 | JGI IMG/M metagenome (GOLD analysis project Ga0208689, IMG submission 184700) | Peatland microbial communities from SPRUCE experiment site at the Marcell Experimental Forest, Minnesota, USA - June2015DPH_8_150... | ecosystem: Environmental > Terrestrial > Soil >... | reverse complement strand
CGGGAGCGAAAGCGGAAGCGGCTTGCGGATAACGGGCGCGTTTAGTTCTACCCTTCCGATGCGGGTCGCTCTAGTGGAGCACCAAGCCTATATGGAATCCTCTTGTGAGATCCTTCCCTAGGAGAGTGTAGATTAATGGCGCAAATGGAATACTCCGGAAGGGCCTTGCCGGGGATGAACGGAAAGACTCAAAGGGTAGGACAAAGAAAAAGGGCCGGGGAAGAACAATGGCGGGAAGGGAACCCATCGGCCGCGCCTATAGTCGGCGCGGTGTTCGGGCTACTAGTGAAGGGAGTATTTTCAAATGCGCTTACCCTGCTCATACCCCCTCCCCCCCATTGAATAGGCAGGCTCTTTTTGATAGAATATCTCCTTGAGAGGACAGGCAATGCCCGTCGATTGCCTGCCTTCCTTATCGACCTGACTCCTTGCCCAAAAAGAATTGGAGGACGGGCCTATGCGCATTATGAAGAGGCCGGGGAGGGCGTGGGGTAAAGCGAAAAATAGATGGATCATATTTTCATAAAAGGTGCCAGAGAGCATAACCTCAAGAACATCGACGTCCGGCTCCCGAGGAATAGCATGACGGTAGTCACCGGCCCGAGCGGTTCGGGCAAGTCTTCTCTGGCTTTCGATACCATATACGCAGAGGGCCAGCGCAGGTACGTCGAATCTCTCTCGTCCTATGCCCGCCAGTTCCTCGAGCTCCAGGAGAAGCCCGATGTCGATTATATAGAGGGCCTTTCTCCGGCAATAAGCATAGAGCAGAAAAGCATCAGCAAGAACCCGAGGTCCACGGTCGGTACGGTCACCGAGATCTACGACTATCTGAGGCTGCTCTTTGCCCGGCTGGGCCGTGTCTACTGCTACGGCTGCGGGAAGGAGATCAAGAGCCAGCACGTGCCTCAAATTGTGGACGCCATACTCGCCCTCGGCCAATCGACGCAGCTTTCCGTGCTTGCCCCTATCGTGAGGGGGAGGAAAGGCGAGTACCGCAAAGAGATAGACGACCTTAGAAGACAGGGCTTTACCAGGATCAAACTTAACGGCAAAATGGCCGATCTGAGTGAGAACATCGTGCTGGACAAGAAGAAAAAGCACGACATAGATGTCGTAATCGACAGGCTGACCCTCAGGGAGGGCATCGAGAGGCGTCTTTTCGAGGCCGTCGAGCTGGCCCTGAACAAGGCGGGCGGCATCGTGAAGGTGGAGACTGCCGGACAGTCGCTCGTTTTCAGCGAGAAGTTCGCCTGTCCTGACTGCGGCATCAGCTATCCCGAAATGACGCCCGCCATGTTCTCTTTCAATAATCCGTACGGAGCCTGCCCTGACTGTCTTGGCCTCGGCGTAAAGGAGTACTTCGATCCGGACCTGATCGTCCCCAACAAGGAGCTCTCTCTGCGGGAGGGCGCCATCATGCCCTGGAGCGACAAGAATCCCATTGTCTTTCTGCCTTTTCTCGAATCCCTGGTGAAACACTATAGGATAGACGTGAGGAAACCCTTCAAGGACCTGCCGCAGCATGTGCAGGACGCATTGTTCCACGGGTCCGGCGGAGACGAGATCGAGTTCTTCGAAGAGCGCGGCCACAGGCGCCAGCTGGTGAGAAGGCCTTTCGAAGGAGTGATAAAGGAATTGGAGCGGGAGTGGCGGTCTGCATCGGTCTGGGAGAAGGAGAGGTTCGAGCGGTACATAAATCTCATACCCTGTCCTACCTGCAAAGGCGCAAGGCTTAAGAAGGAGATGCTCTGGGTGCGGTTCGGAGATATCAACATCTACCAGGCCACGGAGATGACCATTGCCGAATCCTACAGGTTTTTCAGCGGGGCGGACCTCGCCGAAAAGGATCGGGAAATCGCACGTCCGATCCTGAAGGAGATCACATCCCGCCTGAAATTTCTCATAGACGTCGGCCTCGACTATATCTCGCTGGAGCGGTCCTCGGCAACCCTTTCTTCAGGTGAATCTCAGCGGATACGCCTGGCGACCCAGATCGGCTCAGGTCTGACCGGGGTGCTTTACGTGCTCGACGAACCGAGCATCGGTCTTCACCAACGCGACAACGAGCGCCTCCTTGGGACCCTTGCGAAGCTCCGGGACCTCGGAAATACGGTAGTCGTGGTCGAGCACGATTATGAAACGATCCTGCGGTCCGACTACGTGATAGACTTAGGGCCGGGCGCAGGAGAGAACGGGGGATACCTTGTCTTCATGGGGACGCCGGAAGAGCTGAAGGCGGATGACTCATCGATCACAGGACTCTACGTCTCGGACAGACTCAGGATAGAACAGCCGGGGAGGCGGAGGAAGCCGAGAGGTTCAATCCGCCTGGCGGGCGCAGCCGCACACAATCTGAAAAATATCGAGGTTGAGATACCCCTTGGCGTCCTTACCTGCATTACCGGCGTCTCGGGCTCGGGAAAAAGCTCGCTCGTCATCGACACTCTTTTCCCCCTTCTGAAGCAAAAACTCTACCGTTCAAAGGAGAGGGCAGGCGCTGCCTCGGGCATTGCAGGCTTCGAGGCAATAGACAGGGTGATCGACATCGACCAATCGCCCATCGGCAGGACGCCCCGCTCCAATCCGGCAACTTATACCGGCGTCTTCACCTTTATCAGGGAGCTTTTCGCCAAGACGCCCGAATCCCGCGTGCGGGGCTACAAGGAGGGGAGGTTCAGCTTCAACGTCAAGGGCGGCCGGTGTGAGACCTGCGCAGGCGAAGGTTTCGTGAAGATCGAGATGCAGTTCCTTCCCGACGTACATATCGTTTGCGATGTCTGCAAGGGAAGGAGGTACAACAGAGACACGCTGGAGATCGAATACAAGGGGAAGAACATCGCCGATGTCCTCGGGCTGACGGTAACGCAGGCAATGGATTTCTTCGATTCCATACCTCACATCAAGGGCAAGCTGAAGGTGCTGAACGAAGTGGGTCTTGGATATATCAGGCTGGGCCAGTCGGCCACCACGCTCTCCGGGGGAGAGGCCCAGAGGATCAAGCTTTCGCGGGAGCTGTCGAAGAGGGACACCGGCCAGACCTTGTACATCCTGGACGAGCCGACAACGGGCCTCCACTTCGCCGATATAGAAAAGCTCCTCTTTGTCCTCAACGAACTTATCGAAAGAGGAAATACGATAATTGTGATAGAACATAATATGGACGTGATCAAGTGCGCCGATTATCTCATCGACCTGGGTCCTGAAGGGGGAGATCGGGGCGGCTATGTCGTTGCGACGGGCACGCCGGAGGAGGTAGTCATGAACCGTGAGAGCCACACAGGCCGGTTCCTCGGCCGCTACCTGAACGGGGGGCGGCCGTGAGGAGGGCCATCGTCATACCTGCCCGCTACGGGTCGACGAGGCTTGCTGGGAAACCGCTCGTGGAAATCGCGGGTAAACCGCTCGTGCAATGGGTCTATGAGCGGGCGTCGGCATCGGCTCTCAAGGATGAGGTGCTGATCGCGACGGACGACGAGAGGATCAGAAAACGGTGCGCCGACTTCGGCGCCGAGGTCGTCATGACGGGCCGATGCCGAAGCGGCACCGACAGGGTCTGCCAGGCAATAAGGAACAGGGAGGCGGACATTGTCGTCAACCTCCAGGGCGATGAGCCCGAGATCAGGCCCGACATGATCGACGCCCTCTTTCGCGCCATGGAGGCAGAAGAGCTTGTGATGGCCACGCTCTGCTCGAAAATCGGCGACCCCGACGAGTATGAGAACCCCCATGTAGTGAAATGCGTCTTCGACAGGAACAACTTTGCCCTTTACTTCTCCAGGGCGCCTCTGCCTTTTCTGCAGCGGCCGGCGTCAATCCCTTTTTTTAAGCACATCGGAGTCTACGCCTTTACCCGCCCTTTTCTGGAAACCTTCGTGACCCTTCCCGAAGGGCGGCTCGAAGCCGCGGAATCGCTCGAACAGCTCCGCGCCCTGGAGGCCGGCTACAGGATCAAGGTCATCCTCACCGAGTACGATGGAGTGGGCATCGATACGGAGGCGGATTTGGAGCGGGCCGCGGAGCGGCTTGCTCGTCTTCCGGCTTAGACCCGTCCTTCCCTCTTCTTGAAAAGATAGGTGAACCAGAAGCTCTCAGAGTAGCTGTCCAAGAGATCGAGCCGCAGCGAAAGCTTCTCTTGAATACTCGCTCCTTCCGTCCGTATGAGACCTGATACCAGGTAGTAGTCTCTCGTGTAGAACTCCTCTATTCTTGTGAGGGGATCGATAACAGCAAAATGCATGTTGGCGATGATGAGGTCCGCTTGAAGGCACAGGAAGTCCTCAGCCTTTCCCATGACGAGGTACAGCCTCTCTTCGAGACCGTTCAGGCGTCTGTTTTTCCTCGCCGCCTCGACGGCGAGATTGTTGTTTTCTATGCCCACTGCGCTCGAAGCGCCCATTTTGAGGCAGGCTATGGAAAGTATCCCCGTGCCCGTGCCGAGGTCGAGGACGCGGCGGGGACACCGGCAGGCATAGAGTCTGTCCAGGAGCGTCAGGCATCCCTTCGTGCTCGCGTGAAAGCCGGAGCCGAAGGCCATGTTGGGGTCCACGAGGATATCGAAAGGGGCGCCAACGGGCCCGTTCCACGGTTGATGTATGCCTATCCTCCCCACCCGTAAGGGGGCAAGGGGGCCGCCCGACTCCCAGTCTTCGTGCCTGATCGTCAGCTCGGACCTGACGGGCAGGCTAAGACACTCGGAGAGACCCCTTTTCGGGGCACGATAAAAGAGGAACGAATATTGACCCTCCCGCCAGAAGCCGATGTAATCCTCGTCCTTTACGAAGCGGACCTTTTCGCTGACGTCGCCTTCGAATTCATAGATGTATACGAGGTCGTACACTGAGCCGCTCCATCTGCGAACTAAGCACGGGCACGTACGTTTTGTATCCCGCGGGTAAATAACATACGGAAAGGAGGGAAAAAATCAGCGGAAAAACCGGGCAGAGCCTATGCTTCGATCTTGATCTGCTTGGGTTTCACCTCTTCCTTTTTCGGAAGCTCGATCCGCAAGATTCCGTCCTTGAGCACGGCCTTGATGCTCGATGGGTCTATCAATTTCGTAAGGGTAAAAGACCTGGTGAATACGCCGTATCCCCTTTCCATCCTGTAGTAGCTGTCGGGGTCGATACCCGGCTCCAGCCGCCTTTCGCCCTTAATTGTAAGCTCGTTCTCGTGTATCTTGATGTCTATCGAGTCTTTATCGACCTCGGGAACCTCCAGCTTGAGGATGAAGCCGTTCGCCGATTCGAAGATATCGACGGGCGGCATCCATTCGCTCGACACGAAGTCCTCTTTCCTCGTCCTCTCAATGTCCCGGTACATCTTGTCAAGCCTTTCCTGCAGAGTGAACAATTCCCTGAACGGATCCCACCTCGTCGCCGCCATTATCACACCTCCGCTGATTTTACTCTATTATAATGTTCCGAAAGCGCCTCTTCAAGAGCTTATTCCCTGACGCCCTTCCCGCACGGAAAATAGGAAAGTGTGCTCGACTACTCTTTTGGTCTCAACGGTAATAGAATATATGGGGGTGCCCGAAATGACCATACCGTACGGCTTGGCGGAGACAATCGGCCTGCGAGATGAGATGGAGGACGGCCATGCGATCTGGGACGATGAGGAGACGGGCATCTTCAGCGCTGAGGTCTACGACGGGCACGGCGGCTGGATTGCGGCTTCACTCGCTGCAGATATACTTACGGCTTTTTTCCTGGCCAGGCAAAAGGAGATATGGCGGGAAAGAGGCCATAAGGAATTAGATGCGGATGCGCTAAGGGACGCGTATTTAGCTGCGGACCGGTATATCGTCGGCCGTACGGAAAGCGGGTCTGCGACGGCGACCCTGTATATTTACGGGGGGGCCTTCCTTGCCGCAAACGTCGGAGATGCCCGGATAGTTGTCGGAGAAGGGAGAAGGGCGATCGACCTCACGGTCGACCACAAGCCCGATCTTCCCGGAGAAAGAGATAGGATCGAGGCCCAGGGTGGGAGAGTGATCGCTTATGACGTAGCGCGTGTTCAAGGGGTGCTTGCCATGAGTCGTTCGCTCGGCGACGGCCCGCTCAAACCCTTTGTAACGGCCGAGCCGAGGGTCGCCCGGGGGTTCTTCGGCAGGGGCGATGATGTGGCCGTTATTGCCTGCGACGGCCTGTGGGATGTATTGACTTCGGAAGACGCAGTCAGAATCGCCCGCACCGCCTCGGGACCGTCCGATGCGGCGAAGCTCCTGGAAAAAGCGGCCCTCGACCGTGGAAGCACGGATAACATAACCGTGATCGTCCTGGACCTGCGCGGGTATACCGCAAGCTGCAAGGGGGATGTTCTTCACGTGACGGGGGTACTCGACTGCGCGCAGCCAGGGGGTGCTTGTTCGGCCGGGTAATCCGGGTTCTCGAGCCTCTCGCCGTCTACCCGGAATTACTTGACGAGGGGAAGCATGGCCTTGAACTCGGGAGTCCCGGCCCGCTTCAGGAGCTCGTAAATCACCATCTCGGTTGAAGTTATGGTAATGCCCGCCGCCCTCATCCTGTCGAGCGCAACCGCTACGTTATGGGGAGAGCGCGAGGCTATCGCGTCGCTCACGACATGGATGTTGAAACGGGAATTGCCCGAGAGGGCGGTTTGGGCAACGCATATGTGGGCCTCGATACCGGCTAAGATCAGCGCGGATCTGCCGGTCTTTGCCACTGCAGCGGCGAATTCGTCGGAGAGGAAGCAGTCGAAAGTCGTTTTTTGAATGGCCGCCGACGTGAGCTTCTCACCTATCTCTCCCAACGTCCGGCCAAGTTTCTCCTGCTCGGTAACGATCACGGGAAGTTCCATGACGCGGGCGAGGCCGAGGAGACGCTTCGCGTTCTCCACCATCTTCTCCGCCTCCACGACCGCCGGGGTGAGCTTCTCCTGTATATCGATAAGAACTAGAAGAGCGTCCCGGGCCTTAATGGTTCCTTTGTCGTACACCTGGCCTCCCACGGTAGTCATAATCGCGCCCTACCGCCTACCCGGGCGATCCTGCGCAAAGCTTCTCCGGTCGGTACTGCCGAAAAAATAGGGAAAGGTCGGAAGAGAATTAGGCGAACCGATCGAACCACCTATTTCTTAGGCTGCATCTGCTGTTCACAGCAAATGATGTCGCACACTCCAGCACAGCCACACGCTTCGTCGATTGAAACGACGAGGCCGCAAACCTCGCAATAAAGCTGATTACCGCGGCCCGCCTTCGCTTTCTTCGCCTTAGAGGCCTTCGCCTTCGCCGGCTTTGCAGCCGGTTTCGCCGCTGCCCCGGCCTTCCCGGTCGCCGATTTTGCGGCTGCCGCCTTCGGCGCCCCCTTTACTCCCTCTGTCTTTACCGGTTTTTTCGGTTTTGCGGCTGCTGTTTTCGCCGCCGCTTTTTTCGTCTTCGGTGCTGCCTTTGCCATTTCCTTATCACCTCCTCCCTGGTTCCCCATTTTTCCTGCCCGGTTCGCCTAACCCTTCCTTCGTTTAACGCTCTCATCCGAGCGTTTTTTAGCAGTCGGAAAAAGCCCTCTATCCGGTCAAAAGCTCGATTCTGATGCGCCCCGCGCGCTTCATTCTTTTCAGTGCTGCAGGGTCGCCCTTGATTCGGCCGACGATGTTCACGTCGCTGGTCGGTACAGGATCAGGTCCACGGCTCAAGGGCGTCGGACCAAAGAAAAGGGCGAGGGCGGCACCGGGCGGCCAATAGCCGATATCTCCCACGTTCACGCGGGAGGTCGCCGTCTCGTCCAGGAGTTGCTTCACGGGGATCTCGAAATAGAATTCGTCCCCCCAAACATGGGGTTGCGTTTCTATGGGCAGCGCGTCGACTATAGCTCGCGCGCAGGGCGTGTCGGAGAACTCGGCCTCGATCGCTACATCCTCGATAATGATCCTGGCAGGCATCGGCATCCTTCCCTCTCAACGGTTAGTCTCTAAATATAAGCTTATTGGCGCGCCGTCTCAACAAAAAAGTGCTCCACGGAAGGCTCGGAGAAAAAAATGTGATGGAGGCGGTCCGATTTTTTTGCCAACAGGCGGTCTTTGGCCCATAATATATCTCGTGGCACTTTTCCTGGCGGGCTTTTTCTTTCTCTACAGCATGCTTCACTTCTACTTGCTCGTGCGGGCGAAAGCGGACCTGCCTCTCGGCCCCGGCGGGGCTCTTCTCCTCGCCCTTTTCCTGGTCTTGATGATCACGGTTCCCGTATTGACGCGGTCGTTCGAAAACGCGGGGCTGACATCGCTGGCCCGCTTGGCGGCCTTTACGGGATATACGTGGATGGCCTTGCTTTTTCTTTTCTTTTGCGCCTCCATATTGATCGATTTATGGCGTCTCGCGGTCTACATCACAGATGCGGCGATTAGAGAAACGCCCTTATGGCTGAGGCCTTCGGCAAGGTCCTGTTTCTTGCTGGCTTGCGCGGTCGCAGCGGCAGTCGCTTCCTACGGCTGGTTCGAGGCGCGTATGATACGGACAGAGCGGGTGAGGCTTTCAAGCCCCAAGATCCCTGCCCATATCGGCCCTTTGAGGATCGTCCAGATTTCGGACATACATTTGGGGTTGACAGTGGGGCCGGAGAGGCTGAGAAGGATCGTGGACCTGGTTAGGAAGGCGAAGCCGGACATACTGGTCTCGACAGGAGATCTGGTGGACGGCCAGATGACCTACAGGGATGGCGCTATGGAGTTGCTGGAGACCATAGCGCCGCCGCTCGGCAAATTCGCCGTTACGGGCAACCACGAATTTTACGCCGGGCTAGACCGCTCCCTTGCCTTCACGACTAAAGCCGGCTTTCGCGTGCTTCGCGGCGAGGCGGTCACCGTCCACGACATCATCAATATAGTCGGCGTCGACGACCCTGCAGGCCCGGGTTACGGGTCGTCAAGCACCGGGGAGTCGGCGCTCCTCAGCTCCGTAAAGAACGGGAAACTCACCCTTCTCCTGAAGCACCGGCCGGTGGTGGACAGGGAAAGCATGGACCTTTTCGACCTCCAGCTTTCGGGGCACGTTCATGACGGCCAGATCTTTCCCTTCAGGCTTATCACCCGTTTTTTTTATCCCCTCGTCGCGGGCCTCTATTCTTTTTCGCCCCACGGGTCCTTCCTTTATGTGAGCAGAGGCTCAGGCACGTGGGGACCGCCCGTCCGCTTTCTCGCGCCCCCTGAAATAACGGTCATCGACCTGATCGGCCGGTCGCCCTGATGGCCTTATCCCTGCTTTCCTTGTACGTGCGCCCGGCCTGACAACCGAGGGACGCCGTCAGACGTCGAGGATGACGAATGCCTTCCAGCCGTCGCCGGTTCTCTTGAGGCTGAACCGGTGGAGGGTCACAGCCTTCACGTCGACGCGCTGCTCGTGGCGATGGAGGTCCAGCTTTTCGCCCGCGGCCCGTGCGCGGAGAAGATATGCGCCTTCCCTCTCCGCGACCGATATGTCCGTGATTCTCAATAGGAGCTGCTCGGCGTCCTTGTAATAAATAAGCTCCTGAAGAAGATCGAAGAGGAGCATATCGAGCTCGGTGTTTTCCAGATCGATCGTCCTGCCCTGGCTGGGCGATAGGGCGCTCAGGTCTTCGATCATCACGTTCATCGTCGCTTCGGCGGCGGCGACAAAAACCTCCTCCAGGCTGTCGCCTTCTGCCTCGAATGCGATGTCCGCCGTCGCAACGTCATCGAGGTAACGATACGCGGATGAGCTCAAGCTATCCTTTTACGTTGCCCAAGGGGGCGAAGCGTACAACCCTCCTGGCGATCCCTGCCAGCTCGGCCGCCTCGGCCACCTCATCGATATTCTTGTAAGCCGCCCCGGCCTCCTCTGCAAGGCCGGACCAGGACGCGGTGCGCACGTAAATGCCCCGCCCCTCCATCTCCCGCTGCAGCTCCCTTCCCCGCCATTGCTTGCGTGCCGCCGTGCGGCTCATGGTGCGTCCGCTTCCGTGGGGCGTGCTGAAGAAGGTCTCTCTACCTTTTTCGGTCCCTACGAGGAGGTACGAACCCGTTTCCATGCTCCCCCCGATGATGACAGGCTGGCCCAGCTTCTTATATCGCTCTGGTATCTCCTCCATGCCCGGCCCGAAAGCCCTGGTCGCCCCCTTCCTGTGGACGAGGAGCGACCTTTCCTTCCCGTCCACCAGATGCTTTTCAAGCTTGGCAGTGTTGTGGGCAATGTCGTATATCATGCGGACGCCCAGCTTTTCCGCGGACCCTTTGAAGACGCGGGAAAAGACCTCCCTAACGCGATGGAGGATCACCTGGCGGTTAGCGAAGGACATGTTGAGGGCGCATTTCATCGCCGAGAAGTAGTCGCGCCCTTCCGGCGAATCGAAGGGGGCGCAGGCAAGTTCGCGGTCCGGGACGCGAATGGCATACTTTGTTTCCATTACCTTGAGGAAGGTCTGGAGGTAATCGGTCGCCACCTGGTGGCCGAAGCCCCTGCTCCCGCAATGGAACATGACGACTACCTGCCCCGGCGCAAGGCCGAAGGCCCGGCAAAGGGACTCGTCGAAGATGTTTCGCTCGTGGACTACCTGGACCTCGAGGTAGTGGTTGCCCGACCCCAGGGTCCCGATCTGGTTGAACCCGCGGGCGATGGCTTTTTCACTGACCGTCGAGGCGTCGGCCCCTTTGGTGCAGCCCCAATCTTCCGTGAGCTCCAGGTCCTCGTTCCAGCCGTAACCGTTTCGGACGCACCACCCGGCGCCCTGTTCTATGACGGCGCGGAATTCTTGCTTCGACAGCTTCAGAAAACCGGTGCTTCCTACACCCGAGGGCACGGCTGCATAAAGCTGGTCGACCAGGTCCTTCAGCCGGGGTTGCACCTCCTTCAGGGTTAGGTCCGTTTTGACGAGCCTCATTCCGCAATTGATATCGAAACCTATGCCGCCCGGCGATATGACCCCTCCCTTCTCGATGTCCATTGCCGCAACTCCCCCGATGGGGAAGCCGTATCCGAAATGGCCGTCGGGCATGCAGAGGGCATACTTTGTCACTCCGGGCAGCGTAGCTACATTCGTCACCTGGTCGTAGACGGCATCATCCATTTCCTTGATCAGCTTCTCCGTTCCGTAGACGCGAGCGGGTACCCGCATGCCCGCCTTATATGAGACGGGCAGCTCCCACACGGTCTCCGATATCCGCTTCAGGCCCTCCGGCATCGACACTGCCGCACCTCCTCCCTGTACTATTCTCGCACAGAACTGCGCGCCGCAGAAAAGAATAATGCACCGGAAGCATCGGCGGGAAAGGGCGCGTCCCCGTTACAGAATACCAGGCTGTTCTTTCAATATAGTAATCGAGGGTTTGCAAATAAAGTGAGGGGCGCCCAGGGGATTGCGCGAATGCGGCAGAAGAATAGATGTTGACACCCTCGATACCGTATAGTATATTTTGAGGGTTTGTGAATAAGTGCACAAGGGGGGGGACCGAATCATGAAGGATCAAGCTATAGGGGTAGCCTTGCCCATGGCAGAGGCGGACATCAGGCGTGGATGGATTGTGACATTCGCCGGCATGGGCGTAAACCTCGCCCTTGGCATCCTTTACGCGTGGAGCGTCATCAAAGGCGGTATACCGGATGGGTGGGGCTGGACTAATGCGGACAAAGCCCTGCCATACTCAGTGGGCTGTCTCGCCTTTGCTCTCGCCATGATACCGGCGGGAAGGCTGCAGGATAAGATAGGGCCTCGCTGGGTCTCCACTCTTGGCGGTGTATTCGTCGGCGTCGGTTTTATCGTCGCAGCGCTCTCCGGCTCGTCCCTGGCCGGCTTTGTCCTGGGCTTCGGTATCCTCGGAGGAATAGGGATCGGCTTCGGGTACGCCTCGGCCACCCCGCCTGCGGTAAAGTGGTTTCCCCCGCAAAAGACCGGATTGATTGCCGGTCTGGTCGTTGCCGGTTTCGGCCTTGCTTCGGTCTATATCGCTCCGGTCGGCACCTGGCTGCTCAAGGCCTATTCCAGGACGGTTACGGTCGCGCACACTGACGGGACCATGAAGTCCGTCGTGCAGATGGGCGTCTCGAACACCATGCTCACCTTCGGGATAGCCTTCTTCATAGTCGTCATCGGGCTGTCGCAGTTATTGCGCGACCCCCCGGCCGGACACGGGGCCGCCGCAGCGGCCAAAGCCGGCGCCCCGGCAAAGAAAGACCGTTCATGCAAGGAAATGCTTTCCTCGTCGCAGTTCTATGTTCTCTGGATCATTTATTTTGTCGGCGCGGCCGCCGGTCTCACCTTCATCAGCTTTGCCCAGGACCTCGGCAAGAAATCTCTCGGGGAGCTCGCCTTCATCGCAGTGGCCGTCCTTGCCGTGGGCAACGCCGCCGGGCGCATCCTGGCCGGCCTCGTTTCGGACAAAATCGGCCGGCAGTGGACCCTCTTTTTCTTTCTCCTCCTCCAGGCCGCCGTGGTATTCACCCTTTATCTCATGAAGGGCGGTTCCCAATGGCCTCTCCTTATGGCGATACTGCTTTTCATAGGGGGATGTTACGGCTCCAACCTCTCCCTGTTCCCCTCGGCCGCCAAGGACTATTTCGGCCTGAAAAATTTCGGCGTCAACTATGGCTTCATCTTTACCGCCTGGGGCTTTGCAGGTCTGCTCATGCCCTGGATTAACGGCAAGATAAAAGACGTAACCGGCTCAAATGACATTACCTTCTTCATCATCATCGTCATGCTTCTCGTGGGAGCTCTTCTCACCTTCGTGAGCCGGTCCGTAGCGGCAAGAGACGAGCTTCGCCTGTCCCGGTGAGACGCAAGGGGTCCGGAGGCCGTAAAAGAAGTTACGTGAAAACGCTCACAGACACGGCGCCGGCAAGGGGCGTGAAGGGGGTTTAGGCCCGTCTGTCCGTTTTTTGACTTGACATGCCGCAATAGTATTAGTATAGTTGTTCTACTAACATGACGCGCCGGAGCCCCACAAGGGAAAAGGTCCTCGCCTTCATACGGTCATTCAGGCAGGAACACGGATATTCCCCTACAATAAGGGAGATCGCCCAAAACTGCGGCCTCAGCAGCCCTTCAGTCGCGCAGCATCACTTGAGATCATTGGAGCGGAAAGGCTTGATTACCAGGGGGAAGGAGAAGTTCCGGACCATAGGGGTCATAGAGGACGAAAACGACCAGCCCTCCCTCCCGCTCCTGGGGCGAATAGCGGCGGGCCACCCCATCCCTGTCCCCACAACAGAAACAGTGAGCACCGCCGAAAGGATTCGCGTTCCGCCGGAGATCGCAAGGGGCAGCAAGCACCTCTATGCCCTTGTCGTGCAGGGCAATTCAATGGTCGATGCCATGATCGGCGACGGCGACATAGTGGTGATGGAGCAGGCGCCGGAGATAAGGAACGGGGATGTAATTGCGGCGTGGCTCAAGAAAGAGCAGGAGGTGACCCTGAAGAAAATATATTTCGAGAAGGAAGGGGAAATAAGGCTTCAGCCTTGCAACCCCTATATGATGCCCATCTACCAAGCTGCGGAGAATATCGAGATCCAGGGAAGGGTGATAGGGGTCATCCGGGTCCACAGCACGCGCCGATAGCTTCGAATAATCGAGAAAGCTGAAAAAAAACCGACCGTCTTAAAGAAGGACTTGAAAAAGTAGTACAGATGTTCTATATTAGCCTCCATGAGGATAGCGTGCGTCTTTATACCTCATTTTTACCTGCAGGTAGAAAGATCGAACCATCGCGGTCTTAAAGGTCCCGTAGTGATCGGAGGGACGCCCTTCGATCCTGCTCCCGTCATGGATTGCTCCGAGGAGGCGGCCGCCAGGGGCGTCGGGCCCGGCATGCCCCTTTCCGAGGCATACCATCTCTGTCCGGAGGCCGTCTTCCTGCCAGTAAGGGAAGGGGGCTGCGGCGATGTGTGGGAGCAGACGCTCCACGCCCTTGGTTCGTTCGCGCTCCGCATCGAGTCGCCCGGTGCGGGCCTTGCCTATCTCGATATAACGAGGAGCGCCCGCCTCTATAGGGGGGAGGAGCGCCTTGCAGCGGCGCTCGTCTCTATGCTTGCAGCGGCGCGCGCCCTGTCGGCTCGGGCCGGCGTGGGGAACTCGAGGTTTCTTGCCCTGCAGGCCGCACGTGCCGCCTCGCCGGTACTCGTTGTCCCCCGGGGGATGGAAAAAGCGTTCGTTGCCCCGTTGTCGATAGACGCCCTGCCTGTCGATGACGAGGCAAAGGAGCGCCTGGCGCTGCTCGGCCTTACGACGCTCGGCAAGCTGGCTGCCCTTTCGTGCAGGGACCTTTGCTCCCAATTCGGGAAAGCAGGCAGGCCCATGTGGGAGATGGCCTGCGCGATCGACGAGACCGGGCATATACGGAAAAGACGGGGGAAGGCGGAGGTTGAGAAGGAAGCGGCACTGGAGGCCCCCCTGGAAACGATCGGTGAGATCGCAAGGGCATTTGAGGTATGCCTCCGGGAAGGCTGCGCCGAGTTGAGGAAGACGGGCCGGTCGTGCAGGCGGATAGACATGGTCCTCTCCCTTCGGTCCGGGAAGCGCCTTGAGTGCTCCCTCATGATGAAGGACGCCGCCAATTCGGAAGAACGCATCCTCGAACGGGTTATGGCCTACCTGTCCTCCTTAGCTATTGGAAGCGCGGTCAAAGGCATAAGCCTCTCCCTTTCCGATCTTTCTAGGACAGGGGAGCAGGAAAGCCTTTTCGGCAAAGCGCATCTCCGAAAAAAGATCGAGGGGGCAAGGCATTATCTCAGGGAGCGGTACGGAGAGCCGACGCTTTTCAGGGTAGAGGAGGCGGAAAAGGATTCGCGCCTGCCTGAGAGAAGGTATGTCTTTAAAGAAGCCTAGGGGGACTATCTCCCCTTACGAGCCGGAAGAGATAGAAGTAGATGCCCCGAAGGGGAGGCCGGAGACTGTACTGATAAGGAAAAGGCCCGCTAAAGTGAGGGAGGTGCTCAACGTGTGGAGGATCGACGAGGAGTGGTGGCGCCGGCCTGTATCGAGGCTCTATTTTTCCCTGGAGATGGCGAATGGGGCCAGGGTGACCCTCTTTTGCGATCTATTGACGAGCCGGTGGTACCGCCAGAACTGGGTGTAGATGTAAGCCCATGGACTACGTCGAGCTCCATGCCCACTCCAACTTTTCCCTCCTCGACGGGGCGGCATTTCCGGAAAGCCTGGTCGACGCCGCCCGTGCCTCGGGAATGAGATCCCTCGCCCTAACCGATCACGATGGTCTCTACGGTGCGCCCCGATTCTTCAAAGCGGCGAGAGAGGCCGGCGTGAAGCCGATCCTGGGGGCCGAGCTTACCCTGGAAGGGGGCTTCCACGTTACCCTCCTCGTGCAAAACGGGACGGGGTACGCGAACCTTTCCAGGGCGATCACCAGGTCCCAACTATCGGGCACAAAGGGGGACCCCTCTTTAAGCTTTTCCGCCCTCGCTTCATATACCGGCGGCCTCATCTGTCTTTCCGGCTGCAGAAGGGGAGAAGTCCCTTCTCTCCTACTTAAGGGGAGGAAGGTCGATGCAATAAAGGCTGCCCGAAGATATCTCGACCTCTTCTCGCCTCACTTCTATATCGAGCTCCAGCACCACCTCCATCCGGACGATACCCGTCTCTGCGGGCAGCTCATGGACGTGGCGCGGGAAATAGGCGTGCGTCCCGTCGCCTCCAACAACGTCCATTATCCCGTACGGGACGATTTTCGCCTCCACGACGTGCTCGTCTGCATCAAGAACAGGGTGGCCTTGGAAGCTTCCGCTCCCTTCCGCCGGGCCAATTCAGAATATTACCTGAAAGGCGCAAAGAAAATGCTGGAGCTTTTGCCCGCCCTTCCAGGGGAGGCCATCAGCGGGACGGCGGCCGTCGCGGAATGCTGCCGGTTCGACCTCGATTTTTCATCCTACCGTTTTCCAGAATTCAGCTTGCCCCCCGGCGTCGCCTCCCCCGCGCCATACCTGAAGGGGCTTTGCCTGGAGGCGGCGCGCCGCAAGTACGGACAAACGCTGCCCGAAGAGGTCTCGAAGCGTCTTGACCATGAGCTTCAGCTTATAGAGGGCAAAGGTCTTTGCGGTTATTTCCTTATCGTGCGGGACATCATGGAGTTTGCAAAAAAAAGCGGCATCCCGGCCCAAGGGAGGGGGTCGGCCGCAAGCTCGCTCGTTGCCTATCTCCTTGGCATTACGCCGGTGGACCCGATAAAGCACAGGTTCTTCGTCGGGAGGTTCCTGAACGAGTTTGCAGTCCCGGATATCGATATAGACATCGCAACGCACCGCCGCGAAGAGGTGCTTCGCTATGTGTACGACAGGTACGGCGAAGAGCATGCGGCTATGGTCTGCACATACGTGACGTTCCAGGGACGCAACGCGATACGGGAGGTAGGCAAGGTCCTCGGCATCAGCCCCCCCATCCTCGACCGCATGGCGAAATCGGTGAGCGCTTACGGTGCTGCCCGCGTCGTGGAAGACCTGAAGGAGATAGGCGAGTTCGCAGGCCTTATAGACTCGGAAGCCTGGAAGCATTTCCGGTCCCTCTGTGAAAAAATAGCCGATTTCCCTCGCCATCTCTCCATACACGTGGGCGGCATGCTCGTCGTGTCGAGCCCTATCACGGAGATCGTGCCCCTCGAGCGGGCGCGGGCCGAAGGCAGGGTTGTCTGCCAATGGGACAAGGACGGCGTCGATGATGCCGGCCTCATCAAGATAGACCTGCTGGGCTTGCGGATGCTCTCGTTGATCGATGAGGCGGTGAGCCTCGTGAAAGAACACCGGGGTATTGACCTTCACCTCGACGAGTTGAGCGAAGACGACCCGGCAGTCTATGACCTGATCGCCCGGGCCGATACGGTCGGGGTTTTTCAGGTGGAGAGCAGGGCCCAGATGCAGACGCTGCCGAGGCTGAGGCCGCGTTCCATTGAAGACCTGGGGGTTGAGGTGGCCCTCATCAGGCCCGGCCCCCTCCAAGGCAACATGGTCCATCCCTACCTTCAAAGGCGACAGGGGGTCGAGGAGGTCGTCCACCTCCACCCTTTGCTTGTCCCCATCCTGGACGAGACCCTTGGGGTGATCCTTTATCAAGAGCAGATACTGCAGGTAGCCATGGCGATCGCGGACTTCTCCCCCGGGGAAGCGAACCTGCTCAGGAAGGCCATGGGCAGGAAGAACGCATTTCTCGAGATGCAGAAGTGGCGGGCGCGCTTCGTCGAAGGGGCGAAAGGAAAAGACGTGCAAGAGGCGACGGCGAACAGGATCTTCGACCTCATCGGCGGTTTTGCCGAGTTCGGCTTCTGTAAGAGCCATGCCATGAGCTTTGCCGTCCTTGTCTACAGGTCGGCCTTCCTGAAGACCTATTACCCGGTCGAGTTCTACTGCGCCCTTCTCAACAATCAGCCCATGGGCTTTTATATCCCCGAGGTAGTGGTGGGCGATGCCAAAAGGCATGGGGTGGCGGTCCTGCCTGTGGATATCAACCGGAGCCTATGGCCGTGCTCGGTGGAGAGAGGGGGTATAAGGATCGGCTTCAGGTACGTCAGGGAACTCGGAGAGGAGCGCACCGGGAGGATCATGAAGGCCAGACAGGCCGGATATTTCACTTCCTTCAAGGATTTTTACATCAGGACAAAGCTCGACAGGGAGTCGCTCAAGGGGCTCATTATGGCGGGCGCCTTCGATGCCCTCGACGGATCGAGAAGGCGGGTACTCTGGAAATCGGGCTTTCTCGATGCTTATAACCGTGGGAACATCGACTTCGCCGCAGACGAAGAGGTGCGCCTCGACGAGATGGCCTGGAATGAAAAGCTGGCGGCGGACTACGCAGTTCACGGTTTTTCCGCGAGCGGCCACATCCTGGACCGGTACCGGGAGAGCCTGGCAAGGACGGGCAGGCTCCCGAGCTCGGCCCTCCCTGAATACCCTTCCGGGAAGGACGTAAGGGTGGCAGGGCTGACCGTCTGTCTGCAGATGCCCCCCACGGCAAAGGGGTTTGCCTTTCTAACGCTGGAAGATGAGGAGGGACTGATGAATATCGTCCTTCGCCCCGATGTCTACGACGCCTACAGGCAGATCGTCCGCCTCGAGCCCCTCGTCGTCATCGATGGGGCGGTCGAGAAGAAAGACGGGGTACTCAACATCATAGCAAAGAGGGTTACGCTATTAGGGGGTCCTGGCCCTTTTCACGCCTGACTTTGTCGTCGTGTCGGCGCGCCATCCTCACATACTTCAAGAGTATGCTCCGGTGGGCGCCTCCCCGACTTCGCGTCATCCACAAAAATAGCCCAGGCCCCCCTCGGACCCCCATGTATGCCTGACTCAGAGCTTCAATCGTTTGTCTTCAAGGTCAGGCGGGTCTCTTTTTCAATTCGCAATCACGGTACAAGCTATCCCAGGGGGTAGGGGACATGTCCCTGAACACGCGTGGCGTAGCGACCGTTAACCAGTGCAGGCGTTCCTTCGCGTTCGCGAAGCGATGCGGAGAGATGCTCGAACCCGCTTAGTCCCGGCCATCTCGGAGCAAGCGAAGGGGCACCTTGCAATGGTCGGGAGCGTAGCCTTGTCGTGTGAAGGGGCCGTGTCCCCTGCGCTCCGTAGTAAACATGGCCTGACTATGATTGCGAATTGGTTGGTTTAAAGCGCCTGGCGCCGGTTTTCGCTTGCTTTTTGCCTCGGTGGTTAATTACAATGGAGAGGGGAAAGCCATGTGGATCCTGATCAACTGGTTCATCACCACCGTTGCCATCATTATTACCGCCTATCTCCTGCCGGGCGTCGCCGTGCGGAGTCTCGGCGCTGCGGTAGTCACGGCACTGGTGCTGGGGTTGATCAATGCTTTCATCAGGCCCATACTCATCGTCCTGACCTTGCCCCTCAACATCCTGACCCTCGGACTTTTCACCTTTGTTCTGAACGCGCTCCTGGTCCTGCTGACCAGCTCCATCGTCCCGGGTTTTTACGTGCGGAGCTTCTGGTGGGCCCTTCTTTTCAGCCTGGTCTTCTCAATCGTGAGCTTCCTGCTCCATCGCGTAGTCCGCTAGGGGCCGGCGCAACTGCAATCCCATCGAATCGTCATCCGGCCGGATCAAAGGGCCGCCCTCATCCCAGCTCTACGAGGTCGATGGGTGTCTTTGTCACCCTCTCCAGCCTGTCTTTACGTGTCACGAAATCCACCTCTATACCTATGGAGCCCTTTCCGGGAAAGACGAACTTGGGCTCGACGGCAAAGAACATGCCCTCCATCAGGACCCTTCTGTGGCGGGCCGTGATGACCGGCAGCTCGTTGATCTCCAGCCCGAGCCCGTGACCGATAAAGGATACGCGGTCGGGCCCGTACCCCATGAAGTGCGCCTCGAGACCTGCCCTCTTCACCCTCCCATAGGCCCGCTCGAATAAGGCGGTGCAGTCCATGCCCTCTTTTCCAAAGACCTCCAGGTCTTCCAGGATCTCCCGCGCTACCTCGTAGGGCTTCCGGAACATGTCGTCCAGCCTTCCTACTGCGTAAGGCCTCGTCTCATCGGTAATGTAGCCGTTATACCCGCCTCCGTAGTCCACCAGGACGGGCACGCCCCTCTCCACCGCCTTAAGGGAAGACCCCTGGGGAACGGCAGGGCTGACGCCGAGGCCCGCAATAGGGACATCGCCTGCGGAGGGGACCGTCCCCGCGTAGCCGGACGTCACGTAGAGGTTCATCATCTCCTGGTTAAGCCCCCGCATCCTGAGGAGGCCCTGGTGGCCGTTCTGTCTGCCCACAGCCACGAGGGCGGCATCTATGTCTATCTCCTTTGCGCCCTCCCGGATCACCTTCGGCGCGAAAGCGAAGACCGCGTCGCAGATCGCCCCCGACCTGCGCGCCTGCTCGATCTCGAAGGGGCTTTTCACAATCCTCAGTTCCTTGATGAGACCCGATATGTCGGTGAAGTCCTCGAAGGCCATAAGTTCCTTGAGCCGCTGAAAGACGGCGACGGGAACGACATCGAGCTCCATGCCGCCCCTGCCCTTGAAGACGCCTTTTTTCCGCAGCATTCGCACCATGTCCCTGTCGCTCCTGACCTCCGTAACGGAAAGGGGCGTCTCCGCCCGGGCGCGCTCGACATTTCTCAGGACGAAGTACAGGGGCTCCCCATCGGCGGTGATGACGAGGGTGGCCTTCTGGGCCGAGCCGGTAAAGTAGAAGAGATCGACGTGCTGGACGATCAAGCAGAAATCGATCCCCGATTTTGACATGAGGTTTTTCAGGCCGGCAATTCTCGAGGCGATTTCCTCTTTGGGAGTGTACTCACCCCCCGCGAGCTTCGGCAACATATTCCATGACCCTCCCCAGGACGTCTTCCTTTCGGACCCTCACAGGCTCCTTTTCGGTGCGTCCCTTGATGTCGAGGTTCCCCTCCCGGAGTCCCCGCTCGCCGATCGTCACGCGCAGGGGTATGCCTATAAGGTCGCAGTCCTTGAACTTGACGCCCGGTCTTTCCTCTCTGTCGTCGAGGATCGTTTCCACCCCCGAGGATAAAAGCGCCCTGTAGAGGTCCTGCGCTATTGCCATGCTCTCACCGTGGGACGTGTTGACGGGCAGGACCTCGACCTCGAAGGGGGCGATGGCGAAAGGCAGGGCGATGCCGTTCTCGTCGTGGTTCTGCTCGATGGCTGCCGCAACGGTCCTGCCCACCCCTATTCCGTAGCAGCCCATGACGAAAAGCCGGTCCTTCCCTTCCGAATCGAGGAAAGTCGCGTTCATCGCCTCGCTGTACTTCGTCCCCAGCTTGAATATGTGGCCCACCTCGATACCCCGCGTTGCGGTGAGCCGGCCGCTGCAGCGGGGGCAGGCATCGCCCGCCTGGGCGACTTTCAGGTCATAGCATCCCTCGACGGTGAAGTCCCCGGGGTTGACGTCGACTATGTGCACGTCCCTTTCGTTTCCTCCCACTACGAAGTCCCTCATGGAGAGGATATCATTGTCGGCAAAAAGCGGAACGTCGAGCCCGATGGGCCCCGAGAAGCCTAAAGGCCCCCCGGTAGCCTCCTCTATGACTGCCTCGCCGGCAAGCTCCACGAACTTGAAGCCGGCGACATTCCTCAGCTTCACCGGGTTTATCTCCCTGTTGCCCGCCACCAGCGCGCCCGCCACCCCCCTGTCGGTGGTGAAGAGCAGCGTCTTCACGAGCTTGTCCGGAGATACGCCGAGAAAGGCGGCAACCTCCTCCACCCGTTTCTTGCCCGGTGTATGCACGCGCTTGCCCGATCCGCCCCCCTTCGGCGCCGGAGCGGCCGACAGGCCGATCTCGGCCCGCTCGAGGTTCGCAGCGTAATCACATGAGTCACAGGAGATGATCACGTCTTCCCCGGTATCGGCCAGGACCATGAACTCATGGGAGAACTTGCCGCCTATCTCCCCCGTATCCGCCTCGACGGCCCTGAAACGGAGGCCGCACCGCCCAAAGATGCTCCCGTAGGCGTCGAACATCGCCATGTAGCTCTTTTCGGCCCCCTCCTCGTCGGCGTCGAAGCTGTAGGCGTCCTTCATGATGAACTCTCTCGAGCGCATCACGCCGAACCTGGGTCTTATCTCGTCCCTGAATTTTGTCTGAATCTGGTAGAGGTTCTTGGGCAACTCGCGGTAAGAGCGCAGCTCCCTCCTGACAAGGTCGGTAATGACCTCCTCGTGGGTCGGGGCGAGACAAAGCTCCCTGTCGTTCCGGTCCCTGAAACGAAGGAGCTCCTTGCCGTAAAGGTCCCACCTTCCGCTCTCCACCCAGAGCTCCTTGGGCTGGACGGCGGGCATCAGGATCTCCTGGGCCCCCGTTCTGTCCATCTCTTCCCTGATAATCCGCTCCACCTTTCGGAGGGAACGCAGGCCCAGGGGGAGCCACGTGTAAATGCCTGAAGAGAGGCGTCTTATGAAGCCGGCCCTCAGCATGAGCCTGTGGCTGACGACCTCCGCCTCTTTCGGCTCCTCCTTCATGGTCGGTAAAAACATCTGCGAAAACAACATTCTATTTACCCCCGGACCGTGATCCCTCAGTAAGCGCTTCGTTCTTTTTTGGCAGGTCCTATATTCCCGTTAAGACCTATTAAATGCACTCTCCCGATGGGGCGGTTATTTTTCCACCCCATAGCCCTTGGCCACCCAGGAGGGGTAGCCGCCGGCAAGCGTCCCGACCTTCAGATAGCCCAACTCGTGCGCCGCGGCCGCGGCGTGCTTGGCCTGGTCTCAGCCGTACCCCCTGCAATAAAAAACGATCTCCACCCCCTTGTCGGAAGGCAACAGTGCAGAAAGTACATCGAACTTGTAAGGCGGTACGCTGATCGCTCCCGGCAGGTGGCCCTGCCTGTATTCGTATTCGGTTCTGGTGTCGATGAGTGCAAGACCGCGGGCTTGCGCAATCCTCTCCCTAACTTGCTCCGCAGTCAGGGGCTCCACGGGCGCCGGCACCATGCCCGTTGCGCAGGAAAAGGCCAGCAGACCCGCCAGAAGGCAGGCAATAGTGTATACACCGGATCGGCGATGCATGGTGTTAAATGTAACAAAAAACGGGCCGGTTGTCACTATTTCGTCACCGGACGGGCTGATCATTCGTACCATCTACTTCATGTGACAAAGGACAAGAGACGGCATTCGTCTTCCCGTTTGTACAAGATAGCTACGAGATGCGGGTTATGGAAGGCTCTTGCTCCGCGTATTCACCGATGTCGAAATCATCCTATCATGGAGCCTGACGACATCAAGAGCGGGCATGGCTATCGAACAGACCGTCAAATCGCAGGTGATTGCTTAAACAGCGTCTATCGCACACCTGCAGCCGGCCGGCAGGGCGTTGCCATGCTCCCGCGCCTTTAATTACTTGGGCGCCCCGGCCCCGGCCCAGGTCTTGTCGGGGTCGAAAGTGCTCATTGCGAGGGCGACCTTCTTTGTGTCCCTGCCCAGGTCTTTCTCGTATACGATGCCGCCCTGGTTTACGATGAAGGTCATAACGCCTGAAGAGCCGTATTTTGCAGGATAAGCGACCATCGCGAAACCCCCGATCATCTTGCCTTTGACCAGGTAGTCCCGGGCACCCCCGGGTGCGTCCTTGCCCTGGGCCGTTAGAATCCTGTAGAAGTACCCGTGATAGGGCGCGGATTCGCCTCCCAATGGCTCACCTCCGTAGCCCGTCCCCTTTGCGGAGGCAAACAAAGGCCCCATGGGGCTTTGTTCTTCGCCTTCGGCGGCCTCCCAATAAAGCCCGTCACGCGTGCCCGGATCGCTGACAAACTTTTGCGCGTACTCGAGAAAAGCGTTCCCCTGGCGGCCTTTCATCATAGCATACTCCTGCTGGGCATCCACGTAAGCGAGACAGACCTGCATCGTATTCAGCTCATTCCTTCCGACCCTCCGCGCCAGTATCTCCTCCCTGCCCGCCTTTGCATCGAACCTCCATCGGCTGCCGTCTTTCACTATCGGTATGGGAAAAGGCCAATCGTCGTTACCCGTGTAAAGCACGACTTTGCCGGAAGTCTCCTCCAGCCTGTTCTTCTCTTCATAGCGCTTGGTGAACCGCTGATGCCCCTCTTTATCTTCCACCGGATCGCCGGACAGGACAATATCCTTGCTTCCGCGGCCGAATATCCTGAGAAGGGCCGTAGTGTCATCGGCCTTGACTGCGTCGGCCATCGTCTTGACCGCCTCGCCGGGCGAAGAAAAGGTCTTCTGTTTCTGAGATTTCGCATGAGCGCTTCCGCTCGCGAAGATAATGACGAGAACGGCTGCTATGACTAAAGGCCACTTTTCCTTGGCATCTCTGAATGGCGACATTCCATATCCTCCATAGCGAATTGGGTCTTCAAGACTGAGCGCTCACCTGCCGCGTCCACCGCCGTGTGAAGCACCCCCGCCCGAACTTCTGCCGGCCGAAGGGGCCGAAACACGGGCGCTCGATAGGCTCTGATGGCCTCGACTGCTTTCCTGTCGTGTTTGGTTGCCGGGACTGCCGCTGCCGAAAGCCGTCGGGCTTCGCAGTCCCTGGACCTCCTGATGCGCGGGACTGGAGAACTGCCTGTTGGGCGCCGCGGGCCTGGCCTGAGGAGGGGCCGCTGCAACCCGAGGCTGCCCTGATGCCGGCCGGTTGGACCCCTGGACGGCGACCCTTCCCGTTCCACTGCCGGCGAAGCCTCTGAATTCCTGGCGCGTATTGACGCCCGGGCGAGGTCCGCGACCGAACTGCTGCGCGACGGATGCGTTACGGTAGGCGACCCCGCCCCGGTGGGCCGGATCATGCCTCCACACCCCCTGGCCGCTGCCTGCCGCGGTCACGTGGCTCGCATACCGGTTCCTGTTTATGTGATCATTGAAGCGGGCGTTCCTCGTGACGTTGACCACGACGCCGTGGTGGTGCCAGTCAAAGCCGCCCCATGCATAACCCCAGGGGAGCCCGAGCGTCACGCCGAAGCCGAAGAACGCGCCCGTAATGGCCACGCCCGGCGGGTAATAGTAGTAAGGCGGGTAGGTGGGCCACCACCAGGTCCCGTAAACGACCGCCGGGTCGTATACGGGCACGTACATCATCTGGGGAGAGGCAGGTTCGATGTCGATCGCCTGGCTCTGCGGGTCAACGGCGACCCTTTCCTGGCTCGTATTCTGAAGGTACCCCTGCGCTTGCGCCCTTTGCCTGAGCTTCTGGACGGTATCCATCACCTGGTCCTTTTGGTCAAGGAAGGCGTCTCCGAGTCTTTGGGTCCATTCGAGCCTGTCACTGAGCATCTGCAGGACGGAGGGGAAATTTATCAGCGATGTCACGCTCGGGTCCCAGTTCTGTTGCTCCAGCGCGCCCGCAAGCTGGTCCCCCTGTAGGTTCGGGTTCGCCTGCAGCCAGCGGGCCGCCTCGACGATCTCAAGGGGATATGTGGCCGCCATCAGGACCTGCGCCAGCAGGCCGTCAGGATAAAGGGCGATGGGTGCAAGCATCTGGTCGAGCTCCTCCTGTCTGAAGTTCGGCTGTCCCGCCGGCTCCTGGCCCTGCGCCATGATACCTCCGGGCGACGCGAACAGCAGCAATGCAAGTGACCACAGCAGCAAACGTGCGTACATGCTCCTCCTGTTTTTCATCGCTCTCCCCTCCCGCGCTCCTCTTTAGTGCCTTTTCCTGAGAATAACATTGTCCTTCTCACTTTCTATCTGGATGTTATTGTAGTCCTTTTTACATGTCTTGTCAGCACTTGCCATTCATATGAAATTGGGGGCTTCAAAGACCCCCGGTGCAACAGGCGCTCGGTCGGAAACAATCGTCCCCTTCCCGGTGTCTAAGGAATGGGGGTGCGAAAAGAGAGAAGCAAGATAATTGTCGCCATGCCGGGAGCGGCAGGGGTAAAAAAACTTGTTTTACCTTTCCCCTTCGCGGTAGCATGGAGGCAGGAAGCACCGGACAAACCGCCGGGGGCCTTAAGCGGAGGCAATGCTTGAAGTAGCCCTCGAGCCGACCATAGGAGGATAAGATGAAAAAAGCTGGCTTGCTTGCGGTCATCGTACTTGCATCGGTATTCGTTTTCGGGACTTCGGTAATCGCCGGAGACTCAAAACCTGCTCCTGCTCCTGCGAAACCTGCTCCCCCAGCACAGAGATCAGCGCCGGCTCCGGCGCCGGCGCCAAAACTCGCTCCGGCACCTGCTCCTGCGCCGACCGGTAATTACAATGTGAATACAGGTAACACTACTCTCAGGAGCCAGGGCGGTCTGAACCCGGCCCCACAACCGGTAAGACCTGTCACGACAATGTCACCGGCACCTTCAACGCCGCCGGCGCAGACAAAGGTCATTATGGCCCCCACCTGGCCGGTTCAGGTTCCGGTCCGTGTCCCGGCTAACACACCGGAAAGACCTGATAATCCTCACGCAGGAGAGAATGTGGGCGCCGCTCAGGGGTTGGGTGGCAGGTAAGGAAAGGAAACGGGGAAGCTTCATCGCAGGCCGGGTAGCCTTATTCCGGCAAGCGGCTTTCCCCGTCGATATCGGCTGGCGGGTCGGATTCGGCATCGGCGATGATGCTTGATGGAAAACGCCCTATCCGGCGTAAAAGTCCTCCTGCCGGCCATAGAGCGTGGGGCCCTCGGGGATCCTGAACAGATACCACTTCTCACCGCCAACGACCGTCTCCTCCCTCGTCTCAAGACCCGTACCCTTCGCGAGACGGGCGACAGGCGGACAGGAAACGCTGGGCGCCACATAGAGCGTCGCCCCACCTTCGGCGCGGGTAAGGGGTTTCTTCGGCCGGGCCTCGGATACGACCGGCGGGCCGGCCACAAAAGGCGTCATGGCGGACGGAACGCCCCTGTTCTCAGGGGTCGGGGCGATATCTGCCGAGAACTTCTCGAAAGAGTCGAAGACGTGGCTGACACCGGTGACGATCTTCGTCCCTCCCCTCGATAGATAGATGGTCGTCGGATATTCCGGCTGCAATCCTCTTGTCTTAAGGGCCAGGGCGGGCAAGGCCCGGCCGAACGAATCGGTTACGGCGAGGACGAAGTTTCCCGCCGGGTCTTTTCCCGCGCCGGGAGAATTCTTGGCATCGAGATAAATGGCGTCGAGGGCGTCCTTTGACTGCGTCAGGATTGCGTTTGCTACTTTCCGCCTCTCCTCCTCGGTAAGGGGGGAGAGCAGAATGTACCGGAACTGGACGTCCCCCTCGTGCTTCAACGATTCCACATAGAACGCCTTCGAGTCGGGACACCACGGCGCCACGATCACATAGGCCTGCTTATCCCGGTCGGGGCCTGAGGGGACCCATAAGAAATTCTGCAACGCTTTGATGAGCTGGGCATCCGTGTATTCGAGAAACTCCTGGGCCTCGGCGCCGAGCGGGCAAGCCAAGAAAACCCAGATGGCCATGATCGCCGTTATCAAGAAATGCCGTTTAGAATTCATCCCTGACTCCTTCCTGTGTAATTATAGGTACCCGGAGATCGACCTGCCATTGTGCGGCCGGCTTCGGCGGCTTGCCTCGCAGCGTGTCGCGTTGAAGGTTCTCCGGCAGTCCTATTTCGGGCCGGGCAGCCTTATTCCGGCAAGCGGCCTGTTTGAAGAAGGCCGCATCGTGATTATATAAGCCTTATGGCCCACCGGGGGATGCCCTTTCGCACCCTTGTGCCCGCTCGCCTCGACCGGCTGCCCTGGAGCCCTTTCCACTGGAAGGTCGTCATCGCCCTCGGCATCACCTGGGTGATCGACGGCCTCGAAGTGACCCTCACGGGCGCCATAAGCGGCGTGCTCCGGAGCGAGGCCACTCTTCACTTCACGAGCGGCGAGATAGGCCAGATAGCCTCGTTCTACGTGATAGGCGCAGTCGCGGGCGCCCTTCTCTTCGGTCACCTGACGGATCTGATGGGCCGGAAGAAGCTTTTCTTCATCACCTTGGCCGTATATTTGAGCGGGACCTTTCTGACCGCCTTTTCCTGGGACCTCTGGAGCTTCATCGCCTTCCGGCTGATTACCGGGGCGGGTATCGGAGGGGAGTACTCGGCGATCAATTCCGCGGTGGACGAGCTTATCCCGGCCAGGGTCAGAGGGCAGATCGATCTCATCGTGAACGGCAGTTACTGGCTGGGGGCAGCGGTGGGGGCGTTGGGAACGCTCGTCTTGCTCGACCCGCACGTTTTCCCCGTCGATATCGGCTGGCGGGTCGGATTCGGCATCGGCGCATGCATAGGGCTCTTTATTCTCTTTTATCGCAAAAGCATACCGGAAAGCCCCCGCTGGCTGATGACCCATGGCAGGGAGGAGGAGGCGGAAGAGGTAGTCAAGGCCATCGAGGCGGAAATCGAAGAGCGGACGGGAAAACCGCTCCCCCTGCCGGTGGTCGAGATCGCGATTCATCCCGGCAGGGAGGTAAACCTGAGGACCGTGGCGAAAGCCGTGTTCGGCCGGTACCGGCGGCGCTCGGTCCTCTGTCTTGCCCTCATGATTTCCCAGTCGTTCCTTTACAACGCCATCTTCTTTACCTACTCCCTCGTCCTCATAACGTTCTACCGGGTGCCGGAATCCGAAACGGGCCTTTACCTTTTGCCCTTTGCAATCAGCAATTTCCTTGGGCCCCTTCTCCTCGGCCGCTTATTCGACACGGTCGGCCGGCGCCAGCTCATTTCAGCCACCTACCTGCTCTCGGCCCTGCTTCTGCTGTTGACCGGCTGGCTTTTCGTCAATAGGATGCTGTCCGCTGTGGGCCAAACCGTCTTTTGGTCGTTTATCTTCTTCTTTGCCTCCTGTGCTGCAAGTTCTGCGTATTTGACTGTGAGCGAGATCTTTCCTCTGGAGATAAGGGCGCTCTCGATAGCCCTTTTCTTCTCGATCGGGAGTGCAGCCGGCGGCGTCGCCGCTCCGTGGCTATTCGGCGTACTCATAGGGACCGCGTCGCGGCTCAACGTCGCCTACGGATATATGGCGGCCTCGGCGCTGATGATCGCAGCCGCGATCATCGAGGCAATATACGGCGTCAAGGCGGAGCGGGTGCCCCTGGAAAGGGTGGCCGAGCCGCTTTCTACCGAAGCGTAAGCTTTCCGCCCCTCCGTTGTCGGTCAACGGAGGTCCGCCTTCTTCGGGTCTGCTCGACAATACGACGGGAAATAGAACCGGAAGAGAGGTCGGCCGGGGCGGAAAAACGTGCCTGAATAGCCGGGAAAGGCCGGCCGGCGGATCAACTGCCGACTATGCTGGCGAGCGCTTCCCCGATCTCGGGGTATCGGAAAACGAACCCGCTCTCGATCAGCCTGAGCGGCAAGGCCCTCTGACCTTTGAGGATGACGGAGCCGAATTCGCCGAGGACCAGGCGGACCATGAAAGCGGGGGCCGGCAGTAACGAAGGGCGATGGAGCACCCTCCCCAGCGCCTGCGCAAGGTCCTTGTTCCGCACCGGGTTCGGCGCGCATAGGTTCACCGGCCCGGCGATATCGGGATGGGCGAGGAGAAAAGCAAAGGCCTCGATCAAATCGTGCATGTGGACCCACGAGAACCACTGACGTCCGTTGCCTATCGGTCCCCCGACGAACTTCTTGAAGAGAGGGATCATCTGGCCGATAGCCCCGCCTTTCGGGCCAATAACGATCCCGAAGCGGGTTATCACGACCCGCGCGCCTTTGTCGCGCGCCCTGAGCGCTTCCCCTTCCCAGTCGACCGCTAGCCTGGCCAGAAAGTCGTCCCCGGGAGGCGAGCCCTCTGCCAGCATTTCGTCCTCGTGGAACCCGTAGTACCCGACGGCGGATGTGCTGAGCAGGGTAAAGGGTTTCGCCGGCTTGGCCTCGATCCCCTCTACCAGATGCCTCGTCGTCGTGAGCCTGCTGTCCCTTATCAGCTTCTTCTGCTCCGCCGTCCACCTAGTGAATATGGATGCTCCTGCGAGGTTGATGGCCGCGTCGTGCTCCCGGACTATCTCCTGCCAGGGCCCCCGTTGCGTCGGATCGCCCCCTGCGAAGGAGATCCCCGGCGTGTCCGCTCGATTCCGTTCGCCGGAACGGGCCAGGATCGTTATTTCATGCCCGTCCCTGGCGAGGCGGCCGGCGATATTGGGGCCGACGAAGCCGGTGCCTCCGGTCATCAGGATTTTCATAGATCGCCTGCCTTCTCCGCTCCCATTGAGTAAATATAGTTACTTGCTGTTCCTGCTGCACCTACGACAGGCGTGCAGGAGGCGGTATTCATGCACAGGCTCACTCCACCATCAGAAAGGCATACCGGTTCATGGTCTCGTGATAGTCCTTGAGCACCTGGATATGGTAGCCCACGCTCCGGACCGTCGCGTAAACGTCTATGCCCATTGCATCGGCCCCCGGGCGGGAAGACCTTCTGTCCGCGCAGTCGATCCGATTGCCCTTACAAGTGTCGCAGCGGTTGCAAGGCTCGAAGGAAATCAGAAAGGCCTTGTAGTATCCGGCCAGGAAGACCTCCGTTTCGAGCTTCAGGAGCCTGGCCGCCGTCTCCCGGCCCCACGGCCTGCGGTCATCGGGTTTCGAGAAGGCCCTTTCGAAATGGAAGATAGCCGCCTCATCGAATTCCGAAAAGAACTCCCTGCACTGCTCTATCGACGGGACGTTCGGCGGGCAGCTCCCCTTCAGCCCGTATGCCGGACATCCGAACATGCACCTGAACCTGACCCACTGGGCCACCTTTATGTCCTTTGCCTTGATCCACTTGAAATCGGTGAACCCGTGGCGCAGGAACATTTCCTCCAGCTCTTTTCTTCCGCTCATCCCTTCGACCCTCCGGCTTTGATCATATGACGTCTCTACTCACTATTGCATGGAGACGGGTTCGGGGTAAAGAGTTTCTTTAAAGGACGGATGACGTCAAGTGCCGCATTCTGCGGAAAAATAAAGACGGCGATACCCCGCCACAAGGTTTATCGAGGATGGATGGACGCGGCCGTAAATCGTCTTGAAACGACCTGATCTTATCAGGCGAGACGCGCTATTGCCTGCCGGATATACGAAAACCGCGGAGGACCTTACGGGATTATCCTGCCCGCCCTCTTTCTAGTGCTTGAGGACCAATTCCTTTTCGCAGCACGTAAAAGTGCAGGGACAACCGCATGTCGTTGAGGTGCTGCACGTGGTGCATTCCTTTACCACCTGGAGCTGCAGCCCACAATCCTCGCATTCATAAACCTGTCCCTTTTTCATCTCCTCGCAGCTAGGCATCGCAAGCCTCCTTTACGATTATTTCCGAAAGATGTCGGCTGTGACGGCCTGCCTTCCCTTCCAGGCGCCGCCCCTGTCTAAACATAATTCCTGCAAGGGGCTAAATCAAAGGCAGGGGTAACCTCCGGGCTTCTAGGCCGGACGGGCCCGGACGGGGTTGAACCATGCCTGCACGGGACCGTTTCCTGTGCGGGCCGCTCAGGCTACCGGTTTGCCTTCAGAAAGTCGAGGCAGAACTTGAGCACCTGGTCGCCGGGCAGGTTCTTCGCCTTCATCTCCTTCACGTAATCGTCCAGGATCGGCCGCATCTGGGCCTCCCAACGGGCCTCCTCCTCCTTCGTCAGGGTTATGAGCTTGTCGCCGCGCGCATGGATCGCCTCGAGTCCTTCCTTGTCGATCTCATCCCACGCTTTTCCCTCTCTCCCGATCCATTCCTCGTTGATCTTCTCGATCGCTTTCTGGTCCTCGTGAGAGATGGAATTCCATTTCGCCTTGTTCATGACGACAAAATGGGCGGAGGTGTAGGAGGTGCCGTAATTGAGCGTGTGAAAGCCGACAACCTCGGCCAGTTTCCACCCCTTCATCGCCTCCATGGGGCAGAGGATCCCATCGACCACGCCTTTCGAAAGGGAATCGTACGCCTCGTTCATCGGCATTCCTACCGGCGAGCCCCCGAGGGCCTTTGCGATCTTCACCGCAACGCCCTGGCAGCGTATCTTGAGACCCTTTATGTCCTCCATCTTGCTCACGGGCCTCTTCGAATGGAGCATGCCCGGGCCATGGCTGTAAAAGTACAAGACCTTTACCTCGTCCCACTCCTTCGGCTTGAACTTGTCGTAGAAGGCATTTGTCATATGGGTGGCCTGGATTGCGCTCTTGAAGCCCAAGGGCAGGCTCACCACCTCGGTCAGCGGGAACCGTCCCCTCGTATAGGCGGCATCGGCCAGGCCGATATCGGCGATCCCTCTTATGACGCTGTCGTAAGTCTGAACAGGGGGCGTCAGCAGGCCGCCCGGATATACGGTCACCCGCACCCTGCCGTTCGTCCTTTTCTCCACCTCTTTCAACCACTCCGAAATCACCTGGCTCTGGCGGTGCGGCGCAGGGAACATGCTGGAATAACGGAGGACCGTTGCCTTTTCCTCCGCTCCCGAGACGGAGGGGCAGACGGACAGAAAAAGAAGAGCGCCTGAAAGGAGCGCCAAAACAGCGATAACAATACCATTCTTCATCATACTATCCCCCTTGACGCGGCTGCCCTTGACGGGCTATTTGCGCGTCCTGTTCTTCTTTCCACGAGGACCCTCGCGGCCAAAGACGGGACGGACCCCTTTCTTCTCACTCACTCCGGCCGGCATGTTTATCCATTCTGACACGCCCTCTGAATCCAGGTCAATAATATTCCGCCATCTCGCAAATCTTGGTTGCACCATGGGGCGCTCGCCGAGCATTTTGCGGTTCCTTCATGGCTTGCGGATGTCCCTTTCGAGGGGTTATTTTCGGGGGGAGCTCACGACTCCCTAGCAGGCGCTTCAACTGTGGCCCGGCGATGAATGGCCGGCCGCCCCCGCCGATGGCGCGCCTTTTGCGCTCCCCGAACAGAAGGCGGAAAGCAGGCGCTCCGGCTTGCCGGCCTTGCACTTCGGGCACCGCAGACCTTTGTTGCCCTCGCTGACTCTCTGGATCACCTCGAACGTCTCTTTGCATTTTCTGCACCGGTACTCATAAATAGGCATGTTCCGGTCTCCTTTTGTTCTCTATGGGCGTGGATGAAACGCTTTGTTCCCCTCCGCTCTCGATCGACCTCGGCGTCGGCATGACAGATTATAATACGAAAAGCAGTGTTGAGTGTTGAGTTTTGAGTTATAGGACCGAGCAAGCGCGCGGTTTGCCGCTTATAGCAAAAGCAGTCCTACGGCCAGGGCCACGACAATCCCCACTATTATCAACATCTCGTTGCGTCTCGCCTGCGACATAGGCGCTCCTTACTAATTATCGGCCGGTCCCCGAAAGAGTAAAGGCGAACGGCCGCACAGCCGGTTTACAATAAGAACCTGATGCCCGGTGTCCCATATTGCATTGAGGGCAACTCGGCGGTCGTATAGCGGAGCGGTTGACTTGCCCGCGGCCCGATGCTATATCTAGTCATAATTGTGGTTGACCATAATTGGAGGCAGGAATGAAAACGCTCCCTCTTTCGGAAGTAAAAATGAAATTGAGCGCCCTTGTGGATCGAGTAGAGGCAACGGATGAAGAGGTCGTCATTACCAGGAACGGCCGGCCCGCCGCTATACTTGTAAGTCCCGATGAGTACGACAGCTGGAAAGAGACGGTCGCGGTGAAGTCTCAGCCGGGGCTTATCGACGAGATCAGGAACGGCCTCAAACAGCTTAGGGATAGGAAGACCAGGCTCTACACCTTGGAGGACCTTTTTGAGGACAAGTAGCGGCTGCAGGCTGCGGCTGCCGGAAGACCTCGCGAGCCTCATTCGCGGGATGCATCCGAGCCTCAAAAAGAAGGTGAGAGCCTCCCTTGAAGTCATCCTGCCCGATCCGGCATCCGGCAAGGCGCTCAGGGACGATCTGGCAGGACTGAGAAGCTTTAAGGTCGGCCGGATAAGGGTGGTCTACAAAGTCTCGAAGACGGAAGTGCAGGTTGTCGCGATCGGACCGCGAAGCCGCATCTATGAAGAAACATCCAGATTGGTAAGGCAGGAAAGGCCCAGCGGCAAAAGGTCGTCCTGAAGCCTCTCCCGCGCACCGCGTTCAGCGGCCTTTCTCCCCCGCGATCACTTCTTTTTCCCCTCGGCCACCGCGCCCTTCGGGTAGCTCTTCATATGGGCGCTCATCGCCTTGCCCAACCAGGCGATGGTCCTGCCAAGGTCCTCCATGTTCCGCAGGCCCTCCTCATCGTCCGCCACCTCGCCCTTGTTCAGGCCGAACCCGAGGTTCCAGTAAGTCGATCCTGGGATGATGGCCCCCGACATGAGGAACATATGGTTCATGGTGTCGAAGGCGTGGGTCCCACCGCCCCGCCGCACGGCGACGACCGCCGCCCCGATCTTCCCCCTGAGCAATCCGCCGTTGGCTATGGCTACGAGGCCGGTCCGGTCGAGGAGGGCCTTCATCTCGGCGCTCACGTCGGTGAAGTAGGTAGGGCTCCCGAGGATTATCGCCTGGCCGGAAAGCATCTTCTCCAGGCAGTCGTTGAAGACGTCCGTCTTTACGCTGCACCGCCCGTCCTTCGCGCCGAAGCACCGGTAGCAGGCCGTGCATCCCCTGATCTTCTTCCCGCCGACCTGGATGAGTTCCGTTTCCCAGCCCGCGCCCGCCAGCGGCTCCAGCACCTTCCTCAGCAGGATCTCGGTGTTCCCTCCCTTGCGCGGACTCCCGTTTATGGCTACAGCCTTCATGCTCCCTCCTCACAGTTGTCGTGTATGCTCCTGCCCCGGGGCTGACCGCCCTGACAGGGGGTTCAGAATGAACGTATGCGGGAGACTATACCACTTTCCGGGCCCTCCCGCCAAGGGAAGGCAGCGTGGAGCATGGCAGCAGGGAGCATGGAGTTACGAGACGAAAAGAATGTTCAAAGTTCAAGGTTCAAGGTTCAGAAAAGAGGGGGTTTTAACGTTGAACATCGAACATCGAACATTGAACGAAAAGGCGGCAGCAGGGAGCATGGAGCAAAGGCAGCGCTGAGCGTGGAGCGCTGAGTTACCTGCCTTGCCGGCTCTGATTTTCTTGAGTAGCCGCCTTTTTCTGCACGTCTTTGTCAGGTTCTTCAGTTGATTTCCCGGAGTCCGGGTAAACGGGGATCTTATCGCTTTTGCATGCCGTACTGCATGCCGCAATGCTCAGCACGAAGACGAGTATCAGACCGACCGCCCAAAGTCTCGGATAGGTCATATTTCGCTCCTAATGCAAATAATAGATTTGTGTTCATCATAATATTAAGATCGGAACCGAACCGGCGTAACAATCTTTACCTGTCCAGAACCTCTCGCACCTTGCCGAGTAACTTTGGCACGGAAACGGGTTTCTGCAGGAAGTCCACTCGGTCCTTCTGGACTCCCTTTTCGACGACGATGTCTCCGGCATAGCCGCTCATGAAGATAGCTTTGACCCCCGGTTCGATGCGGGCGATCTCGTCGAAGACTTCTCTGCCGTTTTTCCCCGGCATTACTACGTCCAATAGGATGAGACGTACCGTATCCTTGTGCTCGTTGTACACCCTTATCGCATCATCACCGTTAGATGCCTCGAGGGTGGCATACCCCTGCGAGGTTAGGATACGTACGATCATGTTCCTCACGGCCCTGTCGTCTTCGAGGACGAGGATGGTCTCGGAGCCTCCTGTAACATCGGCGCCGGCGGCTGGTTCCGTTTCGACTGGCGCCTCGACCAAGGGGAGGTATATATCGAAGGTGGTCCCCTTCAAAAGCGCGCTCGTTACGGTAATATAACCGTTGTGCTGCCTGACGATGCCATAAACGCTCGCCAGGCCCAAACCGGTTCCCTTGCCGACCTCCTTGGTAGTGAAGAAGGGGTCGAAGATGCGTGCCGTCGTTTTCTCGTCCATGCCCATCCCTGTATCCGAGACGGAGAGGTGAACATACTCGCCCGGTTTTCCGAACCCGTGGGTCTTCCTGAACTTCCTGTCGAGCTTGGTTTTCTCCGTCCTGATAGTGAGGGTCCCCCCCTTGGGCATCGCGTCTCTGGCATTCGTCGACAGGTTCATGAGCACCTGGTCCATCTGGGAAACGTCGAGAAGAGCGACAGCATCCTTATCGGCAAGGTCGAGCTTCAGCTCTATATCCTCCGGAAGGAGCCTCTTCAGTAGCTTTGTCATGCTCGTAACGACATCGCCTACATTATGAGGCTCGAGGGTGATCCTTTGCTTGCGGCTAAAGGCAAGCAGGCTCTGGGTAAGGTCGGCAGCCTTTTCAGACGAGAGAACGATCTGGTCTATGTACGGCTTGTTGCGGTCGTTGGGGTCGATATCCATCTGCATCAGATTACCGAGACCCATGATGACTGCGAGGATATTATTGAAATCGTGCGCCACCCCGCCTGCCAACGTTCCGATGGCCTCCATTTTCTGGGCCTGTCGGAGTTGTGACTCCGTTCGCAGCTGCTCCGTAATATCCCTCTCGACGCCGACGTAGTGGATGATGGTTCCGGAAGCGTCACGAACCGGAGCGATAGTCGTTTCGACCTCTATCGGTGTCCCGTCTTTTCTCTTTCGTGTCTGGCGCCCCGACCATGTCTTCCCTTTTTCGAGCTCGGACCATATTGCATCGTGGAACGATTGAGGGTGCCGATCACTGCGGAGTATTGCCGTGCTTTTCTCTACCAGTTCCTCACGGGATAACCCGTAAGCCTTGCAAAACGCTGAGTTGACATAGGTGAAGCGATTATCATCGGGCGTCACCATGAAGACGCCTTCACCTGCCCGCTCCACGGCCGACCAGAGCTTCGCCTGCTCCTCCTCTGCCCGTCGACGATCGGTGATATCGTGCACGGTGCCCCGCATGACAAGAGGTTCGCCGTCAGCGCCCCGGACAACCTCGCCGAGGGCGTGAATGATCTTTTCCTTACCGTTAGCGATGCAGATGCGGTACTCGACGTCGTATTCTTTGGCGCCGTCCAGGGCCTCGCTCCGGGCCCGGTCCACCCTTGACCTGTCTTCGGGATGGATGGCGTCGAGGAACACTTTCCGGTCAAGATCGAGGTTTTTACCGGGCTGAAGCTCGAATATGCGGAAGGTTTCGTCCGACCAAAGGGTGGAATCGGACACAATATCCCATTCCCAGGACCCGATGTGCGCGATCCGCTGCGCGGCTGCGAGGCCTGCCTCGCTCCTGCGCAACATATCTTCCGCCTTCTTCTGCTCCGTGATGTCCTTTACCGTGCCCTCGTAGAGGACGATCTTTCCCTCCCGGTCCTTGACAGCACGGGCCGTCAGGGACAGCAAGCAGGTAGTTCCGTCCTTCCTGTACTGTTCCGCCTCGAAAACCACGGCATTATCTCTCCTGAGAATGTCTACGTAACGCTTCCTTTCTTCGCTGCTGACCCAGAGCTTTTTTCCGATGTCATCAACGTCCCGCACCATTTCTTCGGGACTGTCATAGAGATGGATTCGGGCAAGGGCCGGGTTCACACTTATGAGCCTCCCCACGGGGGTGCTCTGGAAGATACCCTCTATAGCGTTTTCGAAGATACTGCGGTATTTCTCTTCACTCCGGGCCAGTGCCTCCTCGGCCTTCTTGCGCTCGGTTATGTCCTGGCTCGCTCCCCAGTACCTGGTATCCCAGCCGGCGGCATCCCGGCTGACCCGTACCCGGACGAGGATGTGGCGCACCCCGCCGTCCCTGCGAATGATCCGATGCTCGCCATCGTTCTGGAATTCCCGTTCCTTGCTTGCCAGGCGTTTTTCGGCAAACTGCTGAAAGATGCCCGTGTCACCGGGGTGTATGAACCGCTTGCCGTACTCTTCCCTGGACATCCTGTAGCCGCCTTCCCGTTCGGCAGTCGTGCCGTAAAAGGCGTAGAAGAGATCATTGAAAATGAACTCTTTGGTTTCCAGATCGACCTCCCAATAGACGATACCCGCAAGGTTCATCGCCTCCGACAATCTCAGCCGGCTCGCGAGAAGCTCGTCTTCGGCCTCTTTCCTCGCCGTGATATCCTCGACGGTTCCCTCGTAGTAGAGTGCCTTGCCCGCATCGTCCCTGACCAATCGAGCGCTGGTCGAGACCCATATCCTTTCCCGATCCTTTCGCACAACTTGCAGGTCGAGGCCCTCAACGGACCCCTTTTCGTCGAGAATCTTCAATAATCTGTCACGGTCCTCCGGATGGACGTACAAGCCGGGGCCGATGTTCGTCACTTCCGTCATCAGCTCCTCGGGCGAGCCGTAACCGAATATCCTTGCGTAGGCGGGATTCACGCTTATATATTTGCCCTCGGCCGTACTCTGAAAGATGCCTTCTACGGCATTTTCGAAGATGCTTCGATATTTCTGCTCGCTCTTCTGGAGTGCTTCCTCGGCTTGCTTGCGTTCGCTGATCTCCCTCAGAATACCCGCGTGGAAGTACCTGGCCAGCAAGGCGGTAAGAAAGATGCCGGCCAGCAGCACGATCCACGATCCGTAAGTGTTTCCGGTGGAAGTCTCCCGTTTCCCCGAGCCTGCCGTGAAGAGCCACCTGTGTCCCGCAACGTCGAGGACCTTGGAATAGAGATGACCTGTAAAGGGGCGGGGGGGCTGGCCCTGCTTTCCGTTTGGACGGCGGTAAAGGAACTGCTCGGCCTTAGGGGCGCTTACATCATAGAGAGCTATATCAAGACCGCTCTCCTTGAGGCCGGCTAGCGACTTCTCGGCCATATCGCCGATCCTGAAGACACCGAGGACGAAGCCGAGAAGGGCGGCTCGCCGGGATTTGATGGAATCGACGGCGGCTCCCTTTCTATAGACGGGCATGAATACAAGGAACCCGAACTGATCACCCTTCTCCTGAATGAGGCGTATCCTGGAAGTAGCGGTCATGCGCCCGGTGTCGCGCGACTTCTCCAGCGCCTCCTTCCTGGTCGGCTGGGAAGCGAGATCGAAGCCCAGCGCCGGTTTATTTCCTTTGTACGGCTCCAGATAGTACACCGGGAAGTACTCGGCCCTGACGCCTGCCTTGACGGTTCGCGACCGGCTGTCATACTCTGTGAACCGGAAGCCTTTATAGCCGTCCCTGCTAGCCCTCGCCTCGTAAAAGGGGCGGCGGGACAGGGGCACCCTCGGTATCCATTCGAGCGCCTGAATGCTCTTGTGATCCATGAGGAGGGAGGAAGCGAACTCTTTGAACTTTTGGCGCGTCACATCTTGTGAGGCGGCGTAGAACGCTTTAAAGAAGGAAAGGACCTGCAGGTCGAGATCGATCTCCCTCTTGATGATCGTAAAATGGTTCTCGGCGTCGTCTTCAAAAGCGTCCAGGGCCCGGTTTTGCTCCCAGCTGCGGACGAAGGCGAAGAGGCATGCGGACAGGGCCAGTCCGCAAAGAACGACCGTGGCGGGAAGGTAGTTTCTGCGAAAAATGGAAGCCATCGTTCTTATCCTCCTTCTTCATTCTCTCTCCGCGCGAGGCCAAAAAGATTGAAAAGGCAGCCAGGTTAAGAAGATGCTTCTTGGCGTTCCGCTGCGCTGTTAATGATTACCATCCGGATTTGGCAAGAGCAAGGAAAATCTTGTGAAAGCCGTCCTGCGGCCGTGTTATTTGGAAGCGCGGCCCGTGGCCGAGCTTCCCGGAGAGGAGTGAAACACAATTTATTGCGCTCCTTGAGCCCGCCCGAAGGCGGGCCTGCGAAGCGCTCCCGGTCCGGCCTTTCCCCTGTCTCTCGGTGCCGCGCGGTCCTCTTGCGACCCACCGACCACGCCTTCGGCGCGGTGCCCGCCGCCGAGGAATGTGCGACCCGCTGTGCGGGTACCCCGCCGCCTATTAAAGCTCCGGATAAACCCCGTCCAAAAACGGACGAGGTTTATGGGTGCGGCAATTACGCCTCCCGCCCCCTCGGCAGCCCCTCGATCACGGTGAAATCCATCAAAAATTCCTCCGGCCGCGAAAAGAACCCTACTTACTTGCACGAACCGGGAGATAGGCCAGTATTTCGGCGCCATATCTTATTCCGCCGTCACGAAAGCAAAAGACCGATTCAAAAAAAGTCCTCCTGCCTGACCGGACCATGAGGAGGATCTTTGAAAAGATAAAGAGGGGTATATCAAGATTCAAGGGCTGAGCCCACCAAACATGGCTGCGATCTGCGATGGATCTACCACGAGGCGCAAAGCAAGAGCGCAAATAGATTCACAATTCCGTAAGAAGGCATGATTTGTCCCATTCATTACGGATATATAAGAGGCACGTGAGAAAGTAATTGCTTCAGGCCCCTGTCTGCTCCCTACCCGAACCTATGGCTCACTCCGCAGCCGCCCGTGGGGAAGCGCCACTCGATGTTGAGGTGCGGGCAGCCTATCCTACACGAGCCGCATTCGATGCATCCTTCCCAGGCGACCAGGATGCGGCCCTTCTCAAGCTTATAGACATTCGCGGGACAGAAGTAAAGGCACGGCTGCCCGGTGCACTGCTTTCCGCAGACCTCACCGTCGATGATCCGGATATGGGCTTCGTCGGCTACGCGGAAGCGGTCGAGGAACAGCTTGTCTTCGATCTTGACGCTCATTTGACGCTCCTCCAGCCGTCCCAAAGGATACGGAGCAGCCTCATGGGAGAGATATCACGGAAGACCTTCTTTCGGATGGCCTTTTGTTTGACCTTCTTGGGCGTCCCGTCTACGGTGAGCATCTGCCGCGCGGCATAGCCGGCCGCCTGCGGCAGGGTTGAGAAGAGCTCGTGGTGGCGGAGGCGGAACCCGTTGAAGCCCCGGTACTTCTTCAGATCGGCCATGACGTAGGAATCGCGAAGGCGCGACACGTAGCCGTCGAGACTGCGCCGGCTGAAGTCGCCCCTTTCGAGGGCCTCCAGGATGGCCTCCGCGGCGAAGCGGCCCGAAGTCATCGCCATGTTCGACCCTTCCCGGTGAAGGGCGTTGAAGAGCATCGCCGAGTCGCCCGCGATCAGGTAACCGTCGCCGGCCAGGCCGGGGATGGCGTCGTAGCCTGCCTCCGCTATCCAGTGGGCCATGTATTCCCTCGGCTTGCCGCCCGCGATGAGGGGGGCCACGCGAGGGTGCGCCTTGAACTCGTCGAGCATCTCGTAAGGCCTCACCCGGTGCTCCCTGAAATCCGAAAGGTTGGCGCCGATGGCGATGGAAAGGGAGGTCCTGTTCGTATAGATTATGGCGATGCCGTCCATGCCCTTCGTCACGGTGCCCACCGCCTCGACCGTCACGCCCGACCCCGCCGCCACGTGAAACCGCTCGTTGATCGCCTCTTCGGACAGCTCTATGACCTCCTTGACCGCCAGGGCGACCTGTTCCGGCTTCACCTCGGCCCGGAACCCCGTCTTTGCGGCGAGCGGTGAATTGACGCCGTCGGCCAGGAGGACCACCTTCGCGGGGATGTCGCCGTCGGGGCGGTCCGTCCGCACGCCCGTCACACGGCCGCCGTCCCGCAGCAGGTCGGTGACCACCGTGGCGTGCACGACAAGGGCGCCCCTGGAGGCGGCCTGTTCCGCAAACCAGCGGTCGAATTTGGCCCTGCCTACCGTAAAGCTGTTGAGCCTCAAGGCGCCCTCGAAGGCCCGGTCGAGATAACTCACGGCGTAGCCGCCGTCGTCGGAGAGGTACCAGATCTGGGACTCGACGATGTTCCGCTCGACGGGACAATTCTTCGCCGCAAAATCGGGGACGACGGCGGCCAGGTCATGCCCGTATAGCACGCCCCCGGACATGTTCTTGGCGCCGGGGTATTCCCCCCTCTCCAGGACCACCGTCTTGGCGCCCTTTTCGGCGAGGACGCATGCGGCCGAGCTGCCGGCCGGCCCCGCTCCCACGATGGCGACGTCGAACTCCTCTGCCATGCTTTTAAGCCCCTTTCGTCTCCCCTTTCATTTTCCGCTCCAACTCCTCTATGAAAAAGGGCAGCACCTTCCTGTAGTCGCCGACGATGCCCGCATCGGCCACGCTGAATATGGGCGCGTGGGGGTCCGAGTTGATGGCTACTATCCGCTCCGAGCCCTGCATGCCGACCAGGTGCTGCACCGCCCCCGAGACGCCTATTGCCACATATAAGCGCGGGGCGACCGTCTTTCCCGTCTGGCCTACCTGGCGCTCGTACGGCAGGAGGCCCGACTCGACGACCGGCCTGGAGCAGGCAACCGTCCCGCCCAGAAGCTCCGCGAGGTGCTCCAGCATGGGCATCGAATCGGGGTCGCAGGCCCCTTTCCCCGCGACGATGAGGGCCGGGAACCGGGTGATGTCGACCCTGCCTTCCACCTCTGCATCCCTTATGAACCGCACCACGGACGGGAGGTCGCCGGCGGGCGGCACGAACGGGTGATGGTGGATGTTCCCCGTCCTTTCCGTGTCCTTCGCGGGCAACTTGAATACTTTCGGCCTTACCGTGCTCATCTGCGGCCTGTGACGCTCGCAAAAGATCGTCGCCATGATATTGCCGCCGAACGTGGGTCTTGTCATGAGCAGGATGCGCTTCTCCTCATCGACGTCGAGGCCCGTGCAGTCGGCGGTCAGCCCCGTCTCCAGTATGGTAGCCACGACGCCCGAGAGGTCGCGGCCGGCAAGGGTCGCTCCAATGAGTACTATCTCCGGCTTGACGGCCCTGCAAAGGTCGCTCACCGCCTTGCCGAAAGGGCGGGAGAGGTAGGTGGCAAGCATGGGGTCGTCAACCACGTGCACGTCGTCGCAGCCGTACGCTACGGCCTGCCGCGCTATGTCCTCCACCCCGTGGCCGACAACGAAGCCCATGACCGTCGTCCCGAGCTTGCCCGCGAGCTCTCTCGCCTTGCCCGCGAGCTCCCACGAGACGGTCGCACCCCGGCCGTCTACCACTTCGACAAAGACAGCCACACCTGCGTATCCTGGGATACCCGCCTGCGCCTGCGCCTTCCTGCCGGCCGCCGCCTTGCGTCTTTTCCCCTCGAACTTTATCGAATCGACGGGACAGACGTCGAAGCACTTGCCGCAGCCTATGCAGGCGTCGGGGTCGATGCGGGCCACGCCGTCAACCATCTCGATAGCGCCGACCGGGCAGACACCGGCGCATACCTGGCAGCCGATGCACTTGTCGGGTATCACCTCGGCGAGCTCGATACCCTTCTTGTTTTTTGCCATGCCTATTCCCTAGCTCTCCCAGCGCCTCAACAGCTTCCCGGCGAACGTCTCATCCTCCATCAGGACGGCCACGCACGCCTCTACCGCGCGGCGCGGGTCGTCGCGCCCGTCGAAGCTGGGCCCGCCGGTCTTGGCGGGCGGAGAGAATATCTTCCTTACCCATGTGGGAGAGCCCTTCAGGCCGAGCCGCCCGGCGTCCGCCTGTAAGGAGGCGGCGTCCCATACCTCCACCCGCGCACGCAGTGCGCCGATCAGGCGAGGAAGGGAAGCCCTTTTGATCCTGACCAGCTCCAGCTCCACGGTGAGCACCGCCGGGAGACGGCCGGCAATCGCTTCCGAGCCGCCCTCAGCCTTTCGCTTGACCGTCACGCTGCCTTCGGCCACGTCGATACGACCGATCTCCGTTACATAGGTGAACTGTGTGAACCCGAGACGGGTGGCAACACCTGGTCCCACCTGGGCGGTGTCGCCGTCAATGGCCTGCTTCCCGCATATCACAAGGTCGACCGGGACATCCTGCCCGAGCCTCTCTATTGCTCGCGCTAGCGTGTAGCTCGTGGCGAGGGTATCGGCGCCAGCGAAGGCCCGATCGGACAGCAGGAACGCCCTGTCCGCGCCCAGAGAGAGCGCCTCCCTCAGGGCCTGCTCGGCCTGGGGCGGACCCATGGTCACTACCGTGACCTTCCCGCCGTACTGTTCTTTCACGTCGACGGCCGCCTGCACGGCAACGAGGTCGTACGGGTTCGTGATCGACTCGACCCCGGACCGGATGAGCGTATTCGTCTCCGGGTCGATCTTCACGTCGGCTGTGTCGGGCACCTGCTTGATGCAGCAGACTATGTTCATGCCGCCTCCTGAGCCAACGCATACACCCCATTCCGCATAAATAGCAATATAAGGCTAGGCGGGCCTGTTTTCAGGCCGCAGCTGGGGATTGAGGAAATGAGGGGGCCTGTTGGTAGCATAATAATGCGTGATGGAAAGCGTAGCCGGGCAATAATGAAAGGACCGAAGGCCGCGAGCACCAAGGCCCCGCTTTTCCTGTTTGCCCGCACAGTCTCCCGCAATCCTTTCATTATCAAAGGCTTTCCGGTTTGGGTTTGTATCGGGTAAGAACCGGTGAAAAACGGTTGCATCAAAACCGCCATGGGCATAAAATGGTCATAAGAAACACTCAAAGAATCAGCCCGACGCCACGAGGATGTCACCTATGGCGGAATGCAGGAGCGGGTGGCCGCGGAGCATGGCCAGACCGCTTCGCATCAAGCTCGAGGACACTTCCTGCCACATCACGACACCGGGCAACGAGAAACGGAAGATCTTCTTGTCTAATGCCGATCGTGAAAGCAAAAGACCGATTCGAAAAAGTCCTCCTATCTGACCCGACCATGAGGAGGATCTTTGAGAAGATAAGGGGGGGTATTTCAAGATTCAAGGGCTAAAGCCGCCAAACGCCGGAACAGCTTGTCGCTCATTCAGCGGTCACCAGTTCGCTATGACGGGTAAAAGCTCGCTTTAAGGCGGGCGTAGCCTTCGGCGGTGACAGCAGGGCCCGGGCAAAGTTGTTTTGATCATCCAGCGAGAGCTTGAGGATCTCCTTTTGCTGGATGACGCTTTCGGCTGCCTCTTGAACAGCGGTGATGACGAAGTCGGTCATGCTACGGTTCTGCAGCGCAGCAGCGCGTTTGACAGTATTATGCAACTCCTTGCTGACACGCGCTTCAATGCGCGCGTTTGATGGCTTTGTTGAACGCATTGATGTACCTCCTGATAAGAGTATACGGCAATTAGCCGTACATATCGAGCAGGCAAGTTTCCACTCTGGACGTCAACAGGCTGTTGAAAAACCCTTTTTTTCCGCCCATAAAACAATAGCTTTTCCTCCAACCCCAATACATTTTGATCACGGCTTGAAGAAATCAGCGAGAGCGTGTACACTGAATGAAATGTCGCCCGTGACGGAAAAAGTTCTTGAACAGATGACTAAGACCATCGTCGAAACTGTGAAGCCAAGGAAGATAATTCTCTTCGGGTCTCACGCCCATGGCGACGCCCGCCCTCAATCGGATGTTGATATCCTTGTTATAGAGGACGAGCCTTTCGGCGTTAACAGGAGCCGCAGAAAGGAGATGGCCAGGCTGTGGCAGGCCCTGTCGCGATTCGAAATAGCCAAAGACATCCTTGTATATGCCTCAGAAGAGGCTGACAAGTGGAAAGAAAGCCGAAACCACGTTGTGGCCCACGCACTCAAGTTCGGTCGGGTGCTATATGAGAGCGGATAGTCTCGTCCGCCAACTTCTCTTATCCGCTGAGAAAGATCCGTCACGTCCTTGATGTTTGAGGGATGATGTTCTTGGACGGGGTCGTATCGACGGGCATGCGCAACGCGTTTCTAACGGCACGAACCGGGAGATAGGCCGGTATTTCGGCGCCATATATTATTCCGCCGTCACGAAAGCGAAAGACCGATTCGAAAAAGTCCTCCTATCTGACCCGACCATGAGGAGGATCTTTGAAAAGATAAAGAGGGGTATATCAAGATTCAAGGGGTGAAGCCAGCAAACACCCAAGGCAGTGTTAAGTTTTGAGTGTTGGGTTTTGAGTTGTTTAAGAAAAAATTTCTTGAACTAAACACGCCGAAAACGTGTGGGCGGGGGGTCCGGGTCCGGCCCCGGCGCGCTCCCCTCCGAACTCATCGACATTGCCTCCTGCTAGTTCCGGCGGGATAAGGTTAGAAGTGCATACGCGAGGGGAATATGGTAACCTGTGAGTGGCCTTGCAGCTTTTCTGTCGAAACTAGATTTTCGAGCACCGCTTTCATTATGCTTTGGGAAGATGAGAAAGCTGCGTTTGCATTTGTAAATAGCTATTCAGGTTGCCTTAGCTGATGAACTCTGAACGCCAGACACGTCAGCAACAGATCGACATTCAACTGGGGCGCGCCGGTTGGGCTGTCGGCAGTAGACGCCTGCTCGAAGAGTTCCTTGTTGAGATACCCACGTCCGTCCATGAAGAGGAAGTCTCGTACCGCCCCGCAAACGAGTTCGCTGACTACGTCTTATTGGATCGTCTCGGTCGGCCGCTTGCCATCGTCGAAGCCAAGCGTTCCAGCCGAGATCCCCTCGAAGGGGAACGTCAGGCGGCCGATTACGCCGACGCGCTGCGAACCAAGCACGGCACTGATCCTTTCGTCTTCCTGGCCAACGGCAACGAAATCTGGTTTTGGCATCGAAAACTCTATCCGCCCCGAAAGGTCAGCGGTTTCTTCAACGAAGAAGATTTGCTGCGACTCGCCCATCTCGACGAGTTCGGGCAACCGCTCACAGGCGCAATGCCGCTCGCTAGCATCATCGATCGGGCTTATCAGATCGAGGCGGTCAAGACCATCGCGGAACGCATCGAAGACGCAAAACGACGTTTTCTAATGGTGCTTGCCACCGGCACCGGCAAGACACGGGTTGCGGTGGCTCTGGTTGAGTTGCTTCAGCGGCAAGAACGCATCCGGCGGGTTCTCTTTCTAGCGGATCGTCGGGAACTGGTGAAACAGGCCCTCGGTGCCTTCAAGGACCATCTGCCCGGATCACCGCGCTCATGGATCGAGGGAGGGGCAATCGACAAGGACGCTCAGATTCATTTGGCCACGTATCCCGGCATGATGTCCATCTACAAGCGGCTCTCTCCGGGTTACTATGATCTGATCATTGCTGATGAAAGCCATCGCTCTATCTACGAGAAAGAGAGTTATGGTGCCATATTCGATCACTTCGATTCCCTGCTGCTCGGCCTCACTGCAACGCCGACCGACTTCCTTGACCATGACACTTTCAAGCTATTTGACTGCCCCAAGGATAGTCCAACATTCTACTATGGCTATGATGAGGCAGTGCGAGACAAATACCTTGTTCCCTACCGCCCTGTCCATGTGGCCCGCACTACTTTTCAGATAGAAGGTCTGCAACCTGGCGAACTGCCTGCAGAGGTGAGCCAACAGGTCCGCGACCAGGGCGTCGATCCCGATCAATTCAGTTTTGAAGGATCCGACCTGGAGCGGAAGGTCACGAACACCGGCACCAATGACGCTATTATTCGGGAATTCATGGATAACGCCATCAAGGACGCTGTCGGCACACTCCCCGCGAAGTCCATTATTTTTGCCGTCTCCCATAGACATGCTCTGGAGCTCTACAAGAGTTTCAACCGCGTTTATCCTGACTTACAGCGGAGCGGGCTCGCCAAGGTTATTGATAGCCAGATGGAGCGGGCCGAAAAGACCCTCGACGATTTCAAGAACAAGGATTTCCCGCGTGTCGCCATCTCTGTAGACATGCTTGATACGGGCATCGACGTACCTTCTATCCGCAACCTCGTCTTTGCGAAGCCGGTTTTCAGCAAGGTGAAGTTCTGGCAGATGCTCGGCCGCGGTACCAGACCCTGGACCGATCCTATAAGCGGCCAAAAGAAGGCCGATTTCCTCGTCATTGACCACTGGGACGTCTTCGACTATTTCCAGGTCAACAAGGACGGCCGAGCCGGTGCCGCCGCTGAGCCGCTTCCTTCACGGCTCTTCCGCCTTCGTCTTGAGAAACTCCAGATTCTTCTCGGACGGTCCGACGTCCCATCCGTTCGGTACACAATTCAACAACTACGCGGCCTTATGGGCACATTACCTTTGACGAACATCAATGTCGCACCCCATGCGCAAGAGATCCGACGTCTCGCGGACAGCGATGAACCATGGCACAGCCTGACCGACGAACACGTGACGCGCCTTTCCAACACTATCGCTCCGCTACTTCGCTTCTCGGTGGCGGGCTCGTATCCTGAGCTACAGTTTGAAAACGAGACCGAGCAGGTCGCTCTCGCGCACCTTAAAGCAGATAGGGGAGAAGTCGATAGGCTCCACGAGCGTATCACTGAACACCTCTCGCTCCTGCCGACAAACATCCCGGAAGTGAGGCCCCATCTGGAAGCCCTCACTTCAGCACAAACCGATGCCTATTGGAATAATCTGACGGTGCCCGGCATTATGCAGCTTCAAGAGGTTTTCGCACCGCTCATGCGATTCCGAAATCGCCGGTCTCCGGGCACGTTTGTGAGGCTTTCCCTTCCCGATGAGATACTGCGGCGCCATTGGGTCGTTTTCGGCCCTTCAGGAGAAGGAACCTTTGCAGAAACGTATCGCGCCCAGGTAGAGGTCCTTGTCAAGGACCTTGCAGGCGATAACCCTGCATTGCAGCGTCTGCAAAGAGGCGAAGAGCTGACGCCCGATGACATAGAGGCCATCGCTGCTGCGCTGAATGGCCCCGATCTTTTTGTCACCGAGGAACGGCTGCGCCAGGCCTACCACCAGCCCAAGGCAGGTCTTGCCGATTTCCTCCGTCAGATTCTCAATATTGCGGGGCTGCCGTCCAGGGAGGAGACCATTTCCAAGGCCTTCGATGATTGGGTACGTCGCCACCCCCAGCTTACCGCTACACAGCTTATGTTCGTCCGCACGCTGAGGAAGGCGGTGATCCAGAAAGCTCGGCTCACGTCTCTCGATGCACTTCGAAGGCCGCCGTTTTCTGCCATCGGGGATCCCGAACAACTCTTTGAGAAAGCGGAGCTCTCTGAGCTCTTCGAACTCATGAACGAAATCGCCGCCTAAGGAACTTATATGCTATCACCCCAACTTCGCCGTAAGGTGCACGAACTCTGGTCACTCTTCTGGTCATCAGGCCTGTCGAATCCGCTCGTTGCCATAGAGCAGATCACCTACTTACTCTTCATTCGGCAACTAGAGGCCCTCGATCGCGAACGGGTCAGTAATGGCAAAACATCGATCTATGGGCGCCTGCCCCATGACCCGGAGAATACCGATTTCAAAAAATGCCGCTGGTCATACATTCGGCAGAACCCATCCTTCCCATTGCTCAATGATACCGTTTTCCCGTGGCTTCGTAACCTTGAAGACCGTGTCGACAATGCACAGAACGGCAACACGACCCTCGGGCGCATTTCCGGCCGGCTGAGTGATGCCTACTTCATTCTTGACGTTAACAAGACCGAGACCCTCAAGCGCGCCGTCAGCTTCATCGATGAGCTCTTCCGCCAGATTGATACGCGCTCGGTGAACTCCGACATCATGGGTGATGTCTTCGAGCATCTTCTCGAGGAGGTAAAGGAGTCGGGCAAAAACGGACAGTTTCGCACCCCACGCCATGTGATCCGCTTCATGGTGGAGTTGCTCAAGCCGGAGCTGGGCAAGACAATACTTGATCCTGCCTGCGGTTCCGGCGGGTTCCTGCTCAACTCACTTCTTTATTGGAAGGCTCGTCAAACAGACAAGGATGTGCTCCGGTTCGAATGGGACGGTACGCCTCATGATATCCTTCCCGTCTGGCCGGCAGGTGAGCAGCACAACTTCAGCAGCCTCTTCCGCGGTTACGATAATGATCGCACCATGGTGCGCATTGCGTGGATGAACCTTATCCTTCACGATCTGGATTCCCCGGAGATAAGCCAACTCGACAGTCTGAGCAAACGACTTGAAGATAAAGAAAGTGGCACCTATGATTATATCCTCGCCAATCCTCCATTTACCGGCAGTGTGGATGAGGGTGACCTGAGCGAAAACCGGGAACGTTTTCCCCGTTCAGGCAAGGGCAATGTGCCGCTCACCACCAAGAGCGAGTTGCTCTTCGTCTGGCTTATGCTCGATTTGCTCAAAATCGGCGGGCGGGCCGGCGTTATTGTGCCGGATGGTGTCCTTTTCGGCTCGACAAGAGCTCATCGTGAGTTACGAAGGCAGCTTCTCTTTGAGAACACCCTCGAGGCCGTCGTTTCTCTTCCGGCCAACATGTTCCAGCCTTACTCGGGCGTAAAGACTTCTGTCTTGATCTTCCAGAAAACGGCCGTGCCTGTGGCAGCAGGCTCCGAGCCAAGGACCCGGGAGGTGTGGTTTTATGAGGTCACCGACGAGGCCTTCTCTTTGGACCAGAAACGCAAGGCTCTCTACGGTCGGGACAATGATTTCTGGGACGCTCTGGTGAAGTTCCATGTCTGGAGTCGCTACCGACGAGGCGAGGCGGACGAAAAGAAAGGACAGACCCTCGCCGATCTTCGGATCGCTGCTATTGCCACGGATTATCATCAGCCAGACTATTGGGAGGAGCGATGGCGAAGTGTGGATGACGAGTTCCTGAAAATCTTTCCCGATAAATCCGGTGATAAAGGTCACACCTATCCACTTCACGAGCTGTGGCCTCAAGACTTCCCGTTTAGTGTCGCCGACCCTCGGGGCGCCCGTCAGTATGATGAGGCCATCCTTGCCCGTGTCCGCCCGAAAATTGAAAAGGCCTTCCGAGAACTTGTTGAGCAAACAGTCAAATACGTATATGGCACGGCCGGCAAGCCTGATGCGGAGAAAGCCTTTGCCACGGCAGAAAAGAGTATGAAGAGCGTAGCCAATCAGCTAAACAAGAAGGTGCGCGATGATGGCCTTCTCGACCGCGAGTTCGATCAGTTTGGCTTGAATGCGCTGAAGACGCTATTCAAGGAAATGTCCGCCAAGACAAAGGAGTGGGCCAGTGCCGTCCCCATTCCGAAGAAGAAGCCGAAGACCATGCCGGACGAGCCGGACATGAAACAGGTCGTCGACGCACTCGCGCCCTTTCTCACTGAAGTTGCCAAGCTAGACGGATACAATGTTTGGCGTCGCGGTGGCGACTCTCGGTCCCGTAACGGCAAACTTACACTGACCGACGAGGGTGCTCAAAAACGTGAACCGACACTCCTCAGTTGGATCGTCCCCGTCCGTCAATGGGCAGAGCTGGAGAGTTGGGGTGAAGTTCCCGAAACCAAGGAAGTGATCGCTAAACCCACACATCAGAGCGGAGTCGTTGACCCCGAGTACCTCATGTGGTTGCGTGACACTCTCAAAGCTTTCAACGACGATGCCACGGTGAAGAAAGATTTCTTGGATCGCCTTGATCCAGATTGTCTGGAGGCCCTTGATTTCAACCTGTCCGCCGGACGTCATAAGCCCTTTGTCTTTGACCCCGGTCAACATCGCCCACCCGCCGAACTCATCGCCGAGCTTCAGACTATTCATGGTGACGTGCTGAAACGGCTCGGGAAGTTGTTGGCGCTGGTTGAGGGTGGGAAATGACTGTAAACTGGCTAGACGCGGGTTGGCCCATTGTTCGAATCCGCGACATTGGACGCTTACACGGAGGTGGGACGCCCAGTCGTAAGCGGCCCGAGTATTTTCAGGGCATAATTCCTTGGATTACCGGGCAGGACATACCTGAGACCCACGTCGCAGAGATTTCGACCGCCAGAGACTACGTCACGGAAGAAGCGGTTCAGGAAAGCGCGACCCGAGTAGTGCCGGCCGGGGCGGTGTTGGTCACGACACGCGTATCCGTTGGAAAAACCGCAGTTGCAGGATGCGACATCTGCTTTAGTCAGGATGTCACTGCCATTCTCATTCACTCCCCAGCCATAGCGCTGCCCGCTTACGTAGCTCATTTCCTTCGCTCGAGAAAGGAAGCGCTGCTCCAAAAAAACCAAGGTTCAACCATCTCGGGGATAACGCGAGATTCCCTCGCCCTCGAACAAATCCCACTTCCACCCCTGAGTGAGCAGCAGCGCATCGTGGAAATCCTGCGAGAGGCCGAGGAGATTCGTCGGCTCCGTGTAGAGGCAGAGGATAAAACCTCCCAACTAATCCCGGCGGTTTTCCATGCTCTTTTTAGTCCGGGGAAGATGGCCCCTTTTAGGACCGCAAAAGTGAGCACGTTATGCGACTTGGTTCGTGGTAGTTCGCCGCGTCCACAAGGTGATCCCTTGTTTTATGGACCCGGCGTGCCCCGGCTCATGGTACAAGACTTGACTCGAGATGGATGGTTTGTGGCGGCTCAAACCGATTCTCTTACTGAACTGGGTGCGACAAAGAGTCGATCAATGAAAGCGGGCGAAGTGGTCATGGCCGTAAGCGGAGCGCCAGGGCTGGCTGCAATCCTGCGTACTGATTGCTGCGTTCATGACGGTTTTGTCGGATTCAGAGATCTGGATTCACGTTTGCGGCCAATCTTCTTTGTTGCATGGCTGCAGCAGCAACGTATGAGATCGGAGAGGGAAGCTGTAGGGGCAGTCTTTCGCAACTTGGCCACTCCACAGATCAGAGAATGGCGTGTACCAGTGCCGCCTTTAGGGCTACAGGAAAGATTCGAGTCCGTAGTGAGTAGTATCAGGGAGTTAGATAGCTCGTCTGCGCCCATTTTGACTTCTAAACTCCATGCTCAGCTTATCTCATCCCTCTCAGCCCACGCTTTTTCCGCCCAACTCACCGCCGACTGGCGGCAAGCGAACTTGGATAGGCTTACCATCGAAGCCCGCGAACGCGATGCCGCTCTCAAAGAAGCGGGAGCCGCCCTTTTCCGCCCCCACCGCCTCATTGCCGAGGAGGTTGAAGAGCTCTTAGAGGTTCGCGCGGATGGCATTTATGCCGAGCTCAACCGTGAGCAACGTTATCTCTTCCAGCAAATTAGTGGCATGGCAGGCGGTGTTCCCTACGTTCGCTATTTCTCGGCCCAGCAGTTGAGCGATTACCTGAAGGAAGAGCCCTTACACAGGAATCCACAGGCAATAGAAGCCCACCTTGCTGTCTTTGCCGCCCGAGGCATTGTCATTCTCGTCAGCCGGGAGCAACAGACGGAGGATACGGGTGAGTTCGTTTATGGCAATACCTACCGCCTACCGCTCAAGGACTACGAGCCTCACCAAGGTGAGGACCGAGAACCTCGGTTTGGCGACAACTACCGCCTTAATGAGCTGGGGCGGTTGGCCAACAGACTGAGAAGGAACTTGACCTGATATGAGACTACGCTATCTCCACCTCCCTCGTTGCGGCCCTCTTATCGATACGACTATCGTGTTCGGACGAGAGGATCTTATTACCAAGACCCTCGACTTGCCGCGCAGAGGTTCGTTAAACTTCCTGGTAGGCGTGAACGGTAGTGGCAAGTCGTCTTTGCTACGGGCACTCTATCACATCTTCCGTTCCCTCAAGAACAACCAGTTTCCGGGTATGCCGCTGACATTAGCATGGGATATAGCCCTTGCCCAGCGGACTGTCACAGCCATTCTTTGTGTGCCGGAGCACAGGGACGAGAAAGCTTATTTCGTAGCACTCGACCGGGTCTCTCCGGATACCGGCAAGGTCGGTTGGCTTCAACTCACGAATGATCTCAAAACAGAAGGAGAATCTGAAAAACCCGGGCAAGCGATTGAACGTGGAGATGTAGTCCTGGGTTCATATCTCCAAGCACACCTGCCCAAACGCCTCGTTGTTTACACTTCCGGCGCTGATGATCTCTGGGTGCAGATCGATCATCCCATTCTTAGTCCAAAGTATGATGAGGAGGGCCAATACCAGACCGAGGACGAACGCCCTCAGGGTTGGAACATAGAGCGGGAGTGGAAAGAGGAGCAGGCTATCCGTATCTCCAATGTTCTCAACAGATACGTATCAAGGTGGCGTGGGACCGCGCAGGCCCTCCCCAGTGACCGGTCCATCAGTGAAACCTTTGAAAGTCTCCGAGCGGAACTGGCCCCGCTGGAGGCCATCCGCCAACGAGCCGGCCGAGTGCTGGACAGCGGCCCGCTGGGTGACACCTATTTCCGCATCGATCCACAACATCTGCGCTTCGCGGGCATCGTGTTGGGCCTTTGGCAGGCGGCGAAGGAGCTTCATAATTGTGCCGGAGAGCAAGAACGTGAAACCTTTCGAAACACCCTTGTCCACCAGCGCGGTTCCAATGAAGCGCAAGACGCCCGCCGCGTCCTCAACGAGATTGACTGGTTTTGGCCGACCCATTTAAGTCTCACCTACCGTGACGCTGACGACCGTGTCAACTCACAGCAACGCCAGGAACTACTCTGTCTTGTGGCCTTGGCCGATGAGGTAGTCGCACAGCCGCTCGGACGATTGCGAGCCGTTTTGTCCCTCGGCCCTCCCGAACGGATCAGCCTCACGGAAAAACTCAAAGATGCAGGCCTCGTTGATATACCATCAGAGGTCGAGGTTATTGCAGGGCGGGTTGACGGCTGTAAGACCGCCGCTGAAGCAGTTCTTCGCGTGTTCAGTGCTGACCAGAATATCGACTCCACACCGATGGATGTCTTCTCCCGCCTCCGCGACTGGGAGTGTTCCGGTCTTCTGGAAGAGATTACTCTCACTGTGAAGCGCCTCAGCCGGACTGAAGCCGCAGACGGTGAGCTAGACGACACTATCGTCACATACGACCAACTCAGTGACGGCGAGCAGATGCTCCTCGGCCGTATGGGCTTGCTATTCCTCTTGCGTGGCCAGGATGGTTCACTACTACTGCTAGATGAGCCGGAAACCCACTTCAATGATGTGTGGAAAAGGGAGATCGTAGAGATGGTGGATATGGCATTGCTGAACTCAACCGATGCAAACGTCATTATCTCCACCCACACCAGCATTGCCCTTACCGACGCCTTTGCTGCCGAAGTAACGGTGCTCGACAAGACAGACGATGGAATAACTGCGCGCGGTGTCAGCGGTGGTCTTTTCGGCACTGACCCCGGCGAGGTTACGATGAATCTCTTCCGCGCTGACAGCAGCATTGGCAGCCGATCCGTTGACCTGCTTGACCGGCTGCTCAAGAAAGAGTGGAAAGGCAAAGAAGACGAATTGGAGCAGATACTCAACGTTCTCGGCAGCAGCTTTCACCGGGCAGAATTGAGAGCGATTCTGAAGCAACTCCGAAAGGATAATGATGGTTCTACATAACGGGTATGGCGCTATATAGAGTTAAACTGCCTAAGAGTGCGGCCCATCTTTTTAGAGTCGTGGTGATGCAGAAACGACTCTTAAGAGCAATGATCGATCCTTCGGTGAATGCTGATGCAATAGATACGGCCTGGGTCCAGAAAGTGTGGAGCAATATGGACCCCGAGTGGGTAAGGAAGTTCTGCCGCGGCGGCCTGAATTCAGTAATTAGCCCGCTCAAGTCGATTGCCGGCGCAAGTCCCATAGCTCGGCAAGCGCTTTATAATGAGTTTTGCCGACAGAACAAAGTGGCAGAGATGCTCGATACAGGTGGCGACTTTCAAGATCTGAAGAATCTGAGCAGTTCTACCCCTCAATTGGTTGATGCCGTGAAAGAATTCTTCACGCGATGCTACAAGCTGCTGAGCAACGACGTTAATCGACAATGGAACGGCTATGAGTTTGACGGAAATCGCTCCATCACAAATAGCGCTTATAAGGACGATTTTTGCAACGATTATCCCACAAAGGTCGTATGCCCGTACTGTGATGGAGAGATTGGGACACCTGAACTGGATCACTATCTCTCCAAGTCCGGATTTCCTCTACTTGCCTGCTCTCCATGGAATCTTGTTCCTGTCTGCCGCTCCTGCAACGATATGATTACGGCAAAAGGAGACCGCCCGGCGATCACGATTGGTTCGCCACGCTCCACAGATGATTGGCTCCACCCGTTTTTCCGCCCTGCTTCGAAAGACGCACAAATCAGGCTGAGCGGCACTCCGGCAAACTCGGTCCCGCGACTGCATTCACCTGAGCCGGCCGAACAAAAACGGCTTGACAACCACGCCAACCTAATCCGGTCTTTGTCGAAGCGTTGGACAAATATCGCCGCGGCCTATTACGATCGGCTGGTTGGTGAGATCACTAAGAAGAACTTGACGCCTATTGTGGACGCATACGTAGCAAAAGCACTGGATGATCATCTTGCAGTTAGGGGACGGTCTCCTTCGTCCATGGTACATGCCGCAGTGTGTCAGGCAGTTCTCGATCGGCGTCCTGAGTATGTCCAGGAATTCCTTACGCCTAACGCTCCGGCTCTCACATGAACAAACGGGGGTGTATGGGGTCAGCCCTTGACAGGCTGTTGAAAAACTCGCCCTTTCCCTCATAAATCAGTGGTTTTCCTCTCATCCATCTGCTAGAATTCAATAACTAAAACGATTGGAGGGATGGGTGTTAGGCAAGAAGGATCGCAACGAGAAGATGTTCTACTACGTGAAGATCGATGATCTTATCCCCGAGGACCACCTCTTGAAACTGGTACACCGGTATGTCGATCTTGGCTTTGTTCGAAAGAAGATGAAGCACCTCTACAGTCATACGGGCCGTCCTTCCATCGACCCGGAAGTTCTCTTGAGGATGCTCCTTGTTGGCTATCTCTACGGCATTACCTCGGAGAGACGACTCTGTGAAGAGGTGAAGATGCACCTCGGATATCGCTGGTTCGTGGGTCTTTCCCTGGAGGATAAAATCCCCGATCACTCGACCTTCTCTCATAACCGTCATGAGCGCTTTTACGAAAGCACCCTCTTCCAGGAGATCTTTGACGAGATCGTTTCCCAGTGCATCGCTCAAGGTCTTGTCCGGGGTGAGCACCTCACCGTCGATGCCACCCATATAAAAGCCAACGCGTCTTTCAAGAGCCTGGAGCCCGTTGTGGTAGAGATGAAGCCGAAGGAGTATATCGAGAAACTGGCGGAAGAAAACCCAGTGAACGACAAACCCTGGGAACCGGGAGACGATTATCCCCACCGGGGAGAAAAGATCGGCAACAGCACGCACAGGTCAAAGACGGATCCCGACGCCCGCCTTGCCCGGAAGGCGCCTGGCAGCGGCGCGCAGCTTGCCC
>Ga0208689_1000178_pt1 | contig 58796 bp, 48 predicted proteins | sample June2015DPH_8_15_FD_184700 | JGI IMG/M metagenome (GOLD analysis project Ga0208689, IMG submission 184700) | Peatland microbial communities from SPRUCE experiment site at the Marcell Experimental Forest, Minnesota, USA - June2015DPH_8_150... | ecosystem: Environmental > Terrestrial > Soil >... | reverse complement strand
GGTGTCATGGCAAAACGGGCACTGCACGGCGGGTAAGGAGGAGCACCGGTTTGTGGCGAACCTTTACAGGGTAATGTCGGTAGCAGAGGCAGTGGAGTATATTTCCGGGTACTTTCCGAGCATAAACCGGAATATTAACGAGGTGGCACTTTCTTACCCGGATGCGCCCTGACATGTAGGGCATACAAACGATTTCCCGCCCTTTAACCGCCGGGAAGTCTCGCTCCCGGCGTACGATGGCGTCGATCCCGTGCCGTCTCATGATTGTCCGATATTACGCGCTCGCCGTGACATCTATCTCTCCTCCTCGGTAACACTTCGAGCGGTCCGGGTGGAGCTCTGCTCGTCGAGCACTCGCCTGATCGTCTTAGCTATCTCGGCCTTTGTGAGGGGTTTCATGGCAAAGACCCTGATTCCTGCCGCTTTTGCCTCTTCGGCATCGACGAGGTGGCTGAAACCCGTGCACATTATGACAGGTATATCGGGCCTGATAGCCAGAATCTCCCTGGCAAGCTCGATCCCCGTCATCTCAGGCATGGTCTGATCGGTCACTACGCAGTCGAAGCGGGTCGGTTCTTCGTTCACGAGCACGAGGGCCTCCCCGGCGCTCGTTGCGGAGACGACATCGTAGCCAAGGTCTCTCAGGATATCTGCGCCCATCTCGGCGAGCGCCTCCTCGTCGTCGATAAAGAGGATCCTCTCGCTCCCGGTCGGAATAGGTCCGTCCGCCTCGGTCGGGATGGCTTGCTTTTCCGCGACCTTCGGGAAACAAAGGGTAAAGGTGGTACCTGTACCCGGCTCGCTCTCGACCGCAATGTGACCGTCGTGGCTCTTGACAATACCGTGGACGACGGAGAGACCCAAGCCGGTCCCCTCGTCCGGCGCCTTCGTCGTGAAGAACGGATCGAAGATCTTCTCGATGATGTCCGCCGGAATGCCCTCGCCGGTGTCGCGGACAACTAGCTTCATGTAAGAGCCGGCCTTCATTCCGCCCGATGGGCTCGAGGGCGCCACGCTGTAATCGCTCAGCTCGATCTGGAGGACACCCCCGTTGTTCCGCATAGCATAGGCGGCGTTCGTGCATAGGTTCATGATAACCTGCTGGAGCTGCACGGGGTCGGCGAGGATGAATCCCGACTCGCTCTCGATCTTCATCCTGACGTCGACCGTCGCGGGTATCGACCCCCCAAGGAGCTTCACCGTCTCCTCGATGGCGCTGCTCAGCTTGAGAGGAGTTCTTTCCTGCTCTGCCTGCCTGCTGAAGGCCAACATCCGCCTGACGAGGTTCCGGCCTCGTAGGCCGGCCTCCGTGATCCTCTCCAGACAGAGTCTCTCCCTGGTTCCTTCTGCAAGACGGTCCCTGGCAAGCTCGCCGAACCCAAGTACCGCAGCGAGGATATTGTTGAAGTCGTGGGCGATGCCGCCGGTCAGGGTGCCTATGGCCTCGAGCTTCTGCGCCTGGCGGAGCTGCTGCTCAACCCGTTTTATTTCGGTGATGTCGTGATTGATCTCCAGGATGCCGCTCGGTTCTCCATTCCCGTCCCGCCGGAGCACTTTTCTACTCATCACAGTGATCCGGCTGCCGTCCTTCTTCAAGTGAACCAGCTCTCCGTCCCATCGGCCGCCCGAGAACAGCGCTGTCTTCATCGCTTCCATCCTATGAGGAAACTGAGTATCGAGAAGGAAGTGAATCACCTTTCCGGCCGCCTCGTCAGCCGTCCAGCCGTAGGTCTCTTCGGCGCCTTTGCTCCAGAACGTAATGCGGTCCTCCACGTCCCTTACGATAATCGCATCATGTGCCAGGCTGATAAGCTCGGCCTGCTGTGCAAGCTCTGCGGTCCTTTCCTGCACGCGTTGTTCCAGCTCGTCGTACGCTGCGCGGAGATTCGCTGCCGCCCTTCGCTTTGCGGTAACATCATGGAAAACCATGACCACGCCCGTTGTTTCTCCGCCGCTGTCTCTGATGGGAGCAGCGCTGTCTTCGATCGCGATTTCCCTGCCCTCTCTGGAAATTAAAACGGTATCATTCGCGAGACCCACGATGCGGCCGTCCCGCAATACGAGGGCCACGGGATTCTCTGCCGGTTGACGAGTCTTTTCGTTGATGATGTGAAAGACGACCTCTATCGGTCTTCCACGTGCCTCGTCCTGCAGCCAGCCGGTAAGCCTTTCGGCAACCGGGTTTAGCAGTTCCACCCGACCCGACGCGTCGGTGGCGATTACCGCGTCCCCGACGCTGAAGAGCGTGACTTTAAAGCGCTCCTCGATCTTTCGCTGCGCCCTCTCGGCTTGAAGGAGCGCCCGGTAATGAGCTTTGCTGTTCCGCTGCCAGACTACCGCAAGGGTGGCGGCAGCTGCTGCGGTGAGGCCGAGAATGAGCGCCAGGATAAGGATCGACTCTCTTCGCGCTACGGAAAGTGCCTCCGAGGCGTCTATCTTCGCTACCATGAACCAGGGTGAATCGGGCACCGCGTTCATGGCGGAAAGCACCTCGACGCCACGGTAGTCCCTGCCCCGTACCACCCCTTTCCGACCGAGGACGGCCATGACGGCAGGCATTTCCCGCCTGCTCAGGGGTACGCGAAGCATGAGAGCGGTATCTTTCCTGTGGCGCAGCTCATTCAGATAGAGCACTTCGTCTCCGTCCCGCCGCACGAGCAGGGTCTCGGCCGTATCTGTCGGAACCGGCCAGGACTGCAGCAAGGGATAGAGAAAGTGCCCGGCGTCAGCCTGGAGCAGGATGGCGCCCAGGGGTACACCATTGGAAAAGATTGGCGCAACCACGTCAACATGGGGGTCATGCCGGCCGGGAGTGAAATGTAAATCCGTCATAACCGGCCTCCGGTCCCGGAGGGCCACACGGAGAGCCTCCAGAGCCGCGGGATGGAGCTGGTGCATGTCTCCACTCAAGCTCAACCGTTCGACACCCGTCGCATCGGCTATCAGAACGTCGCGATACTCATAATGTCTTTGAAGAGAGCGGAAGCGGACAAGCATTTGCTCAGCCACTTTGCTCTTCGGATTTTTTAAAAAGCCGGCGGCCGCCTGGGAGAGAAAAGGGCTTTCCATTACGACCGCGGCATCGGCCAGCCTACCTTTTCGCCACTCGGTGATCTGGTCCACCTTTAACCGTGCGACGGCTTCTAGGTCCCTATAGGCCTCCCGCAGAAGGAACTGGTTGTGGACATGGTAGAACCGTGCTCCGCTGATCAGCAAACCGAGCACTGCAAGGGCCAGTACTGCCTTTAACCAGCGCGGGAACATCGCCTCACCTTCCTTTGATTCAAGGGCTTACCGCGAGAACAAGATTCTTTTTACCGGCTTCTACGTTTTCTCAGCAAGCTTTGATGCCTATCCGTCTTCCGGCTATAAACTCTCCGGCCGCACACCGGGCTCGGTCCGCGTGCATCAAGATACGACACCTATATCGATTTGGCAATTCGACTAATCATCGAGTAACGATGGTACTATTGTACGAGGCTTGCAGTCAAGCGGATGACGCCGGACGGACAATTGTTAACGGGCAGGTGCGGGCAGCAAAAAAGGGGTCCCGGTTGCCCGAAAACCCCCGTGCTGTCTAAATTGCGGGGGCTAGATTTGAACTAGCGACCTTCGGATTATAAGCTTCGGACCGGGAGAAACGCACTGATTTCTACTCGTCCAGCACTTTCCTGATCGTCTTCGCTATCTCCCTCTTCGTGAGAGGTTTCATCGCAAAGGCCCTGATACCCGCCGTCTTTGCCTTCGCGGCATCGACTACATAGCTGAAGCCCGTGCACATGATGATGGGCATGTCGGCCCTGAGAGCGAGAATCCCTTCCGCAAGCTGAACACCCGTCATTTCGGGCATAGTCTGGTCGGTAATGACAAGATCGAACCGGGATGGGTCCACCGTGAAGAGCGCAAGCGCCTCCTTGCCGTTCATCCGGGATGTAACCTCGTAGCCGAGTTCCGCGAGGATGTCTTCACCCATCTCTATAATGGCTTCTTCGTCATCGATGAAGAGAATTCGCTCGGAGCCGGTGGGAAGCTCGTCGTCAATGACCTCATCGGCTTCAACTTCTCCTGTAATCTGAGGGAAATATACGGTGAAGGTGGACCCTTTGCCGGGTTCACTCTCCACGGTAATGTGCCCGTTGGATTGCTTCACAATACCATGGACAACCGAGAGGCCCAGTCCGGTTCCCTCTCCCGGTCTCTTGGTCGTGAAGAAGGGGTCGAATATCTTATCCATGATCTCGGGAGACATGCCGGTGCCGGTATCGCCGACAGTCAGCCTTGTATAAAGGCCGGGCTTGACCCCCTTGGGGTTTCCATTCGATGGGGAAACGCTGTGTTCGTTCAGTTGGATGTCGAGAGCCCGGCCCGCAAGCCGTACATTGATGCGGCCGTCTCTATTTTGAGGTCCTGGATGAGATCGCCAACCTCCCGCACGTTCCCCGCCAATTGTCCTATCCCTTCGCCCACGTCCCGTATCGACCCCGAGAAGGTCCCTATGTTGTCGGTCACGATGCCCACGTCATCGGTGATTTTTCGCAGGCTTCTCAGATCCTGGTTGATCTGGCCTGCCGCCTCCTTCACGGCCTGCTCCGCCGTGTCACAGAACTGCTTCATCGCCTTTACGGCATCGAGCAGCCTCACCATGAGCACGATCGCGAAGATCACGAAGGCCATCACTGCCGCCGTAATCAGGCCGAACAATACCTCGTTCGGTGTCATTGCCATATGCCCCTCCCTTTAGGAAATGTAATCGTACACGGCCGTCTCGGCAAGTGCTCGGTGCCCCGGAACAAGATCTGGTTTATCCATCATGGGGCGCCCGACGTCGATTTCATAGACCCCAACTTCCATAAGGACTGGTTTGATGCAGAAGGCAGAATAATGCTTCTCACTTCGGGCTCTTAAATCCCGACAAGGGGATAGAGAATGTGATCGAAGGATTGGCTATCGTGGTAAAGCGCTTGCCCAAGGTCCCCGGGCTACCCATCCGGAGGTCAAAAGGGAGCACGGGAAGGCCTATCGCCTTTCGCTCCAACGCATAACAGCGCGAAGGCCCCATAAAAAAAGGGTGGTAGTTTAACTCCGGAACCGGTACAATGAGTGGGGGCAGACCGGTCGCATATGGTGTGGTTTGCAGTGAAACCCATATCCGGGAAGGAGGTCCCATGAAAAAGACAATCTGGTGGTTGGCCGTTCTGGCGCTGCTGGCCGCGCCGGCCGCGGCCCAGATAAAAACTTCGCCGCTGTTCATCATCGAGCGGAACGTGAACGCCAACGTCGTGCATTACGACGCCAAGCTCACCGCCGACGGCAAACTGGACCCCAAGGAACCGGTGATCGCTTACTGGATCATGCTCGCCAAGGACGGTCACCGGCAGAAACTCAGCTGGATCGAGAAGAAAAAGGCCTACGGTTTTACCATTAAGCCCGACCCGTCGGTAAACGGCTATAAAATGACCCTGGTGGCCGCCCCCCAGCGGCAGATCACCGTGAAGAAAGAGAAGGACGCCGTCCGTGCCGAGGTGGTCATCGACGGCCGGCCGGCCGTCTTGGAGAAGATGTACATCAACGCCTCCGAAGGGCTGACGGGGCCTAAAGTCCATTATATCGAGGTGTATGGCAAAGACCTGCAGACGGGAGAGAAGCGCCGCGAAAAATTGGAGCCGAAGTAGCCGGGGCGCGCCCTAAAACCGGCCTGTGCAACCGCTCGAGAGTAAAGAGAATATGGTCCATCTCGCGAATCCGGGTTTAGGGCGATCCGGGCCGCAAAGTTTAAAGATTGGCCGGTCGGAGAACGATTGGTGACGCGCTCACCGGTTTGTTCCTACAACGAATGGGATCCGCTCGAGGAGGTCGTTGTCGGGCGCCTCGAAGGCGCGATGATCCCGTCCAGACACCTCACGGTCAGCTTCAACATCCCCCGGAGGTTGACGGGGATCTATAAGCTGATCGCCGGGCTTCCTTATCCCAAGTTTGTCGTGCGCCCGGCACAGCGCGAGCTCGACGAGTTCATTCACATCCTCGAGGCGGAAGGCATCACCGTGCGCCGGCCGGCGATGACGGACTTCTCCGTCACTTACAAGACGCGGCACTGGAAGTCGAACGGCTTCTGCGCGGCCTGCCCGAGAGACGGACTTCTCGTCGTCGGCGATGAGATCATCGAGACGCCGATGGCCTGGCGGTCTCGTTACTTCGAGGTGGACGCCTACCGCCCGCTGCTCAAGGAGTACACGGCGGGAGGGGCGAAGTGGACCACCGCGCCGCGCCCGGAGCTGGTTGATGCGCTCTACAACCACGACTATCGCCTCCCCGAGGCGGGAGAGCCGATCCCCTTCGTCGTGAACGAGTATGAGCCCGTCTTCGACGCCGCCGACTTTGTCCGCTGCGGCCGGGACCTGTTCGGCATCCGCAGCAACGTGACGAACGAGTCCGGCATTCACTGGCTCCGGACCCACCTCGGCGACAGATTCCGCATCACCCTGCTCGAGACCCGCTGTCGCCAGCCCATGCACATCGACTCGAGCCTTATGCCGCTCGCACCGGGAAAGCTGCTAGTCAATCCGGACTACATCGATCCGAGTCGGCTCCCGCCGATGTTCGCCTCGTGGGACATCCTCATCGCCCCCGAGCCGAACCCCGTCCCGTGGCGCATCCCCTCGATGTGTAGTCGCTGGCTCAGCATCAATGTGTTGATGCTCGACGAGAAGCGAGTCATCGTGGAGCGGTTGCAGGAGTCTCTCATCATGAAGCTCAAGGACTGGGGCTTCGATCCAATCCCCTGTTCGTTTGCGAACTATGCCCCTTTCGGCGGCTCCTTCCACTGCGCGACCCTCGACGTGCGGAGGAGAGGCGAGCTACAGTCGTATTTCTGAGCGGTCGGCTGCGAGGGACCGGGCAGAGCGGGTGCTTGGTTACATTTAATAGCGCTGCAATCGGACGACGGTTCATCCAGGGATAAGAGGGTCAAAGAGGTTCATATGGGCAAGATTGTGAAACGAACAGCCAAGACTAAAGCACCCGTAATCCTGATCCTGGCTGGCTTTATCATCGTGGTGGCAGGGATGAAGGCGGCCAGCTCCCTCCTGGTTCCCTTTTTTCTGGCGGTGTTCATTGCGGTCATTTGCGCTCCGCCGTTGTTCTGGCTGCAACGGAAGGGTGTGCCGAAATTGCCGGCGCTTGCTCTCATTCTATTGGCCATCCTGATTGCAGGATTGCTCTTTGGAGCATTGATCGGTCCTCCGCTGAATCATTTCTTGAATTCCCTTCCCGGCTATCAAGAGCGATTATCGACCCATATTGGTACTTCAATGAGCTGGCTGCGAGAAAAGGGCATTAACATTCCGGCAGAGGAGATGCCCCTAACTTTCAATCCGGGGTGGGTGATGAGCTTGGCGGGAGGTATGTTCTCGGCCCTGAGCAGTGTCCTCACCAACGGGTTTCTGATCCTGCTTACGGTCGTGTTTATCCTTCTGGAGGCGGCAGATTTGCCAAAGAAATTGCAGATCGTGTTGAGAAACCCGGAAAGGTCGCTGTCTACCATTAAGAAATTCAGCCTGAACGCCAAGCGCTATCTGGTCATTAAAACCCTGCTCAGCGCCGGCGTTGGGCTGGTGATCTGGCTTTGGCTCCTCATCCTCGGGGTCGATTATCCGGTGCTCTGGGGAACGCTCTCGTTTCTGCTGAACTATGTGCCCAATATTGGCGCAATCCTTGCTGCATTGCCTGTCGTCCTGCTCGCGCTCGTCCAGTTGGGGGTAGCTTCTGCCCTTCTAACACTCCTTGGCTTTGCCGTCGTGCATATTGTTGTGGGTAATCTCATAGAACCGAAACTGACGGGCAAAGGCCTGAGTTTATCGACGCTCGTTGTCTTCGTTTCATTGGTCTTCTGGGGATGGGTTCTGGGACCGATTGGCATGATCCTCTCGGTGCCCATGACCAGCCTTGTCAAAATTGCGCTGGAAAGTTATGAAGAGACACGAGGGCTCGCTTTCATGCTGGGATCCGGCACCGACATTGAGTGGACGGGCTTGAAACCTCGGAAGAGATTAAGGCGCGAAGAAAAGAAGGATCTATGAACATCAAACCGCTAGGTGTTTCATTTTTTAAGAGTGAATCAGGGATTGCCTCCCGGGAGACATGCTTTAAAAACTGAGGACGAGATGTGCGCCCGGCGGAATCGATATAAAAAGGGTGGGGCAAATACACTGGAAAATAGCATAACTGCCTTAGGAAGTTGCATCAAGACTGTATGCATACTAAACTTATAATGTTTTGGCGATAACCACTCGAAGGGAACGATTATGGCCGGCATAGAGATTATTGCGGTGGAAGGGGGGTCGGAATTAAGGGACTTCATTGACCTCCCATGGAGGATCTATGCCGAGTACCCCAACTGGGTCCCCCCCCTCAAGAAAGAGGTTCGCCGGATGCTGGACCCCCGTCGGCATCCTTTCTGGGAGTTTTCCGAGCGCATCCTCTTTTTGGCCCGACGCGGTTCGGAAACGGTGGGAAGGATCGCGGGCATCATCGATCGTCACTATAACCGGTTCCACGGCGAAAACATGGGCATTTGGGGATTTTTCGAATGCGCTGACGATGCGGAGGCAGCCACGGCCCTCTTCTCTTCCGTAGAGACGTGGGCTCTTCAGAAAGGGATGACCTTCATGAGAGGCCCGCTCAACCCGTCCACCAACTACGAGGTGGGATTGCTCATTGAAGGATTTGCCCATGCACCGGTCTTGATGATGGCTTACAACCCGCCGTACTACCCAAGGCTGGTCGAATCGTGCGGCTTCACCAAAGAAAAGGACCTGCTGGCCTTCCTGATAGACGGCGATTACCGGCTTCCCGAGTGGATGGACCGTCTTGCCGAACGGATCTCCAAAAAAAGAGGTGTTCACCTCAGGCGCTCTCGTCCAAAGGATCCGGGCTCTGAGTTTGCTCTGATCAGGGAGATATATAATGAGGCCTGGTCTGGTAACTGGGGTTTCGTCCCCCCGAGCGATAAAGAGATGCGGGACATTCAAAAGAACGTGATGGAATTCGCGGATCCGGACATGGTTTTCTTCATCTACTATGAGGATGAACCCGCAGCGTTCTGCGTGATCTTTCCTGACATTAACCCATTACTTAAGCGTCTCAACGGGCGGATCGGTCCGACGGGTTTGCTGAAGTTCCTCATGTACCGGCGGGAGATCAACGGATTGCGGTTGTTGATGTTCGGGATCAAGGAGAAGTACCGACAACTGGGACTCCCCATGCTAGCCTTTCACCACATCTATGAGGTGGTGAGAAAAAAGGAGAAATATCGTTATCTGGAGCTGGGCTGGACCCTGGAGGATAACGAGGCGATCAACTCATTGATAGAGGAAGCCGGCGCAAAAAGATACAAAAAATATCGCATATTCAGAAAATCTTTATAGTTTCAAAAGGTGAACGTATCGCCTTGAAGGAAGGGGCTGGATATAGTGGCTGAGCATCGGGTTTCTCTCATCGGTTTCGTCTGGCGGCCTGAGGAGATCACCCCATCGGTGATTCAAATGGCTCGGCGAACGGGGAGCAGGGCCGTCTTCGATTTTTCCATGATGGGGGTGGACGGGCTGCGCTCTTTCTTACGAAAGGCCGACCCTGCCGGCCACGTGAGGGATATCAAGATTTCTGTCCCCACCTTCCTTGATCCATCTTTGTGGCAGGTAGTGAAGGAAACAGGGGTCCACGACATCTGGGTAGAGTGCCGCCACCGGTGTTTTCAGGGAGACCCTTCCATTTTTCTGCAGAGATTGAGGGAATTGCCGGAAAACCACCGTTGCTTTCCAATCATCGGCGACACGGAGCTCCTGGCGGCGATTTTGAAGGATAGCTCGGGCATAGGGCGCATCGTCCTGAAAGGGTGCGAGGCCTCCGGATTCGTGAGCGGTGAGACGACCATGACTCTCTATTCGATGGTCAGGGAAATGCTGCGCACAGCCTCAAAGCCTCTCGACATCCTCATCTGGGGAGGCGTCTCCACCCCGGAGGCGGCAGCGGCATTCCTGTCGACCGGGGCAGCCGGAATCGTTTTCGAGAGCGTCCATTGGCTGACAGATATGGTTGCCATCGATGATCTTCAACGCCGGCGGCTCTCCAAACTCCGCCTGGATTCTACCGATCTGGTCGGCCTGGACCTCCAGGTCCCCTGTCGCCTTTTCAACAAGGGAAACTCGCGTGCGTTCAAGGAGATCAAGGCACTCGAAGACTCGCTGTACGGAGCAGGGATCGAGGAGGAAAGCCGCCGCTCCTTCGTAAGTCGGGTGCATGCCGGGGCCCTCCACCCCCTGGAGAGCCGTTTCGGCCAGGACGAGGTCATCCCTCTGGGCGTGGAAGCTGCTTTTGCTGCGTCGTTCGTTGAGCGTTTTGGGACTGGAACCGAGGCGGCCGTGAAAGCCTTCATGGACGAAATTCGTAACTTATGCCGCCTGGCTGAGGCAAAAAAGGAGTGCTTTCTGGACAGCCCCGCAGCCGGAGAGATGGGAACCCTCTACCCCTTTATCCAGGGCGCCATGTCCTGGATCACGGATGTCCCGGAGTTTGCCTTAAGAGTCGCCGATGCCGGTGGATTGCCCACCATCGCCCTTGGCCTGATGGATGCGGAGGCCCTTGACCGGAGGCTGGGACGCCTGCCGGAGATCATGGGTGGGCGCCCTTATGCAGTGAATGTCGTCTCTTTGGCGGAAAACCCTTTCAGGGAGACGCATCTGGCCTGGATAAAGAAACAGAGACCCCGTTTTGTCGTGATCGCGGGCGGCGATCTCTCCCCCTTAAGGGAATTGATAGAATGCGGCATAGGGGTCATCTATATCGCTGCCGATGATGCCCTGTTGAGGCTCGCCCTGGAAGCCGGCGTCCGGTACGTGGTCTGCGAGGGATATGAGGCCGGTGGCCACGTGGGGCAGCACAGCATGCTCACCCTTGCTCAAATGCTGTTGAACCTTAAGCGGCGCACGCCATCCCTTTTCCAGAACTGTCGCGTTATCCTTGCGGGGGGAATCTTTAATCGGGAGACCGCATTCTTCGCAGCCATGCTGGGCGCGGACGCCATCCAGATGGGCACCGCCTACCTGGCCACCCGGGAGATCGTTGAAACGGGCGCCTTGACAGCGCTCTATCAGCGGATGGTCCTTGAATCGCCCCCTGGGGGAACGGTCGTCTCGGGCCGGCACACCGGGCTTCGGGTACGATCTTTGAAGACCCCCAGGGTGGCGGCTATGTTATCCTTGGAGCAGGAGTTCGCTGCTGGTCACCAGGACGAGGCCTCTTTCCGGGCGAGCATGGAGGAGACGACTGCAGGGAGCCTCTTCACCGCGGCCCGAGGCATGGACAGGCCGGGTGGGGCGGCTCTGGATGAGCGGGGCTGCCTGGAACGAGGGCAATTTATGAGTGGGGCCTGCGCCGGCCTCATCCGCGAGGTCCGGAAGCTGGAGTTCTTTCACCGCGAGCTGGCCGAAGGTCATCTCTTGCTGCATCAGCCAGTTGTGGGGTCGGTCGGGAAAACCCCGGAAACTCCATCCTCCGGGGCCGGCCGTGGATTGAAGGCGGTCGCCTCCCACAGGGATAGTCGTGAAAGGGTTGCCGTCACAGGGATGAGTGTACTCAATGCCCTGGGGCAGAGTCCGGAGGAAGTATGGGCTGCAAGCCTGGCCATGAAGAGCGGGATTACATTGGTTCCGCCTTCGCGGTGGGATCACGCGCTTTTTTTTGATCCCCGGCCGCAGGTTCCGGACAAAACTTATTGCAGGGTGGGCGCCTTCTTGGACTTTCATGTCTCCCGCAACGAACTCGGGATTCCTCCCCATGATTTCCGGAGCATGACCGAGGCGACAAGGGTCACCATGTGGCTGGCGGACAGAGCCATCCAGGCATCCGGTATCCTGGATTCGGACATACCGCGCGAACGAATCGGAGTCCTCATCTCCCAAAACTCGGGTGAGGCGGCGGGGACCCTCACCGATATGATCATCAGGGAGTACGTGCATGATATCCTTGTCGCTATCAAAAGGGCCGTTCACCTCACGCCGGATCAGGAGAGCGCCATCGAACGGGAAGTGAAGTCCGGACGCATGGCCCCGGACGACACCACGCTCCTGGGCAGACTCAACTGCGCGGCGGCCGGCTTCATCTGCAACCGGTATGGGTTCATGGGGCCCAGCTATTCCGTCTCCGCAGCCTGCGCGACCTCACTGGTCGCACTTTACAGCGCCATCCAGATGATCAGGAACGGCGTCATCGATGCCGCCATCGTCGGAGGGGGTGAAGATAATCTCACCCACTTGCATTTTCTGGAATTCTCCGCGCTGGGCGCGCTTCACGGGTTGTCCGGACAGGAGAGACCCGCTCACGAGACCTCTCGCCCCTTCGATGCCGAAAGAGACGGGATGGTCCTCGGCGAAGGCGGGGGAATGATCGTCATCGAGCGGGAAAGCGTGGCCCGCGCGAGGGGGGCCCTTGTCCACGCCTTCGTGACCGGCATGGGAGCGAGCAACAACCATCTGGGTATGGTGGAGTCATCCAATACCACCCAACAGATGGCCATACGCGCCTCTTTTCGGGACGTACCCTATGGGCCCGATGCAGTGGACCTGGTGGAATGCCATGCCACGAGCACCCGGCAAGGAGACGTGGAGGAGGCCCGCGCCCTGAAGGCCGTTTTCAATTCCTCGAAGCGCACCGTGATCACCTCATTCAAATCGCAGATCGGACACACACTGGGCGCCTCGGGCATTAATAACCTCATTCGGGGAGTCACGGCCATGAAGGCGGCGGTTTTCCCTCCCACCCTCAATTATACGCATCCGGACCCGGAAATCGACTTGGAAGGATCGGGTCTCCTCATCACCCCGGCGCCGCTTGATTGGAAGCGCAGGGCCGGCGAGCCAAGAAGGCTTCAAGTCAACGCCTTCGGGTTTGGAGGCTCCAACTACGTGGTGCAGGTGGAGCAGGCCATGGATGAGGCGGATACGATCCTGGTCTCACCGGGCGGAGAACCAGGTCTCGATCGAGAGAAGGGGGGCGGCCCTCCCACGCTCCAGGGCGTCTCTTTCTTCCGGACCAAGATGGACGGCCGTCACTGCCGGATGGCCGTCGTGGCGCAATCCGAAGAGGAGGCGCTCACGGTCATCGCGAGGTCGGCCTCCCTTGCCGAATCCGGGATCGTCTCACCCAGGGCATCGAGGTCCCTGGCGCGCCAGGGAGTTTTCATCGGCCGCGAGGATTTGCCGGCCCTACCGCTTACATTTGTATTTCCCGGACAGGGGTCGCAGTATGGAGGAATGGGACGGGAGCTCTACGAGTCCTTTCCCGTCATCAGGGAGTGGATGGACCGGGCCGCGGCCGCGGCGGACTTCGACCTCCTTCACTTATTGTTCCATGATCGAGAGGAGAACCTTCAGAAGACGCGGTGGCAGCAACCCGCCATGTTCGCCATGGAACATGCCATGGCTCGATACCTCACGACCCTTGGCATTCACCCCGTGGCCATGGCCGGCCATAGCTTGGGCGAGCTGACCGCCTTGTGCCTGGCGGGTGTCTATTCCCCTGAGGACGGGTTTCGCATCGTGAACAAGCGGGCCCTGTGCATGGACAAAGCCGCCGGTATGCACGTGGACCCCGGCGTCATGGCGGCTGTGGACGTCCCCCTGGATATGCTGAAAGAGATGATCCGGGGACGGGACGATGTCCACATCGGCAATATCAACTCGCCGGGCCAGATCGTCCTGAGCGGCAGCACAGAGGCGGTCAAGGAGCTCTGCAAAAGATTGAAGGAAACGGGCCGCCGGGCCGCCCTCCTGCGGGTGAGCATGGCCTTCCACTCCCCTATCATGAAGGTTATCCATGATGAGCTCGAGGCGTACATTGCGTCCATTCCATTTCATTCTCCGCAGATTCCCGTCATCTCCAACACGACCATGGCGCCGTATCCGTCAGATCCCGATGAGATCAGGCGAATCCTCATGGCCCACCTGGAATCTACCGTCCATTGGATGAATAATGTCCGGACCCTCTGGAATGACTATGGAGTCCGGCTCTTCGTGGAGGTGGGCCCCGGCGAAACATTAAGCAATCTCATCGCGGACACGCTTCCTGAATCGGTATGTATCCCGACGTGTCTTGCTTCCGCGGAGGGCCTGACCCACAAGAACGCTATTGCTCAGCTCTTCGTTCAAGGTCATCTCAAGGTTGAAGGGGAACCGAGGTTTGTTTCCCTCTCTGCACGCGGAAAAGCTCCCGAATCTCATGGAATCGCCCCGGCGCCCGCGTTACGAGCGCCGGAACCAGGGCTTGCAGGCGCGAGCCCGGCGCCTCACCTGCCCCCGGCGGCGCCCGAGGGCGAAGATCTTATGGAGAGGCTTATTCAAATCATCATGGATGCCACAGGATTCAATAGGGACGAGATCCAACCCGATATGGAACTCAGAAGGGACCTCTCCATCCGATCCAGCCGCCTCCCCATCATCATGGATGCTGCGGAGCGCCAATTCGGGATCACTATCGAATTGGAGGATTTCGTCAATGTCCGCACCGTGAAGGACATCGCCCAGAGGATCTCCGGGGTAATCGCCAGGCAGGGAGGCGCCGGCCTACAGCCGGACACCGGGGCTGTTGACGCCGACCCTGCGCGGGATGAAACCCTGAAGTCCCCGGATGATGAGTCGAGCTTAAAGCGGCTCGTATTCAACCACGCCGCTGTAAAGCTCACGGCCTCTATTCCCATGGAATTGAGCCCGGGCGAGTCGGTCCTCCTTCTCTCGCCTGACAGGGATGACGGGCTTGCCGGAAGGGCAGGGGACATCCTCCGGCTGGATTATGGGGTCGACACGTTTCCAATGCTCTTCATGCAAGGGGACTCCGGTCCGGGCGTCGAGGGCCACGACATTCGAACCGATGAAGGGGCCTCCGGGGCTGCGGAGAGAATAGCGGGCCTGCCGCCCCTTTCCGGGATGGTTATCAGCCTCCGTGAAAGCGGGTCGGGCAGGTTAAGAAGCATGGCGGATGTTTCGCGGCTTCTCAGGGGACTCTTTCTCCTCCTGAAGGCATTTCTTCAATCACCGGCCAAGAAATTCGTGGCGCTGATCCATTCCGGGGAGGATAGCGAAACCCTCGCTCGGCTGCCGGTGGAAGGGATGCTCGGACTATTCTTAAGCGCAGCGCAGGAACACCCATCGGTCCGGTTTCGCACAGTGGAGATCGACAGGGATACCGACCTTCGCGTTGCGCTGCGCGGTGCTCTGGACCGAGGATGCGCCGTGGTGGAGATCATTCATCGTGATGGAAGGCTCTTCAGTTCGGAGGGGCACGTAGCCCCGTCGTTCTTCGGGGATTCGTCAGGTCTGAAACTTAGCCCCGGAGACGTTGTAGTCATGTCCGGGGGTGCAACCGGGATCGGCGCCCACCTGGCCCGCTGCCTTGCGCCTTTCATGCCCCGCCTGGTCTTTTTGGGGAGGACCCCCCTCGATCCGGGCATCAATCCCGCAAAAGCGCACCCCGAACGTTCGTCTTTCGAGGCGTTCCCTTTCGACCCCAGGGCATCGGAGATCGCTCGGACCCTGGCGGATTTGCGCTCCTCAGGGATCGAGGCGACGTACCACACCTGTGATGTGGTCGACCCCGAGGCGGTCCGCGCGGTCATGGGCGAAGTGGCAGGCCGTTATGGCAGGATCGACGGGATCATTCACGGCGCCGGCATCCTCAGGGACGGTCTTTTGAGCCAAATGACCACGGATGATTTCTCCATGGTCACGGACGTCAAATTCCTCGGGGCTTGGAATCTATTCTCTGCTGCGGAAGGGACCGGTTTGAGGTTTTTCGTGGGCCTATCCTCGGCGGCCGCGATCCAGGGGAATCCCGGCCAGGCCAATTACGCCGCGGCCAACCGGATGATGTCTGCGTTACTCAGTGCCCTCCGCCGGAAAAACGGCGCTATCCGGTTCAAGGCGTTGATGCTTCCCCCTGTCGAGGGGGCGGGCATGGCCGAGGATGCGGAGGTCCGGGAACTGATGAAGCGGAAGGGCGCGGCGTACATCCATGTAAATGAGCTTGCGGGGTTGTTCTGCCGGGAACTTTTTGTAGCCCCGGCAGACGACGTGTGGGTGATGTTCATGAGGAGACTGCCGTCCGTGAGCACGTCGCTGCTCAATGATACTATCCCTCCTTCGTCGGGTGGAGGACTGGATGGAGGCGCCGTCTCCTTCAGCCCCGAGGACTTCCCCATGATAGAAAGGATCTCCTGCGTGGACATCCGCCGGGAAGAACTGGAGACCTTCAGATCCTTCTCCCTGGAGAAGGATCTTTGGATCGCGGATCACAGGCCTTTCAAGTTCGTCAAGCATCCTCTCGTCTCAGCCGCCATGGTTCTGGAAACATTCATGGAAGCCGCCCGGATCCTGTATCCCCACATGCAGGTTCGAGGAGTCCGCCAGGTGCAACTCATGGACATGATCCAATGTCCTCCCGGGGTTCCACGGTCTTCCAGAATTTCCTGCCGCCGAGTTCGCGCCGGTCTTCGGGAGATATTCTGCGAGGTCTCTCTCGCAGCACAGGAGATCTCCCCCGCCGGGAGATTGACCGACCGCTTCATCCCGCACTGCAAGGGCCAGGTGATCCTTGACGGCGGTGATGGCGGAGGAGGATACCCCGGGGAGGGGTTCCGGGATTTTCCTGTCCGGCCGGACGAGCTGCGGACGAGGCCCATGGATCAAAAAAAAGTGCTTAAATGGTACAAAGACCGCAGCGGCCTCGGAGGCAGGTATCGCGTGATGGATTTCCTTGACGGTGCGGGCCCGGGGGCAGTGCGGGGCGGAACCACCTACCGGGAGACAAGTGATTTCGCAACGCTGCGGAATGCACAGTACCAATACTCTCCCTACCTTTTCGAGGCCCTTTTGCAGGTGGTTAATTTCTACATCGTCGCAATGGACCCATCAGAACGGCGATCGATGGTTCCCACGGAGATCGGGGAGATGCGGTTTTTGCGAAAATGCCGGGCAGGGGAACAGATAACGCTGGAAGCCCGCATGCGGGCGCAGGACGACGAAGGCCTCGTCTGGGACGCCAGAGGGGTTGACGGTCAAGGCTGCACCGTCATGCAGGTTTATGGTATTCGGATGCACTGGGTTTCGGACTGAGCCTTCAGGGTCGGAAAAACGGAGATCGGGAAAGATGGTAGCAGATACGGCAAAGGATTGCCAAGGATTAACCGTTTATGCCGTGAGTTTCGCTCGTGAAAGGGGACCCGTCTTCTATGCATCCATGCCATGTGCCGCTGAAACCCTCAAAGGGTGTGGGACGGACGGGGCAGAGAATAAGCGCCGCCTCGTCTCCTTCCTGTGGGATAGCCTTGTTGCGGCGATGGAAAGTCCTCTTTGGAGAGGCTGCCGGCCCTCCAGCAGAGATGCTTTCCCAATTCAGGTGGTATGCGGCCCGCTTGGCAGGCCCCATCTCCTGCTCGGAGAATATCGGGGTCCGGCCGTCTCCTTCAGCCACGGTGGAGGAAAAGTCTGGGCTGCTCTCTGTGGAGATGAGTCCGATATCGGCATCGATGTGGCAGGGGCCGATGAATTCGAAAGAGAATACCCCTTTCACCGGGTCTTCCATCCACAAGAGCTCGGACATGCCTTGAGGTTGGCGGGCGGAGATTTGGAAAAGGCATCGGCCCTCCTCTGGTCTATCAAGGAAGCCGTTGTCAAGGCCCTGGGATGTGCGTTCCATCTGGTGGACCCGCGGCAAATCACCGTCTATCCGTCGGCAGGGGAGGACGGCGGGTATACCTTTCCGGTGGGCTTATCAGGGAAGGCCCTGGTGCGGCTTCCCCTGGCTGCGGGCCGGTCCCTGTGGGTACGCTCGCTTCCTCAGAGGAAGATGTGGCTTTCCATCGCCCTTTTGAGTCGGAGACCGGCGGGCCGTGAATAACCTTACCTGCAATTGCGTGCCGCGGTTGGATGGAGTGCCGGCGGCGGAACTTGGACGGCTTTTCCCGGCGCCTTCTGTCACCGCCCCCCTTCTTTCCCTGTTGCAGGAATCGGGTATTGACGGTTTTAACCTGCGGAGCATAGTGGTGTTAAAAGATGATGCTCCTATTCTCTTGTTGCCGTTGTTTGAAACCCGTTTTGATTTGTCCGCTTTTGTGGAGGGATGGATCAAGAAATCGCTGAAAGCGGCAGGCCGTCTTATCCCCTCGCTTTTTCAGCCCCGTGTTTTAAGCGTGGGGTTGTTGGTAGGGGAATGGAGTGAAATCGGGGTTGATCCTCACATCGATCGGGGCACCCTCAGGGCGGCATGCAAAATGGCCTTTGGCGCCTTGCAAAGGCTCGCGGCCGAACTTAAAAGCGATATCGTGGCGTTTTACAACTTTAATCATTACGGCAAGCTTCCCGGGAAAGTATTCAAAAAATTCAACCGGGTGCAATGTCAGTCCTGCGCCCGACTGCCGATCAATTTTAACAGCCTGGAGGAATTCTTCACCCGCCTTTCAAGGGCCGCGAGAAAAGACCTGCGCCGCAAAATGCGCGCCTCCCACGAAGTCAGAGTGGTTCGAAGCCGCACTATTTCTCCTTTTCTGGACAGGATCTACAAGCTTTATCTGGAAACAGCGGCGCGGGGCCCCATGGCGTTCGGCGCGCACAACCGCGTGTTTTTTGAAAAAATCTGCGAGAGGGTCCCGAGCGCCGAATACACGCTCTATTTTGTGCGGGAAGAACTCGCCGCTTTCAACCTTCTCGTCGTAAAACAAGAGGCGATGGTGGATAAATATTTCTGCATGGATCACGGGCTCGGCCGCGAGTACAACCTTTATGTTTTGTCCTGGCTTGAAAATATCCGCACCTGCGTGGAGCGAAAAATCCCTCTATATTACGCGGGCCAGGGCGCGGAAAAGACCAAAGCGCATCTGGGCGCGACGTTTATCCCGGGCTTTATTTTGTTTAAACACCGCAGGCCGGTGTTTGACCGTATTCTTGTCGGGCAGCCGGCGGTGACCGAGAAGATCCTCAGCCGCCTCGGGTTCTGGCCCGCCGTCTCCCCTCGCGCCGCCCCGGATGCTCCGGCCCGGGGCCGGCAGGAGCACACCCTTCCTCGCCGCCTCGATCCGGGCGCGCAAGGTGAATGAGATCAGGCGGAGAGGACGTCTTTAGCGCCTGGAGAGGGCGGCGTGGCGTCACGACTTTTACTACCGTTGCCCCATAGAGGCAAAATTCGATCTATGACGAAAGAAGCTGAACACGCAATCGAAGTCGAGAAACTGACGAAGCGCTACGGGGATTTACTGGCGGTCAACGACATATCGTTCAACGTCAGGAAAGGCGAGGTTTTCGCCCTCCTCGGCCCGAACGGCGCCGGGAAGACCACTACCGTCGAGATCATCGATACAATCCGCGCGCCCACGTCCGGGAAAGTGACCCTTCTTGGGATGGATGTCACGAAGAAGAAGTACGATATCTTCCCCCGCATCGGCGTCCTCCCGCAGGGGTTCAGCTCGTTCGACAGGATAACGGTCAGAGAGACCTTGCAGTACTACTCGCGGCTTTTCTGCTGCACGAACACCGATATCGACGGGCTGATAGAGCTCGTGAACCTCAAGGAGAAAACAAAAGAGCAGTACATGAACCTCTCCGGGGGCCTGAAGCAGCGACTTGGAATCGCGATTACCCTCGTGAACGACCCCGAGGTCGTGTTCCTCGACGAGCCGACGACAGGACTCGACCCCCGCGCAAGGCGCGAGGTGTGGAAAGTACTGCTGGGCCTGAAGAAGAAGGGGAAGACGGTATTTCTCACCACGCACTACATGGAGGAAGCGGAGCTTCTTGCAGACACGGTCGCCATAATCTCGAAGGGGAAAATCATCGCGATGGGCTCTCCCGAGGCGCTCATAGAAAGCAACGCGAATTACCTGGTTCTCACGCTAAGGCCCGTCGATGAAAAAGCTATTGAAATAGTCCGGAAGATGGGCTTTGAACCGGTCCATGACAACCGCAAAGACATCAAGGTCAGGGTGGAGCGCACGGACGACGTCCGGAAGATGCTGAACGCCATCGAGGACGCCGGGGCGTCGCTGCTCGGCCTGGACGTGCGCAAGCCCAACCTCGAAGATGTCTTCCTTAAGCTCACCGGCGAGGCGCTCCGCAAAGACCCCGCCGTGGGGGCCGCGGAATGAATCCGCGCGTCGTCGGTGCAAATCTCGTCGTCAGCATCAAGAGCTTCTACCGCGCGAAGTCGGCAATGTTCTTCACGATTGCGTTCCCCATAATCCTGATAATAGTGTTCGGCGCCCTTTTCATGAACCAGGATACCATGAGCTTTGACCTTTGCGTGCAGGACCTCGACCATACCGGCTCCTCTGCGCAGCTCTTCAAGACCCTCGGACTCGACGGGAAGTTCAAGGTAATCAGGATCGACCCCGCCGTCGACGCTGCGCAGTACATAAAGGACAACAAGCCGAACCTTGTCCTCATAATTCCCAAAGGCTATGAAGGGTCCTTCCTGCGGAGGACGGCGCTGGGCGACCCCAACGCATCCGTCACCCTCACGTGCCTCTACGACCCCAGCTCCAGTATGGTGTCCGTGAAGATACAAGCCCTGAACTCGGTGTTCGCCGGGATAAACCAGAAAATGTCCGGAAAGCCTCCGTTCATCCGATCGGCCGAGACGTCGATACTCGCCAGGAAGTACCGGTTCATCGAGTTCTTCATCCCCGGCATCATCGCCATGTCGGTGATGACGTTGAGCCTGTTTGGTACGGTGAACGTGAACACGGAGCTGCGGCAGAAGGGTGTCATCCGGAAGCTATCCACCACGCCCATCACCCGCACCGACTGGATCCTGTCCAACATCCTGTACCAGTTCCTCCTTGCGGTCCTATCCACGACGGCGATGCTGCTGGTGAGCTACGCCGTGTTTCGCGTCAGCCTGCGGATAAATGCCTGGCTCCCTGTATTCATTGTGCTTGACGTCTTCGCGTTCGTCGGAATCGGGATGATCCTCACCCGCTTCGCCAAGGAGGCGCAGAGCGCTGCGGCGGCGGCAAACGCCATCAGTTTCCCGATGATGTTCCTCTCGGGAAGCTTCTTCCCTCTCGAGATGATGCCGGGCTTTATGCGGACGGTCGCCCGGACACTGCCTCTGTACTACGTGAACGAGGGGCTCCGGGCATCCATGGTATTTAATGACCACATGACCGCGCTGAGATACTCCGCAATCATAGGAGTTTTTGCAGCCGTGGTCTTCATCCTGGGCATAATGGCCACCACATGGGAAGAGGGCCGGTGATCGCAAAGCACTCAATTTGCTCTGCCACTCACGCACCCTGTCCCCACGCCATGACCGCCTTGGCTGTGCAGTACCGGATGAGTGGCTCTCTCCATGGATTCGGCGATTACGTGGCGAAGACGATGCCTGCGCCATCGGATGCGGGCTGGGGCGTTTCGAGACCTGCCGGTAATGGCGCCGAGTCTGAATGATGAAAATAAAACTTATCGCGCCGCGCGAGCAACATGAAGACACTTTATCCAGCCCTTTCAGGCTCCAGAGGGTAAACCTCCCTCTTCTTGCGGCGTTTACGCCACCCGGCCATACGGTGACGATTGTCGATGAAGCCTTTGCTCCCGATGACACGAATCAGGATGTGGATGTGGTGGGTATCACCGTCATGACCGACCTTGCGCGAAGAGCCTATGATATCGCTGACGCCTATCGCCGGAAGGGGGTGAAGGTGGTGATGGGAGGAATACACCCCACGGTGTTGCCTGACGAAGCTTTGGGGCATGCGGACGCGGTAGTTGTGGGAGAAGCGGAGGGTATCTGGCCAAAACTTGTATCCGATGCGGCCTCGGGAAAGATGCAAAGACTCTATCAGGCCGCGAAAATGACAGATCTCAAAGATCTGCCGAAACCCCGGCGAGATCTCTTCCCAGGAGCCCAAGGTATTGGTCATGCTCCTATCCCTATAGGCGTCGAGACATCCCGTGGGTGTCCGAACGATTGTGAATTCTGTTCCATCGGCCGGACATTGGGGAATCAGTATCGGGTCAGGCCGGTTCAGGAGGTGATTGCCGAGATAGAGTCTATTGATTCACCTCACCTCTTCTTCGTCGATGACGCCCTTGGGCTGAACCGGAATGCAGCCAAAAAGCTTTTTACGGAAATGATACCTCTTCGGCGGCTATGGCTCGGACAGGGAACAGTGTCGTTGGCTGAGGATTTGGAGCTGCTCAGGTTGATGAGACGCTCAGGGTGCATGGGGCTTTTGATCGGATTCGAATCTGTACAGAAAGGAACACAGAACGAGGTGAAGAAAATAAAGAACCTGAGAATCGATTTTTATGAGGCAATGCGCCGATTCCATGGCGAAGGCTTCGGCATACTGGGCGCGTTTGTTTTTGGCTTTGATTACGAAAACAAGGATGTGTTCGAGCAGACATTTGAGTTTACAATTAGGAGTCATATGGATTGTGTCGAGCTGAGGATTCTCACTCCTTTTCCGGGAACCCGGTTATATGAGCGCCTCCTAAGCGAAGGCAGGTTGTTCGTGCGTGACTGGTGGCTCCGTGGATACCCTCCTGATACACTCCTTTTTCAACCCAAGGGCATGACTGCCGACGAGCTCATCGACGGTTTCGCCCGCTTGAACAGACAAGCCTATTCGTTAGGCGCAATGACAAAGCGATTCTTTGGCATGAGCCCATGGAAACGGACTTTCCTGGGCTGCCGGCTGTACGCCGGGATCAATCTCTCTACCCGTACACGTTATTTCAAAGGTCTGAGGAATCCACAACCCTTTGCAGGGGCTCGCGGCTCAATGGGGGAGCATTAGCTGTCACCTGTAAAAAAGCAGGAGAGATAGTGCGATAGTCCATTCAAAAAACGGTCAGGATGAAAGCCAGAGGACATCCCCGAACAGATCGGGATCGTGGGAACGGGAGGAAAAGACGGTAAGCTCTGTCTTTTCTTTTCTCACTATGGTGGGATCGCCGTGGCCGGGGTATATCTCCGTAGCATCAGGCAAGACAAAGACCTTACTGGTTATGGATTCGATTATCTGTTTTAAATCATCCGGCGACTCTGTCCTACCCGGGCCTCCGGGGAAGACGGTATCTCCCGAAATAAGATATTTTCCCACCAGGAAGCAGACACTGCCGGGTGTGTGACCGGGCGTATGAAGGACTGTGAGACGTAAGTTTCCAAAGGATATTTCTTCACCGTCATCCAGGAGAAAGTCCGGTCGCGGAGACAGACCATCGGCGTCCAGACGATGGGCGCCAATGGGGATCCCGAGCTTCGATTTTACCTCGGACAGTGCGCCGACATGATCCGTATGGCTATGAGTTATCAGTATGTATCTGGGATTGGTCCCTTTCATCTGCTTCAGAATTTCAGGTGCTTCTGCGGGAGCGTCTACCAGCACGCTATCACCGGTTCGGAGACAGGTAATTATGTAGCAATTAGTATAGCAATGAGGATCGCGGGTAGTAGTGAAGGGTCCCAGCGTACGCCTGTCGATCTGCACGTACTCATTTTTTGCCACACGCGCCACCCTATCTCTATCCCTTCATCTTCCCGGCAATGAGCGCCGCATTGGTTCCTCCAAAAGCGAACGCATTCGACATCACGGTATTAACCTTCACCCCCTTACGGCCGATATTCGGAACGTAGTCGAGGTCGCACTCCGGGTCAGGTTGGTCAAGGTTAATCGTCGGGGGAAGGGCTTGATTTTTTATCACAAGCAGCGCAACAATAAATTCAATGGCGCCGGCTGCTCCCATGGTGTGGCCATGCATCGATTTTGTGGAACTGACGGGGACATGGCGGGCATAATCGCCTAATACCTTCTTGATGGCCTGTGTCTCCACCAGATCGTTCCACTCAGTTGCTGTCCCATGAGCATTGATGTAGTCTATATCTTCGGGCAGTAAGCCCGCCTCTTTGATCGCTTCCGCCATCGCCCGCGCCTGTCCTTCGAGAGAGGGTCTGGTAATATGACCGGCATCGGATGTGGAGCCATAGCCGATAAGCTCTGCGTAAATAGGCGCTCCCCGTCTTACGGCCCTTTCCATCTCCTCAAGTGCCACAATGGCAGCACCTTCACCCGGTACTAAACCGGTACGGTTTTTGGAGAATGGCTTACAGGATTTTGACGGGTCTTCAGGGTCTTCGGCAGCGAGCACCCTGAGAGATTCCCAGCTTCGGAAACCTCCATAGGTCAAAAAGGCCTCGGCCCCTCCTGCGAGCATCACGTCAACATATCCGTCCCTGACTTGCCTGAAAGCCTCCCCGATAGCGTTTGCCGAGGAAGCACAGGCCGTGGAGAGCGTCAAGCAGGGCCCTGAGAGTCCATACTCTATCGATATATGGGCGGCGGAAGCGTTATTCATCACCATGAGCACCGTGAGTGGTTTTACCCTGTCGGCGTTGTGCTTAAATAGTTGATCGTATAAATCCTCTATGGTATTCCCCCCGCCCATACCGCAACCGATATAAACCCCCGCCCGCTCTTTCTCTTTCGCATCGAGAGACAGTCCCGAATCTTTCCAGGCTTGAGAAGCGGCAGCTAAAGCGAATTGGTTGACACGGTCCATACCGGCCGCTTGTTTCTTAATGAAATAATCGAGAGGATTAAAATCGACTTCAGCGGCAACCTTTATCGAAAGCAGGCTTGAAAAGGCTGAAGAGATTCTTCTGACTCCGGACTTGCCGGCCATGAGATTGAATGAGAAATCATCGATAGTATTCCCACAAGAGGAAATAATGCCCAGCCCCGTGACGGCAACTCTCCGTTTCATAAATAACTCATATTGAGCTCAATCATGGCTTGAAGACCCCACATCCCGTTCCGAATCTTGTTCCGAGATGAACCGGTCCAGAGCATCTACCATGTCCTGTATCGTGGTAACCTTAAACTCCCGGTCAGGGATTCTAATATTGAATTCATTTTCGATATCAAACATGAATTCGATGATGTCGAGAGAATCGAGGCCTAAAGTTTCGAGCGTCGTCGTGGCCGTAAGTTCTGCAATGTTGTAATCAAAGTGGGCTATGAAAAGTTGTTGCAGTCTTTCCAGCGTGCTGACCACAATCTCCTTCCTCCGGTATCAAACTTAGAATGAGATAGTATAAGAAGAAATCATCGCAATCTCAAGCTAAAAGATGAAGCGCAACACCGTCAGTCTGCACAGCGTTAACGGGAAGAACCCGCCTGTGCTGGAGACGAGAGCGCCCCTCTTGCAGCACTCCCTGACAGCACCTCAAAAAAGGAGAGACAGTCTCGCTCCGGAACCGGTACAATGAGTGGGGGCAGACCGGTCGCATATGTCGTGGTTTGCAGTGAAACCCATATCCGGGAAGGAGGTACTCTTGCACGTCACTCCGTATTTTGCGGTCATCCTCTGCTTCTTACACGTTCTCCCAGGGGTCTCATCGTCAGAACGTTTTATGTCCGCCAGGTTAAACGCAACCACTGCCAGAGCCCCGAGGAGCAGCCCTCCAATCACATCGACGGCGTAATGAAACATGCAGTAGACAGTGGCAATCGACAGGAACAGACAGGTCAGCCAGTAAGGGATTTTCATCCTCTTAAAATGTGTGCTTCCCCACCACGCTACAAGAAACGTCGCTGCAACGTGGGAGCTTGGAAAGGCTGCGCCGGGGTTTTCTCCCCGTGCGTAAATGAAATCGACCATTGTCTGAAACAGGCCGCCTTGATGATAATATGCATTTCGCACTGCTATCGGTCCCTCGACCGGCAGGAGTATGTAGATGAGAAAACACAGGTAGAACAAGGATGAAAGCTGGAAAATGAAGCTCTCGAAGAGCTTTGCGTCCTTGCGGAACAGCACAATGCCGGTGAGGGGAATTATCAGATAATAACTAAAGTAAAAAAAGTGAAAAAACTCGTCGAGGAATGCGTTCCCCTGTTTCCCACGGAGGAAGAAGGCGGGAAATTCGCCGAAGATCCGAACATCCAGATTCATAAAAAAGCCGTCAAGGAACTGCGGCACGACAACCCTGTTGATCAGCCCGGTCTGATAGTAAAGCAGACCGTAGAGGACCAACGGATGCCACAGGCTCACCGTACAGACCGAGAAACTGCTCCTCCTCCTTAAGCTTAATAAAAGGACTACAAAAATAACTGAGAGGTTGAATGCGAGATGGCACGCGTATGCCGCGATCTTTACTCTGAAAATAGAAATGAAAATAACCAGGATGAAGTTGTAGAGTATAGTTATTCTGTCCGTTGCATTTAAGTTCACAGCCGGCCGGTCTTCCTATGTGGGCGGTATGTCGTCGTGTCGTTGGTTTCCGTCAGATCACTCCCACCTGTCTTCCCACCTTTTCGAAGGCAGCCAGGACCTTATCCAATTGTTCCTCCGTATGGGTCGCCATGTAACTTGTCCTCAGGAGTTCCCGTCCCTGCGGGACTGCAGGGCTGATGACGGCATTGACAAAGACCCCGTTTTCGAAGAGCAGCCTGCACATCTCGTAAGTTTTCATGGTGTCTTTAATAATAACGGGAATGATCGGGGTTTCGCTCGTCCCTGTATCGTACCCGAGCGTTTTATATCCTTTCAGCATCTTGTGCGTATTCCTCCAAAGCCGGGCTCTTAATTCGGGCTGTTCTTCAATGATGTCCAAAGCGGTGCTCACCGATGCCGCCAGGCAGGGGGGGAGACTGGCGCTGAACATCATCGAGCGAGCAAGGTGCTTGATCCAACTTATCACGTCTGATGGCCCTGCGATAAAGCCGCCGATCGCGGCAAGGGATTTGCTGTGGGTTCCCATGATAAGATCCACTTCGTTTTCCAGGCCAAAATGCTCCGCTGTTCCCCTTCCTCCATCTCCAAGAACGCCGACAGCGTGGGCGTCATCCAGCATGATCCTCGCCCCGTAGGACCTGGCTAGCCTCACAATGGCAGGGAGATCGGCAATATCGCCTTCCATGCTGAAGACGCCGTCGACGATGATCAGTTTGTTCTTTTCCTTGGTTCCTTCGAGAGCTCTTTCGAGGGCGTCCATGTCGTTATGCCGGTATTTCTTGACCTCGCCGAAAAAGAGGCGACAGCCGTCCATGATGCTTGCATGATCGTACATATCGATAATAGCGACATCGTTCCGGCCCACGAGAGCGGAGATCGCTCCCAAATTGGTTTGGTAGCCGGTTGCGAAGACCAGAGCAGCTTCCTTCCGGAAGAACCTCGCCAACTTGCTTTCCAGTTCTTCGTGGATATCAAGGTTCCCATTGAGAAACCGTGAACCGGCACAGCCGGTGCCATATTTTTCAATGGCCCTGATCGCTGCTTCCTTCACCCGGGGGTGGTTGGTGAGTCCAAGGTAATTGTTGGAACCGATCATGATCACTTTCTTCCCGTTGACCACCACCTCGGAATCCTGTGGGGATTCGAGCTTACGAAATAAGAAATAGTGGCCGCTTTCCTTCAATCCTGATTCATACTTCGCAGCTTCTGCGCACTTTTCGAAGATATCCATGGACGACCTCGTTCATCTTATAGCCATTTTTCTTTTTTGTACCACTCAAAGGTTAATCCGGCCCCCTCCGAGAGTGGGACCCTCGGTGCAAAGCCCAGGAGGGTTTTGGCTTTGGTGATGTCGCACACCCATTCTTTTTGGACTATTTCTTTTGCCTTATCCTTGTTAAGGAGGGAAGGTCTCCCGGACAATCGAGAAAGAACGTCCGAAAAACAGGCGATGCCCACCACCATTCGTCCGGGAACACGGATGCGTAAAGCGGTTATCCCCATTGCGTGTGCAAAAATATCACCGATCTCCTCGATCCGGTAGTCATTGCCGTCAGAGAGGAAAAAGATTTCTCCACTCTTTGCCTGAGTCTCAACGGCCAACAGAATTCCCTGGACAATATCCTGCACATAACAGAGGCTGAGACGTTGGCGCCGACCTGTAAGACAGGGTTTGACCCTTCTGGAGAGGCATTTGAACAATGCGAAGATGTCCTTATCCCTTGGCCCGTAGACAGCAGAAGGCCGAAGGATGACAGCGGGAAGCTCATGAGCATGGGCAAGGACCGATTCCTCTCCCATCCGCTTACTCCGGCCGTAAAAAGAAACCGGCTCACAGGGGTCCGACTCCTTTTTGCTGCTGCCGTTTCCGCTTGGCCCTGCCGCTGCCTGGCTGGAGATATAGATGAATTTCTGAAGACGGGGATTATTTTCGAGACACGCATGGATCAGGTTTTCCGTTCCAGCGCCATTTACGTCAAAATAGGTTTCCTCTTTGATCGCTCTGGTCACACCTGCCAAATGGAACACCCAATCGACACCCCTTACGGCCTCTTCTAAAGAGGTCTTATCAGTACAATCGCCGGGAACGAATTCGAGAGGAAGACCTTTCAGCCACTTCAAATCGCTGGTTTTTCGAAGGAGACAGCGGACTTGCACTCCTTTTCCAATAAGCGCTTCCGATAAATGGCTTCCGATAAATCCTGTGCCTCCCGTGACCAGAGCTTTCAATGATTTTTTCTTCCTGACCCGCAAAATTGTTTGCTCCGCCCCTCCTCCCCGTTGATTGGGAAGGGGGAGGGGTAAATTTTATAATTTTATCTGTTTTCTTAGGATTGTCAAGGAGCAGCGGTCAGCGTGGCCGGGTACCCGCGGGGTTCCTGTCCCGCCCGCTGGTTGACAGTACGCTTCCACCGTACCTACCATGTATAGGTCTTATACAACTTATAGGACCTATAACCCTTTGAAATGTTAAACATCAACCGACGTGAAAGGAGAAAAGGATCAGTGAATATATCAAACTGGTTGGATGAAAAGGGAGCAGAAGGCTTTGACGTATCTCAAATTGTATTGCCTGATGACCTGTCTTATGACGAAGCCCCCGACGAAACAATTTTTTTCGAGGAGATTAATCATTGCGGAATCTTCTGCACAGGCAATCATCCGTTTTCTACTGTCGAGCGCTTTGGGCACTGGTATTATTGTAGAGGTCAAGACAAGGAGGCCGGCATTCACTCTTCAGAAATGAAGTGGAGGTTGTTTACCAGGGATAGAGACCTCGCTGTCAAAACAGCTAAATCACACATAGAGTGAAGCGGAGACATCTTCCGCACGTTGGAGTATGAACTTGCCCACGACCAGGGGAGGGCTGCAAGGAAGTCTGCCCTGACTTGAAGAACAGAAGGCCTATTTTGAACCGGCCGGATGAATGTCCATGCAAAATTGCGATTCAAGGTAGATAATTCAAGGTAAGGGGAGAAAAAGCAGCACGGTTTACCGTTCATCGGCTGAAGAGGAGGTGTCAATGCTTTGGACGATATGTGTGATTCTCTTGATTTCGTGGCTTCCGGGACTGGCGGCTTTAACATGAAGGACCCGTGTGTAGTCGTCTTACCGAAACATGTATGCAGAACAAGACCCGAAAAGGAGGTGCAAACCATGCATCATAAAACGTTGTTCTTCGCCACCCTCATGTTTCTTTTTATCATGGCCTCTGTTTTTTCTCCGGCCTCAAGAGCCCAAGCCGCTCGGGAACCATCCGTAAAAGGCGGCGAGCCGGCATCTCACTTCCAAAAAGCCGATGAACTCTTCTTGAAGAAAGACCTGAAAGCCGCTGCATCGGAGATTCGAAAAGGGGCGGGCTTTCTCACGCGGAAAGCAAAGAGCGCCGCAAAGGACAGCAAGGAAGGCCTCAACGCATCCGCTCAAGAATTAGAGAAATTGGCTAAGGACGTCGAAAGAGGGGGCGTGACCTCCGAGAAGCAGCTCAGGGATACCTTCGCGAGATCATACCATGCCTTATCAGATTATGAATACCGGCGGGCTTCTGAGGCCTGGACCAAGAAAAAGACGAGAGAAACCGGCCAGGCCCTTACGAATGCGGCGCAATACGTGGAGCAAGCCGCAAAGTGGTCCGGCCGCCAACTCGAAACAGACACGGCAGATACCATAGGCTACGCGCGTGTGGTCGGCGGTAAACTCGTAAAGGGAGCAGGCTGGACTGTGGATGAGGTCAACAAAGGCATCAAAGGAATAGGCAGTGCACTTTCAAAGTTTGGAGAAAACATGAAATCCAGAGATTGAGTAGCGAGCACTGTTATGCCGTGAAGCCGGGTCTGCCGGCTCCGGTTATGTGTGTCATAGCCACTCTGTCTTCTCCCTGCGTGGGGCGAAATGGAAGGCGGAACCTCGCTCTGCCTCGTGACGGCGTGGCCTTATCCTTGTTTTAGAGGTAAGCGTAATCCGCACCGACGTTCCGTCGCTTTGCGGCCGGCGCGAAACGCTATCCAGCGTGCCCGGATGCCTTGTTCTTTGACGTGAAAGGTGCCGACGTGCATCTCGTAAATGATGAGCTCATTCCACGAGGCGATAGTAAGGTATCACCACCCCAGTCGAAGGCTTCAGGATCATAGACAACTCCATTGCGCCCTGTCCCCCTTGATTATTCTTTCTACATCTCACTACTCTTCATTCCCAAATAATACTTAATGCCGGCGATTATGGTTTTCTTGTTCTAACCCATAGATATCACAGGGGGTAACTTTTCTAAACTTTTTGTGATCCTACTTTTGATGTTCTCCCTCCCTCCCTTCGGGTTTTCCTTGAGGCTGAGCGTGTTGCGGTTGCTGAGCCTGAGGTCTTTGCTCTTGTCTCTGTGGCTGCTGAACTCTCTGAACTCTCTCCTGAGGTTGTCTCTGTGGCTGACCCTGAGGTTTCTGAGCCTGAGGTCTTTGCTCTTGTCTCTGCGGCTGATGTTGCTGAACCTCAGGTCTCTGCTGATATTGCTTCTGCCTTTGCTGTCTTACTGCCTGTCTCTCTTTTTGCGGTCGAGGTTGATAGCTTTGGACGCCCCAGGTTCCTTGCTTTTCCCAATGTCGATCATTATGCCAGCTCTTCCAGTTCTGTTGGAGTCGCTGGTTAGGAATTCGTTCATAGTTCCACCGGTGCCCGTTCCAATTATGGTCTCTGTAGTATCCTCTCCAACCCGGGTCTACATCGAAATAAAAACTTGGAACATTGTTATAATAACCCCAGCCCTGGTTATAGTAATGCGAGCGATACCAACGACCTTCCCATAGACGCCACCACCAGCCATTCCAGAAGAACAAGTCTGCATTTATATCAGGAGCAGCATAAACATCGTTCGTATCAGGCATTGCTATCACATCCGGAGGCGCCTGAGATGCGATGGGCGGCGGCAGAGGAATGGCAACGTTAATATCCACCGCTGCCATCGTTGGAATAGGAACGACAATTACCAACGCCAAAAGCATTGTTCCAAAAAGTAACTTTTTCATTTTGTTGCCTCCTTTATCCCGTTCTCGCATGCCTGCTGCAGACAGATGTCCAGGGAATCGCCTCAAGGCGCTCCACCTCGATTGCTTTTCCACAGACCTCACAGGAGCCGTATTCCCCGAGTTCGATCCTCGCCAGCGCCCTGTTTATGGCCTGGATGTCTTTCTGCGCTGTTTCGTCCAGTATTACCAGAACATCGGCAATAGCCCCTTTCTGCGCTGTTTCTTCAGATTCGATATCGTGCTCCGACAAGATAAGCCGTGCTTCATCACTGAGCCTATGGGCCTCGAAGACTTCATCACGTTTTTTGATCAACCGCTCGCGAATCTTCCCCATCTGTTCCGATTTACTCACAGGATATCCTTCGACTCAACGTGTCTCATCAGTAAGTATCATCGCTCGCGTCCATCATTGCAACAATTACCGGGCATTCATCAGGCGGCTCATGGCTTGAAAGTACGACTTACCGGCTCCGCCGATCACATGGAGAACCAAACCGGAGGATTACAAGGCGGGGAAACGTATTCCTTGAAAGCGCCTTCAAAGACATTCTCGATAAGATCGCAGAAGACCCCCACGTTGACCTCGCCGCCCGGACGCGCCCAAACGCGCCCAAAGACAGAAAAGGGGCCAGGAGGATCACTCCTAACCCCTTGAGATCATTGGTTGCGGGGGCTAGATTTGAACTAGCGACCTTCGGGTTATGAGCCCGACGAGCTACCTGGCTGCTCCACCCCGCTGGTAAAAACATAACCTTATCGGCAACCAAAGTCAACGGGAATATTTGAAGCATTAGCGGCAGCTGGCAAGCAAATCGGCTGTCCCGCCCAGCCCTGAAGAAGCATGTTACAACACGGCCTGATTGATTCACAGGCCCGAAATCCCGAGGGCGAGCAGTCATGGAGCGGTGATTTTGCCTGCGAGGAGAGAGAAGATCCGAACTGTTGCGAAGGGACGCGGCCATGTGATAAACTTCCCTACCAGTCAGAAACATTTTGAAAGGCGTACGAATGAATATCCCTCTTATAGACCTGAAGCAACAGTACAAGAAGGTAGAGAAAAAACTCCTGCCCAAGCTTCACCAGATCCTTTCAGAGCAGAAGCTGATAATGGGAAGATACTGCAAGGACCTGGAAAGGATGATTGCCGACTTTTCCGGGGTGCCCTACGCCGTCTCGTGTGCAAATGGCACCGACGCGCTGATCCTCGCCCTTATGGCACTCGGAGTAAAGAAAGGCGACGAGATCATAACCACCCCATATACTTTTTTTTCAACGGCCAGCACCATTACCCTTACCGGGGGCACGCCCGTATTCGTCGACATAAACCCCACCGACATGAACATAGACCCGGATCTCGTCGAACGGGCTATAACGCCGAAAACGAGGGCCATAACTGTGGTCCATCTCTTCGGCAGGCTTTGTGACATGGATCGGATCGGGGCCATCGCCGAGAAACACGGGCTGGCCATTATCGAAGACATGGCCCAGTCACTGGGGGCCAGGCGAAAAGGTGTCGCATCCGGTGCTTTCGGAGATATTGCGGCCGTGAGTTTTTACCCCACAAAGAACTTGGGCGGCATAGGCGAAGGCGGTATGGTCCTCACGAAGCGGGCCGACCTTTCCGAGCGGGCGAAGAAGCTCAGGGCCCATGGCATGAACGACCATGCCTATCGCCACGAAATGCTGGGTCTCAATAGCCGGCTTGACGAGATAAAGGCTTGCGCCCTGGCCGAGAAATTCCCCTATCTGGAGCAATGGAACCGGAAGCGGATCGAGAACGCCATGTACTATAACAGCGCGCTTGGAGACCTTCCCATCAAGATCCCCGACAACGGGGGCAAGGGCGACCATATCTTTCATCAGTACGTAATTCGGGTTGAGCAAAGGGATGAGCTAAAGTCCTTCCTCCAGCAGAAGGGCATACAGACCGGTATCTACTACCCCCTACCCCTCCACCTGCAGGCGTGTTTCGAATACCTGGGGTACAAAAAGGGCGACTTCAGGGAAGCCGAGCTCGCCTCGCTCAGCAGTCTTGCCTTGCCGGTCTATCCCGAGTTGAAAAAGGTCGAGAAGGAGTATTTGGCAGCTTCCGTGAGGGAGTTTTTTGATAAGAGCCATCGCCCGAAGGGAGAAAAGGTGCGATAAGAAGGTGGGCGACATGAGGCGAAAGGCTTACCACGTCATCAGGCGGTCAGGCCGGCACGCGGCCGGCGGCGAGAAATCGGCTGAAGAGATAATCAAGGAAGCGAGACAGGCGGCAAAGGGCAGCTACCGCGAGCAGTCACTCGCGGTCCACGGCCTCATCTGTGCAAAGTGCGGCCGTGAATTTGAATTCAATGACCGACACCTCCTTACCGTGCACCATAGGGACGGCAACCCCGACAACAACCCCCCGGACGGCTCGAACTGGGAAAACCTTTGCGTCTATTGCCATGATGACGAGCACAGCAGGGGTTTGCTCGGCGATTACTTCGACCGCAAGAGATGATGTCCCTATAGAGATTCCACGGATCGGAAAAGCCCAATATGAAACAAGATACGGAGGCAATTATATGCGGATGAGCCAAAGTCGGACGTTCTCCTCCTTTTTTTGCGCTGTGCTGTTACTCCTCACCCTTCCTGCCCTTATCGGCGCCGAGGAACAGGAGAACAGGCCCCGCGTGACGGGGCCGGAGAGGGGCATAGGCGTTTTTACCGAGTTCTCCGGCGTTACCGTGGGACCGGGCGAGCCGGTGCGAATGGATTTGATCCTTCTCAACAAGGGGCGCACGGATGAGACGATTAACGTAAGGTCCACTGCCATTCCCAGGGGCTGGAGGGTGGCCATCAAGGGAGGAAGCTATGATGTGTCGGGCCTTTACGTACCGGCGGGAAAGACGAAAAACGTTACCTTGACCCTGGAGCCTGCAAAAAGCGTCCGGCCTGGTGACTATGTCTTCGGCTTCGAAGCGCAAACCGAAGACGGGGCGTTCATTGCGCACCATAATCTCGCCGTGACGGTGCAATCGAAGACCGCCGAGAGCAGCGATATACAGGTTACCACATCGTACCCGGTGCTGCGGGGGCCGACGGACTCGAAATTCGAGTTCTCCCTGGAAGTGCTCAATAAAAGCGATGTCGACAGGACCTTCAACCTCTTCGCGTCCGGGCCCGAAAAATGGGAGATCGCGACAAAACCCGCGTACGAGGAGAAGCAGATATCCAGCTTCAGGGTGAAAGGCGGCCAGAGCCAGAGCGTAACGGTTCAGGCCACCCCCGCGAAAGACGCGGCGGCCGGCGAATACCCTGTCCTTGTCCGAGTCTCTTCGGGCGAGAAGAAAGCGGAAGCAAAGCTCCTTGTCGTGCTTACGGGCATTTATAAGCTGGACGCGGCCACCCCGAACAGCCTGCTTTCCATTGAGGCCATACCCGGACAGGTGTCGCGGTTCTCATTCTTTGTCAAGAACACTGGCTCGGCCGTCAACCATAGGATCGCTTTCGACGCCTTTAAGCCGGAAAACTGGACGGTCGAATTCCGGCCGGACAAGATCGACGCTCTCCAGCCGGGGGACATGAAACAGGTCGAGGTGACCGTGAAACCCGCCGTCCAGGCCCTCGTGGGCGACTACTCGGTAGGCATCTCGATCAACGGCGAAAAGGCGGACAAGACCCTTGAGATGCGTGTGACCGTGAGATCGTCTTCCGCCTGGGGCTGGATCGGCATAGGTATCATCCTTTTTGTCATCGCCGGGCTTTGCGCACTCTTTATCTGGCTCGGGAGACGCTGACGTGGAGGGCCAGCCCGTCATTGAAACCGCAGGTCTGACGAAAGTCTACGGCTCTCAGACGGCGGTCGACCACCTTACCTTGAGCATCGGGGAGGGCGAGGTGTTCGGTTTTCTCGGGCCGAATGGCGCCGGCAAGACGACGACCCTCCTTATGCTTCTCGGCCTTACGGAGCCCACGTCGGGTTTCGCGAGGGTTTGCGGGTTCGACCCCGCCAGGGAGCCCGTCCGGGTGAAAGAGAAGGTAAGCTACCTGCCGGAGAACGTAGGCTTCTACGATGAGATGGACGCGAGACAGAACCTGCGCTTCGTGGCAAGACTGAACAGCCTGCCCGACAGGATCTCGGGACCGAGGATCGACGATCTCCTCGAAACCGTCGGTCTCCTGCAGGAGGCTGCAAAGAAGGTAGGCGCTTTTTCCAAGGGCATGAGACAACGTCTCGGCATAGCGGAGGTCCTCTTGAAAGCGCCGAGGGTCGTATTCCTCGACGAGCCGACGGTGGGTCTGGACCCGGACGGAACCAATCGGATGCTCGATATGATCCATTCCCTGAGCAGGGACAAGGGTATCACGGTCTTTCTATCTTCCCACCTCCTCGACCAGGTTCAGCGCATCTGCGACAGGGTCGGCATCATGATCAAGGGGAAGCTGGTTGCGGCCGGCCATATCGACGCCCTGGCCCGCGAGAAGCTTGGCGTTGAGACAGGGGAATTTACCCTGGAGGAAATATACATGAAGTACTTTAAGGAGGCCTGAGGTTGGCCGGAATTTTTTCTATATTCAGGAAAGAGATGGAGGATTACTTCTCGAGCACCCGTTTCGTCCTAATCGCTGCGCTGATCGTGATGGTGGGCATTATCATTGCCTCCATGGTAGGAATGACGATCCGGGAAGAGGTGAGAGGAATGGCCAAGCCTACATTGCTCTTCCTCTATCTTTTTACCTCTACGGGAAAGCTTTTCTCCTTTGTCCAGTTTATCGGCTTCTTCGGCCCCCTGATCGGCATAGTCCTCGGTTTCGACGCCATAAACCGGGAGAGGGCCGCCAGGACGCTCTCCAAGCTGGTCTCTCAGCCCATCTACCGGGACGCGATCATCAACGGAAAATTTCTCGCGGGCGTTGCGACAATCGGGATTATCCTCGTTTCTATCGTGCTTGTCATATCGGGCATAGGAATCCGTATGCTCGGTATCATCCCGGGGACCGAGGAGGTGCTTCGCCTTGCTATCTATCTTGTGATCGGCCTCTTTTACATCTCCTTCTGGCTGGGCATCTCGATTCTCTTTTCCGTCGTCTTCAAGAGCACTTCAACATCGGCCCTCGCTGCCCTGGCCCTGTGGATATTTTCGTCTTTCCTTGTGCCCCTCGCTGCGGGCTTCGTCTCGGACGCCCTGGCGCCTGTCGGACAGACAAGCGGGGGCGAAGTCGAGGCAGTATTGAGGCACGAGGATATACAGCGCACCATCTCTCTCCTTTCCCCCGCGAAAGTCTATGGCGATGCTACGTCCACGGTCCTGGACCCCATGCGCAAGACCACAAGCTCGGTCGTGCTCGTCGGCCCCCTGGAAAGAATCTCCCAGGAGCGTTTCCAGAACCCCCTTCCCTTACGAGACAGCCTCTCCATAGTGGCCCCTCACGTAATATCCCTTTTTGCCCTTACATTTCTCTGTTTCGGCATCTGCTATCTGGTCTTCATCAAACAGGAGATACGGACCATCTAGGAATTGCCGGCCGGCCCGCTTCGGGCGAGTACCCGCGCGCTACCCCACCGGTATACCACGCAATTCGAATGCAAGCCGCAACGGGGAGAGCCTCGCCTGTATATGCACTCATGGGAGCGAGGCGGGCTTCACGTCCTCGTCCTGCGTACGTGATCCTTGATCCGCTGAATGTGGCCCCGGCCGAGCCCTTTCACCTCGCACCCAAGCTCGAAGTATCTCGTTATCTTTCGATCGTCCAGAATGCCGAAGCAATCGACTACGGCAATCGGGTGACCGGCGGAGCGTACGATGGCGTCCGGATCGAGCTCGAGGTAAGGCTCGTGGCGGACGGCCAGGACAAGCGCGTCGATGCCGCGCAGTACTTCGTCCAGGTCCTTGTGAACCCTAAGATCCTTAAGCTTTTTCTGGTTCCTGAAATGAACGGCCTTGCTCAGAGCCGGGTACTCATCCTGGTTCTCGAACTCCCACCACCGGTCCACGTAGGGATCGTGGACCCTCATCTCCGCTCCCATTTCCGACAAGCGCCGTACAAGAATCTCGGAACCGCTGTAGCGCGTGTCGCCCACGTCCTCCCTGTATGAGGCGCCGAGGATAAGCACCTCGGCGCTGGCGATAGGAACGTTCATGTTCCGGAGCGCGTCCCGGACCAACTGAGCCGCGTGAAGCGACCGAGTGTCGTTTATGTCGATGGCAAGGGGGGTGACGCGGAAGGTGTCGTCCTCGAACCCGAGGATATGCCTATTCGCCCATATGCCGAGCCCCCCGTCCTTGGGCAGGCAGTAGCCCCCTATTCCGGGGCCGGGAAAGATTATGTTGCTGTGGGTCGGGCGCATTTTTATCGCCTTGATTACCTTTATGATATCGACCCCGTTCCTCTCGGCAAATAAGCTCCATTCGTCAAGAAAGGCAAGGATGGTCGCCCGGTAGCTGTTTTCCACGACCTTGGCGGTCTCCGATTCGATTGGTCTCTCAAGGACGGTGAGAGGGAATTTCTTCGTGTTGATCACTTCGTTCAGGAACTTGACGACCTTATTCTTTGCCTCTTCGCTCACACCGGAGCAGACACGCCAGAAATCGCGGATCGACGCCACATACTCTCTGCCGGGCATGACCCTTTCGTAGCTGTGTGCCAAAAGGGGGTCGGAGGGGATGCCTCTCTGACGGAAGATCTTCCTCATCGCAGGGAGCGCGATTTGTTCCGTCGTGCCCGGCGCAACTGTCGTCTCTATGAGGACGAGGCAATCCGGCTTTATATGGCGGGCGATGATGTCGAAAGATTCTTCAAGGGCGCCCATCTCTACATGGCCGCTCCGGACGTTCCCGATCTCGCTCTTGGCGTAGTCGAGCTGGACGTCGATAACGCACACATCGGCAAACTTTAGGACATCGTAGACATAGGTGGCGGCGAGGGTCTTTTTGTCGATCACGCAGCGCCTGATCATGGGGTCAACTTCGGGGTCCTCGGCCTTTACGGGCGATATGCCCTTGTTCAGGACCGGTATCTTCCAGTAGCTCCTTGAGCTGGGCCGCTGCATGCCTATAACGAATTTGCCAGGTTTCCCTTGCGTATCCGTCGTGTCCGCTATGATAGCAGCCATTACGGCGCCCACGAAGCCCACGCCCATAACGACCACGATCTCCTGAACTTTGCTTTGCGCCTGCGCCACAAGGCCTTCGACCCGCGAGAGCTCCGCCCGGTAGTCATCGTCGTTCGGCAGAGGATAGGCAGTGCCGTCGGGGCTGATCGATACGAGCTTTTCCACAAAGTCCTCCTTAAGAAATCGATCTTACCGGCTCTTCCATGACTGCTCCCGACTTCCGGGCGGGAGCCGCTCTTTACCGGTACAATCAGTAACGTTACCCAAAGATTCCCTCCGTTGCAATAAAAAAAATCAATAATTAACGGGTCGAGGCGCCGGACGGCGTACCTTTCTGGGAGCCGCAGCCCAGGCAAAGGGACAGGACAGGGCACACGATGCCATAGCTGCCAAGAAAGCTATTCGATAGCTTCCGGTAGAGTCGAAGACAAGACCCCCAACCCACGGCCCGAGGGCGCAGCCTACGCCTATCACTGCTTCGGTTATTCCATAGATAAGGCCGAACGAACCTCCTTGAAAAAGATCGGCCGCCGTTGCCATGAACATGGGGGCGGTAACGCCCCACCCGCAACCGAAAAAGAAGACGAAGAAGTACGCCGCCGGGTGGCTGCGACCCGACTCGACAAAAAGCAGAAGGAAGATGGCGAGAACCATGGCGGCCGCGCCGAGGCTGAAAGCGATTTCCCTTCCCGCCCTGTCGGAGAGCCATCCCCAGAATATCTGGAACGCCGAGGAGGTGATGCCGATCATGGCGATCATGAAAGCAACGTCCATCCTGCTGAAACCGCTGTCGGCCAAGAGCTTCGCCCCGTGGATCACAACAAGGTAGACCGGAAAGATTATGAGGAAGGAGAAGAAGAGGAGAGACCAGAACCTGCCCTCCTTCGCGGCCCGCTTGAGGGTCCACTCGGTCCCGGCCCACAAGGGATCGACAACTTCCATGCCCCTTTTCCTTCCTGTGATGCCGTCGGCCCCATCCACCTCGAGACCCATCTCCTGGGGGCTCCGACGCAGCAATAGGGCGCTCAAGGGAAAGAGGAGGACAAAGACGGCCGCCGAAAGGGCCATGAAGGCGGAGCGCCACCCGGCGCTCCCGATGACGTACTGCGTCAGCGGCACGAAAACGAAGGTACCGACGCCCATCCCGGAGACCGCGATACCGCTCGCCAGTCCCCGTTTTTTTTGAAACCAGCGGGAGAGTACGGCCGAGAAAGGACTGATACTGACAAAGGTTACTCCCAGGGCCGCTATTCCGCCATAGAAAAGGTAAAACTGCGGGAGCGTGCGGACTAGGCTCGAGAGAAAGAGACCGGCGCAGAGCAGGATTATCCCCGGAGGAATGACGCGCCTCGGGCCGAACCTGTCGATCAACAACCCGACGAGAGGAGCAGAGCAAGTATAGACGACGAAGGAGACGGACTGAACGCCTGCGGCGGCCGCCCGGCTCCAGTGGAATTCGTCCAGAAGGGCTACCAGGAAGAGGGAGAAGGTTGTCCGCATGGCGAGCCAAGTACCCAGGGAGAGAAAGGCAACGCCGACTATTGTCCAGCCGTAATAAAAAGGTCTATATCTCAAGAATCAGCTCTCCAAGCGGTCTTTTCGGCACGTGGTGGATGCCCTGCGCATCCCGCCAATACTTATGATCCCCCCCCTTTATGTTTTCGATTACGACCGTCTCAGCCGGGGTTCCCAGCACACAGACAAGGAGTATCTGGTACCTTGGAGGGATCTTCAGGGCGCCTCGCAGACGATCTCTGTCTATCGAAGCGATGATGCAGCCGCCCAGGCCTTTCTCCGCTGCCGCCAGCATTATCGTTTGGGCCGCTATCGAATGGTCCCACGTGATCGTACCTGCTATCTCGCTATCTCCAAGGATCAGTACATAGGCCGCCGGCCGCTCGCCTTCGGCCGGGCCCGGCCAGTCTTTAAGATAAGCGGCGAAGCGGAGGCATTCGAATATGAGGCGGTTCTTCTCACTTTCCGCAGATAAGACGTACTTGAGCGGCTGAAGGTTGCTTGCCGAAGGGATCAACCGGGCTATCTCGATGAGCTCTATCAACACGTCCCGTCCCACAGGTCTGTCCTCCAGAAAGCGCCTGTAGCTCCTGCTTTTCGCCACCAGTTCCCTTATCATGATCTCCTCCGCGCTTTATTACCCGCTGCCGGGCGACTCTATTATACATCAAGCTCGATAATATCGACGGCGGTTTCTGTTGCCGGCCCCCCTTTCTCAGGGACCGGCCTACAGACCTCGTCCATATTGCTCACTGCTGCAAAGAATTGCAGGAAGGGTGAACGAAAGTGTACGAAAGTGTACTTTTTTGGCCGGTCGGAACCGCACTTATGCTGCGGGCCTTATCCTCAGTCAAATCGAGAAGACAAGGAGAAGTGACGTTAAGGGGGACGAAAAGCTTAGGCTCTTTGGAGCCTAAGAACTATGCTGCCCGGTGATCATACGGGTGTTGAGGCGCCATGTTCAGGCAGCGACGCGACGGCTCACCGGCTCTTGCTTGAAGCGCCCCTCCACTGTCTTCCAGCTTATGTTCTTGAAAAAGGCATCTATGTATCCGGCCTTCTTCGTGCCGTAGTCGATCATATAGGCGTGCTCGAAGACATCCATGATCAGGATTAGGTTGCTGCTCGCCGGATGCCCCTGGTCATGCTCGTTGATCCAGAAATTGATCAGCCTGCCGTTTGTCGGGTCCTGATAGAGGGCAGCCCAGCCGATGCCCCTCATGGCACCGATTGCACGGAAATCCTTTTCCCACGCCTCGAAGCTCCCGAAGTCCTCGGCCAGTTTCTTCGCGAGGGACCCGTCCTTTGCGAGAGGCTCTTTGCCGCCCAGGTTTTCGAAATAGTACTCGTGCAGGCGCATCCCGTTGAACTCCCATCCGAGTCTTCTGTGAAGCTCCCCGAACTCGGGCGACGACGTCTTCTCGTCCTTTAGCTGGCTCATTATGTCAAGAAGCTTGTTCGTGTTCGACACGTAGCCCTGGTAAAGGGTAAAATGGTTGTTGAGCAGCGTCTCGCTGAACCCTTCGATCCCGATCAACCTTGAATAATCCTTCGCGCTGTACATGCTTTTCCTCCTTCTTTAAATCGGCCCGCCGGCCTCTCTAGGGCCGGCTTATATCAATATAATGTCTGAAAAGGAGTCCCGCCACAAGGAAGCACGGTTTTTTTATAGTTACCGGCCGGGGACGATAGGTCCGACAGGGCCTTCCGGCCCTGGAGCCCGGTCATCCTTGTGGTATTTAGTGTGCACGAAGTCGCCCCGCTCGATGGGTATGGCAACTTTCATGAATAGCGTAAAGACGAGGAGCCCCACGGCCCAGACGCCAAAAGAGACAAAGAGCTCCAAGCTGTTGGGCACGTAATCGTAGATCTCTCCGAGGGGGCCGGGCACGAAGCCGGGCAGGACAAAGCCCGGGCCCTTCTCGATCCAGACGCCGATAATGATGAGCAGGCAGCCCAGGTTGAGCGTCGGAAGCCATTTCCTTGTCCATCTAATGAGGAAGATGAGAAAAGCGGCCACATTGAAGCCCAAGGCCGTCCATATCCACGGGACCAGAACGCGATGGCCGTCGAGACCTTGGTACAGGTACCTCAGGGAAGCGAGGTGCAGAGTGTCGGAGTAGTATTCCTTGAAGACCTCGGCGGAAAGCAAAAAGAGATTGAGGAACATGGCGTATGCGATCAGCTCGGCAATCTTGAAAAGCGCCGTGTCCTCTATCTTGATATACGAAATGCGCCTTATCACCTGGAAGATTATGATTACCATCGCCGGGCCGGAGCAGAAGGCGGAGGCGAGGAAGCGGGGTGCAAGGATCGAAGCATTCCAGAACGGGCGCGCCCCGAGGCCGTTGTAGAGGAAGGCGGTCACCGTGTGGATGCCCACGGCCCACGGGATGGAGATAAGGATGAGGGGGACGACCAGCTTGGCGTTCGGCTCCTTGCCGTAGTAAAGCTTGACCAGCATGTAAACCGGGACGAGTATGTTGAGGACCAAGTAGCCGTTGAGGACGAGGACATCCCATGCCAGCAGAGAAGCCGGAAAACTGAGCCAACCTACATAGGGTACGAGGTGCCAGAACCGGTCCGGCCGGCCGAGGTCTACAAACACGAAAAGAAGGGCCATGATGATAGAGGATGCGGCCCAGAGCTCGCCGAGAACGACGATCTCCTTGATGGGCTTGAAATGATAGACGTAGGCGGGTATGACGAGGAGGACGGCCGCCGCAGCCACTCCCACGAGGTAAGTGAAATTCGCTATGTACATCCCCCACGACACCTCGTTGCGCATGTGCGTGGCGATGAGACCGTGATCGAGCTGGACATAGTAGTACCGGAGACCGAGGAGGATTACGCAGATGAGAAAAAAGCACCAGCCGTAATAGATAGGTCCTCCCGATACCACGAGCCTCAATGTCTTCTTGTAGAAACGCCATGCCTCCACGTGATCACCTATTCAGCAAAGAAATAGTAAAATTTCGGCTGCGTATTGAGCTCCTCCTTGAGCCTGAAAACCCTTTTGTGGGCGATCATGTAACGCATCTCGCTTTCGGGGTCGAGGAGGTTCCCGAATTTCCTCGTCCCCGTCGGACACGCCTCGACGCAGGCCGGGTACCTGCCGTTTCTCACCCGCTGGACGCAGAAGGTGCACTTGTCTACGACATTCTTCATCCGCGGCCGGTTGCCCAGGTAGTGGACCTCTGTGTTCCATTCTTCCTTTTCCAGCTTCGGCTCGGACCAGTTGAACGTCCTCCCACGGTAAGGGCATGCGGCCATGCAGTACCTGCAGCCGATGCACCAGTTGTAGTCGACCACCACTAGGCCGTCCGGCTCCTTCCAGGTTGCGTGCACCGGACAAACCTTGACGCACGGCGGGTTCTCGCAGTGCTGGCACTGGACCGGCATGTAGAAATAGTCAGGCTCAGGTACTTCCGGCGGATTATAGTAGTGGTCAGCCTTGTCCAGGTCTACGAGATTTCCCTTCTTGAGGCGGAGCACCCTTATCCACTGGGTCTGCGGGTTGTGGCGGGACAGGTTGTTCTCCCTGACGCAGGCGTATACGCAGCGCCTGCATCCGATGCAGCGCGAGAGGTCGAGGCCGTACCCCCACAGGGTGCCCTTCACCGCGCCCTTGACGCTGACATCGAAGGCACGCCCATACTTACTGAGGTAGCGTTCCTCAAGCCTCGCTATCAGCTCCTTTTTTTCAGGATCCGTCATCTCTAGGAAGTGTTTCTGGAAGAAGGACTCCCTCTTTGCTCTGCTGCACGAGGCGAGGGAAAAAGCGGAAGCCGAGACCCCGGCCGTTACGAGTGTGCGAAGGAATGCCCTGCGAGTCAACTTCTCCTTAGCCATTTTCCTTATCCTGGGGCCTGAAAGGCGGGGGCTCCGGCTTTATCGGCTTGAACTTGGGGTCGTGGGGGTTATGGCAGTTCACACACAGGTAGTAGGTGCGCTTGCCTCCCGAGAAATAGCCGACCCTTTTCCCGTGGATTCCCGCTTTCCAGTCGCGGTAGTTGGTCCCGTGGCACTGGCCGCACAAGCGGTAAGACTCTGTGAAATCGATGAGATCCCCGTTGACGAGGTGGAGCTTGTCCCTGTTCTTGACATCGTGGCAAGCGAGGCACCAGGGAAGCGCTTCCGGCGCATGACGTAGCTTGATATCCGTGTGCATCGAGAGCTCCCTCTTGGTAGTGTCGGGCTCCATCCCTGCATGACAGGAGCTGCATGGGAAGATTCCGGGCGTCAGGGGCGGCGGCCTTACCGAGTACTCCTCAGACGGGGGAGGTGTCCCCGCAGACAAGGCCAGGTGCGCGAAGGGTAAAAGTATCAGCGCGGCAAGTAAGGGGAAACGCCACGTAGACGGCAAGAGCCCGTCGTTCATAGGCAACCGCTGCTAGTCGGGATCGTCATGCGAAAATAACATATACATTAGAGGGCCTGCCTTGCAACCCCCTACCGGATGGAGTAACATAGGTCGATGATTCGTGTCCGGAAGAAAGGCATTTCCTGGTTCCTCGACTGCCATGAGGGGCTGGCCGATTCCCTTGAAGGCGTAGTCGGGGAGGTGGACGCCCGCAGAGGTTATGCTTGGGCGGAGTTCGGCAGCCGGAAAATATTCGTGAAATTCTTCCTCGAGCGCGGCTTGGCGGGATTCGTCCGAAACAGGGTCAGGCCCAGGGGAAAGAAGGAGTACGAATTCGGGAAGCGCATCCTGGCAGGTTCCGTGGCTACCCCGGAGCCCATGGGATACGGTATAGGGGCCGGCGGCTCCTTTGTAATCCAGGAGCGGATCGAAGGAGAGACCTTCAGGTCGGCCTTCGATACTTCCCCCAATAGGGGGCCTCTCCTAGACGCCCTTGCGCAATTACTGAGAAATCTGGCAGACGCTAGAATAAGACACAATGATCTCCATCTGGAGAACGTCCTCGTAAGCTGGGGGAGGCTCTACCTGATCGACCTGCACAAGGCCGGCGTGAAGCGCCGTTTTCGGCGGGCCGATGAGTTGATTAACCTCACCCAGGCCCTTACCATGGTCTACAATGACATGACGGAGGCCGAGCGGGTCCGTTTTTTCGAGCTGGCAGGGCGGCCGGACTTGCGGACCGACGTAGAGGCCGGACTGCGTGCGCAGTGGAGGACGTGGATCGACAGCAAGAAGAACAGGGCTTTTTCGACCACGTCCAAGCTCGTCCGGAAAGGAAGCAGGGTCTATGTGAGGGGCAGGGAAGAGGAGGGCCGCGGCAGTTTCCTAGCGCTCCTCAAGAATGACAGGAAGGTGCGAGTCGAGCGGTACAGCGACCACGTAAGAAAGATATACAGGGGGAGGCGAAGACTGGTGCGTGCCTGGGAAAACTGGGCGGCTCTCGAGTACGTGACGCTCGATATTGTACCCCGTCCCTTCTTCGTCGAGAGACCTTCATTCTTGAGGAGAGGCTATGTCGCCATGGAAGACCTGGCCGGCCGCGGCGAGGAGCTGGACAGGCTCCTGGACAGGCGGTACGACTCGATGGACACGGGACAGAGGCGGGTCTTTATCGGGTCTCTCGCCCGGTTTCTGGGGCAGCTTTTAGGGACGGGCATCGTACAGAACGACTTGAAAGCCTGCAACGTGTTTGTGCTCGGAGAAGGATTCAGGCTCCTCGATGTCGAAGACATAGGCTTTTACGCGCCTACAGAGGACGATGTGGCGCGCATGCTCGTGCAGCTAAACAACTCCGTCCCTTCCCGGATAAGGGCCTCCGACAGGATCAGGTTCTTTCTCCATCTGACCCGCCCCTTCCCATGGGACGGGAAACGCATCTTCCGGCGCGTGGCAGAGGCTTGCGCAGGCGCTGAGGTCGTTTACGAGGGCGTGTCGGGGCTCAAAAAGGAATAAAGCGCGTCAGCCAGGCTGCCTTTGACTTTTTTGCTGCCTCTCCCGACGATGAAATGGCCCTCTTCCAGACCTGCCTCTTCAACCCAGACAGGGCTGATCCCCGATTCCGCAAGCCTGTCGAGGTTTTCCCCCCGATATCCGACGAGATGGGCCACGTCGCGGCGGTTGAGCGATACGCTCACCCTTCCGGAAAAACCTGATGACGCACATCGCTGGGCGAGAGCGAGACGAAAGGCTTCCGACTTCACGAGGTAGCCGAAGGCGGGATGGAAGGGACCGGCCACGATTTTTTCCAATAGTACGTCATTCGTCGTCAAACCGATCTTTATAGTCCCGATCCCGTGGGTCCACGCGCTGACATGGATGAAGACCGATTTGGCGACGGCCGCCTGCCTGGTGTCAGGAAAAAAACGGCCCTCCCGGAAGTCACGGCAAAGGTCAGTGTCCTCCATCACGAGGAGGGGATAGATCCTCACGAAGGCCGGGGCCAGGCTGACGATGTTCGCAGCCGTCTCCCGGACGTCCCTGGCCGTCTCGCCCGGAAGACCTACCATTACCTGGAGACCCGTTTCGAACCCCTCCGCCCGCAAGAAGCGATAGGTATCGCGCACATCTTCCGCCGTGTGCCCCCTGCCGATGCGGGCCAGGATGTCGTTGTTGAAGGCCGGTGCGCCGAGCTCTATCGTCCGTACGTTGTATTTCTTGAGGATTCCGGTAACCTCCGGTCCCAGCGGCCCGGGCTTCGCAGATATGCGTATGGATGTGACTTTGTCGCGGTACGGGTCGAGAAGGCTCAAAACAGCCTCGAGCTCTGGCGGGGGAAGGCCGAGGACGTTCCCCCCGTAAAGGCCTATCTCGGCGCGGCCTTTCAAGGAGGCGAAAAGACGGACTATACGCTCCTCCAGCCCTCCCGTCAGACCGCCGGTGATGTGGTCCTGGTTGCAATAGGTACAGCGCCGCCCGCACCCGAGGTGGGGCAGGAAAAGGGGTGCGATCATAGGGCTTCGATCTGCTTCAAGAGGACACTCGCGGCGTTCTGCTCGGCCTGCCGCTTGCTCTTGCCCACGCCCCTTGCCTTCAGTTCCTTGCCCACATAGACGTGGATGCTGAAACCCTCTTTCGTCTTTCGCGTCTGCCTATACTTCGGCAAAATTCCCCATTTCTTCTGCGAATACTCCTGGAGCACGTTCTTCGGGCTCTTCTCCTGGAGCCTCTCCTCGTCAAAATAGGGCCAGAACAGGTGCTTGATGACTCTCGTGACCGCCCTGAAGCCGCCATCGAGATAAATCGCGCCGATAAGAGCCTCGAGCATATTCGAGAGGACTTTGGAGTCATGCGGGAATCGCCCCTTCCCGTTCCCGTACGACATGTGCTCGTCGAGGTTGATGAGGCGGGCTATCTCGGTGAGCATCCCCCTTCTTACGAGACACGATCTCGCGTTGCTCAGGAAGCCTTCGTTCTGCTCTCTGTACTTCCGGAAGAGGAGGATGCTGATGACGGAATTGAGGATCGCGTCGCCCAGGTATTCGAGCTTCTCGTTTTCCGACTTTACCATCCCCCTCCTGTCATTTACATAAGATGCATGCGTGATCGCCTGGGTGAGGAGCCCGCGGTCCTTGAACTCGTACTTTATCGTCTTTTCCAGTGGAGAAGAGTAATCAGCCAACTCAGATATTGAACGCCTCTTCCTTCCCGCTATATTTCTTCCGAAGCTTCGGTTTTTCAATCTTGCCCGTAGGGTTCCGCGGCACCTGGTCCAGGAAAACCTTCCTTGGCCGCTTGTATCTGGGCAACGGGTCGCAGAAAGCGATAACCTCCGCCTCCGTAAGTTCTTTGCCGGGTACGACCTCAACGACGGCGACGACGATTTCGCCCAGCCTTTCGTCGGGGAGGCCGATGACCGCCGCATCCTTCACTTTCGTGTTGGTGTGCAGAAAATCCTCGATCTCTACAGGGAAGACGTTCTCTCCTCCGGTGATTATCACGTCCTTTTTCCTGTCCACGATCCAGATGAAGCCGTCCTCATCGAACCTCGTCATATCACCTGTATAGAGCCAGCCGCCCCGCAGCGCCTTTGCCGTAGCTTCGGGGTTGCCGTAATATTCCCTCATCACGCCGTCACCCCTGACGATCAGCTCTCCCGGCTCCCCCTTCGGCACGTCATTCCCCTGCTCATCGACGATGCGCGCCTCCCAGTTGAACCCTGGCACTCCTATGGCGCCAACCTTATGGGTATTCTCTATGCCTAGATGGACGCAGCCCGGTCCGGTCGATTCGCTGAGACCGAAGTTGGTGTCGTAATCCATCCCGGGAAAGTACCTCCGCCAGTGCATGATAAGGCTGGGCGGAACGGGCTGTGCGCCGATGTGCATGAGCCGCCACTGGTCGAGCTTGTAGTTCTCCAGTTTCAGCTCGCCGCTGTCGAGCTTCATCAGTATGTCCTGCGCCCAAGGCACGAGGAGCCACACTATAGTGCCCCCCTCTTCGCTCACCGCCTCCAGCACCCATTCGGGCGAGACGCCCTTCAATATGACCGCCGGCGCGCCCACGACGAAGCTGCCGAACCAGTGCATCTTCGCTCCAGTATGATATAACGGCGGTATAAGGATGAAGTTGTCCTTCCTGGTCTGGTGGTGGTGCGCGTTCTCGGTGATGCAGGCCGATGCCATATTCTTGTGGGTAAGGAGGATCGGCTTGGGCTGCCCCGTGGTCCCGGAAGTGAAATAGAGGCCGCAGGGGTCGTCGTAAGTTATATCGGTACCGAGCGGTATAGACGGGGCCTTGTCCACCAGGACCGAGAAGTCCTCCGCATAGGAAGGTATTTCGTTCCCCAGACAGATATAATGCCTTGCAGAGAGGCTCTCCCTCACCGCGTCGATCCTGGGCACAAATTCCTGGTCGAAGACCATCGCCTTCGGCTGCGCTACGTCGGAACAGTACTTCAGGTCCTCGGCATTGAAACGGAAGTTGAGGGGCACAACCCAGGCGCCGGTTCTCACTATCCCGAAGTAGGCGATGAGCCAGTCAATGGAATTGTTCATGAAATGGACGACCTTATCTCCCTTCACGATGCCCTTTTCACGGAGCACATTCGAGAACCTGTCCGCCCGCTCGTCAAACTCCTTCCAGGTGATCTGCGCGCGCTTCCCTGTTGCCGGCACTCTCTCCACGAGCGCCAGGTCGTTGGGGTACATCCTCCCGTTCCTTGCCAGTATTTCCCCTATGTGTACGTCCATTCTCCCCATCCGCAACCCCCTCACAGATAAACTAAGTGCTTTTTTTCACTCATCCATCCCAACTCTATCATGGCAGAAAATTTGGAGTCAATACAATTAATACGGCGCTCTTAGCATTGTCCGGCAGTCAGCAATGGGACCGCATCTCCTCGGCAATCTCGGAGGCCCTTTCCTTTATATCGGCAGACCTGTCCGTAAGGGAAAGGATGGACAGCTTCCTCCGGATGTCTTCCTTTTCCCGGTCTCCCGCCTTCTGGTAGACGAGCTTAAGCTTTTCCATCGCAAGGAGCATGAGAGGGACGTCCTTCGTGTCGAGCATGAGCAGCAGCGTGGACACGTCGTCGGGCGGTCCGTACTTCTCCACGTACTTGCGGGCCGTCTCCTGAAAGACGGGTGAGCCGTACGACTTGTGGAGCTTCTTATAGAGCTTTTCGTGCTCGAGGGTGCCCTTATCCCCCATAAACAACCTGTCGAGCGCCTTTTTGTAGCGCCCGGTGTCCCATCTGTCCGCGCCGGGCTTCTTCTCTTCCTGCTTCTCGTGCCTTACGTGGCTGCTCCTGTCCCTCTTCTTGTCTATTTCTCGCCAAGAAGGCCTTTCATCGTCGTCATAATTACCCATGGTCGGCTCCTTTGAGTGATGCGGCCCTAGGAAGGTAAACCCTGCTCTTTTGGTCGACCTTCGGGAACTGTATTCGGGCAATATATATTATATCTCAAAGGGCCGGCTCGAGCGTAGTGCCATCTCCGCCGTGGGCGGTTCCCGTGAAGAGACCGCCGTAGGCGGGGATCGGCCGGGGTAGGATGGTGAGACACCGACGACAGCTTCCGCGTCGCGATGGGCAATCCCACGAGCCGATAAGGAGAGGAGCTACTTTCCGCGTATAGAAAGCAGACCCCGCGAGAAGCGGGGCCTGTCCAAAAGGCTTGCCCTATAGCTTAACCACGTTGGATGCCTGCATGCCCTTGGGTCCTTCCACTACTTCGAAACTGACCGCCTGGCCTTCCGTCAGCGATTTGAATCCGTTTTCCTGTATTGCCGTATAATGGACGAAAACGACCTGACCGTCCTCCCCGTTGATGAACCCGAAACCCCTTGCGTCGTTGAACCACTTAACCGTACCTTTGGGCATCTGAATTCCCTCCTCGCATGATCTTTAGGATTGCGGAACTTCTGTTCCTTTATTCCACAGCTTTTACAAGAAGCGTGCCACTTCCGCTTCCCTGCCGGCGTGGCAAAACGAGAAGCGGCCAACCGCCTTTCCGGGGATCCAAGGGGACGGGAGGTCTAAAAAAATTGTCTCAAAAGAAAAGACACTGTCTTGCCCCGCAAGAATTGTCTCAAAAAACGAGACAGCGGCCACGATCTGAACCATCTCATCCAGACAAGGGGCTTCACAAGAAACGAGATCGTGTCTATATTCAATTAAAGTGAGCGCTCCGGGCAGGAGAGGCAAAGGCGTCTATCTCCTCTCGTTCTTTTTCGCCCTCGTTGTCGTGGGCGCGCAGACGGGACGTGCTTCTTCCTACGACCTCTCAGCAGACACCCTCATGACCGAAAATGGGGAGGCGCCGCAGGAAGGCAAAATATACATAAAAGGAGACAAGTACCGTATACAGAGGAAAGGAGAGGCCGAGTATATCGTATTGCGCCACGACAAGGGCATCATGTGGGTAGTGATGCCAAAGGAAAAGGTTTACGTCGAGCTCCCCCTGGATCCGAACAGGACGCCTAAAATCCAGGAAACGAACCCCGGCGAGATAAGCCGTAAATACGTCGGCTCGGAGGAGGTCGACGGCCATCCCACAGACAAATATGAGATCACCGTCAAGGAGGGATCTAAGACGGAGAGCTTCTACCAGTGGACGGCCACAGACATCAACTTTCCCATAAAAACCGCCGGCCTGAAAGACGAGTGGTCGGTGGAGTTCAGAAACATCAGGAAGACCGTCCCCGACAACCTCTTCGAAATACCCGAGGGTTACCAGAAAGCAAAGGCCGTCATCAAGCCGACCCCGGAAGCAGGACAGAAACCCAGGCAGGGGCAGGAGGGCGGCCTACCCGCGTCGAACCGGCTGCCGCGCTGAGCTTAGCCCACCCCGGTCTGTCTCCCTGGGACGTACAGAGTTCCTATGATCATAGCCCTCACAATTCCCGCGTGATAAGGCCATGGCCAGGATAATCGACAAGCACCGCCATCGATCCGGCGACGGACTTCAGGCGGTCGGGGCAGGCCTTGGCGTCTCTCGTATTACTGAGATCTCCCCGATCCTCTCGGACAGTTTTGTCCTGAAATCCGAAAGCACTTCTCTTGCGGCTTTCTGCGTGCCCGACCCGAGATTGCCCTCGACGGAGACATAGACTTCCATATAGCCGCCTCCTTGCCAGGCATAAAACGTCAGGCCCCGTACCTTGCGCATTCCCAGAAGAGCGGCCTTGAAGCCGCCCAGTCCATTGTCCGACAATATGATCGACCTGAACCTTACGTCATTCTTGTCAACAGGGGGCGGTGACTTTGTCTCCCAGTACTCAAGGCCACCGGGCGGATTTCTCATTTCCCAGTAATCTACGTCAAAACCCATGGATCTGCCCGTGTCTGCCACGGCCTCGAAGAGATTGGGCGGCGGAGTTCTTAACTCCCAACTCTCTTTTGCTTCATAGTCATGGTCTTTCAAGAAAAGACCCGCCACAGTGCAACCGGAAACTGTCAGGACTGCGAGAACCATGATGCCCATAATGCCATGCCTTACCCGATTTCTTATCATATCGGTCTCCCTTTCCCGTCTCGGCTTAGTGTGACGGATTCCAATACTAATATTGCACAAGTCCCGGTCATGGGCAAATCAAGGTTCCATTGCGGACTCCGGGAGGCATTCTATGACCTCTTACCGCCATGAAAATAGTTCTCGAGCGCTATCCGAACAAGCTGGCTCCGCGTTCGCGCTCCTGTCTTATGGAACAGGTATTTGAGAGTTGTTTTCACCGAGTCCTCCGATACACCGATCTTTACCGCGATTTCCTTATTCGTGAGCCCCTCGAACACACCCTGGAGCACGTGATCTTCCCGCTCCGTGAGAGTTGGAGGGAAGGTTTGCTGGCCGCTCGATAGCGCCCGGTCCGCCATCTGTTGAACGACCTTCTGGTCGATCCATATCTCCCCATTTGCCACGAGTCTGATAGCCTTTGCAAGGTTGCTCGGAGAGCTGCTTTTGAGAACGATGCCCGATGCGCCCAGTTTCAGCGCGATGGAAGATTGCGTCGCGTTCATGCCTGCTGTCACCATGAGTATCTTGCCCCCATATCCCGATCGGCGGGCAGAGGATATGAATTGGTTCCCGTGCTCGACCCCCAGGTCAAAATCGAGCAGCACGATGTCCACGTCGAAACGGTCGAGTAATTCTAAACCCTCGCTTGCAGTGCCGCACTGTGCGACCATTTCCAAATCAGGCTCAGAGGCAAGCAAGCGGCTCAAGCCTTCCCTGAAGAGCGGGTGATCGTCCACTAACAGTAATCGAATCCTCTGCATTTCCTGGTCGCTCAATCTTCCTCGCCGCCGGCTATGGCCAGCTCGATGATGAAACAGCATCCCGCCTGGGCAGGCTCGTACCTTAGGTCGCCTCCGAAGGACCGCACGAAGGCACGGGAGAGAAACAATCCCAGCCCCGTGGCTTCAGCGCCCTTCTGGAGCGGCTGAAAAAGTTTTTCCGACGAAGCGATGCCGGGACCTGTGTCACAAAACGTCACAGCCGCAATCCCGTGTCCGGCGCTTGCCGAGAGACCAATTCTCTTCTCGGGAGCGCCCTCCAGCGCCCGCCTGCTGTTTTTTGCAAGGTTGAGGAGGACGTTCAACAGGCTGTGGCGATCGGCCCAGACGGAAGGCAGCGATTCCGGGACGTCCCAATTGACTGCGATATCGGCCTCCGCACAATAAGGCTCCAGCACGATGCGCGCCTCATCGAGGATCTCGTTTAGGCTGACCGGCTTTGCCTCGATGCCGCTGGTGCTCTTTCTGAGCTCGAGAGAAGCCACCTGGTTCAGGGCTTCGACCAGGGAGCCAAGAGCCTCGAAATCCTTATTCCTGCCGACGTTCCCGCTCCGCGCGAGGTTCTCGTAAATCACGGCAATGGCACTGCACACATTTCTTATCTCGTGCGAAACGGCGCCTACAAGCACCCGCGATCCCGCCATGAGCTGCTCCAGGCCGTATTCCGCGCGGTCGCGCAGGTCCTCCGAGGCGTCCACGACAAGGGCAGCCAGACGGGAACCCAAAGCTGTTATGTAGGTGGAAAAGAAGACGTTGGCCTGGAAGATGTCGCCGTTTTCCCGTGTCCCCCGGCACTGCATTTCCGTCCGGAAGGTCTGGCTCGTGTGGTCGATTGAGGGCACGCGGCCAAGAGCCGGGATATAGCGCGATATATTCCTCCCTACAAGTTCTCCCTCTCCTACCCGAAAGAGGTGGCCTGCCGCAGAATTCGCGATGAGGATCTCTCCACCGCTGCTCATGACGAGAATAGCAACCGGGCTCGTCTGAATGAGAAATTCCAGTTGCTCCTCAGCCTCACGCCGGGCAGCGGCCTCTTTTTCAACCTTCAGGCGGTTCTCTACTTCCATCCGGCGGTTCACTGTCGCCTCACGGGAAAACAATCCCATTCCCGCAAGGGCGATAAAGAGCAAGATATCCTGGGGTAAAGCCACAGCTACCACGAACGGGAACGGATCGAAGATCTCGGCAAGAACTGTGCAGCCGAGGGCGATCAGGGCGATTTGTCTGCACGAAAGGACCGCTCCGACGAGAAGCATGGGGAATACGTAGAGGAAACCGAAGTAGGCGTTGACGGGGTTCTTCCAATCGACCAGGACAATGATCGAAACGAGAACGGCAGCAACGGCGAGCGTTGTTTTACGGCTTCCGTGCAACAGGCGAAGAAACAGATTCATGGCCGGCCCTGATGGGTAAGCCGGTCCCCGCTCTTTCGCCGGCGCCCCGTCTTGCTGCTTCTTCTGACGCAATATATGATGCATAAAGACCCACATACCAGGACAACTGCCGCGATCGTCAGGTTGAAGGTCGAAAGGTCCCGTTCGGCCTTATCGACAATCTCCGCTGCCCCGGAGGCGCCCGGTACGGGGGCGCCTCCCTTCTCGCAACTCAATGAAATAATATAGCTTGAGAACAAGAATAAAAACAGTAGAAACGCCATGAGCTTCATCAGACGAGCCCGCTTTCCCGCGTCCCCATGATACGCACCCCTTTTCATGAACCTCACCCTTCAGCCCACACCATTTATGCCCTCCCTGAGCGTGTCTTCAACATCGATGGCCTTCGACTCCTCGGGCTTCGGCAGGCGGTCGGTAGGACGGGCCCACCAGACATAGAAGGTGGGCAACAGGAAGCTGGAGAGGAGCAGGTCACTGATCAGCCCCCCCACGATGACGATCGCAAAGGGACGCTGCGAATCGGACCCGATGGCGTGGGACATGGCGGCGGGCAAAAGGCCCAGGGTTGCGACGAGCATGGTCATCATGATCGGCCTCAAGCGGCGTGTCGCGCCCTCGATGGCTGCATCGACTACCGAATATCCCCTTGCCCGGAGCTGGTTGATATACTCCACCATTATAACGCCCACCTGGACCGAGACCCCGAAGAGGGCCAGAAAACCCACACCAGAAGAGACGCTGAAATGAGTTCCCGTAACGAGGAGGGCCAGAAAACCGCCGACGCGGGCCACCGCCACGTTTACCAGGTTGAGACAGGCCCACTTTGCAGAGCCGAAGGCGGCGTAGATGATCATGAATATAAGGAAGATCGTCAGGGGCACGATGATGAGCAGCCGGGCTTCTGCCCGCTTCTGGCTCTCGTACTCGCCCAACCAGCTTATCGAGTACCCGGCAGGGAGCCTTACCTGCCTCTCCACCATGGCCATTGCCTCTTCGACTGTGCTGCCCAGGTCTCGCCCCCTCACGCTGTACTTGACCGCCACATAGCGCCTGTTCCCTTCGCGGTATATCTGCGCCGCCCCGTCTTTCGTCTCCACCTTGCAAAGCTGGGCAAGGGAGACTCTTTCGCCGGAAGGGCTGAGGAGGCGGATATTCTCCAGGGCCTCCTTAGTGTCGCGGTAGGGGAAAAGGTAGCGCATGACGAGGTCGTACCGCCTCTCGCCCTGCAGCACCCGGGTTAGGGCATTGCCTCCCGCTGCCGTCTGGACGGCGTCCTGCACGTCGGCAACGTTGATCTGCCAGCGGGCCGCTGCCTGCCGGTCAACCACGAAATTAAGGTTCGGCTGGCCGACCGCTCGGAAGAGACCGAGGTCCTTGATCCCGTCCACGTGCCTCATGATGCGGACTATTTCTTCGCCTTTCTCTTCAAGCACCTTGAGGTCGTCCCCGTATATCTTCGTGGCGAGCTGTCCCTTGACGCCGCTCACCGCCTCTTCCATGTTGTCCTCGATGGGCTGGGAGAAGTTCCAGATCACGCCGGGGATCTTCCTCAGCTCCCTGCTCATGGCCGCGATCAACGCTTCCTTGTCCTGGTGGAAGACGGGCCGCCATTTGTTTTTCGGCTTTAGGTTGACACAATATTCGGTGTTGAAGAACCCCGTAAAATCGAGCCCGTCATCGGGCCGGCCCACCTGGCTCGTCGTAACGGTAACCTCGGGGAAAGATGCGAGAACAACCCTGGCCTCGTCGGCCACCCTTATGCCTTCGCCGGGACCCGTGCTCGGGGCAAGGGTCCCGCGCACCCAGATGGCTCCTTCATCCAGATGGGGCAGGAACTCCGAGCCGATAACGCCGCCCATAGCCAGGTAAAAGCTGGCGCACAGGGTAAGCACCGCGACCAAGGCCATCACCTTTGGATGGTGGACCGACCACTTGAGGCCCTCCCGGTACTTTTTCGTAAGCCAGACAACCCCGGGATTATGCCACTCCCGCGTCTCTTTCTTGAAGAGGAAGCTCGCCAGAACGGGGGCGATGGTCATGGAGAAGACGAGCGCGCCCAGAAGCGCGAAAGCCACCGTCCAGGCCATGGGCCTGAAGAGGCGGCCTTCTACTCGCTCGAGGGTAAAAATCGGGATATAGCCGCTTATGATGATGATGATCGCGTAGAAGACGGGCCTTTGCACCTCGTGGGAGGCGGCCCGTATCCTGTCCATTATCGAGCCGTCCTTATGGCCCAGGTGGCGGAAAATGTTCTCTACCATCACCACCGCGCCGTCCACCACCATTCCAAAATCGAGAGCGCCCAGAGACAAGAGGTTTGCGGGTATCTTCCTGAGGTCAAGGCAGATGGATGCAAAGAGCAGCGAAAAGGGGATGGTGATCGCAACGACGAGGGCGGCCCTGATATTGCCAAGGAAGAGGAGAAGCACGGCCGTGACGAGGATGAAGCCCGCAGTCAGGTTGTGCATAACCGTGTGGACAGTGTAATGGACGAGGTCGCCCCGGTCGTTGAAAGGCACGACCTTAACGCCCGCCGGAAGAATCTTTTCGTTCAGCTCCTTTACCTTTTTCTCCACGCCCCTGATTGCCGAATCGAAGTCTGCGCCTTTTCTCATGAGCACGATGCCCGAGACTACATCACCGTTGTCAAGGATCTTTCCGTCCTCCCTGTGGATGGCCCTGCCGAACTGGCCGAGGCGGATCTTCGGACCCTGGGTGACGACGGCGATGTCCCTGACGCGAACCGGCGTGCCGTTTTTGGTCGTGATGACGGTATTCTCGATGTCCTGCACGTTGCGTACGAGGCCGACTGCACGCACGTTGATCTGCTGCATGCCCGCCTCGATGAAGCTCCCGCCGGCGTTCACGTTGTTGTTTGTGAGCTGCTGCTCCACCTGGCCTATGTTGATGCCGTACGAGACGAGCTTAGCTGGGTCGATGCGCACCTGGTATTCTCTGGTGGGACCGCCGAAGCTCGACACATCGACGACGTTCGGGACGGTCTTGAACTGCTTCACAAGCACCCAGTCCTGAAGGGACTTGAGCTCCATGGCATCGTAGGCGGGGTTCGTGCTCCGGAGGGTGTAAAAGTAGATCTGGCCGACGGGCGAGAAGTCCGGCCCTATCTGCGGCTGCAGGTTCGACGGGAGGCTCACTATCGAGATGCGCTCCAGGACTTTCTGCCTGTTCCAGTCGTTGCTGGAATCATCGTCAAAGATCAGGATCACGACGGACAGGCCGGCAATCGATACGGAGCGCAAATGGGTCAGCCGGGGGATGCCGTTCATCACGTTCTCGATGGGGATCGTAACCTGCTGCTCCACCTCTTCGGCCGCCCTGCCGGGCCATTGGGTGATTACCCAGGCGTAGTTGTTGGCAACGTCGGGGTAGGCCTCGACCGGAAGGTGGTGGAAAGCGATCATCCCGCCGATGAACAGCAGGAGGGCAAGGGCCAGGACGAGGAGGCGCTGGTTAAGTGCGAAATCTACTACGGCCTTTATCATCTCATTGTTCCGCCGTTGCCTGGAGCGACAGGGCGTTAGCCACGACCTTCTGGCCCGGCTTTATCCCCGAGACCTCCTGCAGCTTGTCGGCGAGCATCTTTCCGCCCCTCACTTCCACTCGGCTGAACTGGCCCTCTCCTATGGGCACATAGACCCAGTCGCGGTCGTGGAGGTGGAGTATCGCAGTGGCAGGCACGACGGCGAATGTCTCCTGCTCCTGGCCGTAGAAGGTGGCAGTGACGAACATGCCGATGCGCATGCACCCCGGGTTCTTCATCTCCAGGCGGACCTTTGCCGTTCGGATGTTGGGGTCGAGGATCGGGCCTATGTTGCTGACCCTGCCCTTGAACAGGCGGCCCGGATAGGCGTTGAGACGGACATCCGCGTAGTCGCCCAGGCGGACGAAGGGAAGGTTGTTCTCGTACACGTCGCACATGACCCAGACATAGTCGAGGTTGGCGATGGTGAAGAGGTTCGGCGAGTTGTCGAGGGTCTTTACCCCGGACCCGGCAGTCACGTTCTGCTCGATGACTACGCCCGAGATGGGTGCGTAGACGTCGACTATCCCGTTAGGGTGATTCTTTAAGTCAGTGACGCCGAGGACCCGGAGCTTCTGGATGGCGGCTTCCAGTGTCACCCTGGCCTTCTCCGCCACGTCCTCGGCGACCTCGAGGTCCTTTTTCGCGATGGCCCCTTTATCGAAAAGGAGCTCAGATCTCTCAAGCTGGGTCTTCGCCAGCGTCTCGTCGGCGACGGCCTGTCTGTATTCTGAGTAGGCACCTGCGATGTCCGCGCTTCTCACCCTCAGGAGGAGCTGCCCCTTCTTCACGGTGTCTCCCAGCCTTGCCTTAACCTCGATCGCCCGGCCTGAGGCGAGAGAGACGGCGGGCACGGAGCGGGAGATGTCGGGGTTGATGACGCCAGTTACGGTCAGCTCCGGGGCCGCCTTGTGCTCGCCTGCCTCGGATAGAGGGAACTGTTCGGGGTGGGCCACCTTGAAGACACCCCCGTCCTCCTCACGGACGACCTGGGCGGAAGGGGGGGATCCGCGGTCCGCCTCCACCTTCCTGCCGCAGGATGCAAGGAGAGGGATGAACGTGGCAAGAAGCGCTGCTTTATATATGAAGCCTTTCATTCAATAACCTCCCGGCCGACCGCAAGGTTCATCTGGGCTGCAGCGGACAGATAAGAACCGACAAGGTTAAGGTAAGCTGCCTGCACGGCCCTGTAGTTGCGGGCGGCATCGAGGAAATCCAGGAGAGACGCACCGCCCCTCTGGTAGGAAAAGGTGACCGTGTCACGCACGGTCGTCGCCTGTTTAAGGTACTGGGTCTTGTAAGGCTTCAAAAGGGCGACCGTGCT
>Ga0208689_1000158_pt1 | contig 64210 bp, 110 predicted proteins | sample June2015DPH_8_15_FD_184700 | JGI IMG/M metagenome (GOLD analysis project Ga0208689, IMG submission 184700) | Peatland microbial communities from SPRUCE experiment site at the Marcell Experimental Forest, Minnesota, USA - June2015DPH_8_150... | ecosystem: Environmental > Terrestrial > Soil >... | reverse complement strand
CGACGTGGAGCTCGTAGGAGTCCTCCTGCTCCTCGGTCCTCATGTGACGGTCACCACCAGCTTGCCGGCCGCTATCTGCCGCATGACCTCCTTGAAGCAACGGTCGCAGGGGTCGCTTCGCCCGATGCGGTCGCCCTCGACCTTCTCGTAGGTGCCCCGCACGCCCCACTTCAAACCGCAGAAGAAGGCCGGCTGCTCAGGATAATTGCTGAGGTACGCATGGACTTTCTCGTCCCGCCTCCCACGCTTTCGCCAGAGCGTGAGGGTCACTTCTGCTTCTCCTCCTCGACCGGGCGTATCGTCAGGGGCTCCGGCTGCTTGGGCTTGTGGACCCAGTAGATCGTGTGCAGTCGGTTCTCCGGGAGGCGTACCTCCTCCATGCCGTAGAACTCGAAGAGCTCCGCAAGGGCCTCGGAGAAGAGCATCCCGTGCCAGTGGTCTCTAACGGCCGGGGGCGTGGGCTGCCTCACTTTGAGAGCGCCTCGTTCAGCAGTGTCTCCACGGCCTCAGTGTACGACGGGATCGGCCGCTGCTTTGCCTGCCAGTCCTCGATCTTCTTCTCGAGTTCGTCGTTGAACGTCAGCGAATGACGTGCCATTAGCACGGGTGTGCTCGAAGCACGCTTATAAGCTCATTATGCGACGTGGTCGCGTGCCATCTGGCGATTTTCTCGAGGAGGCTGAGGTCGTTGCGTTCGAGAAGGAGGACACGGGGCCCGAGTTCGTCTCTCAGATCGAGCAGGTCAGGAAGGCCAAGGAGCTCCTCTTCGAGCCCGCCCCGGGCTTCGGCAAGTACAGGATCTATTTCCCCAAGTCCGACGGGAAGAACCCCGACGCGGTCGCCCACCCTGCCAAGATGCACGTCGGCTTCTGCGAGTACCTCATCACCAGGTACACGAAGCCCGGGGAGACGATCCTGGATCCCATGAGCGGGGCCGGGACCACGGCCGCAGTCGGCGCCCCGCTGGGCCGGAACGTGGTCACGGTCGAGCTCGAGGGGAAGTTCGTAGACTGGCAGAAGGGCCTCAAGCAGAAGATCGAGGAGGCGCCGATGCTCATGAAGGGCGAGATCACGGTGATCAAGGGGGACGCCCGGAGGCTCTCCCAGCTGCTCGGCGTGGTCGATGCCGAGGTCGTCTCTCCCCCGTACTCCGCCTCGCTGCGCAGGAAGAACCGCAACGTGAAGGACCTCGACCGGCTCCGCAAGGCCGGGTACTCGGACAAGTGGATCGAGCAGCACCACGACCAGCCGAACCAGAACATCGCGATCAGCGGGCAGGGGTACTCCAAGGACCCGGGGAACATAGGGAACCTCGCCCACGGGAAGATCGACGGGGTGGTGATGAGCCCGCCGTACTCGCTCGGGATCGGTCACGGCACCGGTGCCTCGACCGAGAAGATCGCCCAGGAGAAGGAGCTGGGCGTCCGGGGACACGGCTCGTACTCGGGCACGATCGACGGCATAGTGACCTCGCCCCCGTACAACACGAGGACCGACGGCGAGGGGCTCAACAAGACCGCGATCCCGAACGTGCGGGGGGTCATGCAGGGCAGGACCGAGACCATGAAGTACTCGAACGACCGCGTCGGGAACATAGGCGAGATCAAGACCCACGGGAACATCGACGCGGTGATCACCTCGCCGGCGTACTCCGACTCGCTCGGGAAGGGGAGGAAGGGGTACACGACGGATCCGCAACTCGCCAAGACGAGGCAGTACGGCCAGGACACGTCCGACGCGAACCTCGGGAACCTCAAGCACGGCTCGATCGACGCCGTGATCACGAGCCCGCCGTACGCGAGCGGGTCGCACGATGGCGAGAAGGGACCGGCCAGCGACAAACTGCGGAAAGAAAAGGGGATACACCTGAGAGGCGGGGACAGCAGCTACGGGAGCACCGAAGGCAACATTCAGCACCTCCAGCACAATCTCGGCGAGATCGACGGGATCCTCACCTCCCCGCCCTACGAGGGGTCCGAGGCTTTTCAGGACACCGACTTCAAGCGCGAGATCTCCGGCGACTTGGATGCGAAGAAGGCTGCAGGGAAGATCAAGGGGCACTCGACCTCTGCGAGGATGCTCAAGTACAAGGCCGGGGCGCACGTCGGGCAGGGCCACGCGCCCTCCTCGGCAGCTGAGGCCCGGTTCCTCGACAAGGCCGAGAGGGGGAGGATCGAGCACCCCGACTCGCTCGGGAAGCTGACCAAGGAGACCTACCTGCAGGCCATGAAAAAAGTGTATGAAAACATGTTCATCGTCCTCAAGCCTGGAGGATTAGCGGTCATCGTCGTCAAAGCTTTTAACAGAAATAAGCGGGTCGTGGATCTGCCCTGGCAGACCTGGCTCCTGCTGCACGCGGTCGGGTTCGGGTTCGAGGACGTGGTGAAGATGCGGATCAGGAACCTCTCCTTCTGGCGGATCATGCTCTATAAAAAATATCCCTCGATCGACCGAATTAGGCATGAGTACGCCATTGTAGTTCGCAAACCAGCAAGCTCAAATATGGAAGTGTAGCCAGTTCGCCATAATGAGAGGCGTAGATGCGGCCTATGTTGCAGGGTTGGTAGATGGAGACGGCACATTTGACCTCGCGATCCATTTGAGGACGAGCACTCACAAAGGGAAGGTCTACCATGCGATGGGATGTTCACCGGTGCTCAAAGTCGCATTGAAGAACCACGAGAACGACCGAGAGGTGATGGAGTGGTTGCAGGGGCTCGCAGGGCACTCGATAATTAAGGAGGGGAACAAGGTCTATGTGTGGCAGGTGCGGGGTGTGCAGTTGCTTCCGTTCATCGAGGCACTAACTCCCTTCCTTCATGTCAAACGGAAGCACGCGGCAATAACAATGGAGGCATTGAGGCTCATAGCAGAGAAGGGAGGCAAGAGTTGGACCAGAGAGTATGCTCAGAAGCTCGCAGCACTGCAAGATAGGATGTTTGAGACGAGGTTCCACAACCGAGGACAGTTAATCAAGTGGGATGGCAAGGCGATCCTCGCCAAATTCGATGAGCTGCATCCAGTGTGAAGGCAGCCAAGATCAAACTGAGCACGGTCACGAAGGCCCTCCTCCGTGGCGAGATGCTCCTCGACTCTTACAATCAGGAGAAAGTGAAGGACGCGCGCAAGGTGAGGGTCGCCCTCGCCTACTGGCGCGTCGTGCGGCTCTGGTTCAAGCAGACTTATGGTTGGCAGTGGACCCTCACGTCTCCCCCCAAGGTCGGTATGACCGATGAGCAACTCAGGGAAAGGTTCGGGTACATTGAGCCTAAGAAGTGGCACTACAACCCCAACGGACAGGTGAACGTAACGAAGGAAGAACTCAAGATGATCGAGGTGCTACTGACGACGTGAAGATGCAGTACAAGCGGTACCCGGAGATGGAGCGGATCAGGCACGAGTACGCGATCGTCGTCCGCAAGCCGGCTTAGAGGATGTGCGCGACGATTAGCGTGACGAGGGTCCCGCCCATGAAGCCGAGCGTGCCGGTCAGCACCGGGATCAGGAGCTTGTACTGACGAATCGTACCACGCTCCTCGGCCATGTCGATCCTCTCCTTACTGACCTCGATAAGGGTGTTGTCGAGCTTGGTGAGGATCGCGTTGTTCTGCCCTTCCACCGTGTTGATCCTGCTCTCCAAGACTGCCACGCGGCTCTCAACAGATTCCTCGGGCGGCATCGTTAATGAGGCTTGATGCTTGCTCGGGATAAAAAGCTCATGTAATGTCTCAAGAGACACCGCGCTTTAATCATCACCTTTATACGTACCTTTTAGCGAACCGCTCCACATGTCAGAAACAGAGCACGGATTAACGGTGGTGCGGGCTGGGACGATCGACTTCACGGGGATGGACATCGAAGCGCTCAAACGGCTGCCTGAGCTGCTGAACACGATCTACAAGTCGGTCCTGCAGGAGGGGACCGATTACGGGAGGATCCCCGGTACGCCGAAGCCCTCGCTCTGGAAGCCTGGTGCCGAGATCCTCTCGCGCTGGCTGAGCATGGCGCCCGATCTCCTCACGGCCGACGTGGTCGAGAAGATCGAGCCGACGGACCCCTACTTTGCGTACAGGGTGGAGTGCAGGCTCTACGGGAAGGACGGTTATCTCGGGAACGGGTTCGGCTCGGCCAACAGCAGGGAGCCCGGGTTCGCGTTCCGCTGGGTCAGCGAGAAGTACCTCCCGAAGGACGTGGACAAGGCCACGGCGGAGACGCGGAGCGTGAAGAACTACCTCGAGTACCGGGTCCTCACGCCGCCCAACGAGATCTTCGGGGTGGCGAACACGATCCTCAAGAGGGCCAGCAAGAGGGCCTTCGTCGAGGCGGTGCTCCGAGTGACGGGCGCCTCGCGGATATTCACGCAGGATCTCGAGGATGAGGGTGTGGCCGAGGCGGTGGCCAAGTCGAAGGACGTGACGCCCGAGGCCAAGGTGACGCCTCCGGTGGACCAGAAGCCGACGCCGGCGGTCGAGGAGGTTCAGTTCTTCCTCAGGGAGGACCACGTCGACGTGCGCTCCGCCAACGGGCAGGTGCAGGTCTTCCCGGTCGCCTCGCTGATGCTCGACACCGACGGCTTCGGCAAGCTGAAGATGGACCTGGAGGGCCAGTACGGGGCAGACTCCGTGGTCTGGATCCCCCGGGAGAAGGGCGGGCCGTACTTCGCGATCGGTCCCCGGCGATCCTGATGCGCCCAACATTGGTGAAGGATCGCGAGAACATGACTATGCTCGTCGAGGAGCTGCGCAAGTCGGGGCACACTCCTATCGACACGGGCAACGGGGAGGTCGACGTGTACAAGGACGGGAAGATGGTCAAGAAGATCAAGGTCAGGGAGGCGAGCGCTTGAGCGCCCGGCGGCCGATGTACTGGTGCCAGAGGTGCAGGACCTACTCCGCCGCGAGACACCGCGGCTGCGAGAGGGTCCTCAAGAACTTCCGTCTCATGGGGAGGCCCGTGCGTTGACCGGCGAGGAGAAGGCCCTCGTCGTAGACCCCGAGCGAGACCCAGTCGCCCACGCTGAGTACCTGGAGAACATCCGCAAGTCCTACGCCAAGTACGGGCCGATCCGCCCAGCGATCGTCTCCCGGTTCGGCATCCTGGCGGGCGCCGGGAGGAAGGAGGCGGTCCCGGAGTGGCCCGAGGTCGATCGCAAGAAGACCGACGAGCGGGTGAAGACGAAGTTCGACGCCTACGCCTTCGCCGCGATGGACAACATCCACGAGCAGAAGTCCGCCTCATGGTGGACGATCCTCGTGACCAAGGCCGCTGAGACGGTCGAGGAGGAAGGGACCCCTACCGAGGAGGTGTGCAGGGTCATGATCGAGCGGTTTCCTCTGAGCGAGGCCACGATCCGCCGGTACATCCCCGACAAGTTCAAGCAGCAGGTCAGGGTCGAGGCCGGGAAGAAGTCCGCCGAGGCGCGCAGGGAGAAGAAGGAGGCCGAGGTTCCCTACAAGGTCTCCCACCCTCCGCCCGCCAGCGAGGTGATGATGGCGGACGTCCACGATCAGTTGCAGAAGACGCCGGCACCGATCCTGTCCCCGGGGGAAAAGCAGTGGGTGCCTCCGCTCGAAGAGACCGCCGAGAAGCCGGTGGACCAACCTAAGGCCAAGGTTATGACCCGGGTCGTGATCCGACTGCACATCGTGACGAAGAACGGCAAGAAGCCGATCTTTGACAAGATTGTGGCCACGATCGCGGTGATGGGCCAGGTCACGAAGGCCGACATCGACAACAAGGCGCTGCATAACGCGGGCCTGTTCTTGGAGGTGCTTGAGACGTGAGCTACCCCAACTCGTACCTCCGGGGGCTCAACTACCCCCAGGGCGAGAGGCAGGTCGCGAAGCTGGCCCCGGGCGGGCGCAGCGCGGTCCTCCCGGACGGCACGATGCTGAGGATCACGCCGGCCGGTCAGGACGATGTCGGGGCCCTCGTCCACGCCGGGGACGTGGTCAGGGCAAACTACGGTGCAGGGGGGATGGTGTACTCGGTCTCGAAGTACCACCTGTACGGGCTGACGGTCTACGGCATCCTCTACGTGGACTTGGACGTGGAGAGGACCAAGACGGGGAAGGTGAAGGCATCCGATCTCAACTGGCTGAACGAGCTGGTCGCCCAGGACGGGAAGATCAAGCACCTCTTCGAGGTCAACGAGGACGAGGTCGAGGTCGTGCGATCCTCGCTCATCGAGGTCCTGATCTGATGGGCAACTACGCTCATCTCTCGAAGGCCGAGCTGGCGGAGTTGCAGGGGGCGGCGAAAGTCTACGTGCGGCTCGCGATCAAAGCGGACGACCCCCAGAGCTTCGACATGACTTGGTCGGAGTTGGTCGAGGCGGAGGATACGGAGGGGGTGCTCTGATGCCGGCGCTGAAGAAGGGCCCCCTCTTCAAGCGACTCTTCGCCGCGATCCTGACTTGGAACATCGAGGCGGACCCGGAGTACCGGTGGTACCGGTGCGCGCTCTGCGGCCGGCCGATCGTGAAGGCGTGGCACGTCTGGCTCGACACGGCTGGGTTCGCGCTGCAGTACGACTTCCGCTACATCGAGGTGCACGTCTGCAAGAAGTGCGGAGAGATGAACGGTCTGGGCTCTAAGGGCCGCCGACTTCCTGTTCCCCGACCTCGCTCACGGTCGGAGCGACCTGCTGTTGGCCGACATGTGCCGGGTCGAGCCCCCGCTTCCTTGCTTCCTCAATCAGCCTCACGGAGGCGTCGGACACGACGCGCTTGACCTGAGCGGCCTTCGTCAGCTCCGCGGCCAGCTCGGTGTCTGTCAGGTCGCCAAGATCGGCGGGCGGCGTCCCTCTCTGCTGGGGAGCCTGCTGGGGCTGGGCGGCCCTGTTGGCCATCCCGCTCTTGAGCCCCTCTCCGAAGTTCTGGGCAAGGGGGCCCCCTATGTCCTTGATCGCGGTGCGGAGGGTCTGGGTGACCTCGGCCATCTGCTGGCGTGACTCCTTCCTCCCGTCCTTGATGTCTCTCTGCTCTGCGAGCCACCGCTGCATCTTGTTCGACTCGTCGATCTGCCACTTCTTGAGTTCGAGCCCCATCAGGGCGGCCTTCTCGCTGACCTCCCCGCCTCCCGCGAGCCCGAGCGTCTGCAACTGCTTGAGCGTGTCGACGGACTGTCCGACCGGGTCGTACTCACTCATCGAATTGATCTGGTCCGTGTACATCTTCGCGATCGCGGCCTGAGCGTCCGTGGCCTGCTTCATGAAGAACTGCGTCATGGTGGCGTCGCTCTCGCTCTTCTGGGGCTTGAAGACCTCGGCCATCTTGATCGTCATGTCCACCGCGTCCTTCGGGGTGAAGGTGCCCGCCGCGGGCGCTGCGGCTCCCGGGGCGTTGTAGCTCGTGCGCTGAATCATGACCGGCTGGCTGGCCTCGTCCATGACGACCTTCCCGTTCTCCATCTTGGGGACCATCTCGATCACGGTCCCGGGCATGTACATCCCTCCCCCCGTGCCCTTCATCGCGTCCGCCATCATCTTGATCATGTACGCGTCGGTCATGCGGCCGAGAATCTGGCTCGACCCGCTCTGGCCGGCCCCGTGCTCCATCCTCGTCAGCAGGATAGGCGTCTTCACCGTGCGGACGGGGACCCTGAGGACCTGCCCGGTGCCCGCGTCCTTCTGGTCCTCGTACTCGGTGTGCTCCTCATAGGCGACGTCGGAGCCGTTCACGGGCCCCGTCCCGGACGAGTCCTTGAAGACCGAGGTCATAATCTTGATCTCCTCCATGCGGTCCATCATCTTGTCGAGCCGGGTCTTGTTGTCGTCCTCGTCGGACGGTCCCCGGGCCCCGCTCCTCTGCATGGCCGCGAGCTGGTCACGCTGGATCGAAAGCTGCATCATCTCAATCTGCTGCGCCATCATGTCCCTGACCATCCTGTTAGTCTTGGTGATTGGGTCCTCCGCCCCGACGGCCAGCTCCCCTCCCGCCAGGAGCCTCGTCTGGTCCGAGAAGTGCAGTGCCTCCTTCTGGGACCCCACGCGGTTGAGCCACTTAGTGGTGGCGATTTGGGCCCTCTGGTTGGAGAGACCGGCCAGTTGGAGAGACGAGTAGAGTTCCATCCCGTTGTTCGTGTACCGCTCGGGCTCGTCCTCGACCGCCTGCAGCACGCCGGCGACCTGAGGTCCCGGGGCTCCCGAGGTGATCTTGAGGATCGCACGGAGGCCCTGCGCGGCGTCGGTGTGCAGTTCGAGCTTGTCCACAATCGACCCGGGGGCGGGCTTCTCCGCTTGGGCTGGGGTAGGCTTCTTCACGGTGCCGTCCTCAAGCACCACGACCGCGGGCTCGGGCTGAGGGGCCGGCTGAGCGGCTGGCTTGGCCGCCGGTGTCCCCGACGGCTTGGGGGGCGTCATGTGTCCCTTGAGCCCCTTAACCACGTTCTGGCTGAGCCCAGTGGCCTCCGCGATGAGCGCAAGATCGACGGTCCAGGGCCCCACGGACCCGGCGTCCTCCCATGCCTTGTAGGACTCGTCAAGCATGCCCTTAGCAGTAGCCTTCGCCGCAACTTCCTTCTCCTCCGCGTTCATTCTGGCCAAGATGGGCTCGCGAGGGGCCCACGGTTAATAAGAATTGAGGGTTATCTGGCCAGCAGTTGAGGCGGTGGTTGAGCCACCAGCCGAGCCGCCTGATCGAGCCGTAGCCGGTGCAGTTAACCGGTGCGTTCAAGCCCCCTTTTCCAGCCGGCTCGGCCGCCCACGAGGATCAAGCGGGACGCCCCACCATATAGGAGAGGTAGGGTCGGCTGGCAGGTTCCACGGTGCACGGACCGCACGCGGGTACAGTTGTCCCCGAGAAGAACGCGACCGCCGGGCTGCCCAAGCCGGCCGGGACCTCCCCACCGGGGACCCGTAGGGCGTACTTGGTCAACTCCCCTTAGCGTGCGCTTAATAGCACAATTCACTGACCTACTGGCGCCATGAAAAGCACCACGACGGAAGGTTCTGAACCCGCGCAGAGCGTGCCCGCAGCGCTCTACACGGTCAAGCTGACCTGCGGGATCGACATGACGACCGCCTTCGAGCCCTCAGAGCTGGCCAAGGGAGAGACCCTTTGCGCCGCGCACGAGAAGATCGAGAAGTTCGTGGACATCACCGAGGTGGCCCCGGCGCTCACCCCCGAGGAGAAGGTCGAGTACGACAAGCTGATGGCGACCGACGGGCTCAGCGCGGCAGAGGCCAACCGATTCCGGCAACTCGACCTCAAGCACAACAACCACCTCATCTATCAGCGCTCCCTCAACGTCGGCGAGGGGGGGGCGGCGTAGATGCAGGGCATTTGGGTCTACGCGACCGCACACGACCTGGTGAACAAGCTCAAGGAGAACGCCGACGCGATCGAGGCGAAGCTACTGAGCCAAGGACTGGATTCAAAGGGGAAGTGGGATAACCCGGAATGGCAACCATGGAAAGAAGTTTGGTCGGCCTATTGCGAAGCCGACGAGGCCAGAAAGCACATCAAGACCGACACAGTGGACTTCCAACTCGATGTCCAGATAACGCCCATTGATCCCGACCAGAGACGAGATTGGAAGCCGAGCCAGGAGGAGACGATCATCATGCTCGAAAGGGTCCTCGTGTACCACAAGAACCAGGAGGAGGCCATGCAGAACACTCTCGACCTTCTCAAGGCTCGCGGCGAGGCAGTGACCCGGACGCTCGACCTTCTCAAGAAGGACCGGGACGCCAAAGACGAGTCGGAGCGGTGCAGATTGTGGGAGGAAGAGCAGAGACAGAAAGAGACCCGACGACGCCAGAGCATAGATACCTCGACCCTGGTCGCGTGGAGCACGGTCACGCACACCACATACGACCACTTCGAGGGGCTGGACGAGCAGATAGAAACGCTGGAGATGTACGGAAGGCTCTACCTCGAAAAGTTCTCTGGCAGGACGAACACCTACCGCCTGGGCTGGAAGTGGGAGCCCAACTACGCCTGCTTCACGAACCTTGAATACAAGTCGTTCAAGAACTACATGGAGCAGCCGGCCGACCAACGAGACCACAAGCCTGAGGCGGGCCCAGGCTACAAGACTTTCGAGGAGGGGAAGGCAGCATACGACAAGAAGCGCGCCGAACTCGGGAAGCTGGCCAAGGACCAACTTGAGAGGGAGCTGGGGACCGTCCCCACCCTCGCCTCTCAGGAGGGGGCGTAGGTTGGTCACCCTCCGCGAGAAGGCCCGGGAAGCGGAGGAGACTGAGGTCATTGAGAACTCAGCCCCACACCACACCGCGGGCTTCACCGCCGAGGAACTGGCCCTCGTCACCCTGCTGGACCTCCCCACGAGCCGGAGGATCGAGATCACGCTCGGCCCCAAGGAGCGGGAGAACTTCGACGGCCCGACATCCTTCGAGGACAAGGACGACAACGAGGAGTGCGAGGGATGCGGCGTCAAGCCCTCGTGGGTACTGGCCGACGGCATGGGGATAATCGGCCTCTGCTCGGCCGAGATAGTCCGAGGCTACGTCCACTGGGACAAGGGCGGTTCCATCAAGGTCGTACCCGCCCCCCTGACCCCGGACGAGAAGAAGGAGTACGACGCCCTCACGGAGAACGGCTCCCTGACCGACGAGGAGGAGAAGCGGTTCTGGGTCCTCGATGAGAAGCGCTCGGCCTACATCAACTCCACGACGAAGACCTACTCCCCCCTCAAGGACGCGATCGCGCACTTGGAGAAGTCCGTGCTCGACCCCGACAAATGCCCAGACGCCGCGACGACCCCGGCCCTCGACCCGGTCCTCAAGGACTACGAGCACGAGGACTACCACGTCTACAAGGCGCTATCGATCCTCCGACGCCTCGCCGGCATCCCCGAGGAGGTGGCCTAAGTGGTCAAGGTCACAGTGTGCGAGCGGTGCGACTCAGACGCGGCAAGCTCCACGGAGGCGGCGCAGAAGTGACCGTCATTCTCTCCCAACAGGGGAGTGACGGCCACCGGCGGACCTGCAGCGGGACGTGCCACGCTGCCAAGAAGGACAAGTGCGCCTGTATCTGCGGAGGGAGATTCCACGGAGTCGCCCGAGGCAGGGGTACGCACCGGCCCGAGAACGTCGAGGAAGCCGAGAAGATGCGCACGATCAAGCTGGCCAGTCAGGCCCAGTTGGTGGCGGCAGCGTGAGGCTCTCCACGGGTATCTGGCTCGTGACAGCCCTCGCGACCGCTGGGGTGTGCTACGCGCTGACCTACGTCGCCTGCGAACTCTTCTACCTCTCCTACGTCAACTACATCGTGAACGACGGACTCTGCTTCGCCGCGCTCGGCGCCGGGCTGATCCCCCTCGCCCTCGTCCTCTTCTTCGGGACCATGGCCCAGTCGGCCGTGCTCGACGCGACCAGGCCCGAGGTGCGGCGCTACTGATCGCTGAGTGGGAGGCGTACGTGACCGTGATCCGGGCCATGGGACTGACCTGCTACACGACCGAGATACGGGGTGCCCACACTTGGTAGGCCCCACCGTCGTCGTCGACCTCTTCGCCGGCGCGGGCGGGCTCTCCACCGGCATCGCCCAGGAGTGCAAGGCGCTCGGCCGGAAGATCGACCTCCTCGCGATCAACCACTGGCCCGAGGCGGTCGCCACCCACGAGGCCAACCACCCGTGGGCGAGGCACATCCTCGACGATGTGCGCTCGGTCAACCCTCTCGAAGTCATACCGGGCGGGCACGTCCACCTCCTCGCCGGTGCGCCGGAGTGCACCTGGTACTCCCGGGCCGCGGGCGGCAAGCCCCGCACCGACCAGAACAGGGCGTCGGCATGGGACGTGCTCCGCTGGCCGGAACTGCTCCGCGTTGACTCGATGCTGATGGAGAACGTCCCCGACTTCATGGGCTGGGGACCGAGGGACTCGCGGGGCCGCATCATCAAGTCACGCCGGGGCGAGACCTTCCAAGCCTTCGTGCATGTGATCCGGTCGATGGGCTACAACGTAGACTACCGGGTCCTGAACGCCGCCGACTACGGTGCGGCCACCTCCCGCTCCCGGCTCTTCCTTCTCGCCCGGAAGGGGAACAAGCCGATCGTGTGGCCCGAGCCCACGCACAGCAAGACCGGGCACGGAAGGAAGAAGTGGAAGTCGGCCCGCTCCGTGATCGACTGGTCCCTCAAGGGCAAATCGATCTCCAACCGCGAGCGCCCCCTCGCAGAGAACACCGTCCGCCGGATCATGGAAGGGTTCAAGCGCTTCGGAGGCGCCCCCTACCTCGTCCTCATGGAGAACGGCGGAGGCGTCGGGGACCTCAGCGACCCTCTCAAGACGATCACGACCGCCCACGGAGGCTCCATGGCGCTGACCGAGCCGATCCCGTCCATCCAGAACTCGGGTCCGATCGCCCTCGTCGAGCCCTTTGTCCTCAGCCAGGCGTCCGGAGGCGCCCCGAGGTCGGTCGGCGATCCGTTGCCGACGATCGTCGGACAGGGGAGGGGCAACATGCTCGTGGAGCCCTTCATCATCCCCTACTTCGGCGAGGCCGACGGCCAGGTGCCTCGGTCGCACTCGGTCGGCGATCCGCTCCCCGCAGTGACGTCCCATGGCGCCGGTGCGCTCGTCCAGCCGTTCATCCTGCCCGTCGAGGGCTACTACCACCTGGAGGGCCAGAACGCCGCCAAGTCCATCGACGAGCCCTTGGGCGCCATCACCCAGCGCGGCGGCGGTTCGATCGTCGAGCCGTACCTGATCAAGTACTTCGGAAGGGGCAAGGGCCCGCGGTCGGTCGAGGAGCCCCTGGACACCCTGACGACCAAGCAGCGCTATGGGCTCGCCCAGCCCTACCTCGTACGCCTCAACGGCACGGACCCCGGCCACATCGACGGGAGCGCTCGCTCGGTCGAGGCGCCTCTGGACACGATAGTCGGCACCGGGAACCACTTCGGGCTCGTGGTGCCCACCTCCAAGGGCGACTACATCGTGGACTTCCTCTTCCGGATGCTGCAACCACACGAGCTCGCAGCCGCGACAGGTTTCCCCAAGGGCTACATCTTCAAGGGCACCAAGACCGACACGGTGAAGCAGATCGGCAACGCGGTCGTGGTCAACGTGGCGCGGGCGCTCGCCCGCTCTCTGCTGAGCCCCACGCCCGCGGGGAGGTTGGACTCTTGATCCTCCGCTGCCAGCACTGCGGGAACGAGTGGGACTACACCGGCAAGGGGTCCAAGTCGAGGGGGAACGACTACGCGACCTGCACGAGGTGCCGATACAAGGTCAACATCCACAAGCAGGAGGTCTTCGTCCCATGAGGTGGCCTCTCCACCGCCGCCAGCGGACCCAACCGACGAACCCCACGCCCGAGCAGGACCAGAACGCGATGATGCGCATCTACGGCAAGATCAGGGGCGCCTGCAGCGAAGAGAAACCCGAGAACCTGCCTCTCGTGATCATGGCGCTCGCCGCCTACGCCGAGGTCCACCGCTCCGCTGCGAGGAGGGTCGGCCGCACTGAGGTCTTCGAGGCGGCATGGGCTGCAGGAATGAGGATCGCAGACGATCGCCTGGACGAGCCCGAGCCGGGTCCCAAGCGCGGTACAGGGCCCTACAAGTAGTCACTCGAAGAGGGGCTTCTTGGGGGGCGGTCGCGCCGCCTCCCTCCTCTTCTCCACGATCTCCGCGGCGATCGCCTTCTGCTCCGCGGCTATCTCCTGCAACTTGGGAAGCTCCTTTCTCAGCACGTAGTGCGTGCAGTAGTCGTTCCAGGACCGGTCGGTCATGTCTTTGATGAACCCTGCCTTAAGCAGCAGCGCCTGGAGGAGCTGCTTCACCTCTTGCTCCTCGGGGCTGAGGTGTACGTGCGCGGTCCGCAATCGGAGGGCCATGGCTCCCTGTACGGCCCGATTCACTAATAAAGACGGCACCCGAGCAACGATCAGAGACCCGTGAACAGGAAAGCCCACAACAGGATCACCCAAGGGGTCCTCCCCGGCGTGCCGGCCGAGGTGATTGACGGCTGCAACCGCATCCTGGACGCCGCCTCGAAGGATCTCGGACCCAACCACCGGGTCGTCAACCACGACCTCCTCAGCGCCACCCGGGCCTGCGCGGGCGTGGCCACCAAGTACGGGCGCCCCCAGAGCGAGGGAGCCTCGGCGGCCGTGGCGCACCTCATGGAGGATGCGATCTCCGACCGCCTCGTGCAGATCAGGGTCGCCCCGCACCTGAGCGCCAAGAACGTCTTCGACTTCATCAGTGAGAGGTGGGCCGGCTGAGCACGGACCCGCGCATGCTCCTCCTGGATGCCTTCTACGCGCTCGGGGACTTCCTCGTCGAGGACGACATCGACGATTTCCCCTTCACCAATGTCGGGACAAAGTCGCACCCCGGCTATTTCCACCACGGCTCGATCGGCCTCGCGATCCGGGAGATGGCCAGCCTGGCAGGGCACGCCCTCGTCGGCTCCCAGATGGCCAGCGAGCTCAGCAACAAGTCGCCGGCCGACGAGCTGATCGAGTACTACGAAGTGATCGCGTACCCGGTCCCTACCGCCTAACTCAAATACGGCGCCGCCCCCGGAACACTGGAAATGGCAGGTCAGAAGTCCACCGCCTCCAACGACGACTGGTTCTGGACGGCCGGCGAGATCGCGCTAATCATCGGTGGGCTGATCGGGGCCATGATTTACCTCTGGCCCTCGGTCCGCGCTGCGACCCAGCCACCGCCTCCTCCTCCCATCAACTACGGCACGCTGGTCGTGACCCAGTCGTTCGGCGACATCCTGGGCCCCGAGCCCGACGGATCGTACATCGTGACGCTGGGCGTGGACACCATGGGCGGCGAACTGCCTCTCACCTACACCCTGACCTGGTCGGACGGCTACACGCAGACGGGGAACGGGACCTTCCAGAGGGACTTCCCCGGCTACCCTAACTCGCTGCAGGGGACGGTCAGCGTGGTCAGCACGGACGGCCAGCACGCCAGCGTGAGCGTGACGGCGCCCTTTACCCCTGGTTGAGATCATGACAGAGAACCTCAAGGTGTACATAGACCAGCAGCCCGATCTTGGGCTCTGGGCCGGAGCGGCAGTAGTGGCGGTTATCGTGGTCGGAGTGCTCGCCTTCTACGAGTTCATCCTCCCTGCAGGCGCCAAGCCGCCCAGCACGCCGGAGTTGGTCCTCGCGACCTCGACGGTGATGCCCGGGCAGGGTCTCGCGTGGGCGGTAACCGGGTTCCCTCCCTCGACCGCGATCACCGTAGGCACCAGCTCCTCCCCCTCGAGCGCGACGACCGATGTGGACGGCAACGCCTCCGGGATCTACGAGACCCTCGGCCTCGCCCCCGGAAACTATGAGCTCATCGCCGTCGACCCCCAGAACGCCTCGATCTCCGTGCAGAAGCCGTTCACGGTAGAGCTCGGCACTCCTCCGCTCAACCCGAGCGTGGTCATAACCTCCCCGATCGTCTTCGAGGGCTCCGTGCTCGGCTACATCGGCACCGGGTTCACCCCCAACGGCGGCGTCGGCGTGGAGGTCCAGGGATCCGGCCTCACGGTCGAGTTCAACCCTACCGCGGCCGGGCCTACCGGCTCGCTGATCGACTCCTTCACGGTCGGGGCCAACGTGCCGGAGGGCAACGACACGCTCGTGCTCACGGACCTCGTCAGCGGGGAGAAGACCTCCGCCACCTTCGTCGTGGTCCCGGCTCTCCCGTGAAGGCTTTTTATCCGCGGCTCCCTCTGACAGGCTCGAGATGCCCGAAGAGTATGCGGATCACACTGGGCTCATAGTCGCCGGCGGGGTCGCCGCAGTCGCAATAGCAGCTGGGCTCGCCTACGTCGCGTACGCCCAGGGTACGCCCGGGCCGCTCAAGGCCGTCCTGCTGGCCGATCCGACCGACGGCCCGGCTCCCCTTAATGTCACCTTTGAGGTCTCGCAGGGCACCGCGGTGCAGCCGTTCACCCAGGCTTGGGACTTCGGGGACGGCACGCAGGCCACGACCGAGAACGGGGTGCCCGTGACGCACCTCTACCAGACGGCGGGTACCTACGATGTGGCCATGGTCCTGACCGACGCCCGGAACGAATCGGTCACCGCCAACGTCACGATCACAGTCAACAACCCGGTCGGGGGCCTCACCCCGGTCCTGCTGACCGGCACGGCCAACCCGGACTTCGCCACGACGACCAGCATCATCAACCTGAGGGGGTCCCTCGTGACCATCCCTGCAGGAGCCTACGTGGTGGGTGCGGAGATCGCCGTCAGCGTGGACGGGGTCCCCACGACGACCGTCACCACCGACTCCGCCGGTGAGTTCGGAGCCGACCCGGTGGTCACCATCGGGCCCCTCACGACGAGCGGCAACCACACGGTCCTCTTCGCGTTCTCCCAGACCTCGCAGTACGAGGCGACGGCCACTGAGGCTTTCGTCAATGTCTCTTAGGGGAGGGACCTCTTGCCGACCGTCCATGTGACCGATCAGGTGGGCACGGCCCTCGACGGCGCCTTCGTGCAGGTCTACGCGCCGCCGGTCTTCGGGATCGCGGGCGGCTACGACGCCACCGAGACGACAGACGGCTTCGGCAACGCGTCCTTCTCGAACCCCAGCCCCTTCTCGGGCGTCGGCGCAGGATCCTCCTGCGACGTCATAGTCAACTGGACCGACCCCGTGACCGGCGTCAAGTACGCGGGCGAGGGAAACTGGGGAGTCTCCGGCGGCTTCCTGGGCGTGCAGGACTTCTTCACCCCTGACCCCCTCGAGATTCAGCTCGTGACGGACCTCACGATCGGCAACGAGTCGCCCCCCGGCATCTCGCAGGGGGAGATACTCGCGGCGGTCGAGGTGATCGGGATCCTCTTCATCGTCGCGATCGGCGTGGGCATCACCTACACGGTGCTCAAAGACGCGGGAACCTTCGACCGTCGTGAGGAGCGCCCGCGCTACGCCATGACCGAGCCGTGACCTACAGGCCGAGCCAGTTCCATTCAGCCCACGAGTGAAGGCCCCTTCCCGGCATCAGCCCGTACTCGTAGGCGTGCTCGACGGGGGCGTCGACGAAGACGACCGGGCCCCGCCCGAGCGCCTCGAGCCTCTCCTTGAAGAGGAACTCCTCCTCCTCCCAGACCTTGGCGAACTTCATCGGCGAGTAGTCCTTCTCCACGCTGAGGTCGAACGGCCCGGCGTCGAAGTACGCCTGCCTCGGGAACGTGCTGCACCTCGCCGTGATCGCGTTCGCCAGGAAGCCGTAGTGCTGGACGATGTTCGTGAGCGGCTCCAGGTACACCGTGCCCGAGGACCCCGTGGTGCCGACCGCCCTCATCTTGGAGTAGGGCTCGAGCATCATGTTGAGCCAGTTGGGCGGGTACTCGCTGTCAGAGTCGACGGAGACGATGTACTCTCCCGAGGAGGCCCTGAGCCCCATGTCCCGGGCGAGGAGCTTCCCCCGCCGCGGCGCGACGATGATCTTGTTCGTGAACTCCTTCACCACCGGGAGGACCTGCTCGAGCAGCCGGTCGCCGGCGGAGGCGAGGAAGACGATCTCGTACTTCTTCGGGTTCTCCCTGAGGATGTTCTGGTCCACGATCGACCGGAGGGCGCTGGAGACCACCTCCGGCGTCTCGTTGTAGGCTGGCATGTTGATCGAGAGCGTACCGGGGACTTTGACGAGGTCTGCGTGGGCGTCCCAGACGCGGGCGAGCCCGTAGCAGTAGTTGGCCACGTTGGCCCCGATGTAAAGGGCGCCGGCGGCGGCACCCGCGATCAGGAGGTCGTCAGCTGCGAGCATGGTAGATAGAGCGCACGCTGGCTTGGATTAAAAGTGCGATGCCTCGCCCCGCGGGGGGTTCATCGGCCCAATTTGGGTTATTTTTAGGGGAGTAGCTCTACTGGAACGGAGGAGCTCCGCCGGTCCCGCTCACTGACGTGGACGAGTGCTGCTCGTTCGTCTGCGGGATCTGGGCGTTCCTCGGGATCCCTCCGAGCGCGGCCACGCTGTTCAGGGCCGACCTGAAACCGGTCGTGATCACGGAGGTTGGGTTGAGGGTCGCCTGTGCTGCGGCCTGGAACTGTCCTGCGCCGACCATCCTGCCGAGGGTGCGTGCCTGGGCGGAGGCTGCGGAGAGGTTCTTCGGGTCCGCGTAGGTGATCACTCTCGTGACGTGGTGGGCCTCCCACTCCTTGAGCATCTTCCGATCTTCCGCGCCGATCATGCTCGAGGGGGCGAAGGCGCCGATCCCTGCGAGGATCAGGCCCGTGATGATGTTGACGGCGACCGAAGAGGAGGGGGTGAACGTGATATCGATGCCGGTCTCGAGCGCGGTGCCGAGGATCTCGGGGGTGTAAGCCTCGTTCAGGTCCTTGGCGCTGAGGTGGGTCCAGCCTTCCGCCCATCGGTACGCTCCGTCGAGGTTCGCGAAGACGTTGGAGTCTCGGTAGACCGTGACTTGTCCTGACATCTTAGCACCTTCCGACGCCAGCCCGGTATTTATCCCTTGGGAGTCTGCCGCGACCACCTGGTTCGGGAAGAGGCCCTGCATCTCGAGAAGGGCGAAGCGGTCCGCCTCCTCCTCGCTGTCCGGGTCGCCGGTGAAGTCGGCTCCGTAGAGCTCCTTCATCTTGGCCTTCCATCCCTCGGCGCCCTTGACCGTGGCGCCGTAGTGGTTCCACTCGTGGAGGATCGTGCGGGGGGAGTACTGCTTGGGGTTGAGGAAGATCTTGGTCGAGCGGATCGGGTTCTTCTGGTCCATGACCGTGCACGAGGTCCCGGGGCAGAGCTGGACGTTCTCCTCGAAGATAACCTCGGGTACGGGGATCCCGTACTTGGCGCTCTCCATGTCGAGGAGCACCTTCACCGCCTCCTGCATGTTGTCGCCGACGACCTTGGCATAGCGCGGGTCGATCTCAACGGAAGTGTCCATAGCTACGGTTCTGGAGCAGGCCGAGCATTTAACTCCTCCCTCGGCTTCACGCTCCCTTTGGGCGAGAAGGTCGCTGATTATGCGCTCGAGATCCTCCCGGGTCACGTTCGGCTGCGCCTCGGCGCCGAGGGCCGCCTCCTCGATCTTCTTCCGGATCTGGCGCACCTCCTGGGCGAGCTCGGGGTACTTCCCTGCGAGATGGGTCGTCTCCGCCTCGTTGAGGTCGAAAGTGACCTCCAGCAGCCGGCGCTTCAAGCGCTCCGGGTCCGAGGAGGCCATAGCCTCGCTGAGGTGGATCATCGCCGCTCCGACGTGCTTGATCGCGCACTCGAGGCAGGTCTCCGGGTTGGTGTGGTCGTGCAAGGTCTTCTGAACGCTTTTAGAGCCGCCGGGTTATTTGTGCCTTCATGAGGATCCTCCTCCGGCACCAGAGCGGGAACGAGGAGGCCGAGGGGCGGCACGCCGATCGCTGCGAGAGGCTCTCCAAGCTCTCGACCGCGCTGGACGACGCCTGGGCTGCGACGTGGCCCGCCCTTGCCGGCCGCGGGTATGAGAAGGACAAATTCTACGCCTTGGAGACCCTTCAAGAGGTAATCAACTACGTCGACGCGTTCGCCTACCGGGAGGGGTGCCCTCAAGGGTTTGCGGCCGAGAAGCGCACCTACCGCGCGGAGCTCCACCGAGAGCCGGGAGCATGAGGATCATAGTCAGGCCCCAGCGGCAGATCGTGCTCCCCCAATCGCTCGACGACTTCCTGAGCGATGAGGACAAGGAGAGGGCCAGGAAGAAGAAGGAAGCCGAGCCCGCCTTCGAGATCCAGAACATGTTCGGCCAGAAGATCGGGGAGCTATCGCCCAACGAGCCCTCTCTCTTCGACATCACCAACTGGTGGGAGAGAGAGCTCAGCAGCGAGCAGCGCAGCGCCTTCCTGGCGGGGCGATCCTGGGAAGGGTCCATAGAGGAGCGTCACGCCCTCCTCCGCTCGTTCTATGATCAGGCCCACCGGCCAGCACCACCGAAGGCCCCTCCGGTCTCCGAGCGTGAGGCCGCGAGGAACTTCTTCGGCATGGCCGGCAGGGAGAAGCCCATGAACCTCAACCTCCCGGGATCTCCACCGCCCTTGCCGGAGCCGTCAGGGGCCCTCGTGGTCGTGACCGAGCAGGGCCAAGACATCTTCACCGATGATCGAAGGTTCGATGCACATGTGAGAAAGGGATACGGCAGATACGGTTCTCGCAGCTCGCTCATCGTGATCGACATCTTCCGAAGTGCGGACAGGAGCCCCGATGCCTGGGAAGCCGGAGAGGAGTTCCCGAACAACTCCGAAGGGATTAAGGCAGCCAACGAGTTCCTCCGGGGGAACGGCTTTAGGCAGACCATCGTGTAGGTAGCCCCATGAGGCTCCTCGTGCGGTCGCAACGCCTCTCTCCCTGCGCCGGACGCGTGCTGATCTTCGCCCAGGGGGAGGAACTGGTCTTCACGGCGATCGCCGAGGAGGGGGAGCACCCAAGGGCCCTCTTGGTCAGCAGGGACACGAAGATCAAACGCGGAGACAAGGAGTACAACTACTTCGAGATCGGCTACCATTGGGGGCGGAAGGAGTTCGGGGCCGACTTGCAGTACGACACGCCCGAGGTCCTCAAGCCCGGGACCCGCTTTGCGAGGCCGATCATGAGCAGTTACGGGGGCTACGAGTGCTTCGCCAAGGACATCCCCAGTGTGATCGCGTGTCTTGAGCAGAAGTTCAACATCAGGATTAGAGTTGAGGGCGCCACGATGGAGCAGATCAATCGGGCGGGACGGCTAATCCACGAGGAGGCCGTGACGCCGAAGCTCTACGAGATCGGGCTCACCGAGGTGATGTCGTCCAATTCGGAGCAGGTCCTCAAGGAGCTCCTCGACACGGACATCGTGATCGCGAGGCGGGCGGGCGTGGGGGACGCGCCGACCCAAGCCGTGGGCGAGAAGGCCATGCAGCTCGTCCTCGAGAACTACAAGGCCCTCGCCAGGCACATCGAGATGGAGATCGATAATGTGGACTGGACGACCCGCTTGACGCACGGCTCGGACGTGTCCAACGCCAAGGTCCCCGAGGCGGTCGGCCGCTCCTACGTCAAGAGGGAACTCAGGGAGCTCCTCGAGCGCGCCCGTGAGTCGTTCGACTACGAGTGCGAGAAGGACTGGGGCGTCCTGTCGAGGGAGGAGCGGAGGACGGATCTCTCCAAGGGCGAGCAGTACGCCGAGGCTTTCTGGCAGGAGCTCGTCGCGGGCCCGAGGCGCGAGGAGTTGAACGCGCTGGCGGTCGAGATGGAGCGCAAGGAAGAGGCGTCGCTCTGCAAGAAGGCCGTGCGGGCCTTCCTGGACGCCTACGTGCAGGGGATGAAGAGGAGGGTCGAGCAACTGAGATGAGGATCCTCGTGAGACCCCAGCGGATTGCGGTGAGGCGGGAGTCGAAGGTCCCCGACTGGTACCTCTCCCAGGTGAATGACAAGACCGGCCTCAACTCAGCCGACATCGTCTACGACGCCGAGTTCGAGCGGTGGATGCACATCGGGGAGGACGCCGCTTTCGGGAAGGGGCCCGGGGGCAGGTACTACGGGCCGAACGGCGCCGTGGAGGGGCCGGGAGACCAGAGGAGGATCAGGCCGGGCGAGGAGGAGGGCGTCCTGACCGACGCCAAAGGCAAGTTCAAGGGATACATCGACGGCCCGACGGGCCAGTTCGCGCCCTACAACGGGGCCTACCCAGAGGGGCATATCAAGTACGCCAAAGAGAAGCTCCAGGACCCGTGGTATCTGGCGACCCGGGACTGCGGCTTGAAGGTCGGCCTGGGAGGGGTGCTCACGAGGTGCAAGAACGCAGGGCTGAGCTACGCGGAGAGCGAGGCGGTCCCCGGGGCGACCACCTTCTGCATCAAGGAACAGCGGGAGGCCATAAACCACCTGGTGGGCTTCCTGCACTATGGCTTCCCCTCAAGGACGACGAAGGACGTGTACGTGCCGGAGGAGACCCTGCCGAAAACCGACTACTCTCGCGCGATAACTTTCCCCGCTCACACCGTGAACCAGTACAAGCGGACCCTGAGCGAGACGAGGGATGAGGCGATCGTGGGAGTCTACGATGCTCTCGGGGTCCCCTCCCCGAAGGGGATCAAGCGGACGCAGCGCATGGACATCCTGCGCCCGTTCGGTGCCGTCGTCGCGAGCCACACCCTGGGCGAGGTGGGTGACTCGCCCTCCGAGATCAGGAGGCAGGTGGCCGACAAGGTAGCGGCAGCGGTCGACGCCGCCCTCGCAGAGTATGACGCGTGCTTAAAGCGGACGCTGGGGGAGTCATAGCCATGAGGCTCCTGATCCGCGCCAAGGCGGTCGCCCCGATCTTCTTCAACGTGCCCGAGGCGCGCGATCAGCTGCTAAACAGCGGCCAAGTCTACACCATTCGGCGCAAGCGCAAGTCCGTGGGGGAGACCATGGCCCGGGAGGGGAACATCTTCCAGTTCAAGGAGCTGGGCAAGGTCAACATCGAGCTCGTGAAGGAGATCTCAGGCCCGCAGGACCTCGGCGAATATGTCTCTCGGTCGGGGTTCCCGACGGCGGAGGCATGGTACGCGAAGGCTGCGGCTGGGGCTGACCACCTGTACGACGTGAAGCTCCTCTCGAAAGCCTGACCGTCCCTTTGAAGCCCGTCTCCCCCTCGATCACCCGTGCGATCTCGAACGCCGCGTGCTTGTCCATGGCCGTGAAGACGACTTCGTACATGGCTCCACGCTCGCGATCTGAGTATTTTAGATCGTGGGTCGCTAACCGCTTATAGATACCGGCCCCTTTCCAGTTGGATATGAGGCTCCTGATCCGCTCCGAACAGTTTCACGCGCCCCTCCCCTTCAACTACCTCAACGACGCCACGGGCAAGTACATCCCGGTGCCGTACAGGGTCGACGCCCAGCTCAGGGCCGCCAGGACACCTCAGGAGGTCAACGAGGTCCTCAAGCGGACCGAGAAGGAGCTGGCCGGCGCCGGGGGGGAGGAGTTCCTCGCCTGCGACGTGGTCGCTGACCTCATGGTGGACGTGCTCAAGTACCACGGCTACCGGGCGAAGGGGGTAGTCGGGTACAGCGACGAGGGGTCCTTCCACGCGTGGGTCGAGGTCGACGGCGTGCGCTACGATCCTACCGAGCAGGGTTGCTGGACCACTCCTCCGGAGCAGGGTCCCCGGGGCTTCGTCCGCCGGGGGAGGCTCGCCGAGAGGTACGGGCCATGAGGCTCGTCATGCGGCAGGCCCCGGAGTGGCAGGAGAAGGCGTGGAGCCAGGTCTTCTCGGCCGTCGTCGAAGGCGTCAAGGCCCCGCCCGAGGAGCCGTGCCACAAGTGCGTCCGGATCTACGGGATCCTCGCCAGCGAGTTCTCCACGGCTCTCGACAGCGTGAACGACTCCTCTGCCGACGTGGGATACGCCGCGGCGGACGCGCTCAACGCGGCCGACACGGTGCGGCTGCTGGCGAAGCTCGAGTGCATCCCAGAGGGGTTCATCGCCGACGTTGACGAGGCGGTCCACAAGATCAGGGAGGACGAGCACGCAGTCGCCCAGGAGGAGTACGACAAGGAGGACGTGGAGGAGGCCGTCAACCAGATGATCAACTTCTCGGACCGGATCCTCGAGGCCGTGGTCGCAAAGTGCAAGGGGCTCGGGACTTGAGGCTGACCCTCCGGGAGGAGCCCGGCTTCCTCCCCTGCGCGCTGATCGAGAGGCGGCTTGAGAAGGGCCGTCCCGGTCAGGTCTTCAACATCAGCGCCAGGTTTCCGGCTTCCTACGAGAACGCCCCTGGAGAGTGCGTGATCGGGCTCTACCCCGCTGCGGAAGGCGATGTCCAGGAGGACACCGCTGACCAGGAGGCGACCCTCCAGTTCATCCGGGGCGCGCTCAACGACGGGGACATCCCGCTCTACAACTACGGCCTCAACGACACCGGCGTCAACGACTTCGAGGCGGACATGCCCACGCGCTGGCCCTCCTGCCAGTTCGTGGAGATCCACAAGGGCCTCCCCGACAACGCGAGCGCCCTCGGCCACCACCGCGATCACCTCCACGTCAAGGGCTGCAACCTCGACGACCTCGACCGGCTCCTCGTGGAGGCGGGATACTGAGGGTCCTCGTGCGGGCTCAGGAGAGCGACGCGTTCAGCTTGTGCGTCCGCCCCACCCAGCGGTTCATCGAGCGGATCGGGAGGGACCTCGTCGACAGCATCTATGACGGTAGCTTCTGCGTTGGGGAGCCGGGGAGCGAGTACTGCTGGTGCGGGTTCGACTACAACGACATCAGGATCAGGGAGGAGTGGAAGCGTCGGGCCCGGGACGGCTGGAACGCGTACCTGGGGCGCTCCAAAGTAGACTCTCGGGGCACGATCTCCTGGCTGACCAAGGCCCCGCCCATGGACCCCGAGCTCTTCAAGCGGCTGAGCCCGGATCAGCTCGTCGTGGGAGAGCTTGGCGGCGCGGAGACGAGGGTCCCCCGGACCGTCGGCATGGGCTCCACGGGCGACAAGCCCTTCTTGACCACGGACACCCCGGTCTTCGTCGAGCAGCTGCCCAGAGCCGAGGCACTCGTAGAGAAGCTCAAGCAGGACACCGCCGGCAACTGCTACCTGCGGGAGATACACGACGCCGGCCACCTGGGCGCTCGGCACGTTCACATCTTCTGCAACAACGACCACGTCTCGACGCCCGACAGGGATATACCGTCCGGCACCCTCCTCGACATGGTCGCGGACACAGTGAGCAGGATGATCGAGCCATGAGAATCGTCGTACGTCCCCAGCGCGTCATAGTCGTCTCACAACTTGAAGACGACACGACCCGCAAGCGCCTCCGGGAGGTCAATGATCTGATGAAGGGGGCCCCTCCCGGAGCCACGCTTGCGGACGTAATCGCGGCCCGCTGCATGAGGGAGAGGGAGGCCGAGGGCCGCCGGAGGTTCGAGAACCTCTGGAAGTACGGCCAGCACAGTCCCGAGCAGGGTGAGCTCTTCGAGAAGCCCAAGGTAGAGACCGAGGCGATCCGTGAGAAGCTCATGGAGATCATCCCCGAGACGGGCTCCGTGGTCCGCTGGGACCTCTGGCAAGTCATGCTCGAGACCTACCCGGAGATGCCCAACTTCCAAAGGCAGGAACTCCTCGAGCAGGCGGTCGAGGAGCTGCTCGCGGTAGGGTTGATTACCGAGTCTCCCCACATGGAGTACACTCGGACCCCGCCAAGGATTAAACAGTCAGAGATGGACCGGTTCTTCTCATGAGCCTCCCGAACGGCTGGGTCCCTACTCAGGCATGGCCGAACATGTTCGGCCCATCGATCTACTGCGGGCTCCCGGGCGACGAGATCAGCGGACCCGTCAACCTCCCCCTCTACACGACCGGCGAGATGTACTTCTCATTCCTGCTGCCGTCCAAGCAGACTTCGATCCAGGTGGCGATCTGCGCCTTCCGGCAGGGGGCCCCGACCGCGCCGATCGCGGTCACGCTCTCCTCCGGGGCGAACGTCCTCGCTACTGCGACGATCCCGCCAGCATCGGTCCCCTCGGACGCCCCTGGGTGGACCTCCTACGTGACCCTGACGCCGGCCTCGTCGCTCACGCCCGGCCACTACACTCTCTCGTTCTCGAGCTCCGCCTCGACCCCGTCCAACTACTACCTCCAGTACATGAACTTCGGACAGTGCTGGGTAGATCCCTCGGCGTACGCCTCCTACACCCCCCCGCCCGGGGTCGATGGAAACAAAGGCGTGCCGGTCCTCTGGGTCCTCGACGCCAACGGGAGTGACCTGATCATCTACCCGTTCGGGTACACCAGCAGCTCGGTCCCGCCTATGCAGTTCGTCCCGGCGACCGACATGACGATCAACGGGATCGCCCCGTGGCTCTCGGACTGGCCGATCCTCTTCGGGCCATACACCGCCGGCCTCAGCCTGACGGACACGAGCACGAGCACCTCGCTCGGGGCCACGGTCCTCACCCAGGCAGGGGTCGGGCACGGGTCCATGGGCCTCGTCCCTACGCAGTTCCCCGGACCGGTCAACCTGATCGCGGGGCACGCCTACCAGATCGACACCTACGACTCCGGCGCGACGGGCGCCCAGCCGATCGCGGGCCTGATCCGGGGCTCGACGGTCAACCCGGCCAAGTCGGGACCGGGCTTCCCCTCCTACTGGTTCGGCGGGATCTTCTGCGCAGACTTCACGGCGTACCAGGTCGTGGACTACGCCGCGTCCCACTACACAGGCCCGCAGGGGATCGGCGGCACGCAGCAGACGGCCGTCAGGTTCACCCCGAGCAAGGACGGGAACCTCACCTCGGTGACGGTCAAGCTCAAGTCTCAGGCCAACGGCGAGACCCCCACGAGCGTCCTGCAGCCCTATCCGCCCAACCTGGGAGGGATCCCGGTCTATGCGGCGCTCTTCTCGGACGCCCCGTCCACCTACTCGGCGCAGCCCGCCGGCCAGCTCGCGATCCAGCAGGTCGACAGCGCCACCTTCGGGCAGGACGGCGCCCTGACGATCTCCGGCTTCGACTTCCCGATCCTCGCCGGCGTGGACTACTGGATCGTGTGGTCGGCCCCGACGGCCACCTCCACCTGGTACCTCCAACGCAACGTGACGCCCTACCGCTTCTACCAATTGTTCAGCAGCGACGGGGGGGTGACGTGGGGCCCGAACGGCGTGCAGGGCCCGACCGAGATCACATGGTGGGCCGTGACCTCGGCAGAGACGATCGGGAACCCCTTCGACGACGCCACGGGCTACGGCGTCAGCCCGACCTCGCTCCTGGCCCAACCGTTCATCCTCCAGGCGGCCGGGACCGTCACCGCGGTCTACTCCCTCGGGGGCGGGGGGACGCTCATGGCGACGATCTACCCCGACAACGGCTCGGGCACCGCTCCGGCCATGGGGTCCCCGCTCGGCTCGGGCTCGTTCGACTCCCTCTTCGCGTACACGTACTCGGGCTCGCCGATCGTGCTGACGACCCCGGTGCCAGTCCCCGCCCAGACAAAGTACTGGGTCGTATTCTCCTCGCCGTCGAGCTCCGGCGTACCGATCGCCTACTACTGGGAGAGGCCCACGGACCCGGCCGTCCCCGCGGGATACGAGGCCATCGTCTCGAGCGACGGCGGAGGATCCTGGGGCCCGGCGCACACAGAGGTGGCCACGACGCTCCTGCGCGTCGGCGTGCAGCCTCCGGGGACCGGAGGAGGGATCCAGAGCAACTCGGTCGTGATCTTGGTGGTGAACTGACGCCGTGACGGTGATCAGCTACGGTGGGGCCTACTCGCGGGACGCCTCGGCGGCCCCGAACACGGGCGTCCGGACCACGGTGTTGGTCACGGACATCTCCGGGCAGATCCCCGGGAGTGGGAACGCGTATATCGCCCCTTGGGTGGCGCTCGAGTACCCGAACAACTACTGGGCGCAATTCGGGTACTTCACCAACGGCCCGGGCACGGGTATGAACTGGTTCTACCAGGTGTGGGATAACCCGGGGGCCTCCGGCGAGACGGTCCTTGCCGGCGGGTCGGGATCTCTCCCTTCCCTCGGCTCCCACCAGTTCGCGATCTACCTGGAATCGGGCACCGTTTGGGCGTTCGCCCTCGACGGGCTCGTCCTCGGCACGTTCGACATGGGGGTGAGCGTCTCTGGTAGTACCGCGGCGGCCGAGCCTCTCGAGGTGTTGGTCGAACAGCAGATGCTCAACGGGATCGGGGCCTACCCCGTGCCTGCGATAGAGTTCACGACCGCGCTCGAGACCAGACAGAACGGCGTGTGGGGCGCCGTGCTGGCCGGCAACGCGGAGGTGGTCGGGGGGGCCTTCGGGGTGCAGGGGAGAGACCAGAACGCGGCGCTGGCACCCAATCAGGTGATAGTCGGGTCCTCGGTCGCCGTGCCCGCCCAGGGCGCGGTCCTCTGGACCGCCGAAGATATTACAAGCGACTCCGTCATGATCATGGTGGTGAACTGAGACGAGCCAGCAGATCGACCTCCTCGCCGACCTCGAGGCCGCATGGGAGGACCTCCTCTCGCTCCTCTTCCCGCCGGTGCTCACGAAGCCGCCGCCCGGGCAGCTGGCCAGCATCGTGCTCGACACGCCGGCCGTGACCACGGTGAAGGCCGGCGCCTCGGTGACGTTCACAGGGACCTGCTACGACTCGGACGGGAAAGGGGTACCGCAGACCCCGATCTACCCGATCTCGAACGGGGTCCTCGTGCAGTCCACGCCCGCCTCGACCTCGGGCCCTTCCGGATCCTTCTCCTTCGCGCTCACGTTCGACACCGACGGGACCTATGAGATAAAGGTCAGGCCGATACCGCAGGGAGGATAGGCTTGTCCTACTCCGGCACAGTGCTCTACTCGGCCACTCTCCTCTGCGGCACGATCCTGACGCCCACGCCCGGCCAACCCGTGATCTTCTCCCACGCGGTCAGCGGCTCCGGGGCCTTCACCCCGGATGGCACGATAATCACCGGGTCGCTGGGCACGGGGACGCTCTTCGCCACGATCCCCATGTCCGGGACGGTCGAGACCTTCGACTTCACCGGCAACTTCCCCGGGTATCCGGTCAACGGCTATCTCCCGATCGTCGGCACGGTCGCCGTCGTCGTTATTAAGGCGGCCTTCGTCACAGGCACCGTGGGCATCGAAACCATCACGGGCACTCTCAGCGCACAGGCGAGTCCAAACGTACCGACGGCAATCGTGTACTCGGGTCCGGTCAGCGGCACGGTCACCGGCTCGATCGTCGGCGGGATACTCCAGCCGCTCCAGATCACTGGTCCGGCAGGAAACTACGTCGCAGTCGGAACGGTACAGGCGGACGCGAACTACGTCGGCGTCCTCTCGAACGCGTTCTCGTTCACGCTGAGCCTGAGCTCCAGAACCTACACGCTGGGCGGAAGCCAGACTGGGTAGTCGGCTCCAGCCTCCCCCTTTTTACGCCGGCGTCCCTGAGATCACGTAGGTCCTCGGCTTCTTCCTGCGGCCGAAGAGATACTGCAAAAACTGGATCAGGGCGTCGAGCCAGCTCAAGGATCTCGCCTAAGTGGGGCGCTGGGTGAGCGTGGTGATGTCCTCCTTCGTCCGCTCCCAGGTGATCTTGAGCCCCAACGCCGCGGCGTTCGGCTTGACCACGTCCTCGAGGAAGTGCTCCATGTCCTCCAGGCTCACCCACATGATTATGTTCTGGCCGCCGGTGGTGGTCCCGCCGCGGGTCTCGATGTTTACCATTGGGGCCGAGTCCTCAGACAATCTTATTAAGCCTGACGAGCCTTCAAGACTCATGTCGTATATGGAGGGCCAGCTCGAGGGCCTCGACGGGACTTCGGTTCCCGGCGTCTACTACACGAACGATGTGGCTGGTGTGGTCCAGCAGGACCCCAACGCGGTCACGGGCTACGGAGGATCCTTCTTCAACGCGACGGACGCCGTGGACACCCAGAACGAGCCGTTCGAGTTCCGGAGCCTCAAGTACGACACGGTGCACGACCAGTTCATGCCCTTCCAGTTCAAGCAGATCGACGTGTCCCTCGAGGACATCGTCTTCGACGGGATCCTCCTCGTGGTAGGCGTCGCGATCGGCGCTCTCGCCGTGGGCGGGATGCGCAGCTTCGATATCCAGTGGGCGCGCTAAGGCTTATCAAGGGCCGGCACGCTTCTCGCTCTCATGGGTGACGAATGGATAGTCGGCGGCATCGTAGTCGCAGTCGTGGCCATAGCGGTCGCCGCGGTAGCCCTCATGACCGGCGAGCTCAAGTTCCCGGCGAGCACGAACCCGTACCCGTTCGCCAACCCGGACCAGGAGTTCCGGGCCATGCAGTACGTCCCCGACGAGGCGGTCCTGACGAACCACGAGACGATTACGTGGACCGACGCCCAGGGGCGCGAGCGCCAGATCACGGTCGAGAGAGAAGTAAGGTAGGCTCCCATGCCTGACTTCACGACCTCGGACACGGCCCTCATAGTGGGCTTCGTGCTCGCTGCGATCGTGGGGACCGTCGTCTACGTAGGCATCGAGTACCTGCTCCAGACGTACGGGGGGCTCGACCCTCCGCCGCCCCTCTCGGCCGAGGAGAACAACGTCATGCTCCGCAACCACGAGGCGATCGAGTGGATACGGGACCAGCAGGGAAGGGTCCAGATGATCACCATTGACCGCGAGGTGGGCTGACCAACGCCCGAGCAGAAGACGAAAGAGTCTCTCCTCCCCGCGATGGAACACCAGCGCGAGGAGACGCAGAAGATCCTCCAGACCACGTTCCTGGCCAACATCCAGGACTCCCTCGAGAACATGGTGAGCCTCATGAGGTCCACCGTCGCCGAGGGCCTCCTGATCCCCGTCGGCCCGGTGCAGGTCCCCTCCTCCCTCCTCGAGATCAGCATCTCGAACCCCAAGTACATCACCATGCCGTGGAAGGGCGTCACGATCTACAACGACGGCCCCTCGGCGTACTTCATCGCGATCAACGCCAACTACATCGAGAACCCTACCCCGATCAACCAGGGCGAGCCCTTCAACGCGGACATGGGCCGGGACAAGATCCAGAAGATCCTCCTCCAGGCAGCGACCCCGGGCGCCGTGGCGAACCTCCGCATCTACGCGGTCAAGTAGCCAACATTCTTCTTATAGCGTGCGCCACGTAGAGCGAGCAGAGCGCCCGTGTCCGGTTTCATCAAAGGAGGGGGCGGCGAGGTCCCGCTCGTCGCGACCATAGGCACGATCCTATCCGCGAACATCACGGTCAACGTCCCTCCCATCTCGGCGATCGCCACGGTCGGGACGGTCCTCTCTCAGGGGCAGCTCGGCTACGTCGGGACGATCGGCACCATCCTCTCGGCGAACATCACCGTCAACGCGGCCGTCAGCACGATCGTGTACCTGGCCACCATAGGCACGCTCCTGAACGGGCAGATCTCGGCCTCGATCGAGTCGGGCGCCATGCAGTACATCGCCACGATCGGCACGATACTGGGCGCCTCGGCCTCGGGCACCATACTCTTCGGGACCGTGACCATCGAGCGCTACTGGTCGATCGCGACCCTGCAACAGAACGCCTCGATCGTGGGGGGCTTCACCTCGACCTTCGACATGTCCGTGTGGAACCAGATCAGCGTGAGCGTGGTCGCGGGCACCGTCACGGCGGGCTCGCTGCAGGCCGCGATCATGGGCGTCGACCCCGTCTCCCAGCTCGTGGTGGCCTCGATAGTCTCGTCCGACTGGCTCACCTCGGGGGTCCGGCAGCGCATGACGGCCGATATCATCGCCGGAGAGACGCTGGCGGTGGCTGCGACGATCATAGGAACTGTTGTCGGTCTTACGGTTTCGGCTGAACGAAAGACGTAAAGCCACGCTCCTTTACGCCCCCCTCGTGACGCTGACTCCTGCTATGGAGGGTATGCTCGAAGAGGAACGAGAAAAACGGAGGCTGATTGAACGGGAGCGTAGTCGACAGCGTCGCCTCCGTAAGACTCCTGAGCAGAAGGCCAAAGATGCGGTCTACCAGAGTAACTACCGAAAGAGACATCCTGAACTCTCTGCGCGAGATCATAAGAGAAGGCGGCTCCGAGTCCTGCAAAAGGTATCAAGTCTCGAAGCTCCCGTCTGCAATTATTGTGGGTGCGATGTCCTCTACTTATTGGAAATCAACCATCGACAAGGAGGTGGCGGCAAAGATACGAGGAACCCTCACAAGAACTTCCAGGCAGAGATACTGGCAGGGCGTCGCAAGGTCGATGATTTGGAGGTGACGTGCAAAGTCTGCAATATTCTTCATTATGTTCGGCTCAGGTTCGGGGATAAGATAGCGGACGCTTACAAGATCGCTTGGGCTCCGCAACTATAATAATATGGGCGCCCCTTTGAGGGAAATAGCGGAGCGCAAGAGTTAGTTGGCATTACCGGAACGTCGGGTGTGGCAGACAATCTCCACGATCATGTCCCCGATCGGGGTCACGGGGACGATCTCCTCGGGCCAGCTCGCGGACGTCGGGACCATCGGGACGATAATCTCGGGCCAGGTCACCGCCTCCATCTCCGCAGGCGCCCTCGCCGACGTTGGCACGATAGGGACGATCATCTCCGGGCAGGTCACGGCCTCGATCTCCTCCGGGCAGCTGACGGACGTGGCCACCATCGGCACCATCCTCGCCCCGCTCTCGATCGGCACGATACTCTCGCCGCTCGGGATCACGGTCACCTCCATCGCCACGATCGGCACGATTCAGTGGGGCCAGGTCACGGTACAGCAGCAGATCGCCCAGACCAACATTCTCGGCGGCGTCACGGTCGTCACGGGTACGGCGGTCGCCTCGACCCTCCTCGCCGGAACCTTGCAGGACCTCGAGGTGGACTCCGTCTACGGCACGGTCGTCTCGGGCTCGATCCAGTCGGTCGTCTTCGGCGTGGAGCCCCAGTCCAACGTGAAGACCTCCACGATCGTCTCCGGAGACTGGTACAACGGCACGGTCCAGACGGGCCAGCGCATCATCGCGCTCGGGCCGCTGGGCGCCAAGTTCGTGGTCGGGCTCAACACCGGAGCCACATCGACGATCCTGGGCGTGTACCTGACGGCGGTCCAGACCACGACCTCGTAGTGCGCTTAATAGCGCTCGAGGAGCTTCCTCCCGGCATGGAGAAATTCGTGCGAGGGGTCCCGTACATCCTGAGCGTGCCTCCCGACCCGAGATACCCGCCGTTCTGGATCCCTGCGCTCAAGATCACGACCTGGCACCCCACGACCTGCTTCTGCACGATCAACTACTCGTGGGACCGCAGGGTCCCTCCCGAGACGCGGAAGCATCGCTACATCTCGTCTCAGGGCGCCGTCGAGCTCCGGCCCGATCTGCTCTACATGAAGGAAGGCAGGCTGAGGCATCGCAAGAACAAGGACTTCCGCTGGCAGGAGGCTCACTGCCCGCTCCACGCCGGGCTCAGAGGCGAGGAGTGGTTCTCCAGGCTCATAGACGAGAACAGCAAGGAGGGCGTGCCCGAGATCAAGGTCCTCCAGACCGGCCGGAAGAGGAAAGCGACCCTCTGATGGTCACGACCATCCTCACCTTCGCCTCCCGGGACTTCCAGAACGCCACGACGACCGGCTACCCTGCCCTCGTGGGTGACGGCTTGTACAGCGGCTCTGGGATAACCTACGCCGAGGCCCTGATCTACGCTAACCTCTTCGAGAACGCGACCTTTGGCGGACTCTACGTCTCGGCCAACACAGGGGCCTTCGCCAGTGGCAACTCCACCGTGACCCTGCGCAAGAACGCCGCGAACACGGCCATGGCAGTCTCCATCCCTCCGCTCTCGTTCGGCACCTTCGCCGACAACGTGGACACTGCGTCGGGGGCCAGCGGCGACAGCTTCAACTACGCGATCGTTTGTGGGGGGGCTTCATCCAACGCGACCTTCAACATGGTCTCCTGCGTGATGGCCTCAGCACATACCACGTCCTGGATGAACGGAACCATTCTGACTGCCGCCCTACACCCGCTCAACTACAACAGCGGCACCGTCTATGGGATGGCGGGAGGCTCGGGAGACTGGATCGCGACCGAGTCAATCGCCCAGTACACAGTCCGCTTCGCGCTCCACGCCTTCGGGATGTACGCCTACGTCACAAACAACACGATCAACAACACGACCACGTTCAAGATGAGAAAGAACGGCGCCAATGGAAACCAGTCGGTCTCGATCGGGGCGTCGGCCACCGGGACCTTCACCGACACGATAGACACCGACGACTTCGCCTACGGTGACAAGACCAGCTACGGCTACACGCCTTCGGGGACGGCAGGTTCCATGGACACCTGCGCCTGCACCGTCACCTGCTACTCCCCGGACGGGGTCAGCCTCTTCACAGGGCTTAGCGGATACATGGTGGGGAACAGCTCGGCCACCTCGGGCGTCCTCTGGGCATACACAGGAGATGGCTTCCAGCAGGGCCCGCAGGCAAACAGCGGAGCGCTCCTGATCCGACAGGTCTCGGCCAACGGCGTCTATCTGGCGGTCAACGTAGTGCTGACTGGGTCGTTCACCCTCACCGTCAACTCGCAGGTCAGCCTCGCTAACGCCAACATGGCGATCTCGACCTCGGCAAACGGCTACTTCGAGGATTTGGTGGACTCCGACAGCTTTGTCCCCGGGCAGAGTTATGGGATGGCCACATCAGAAACGGGCAGCATCGCCAACAACTACACCTTCTACCTCTCTCCGACGGCGATGATGCAGTTCCCTCCCCCGCCTTCCTCGCTCCCGGTCCGCGTGAGCCGCTCCTACCGCCACCATAAATAACCGGAGGTCCGGTTCACCCTCAAATGGCTCTCCCGATCGAGGTCGGACCGAACCCTAACACGATCGCGACCATAGGGACGATCATCGCGCTGGGGGACGTCGGGTACCTGGGTACCATCGGGACCCTCCAGTCGGGGGGCGGAGGCGGCTCCTCCGCGTACATCGGTACGATCGCCTTCGTCGGGACGATCGGCACTCTCCAGTCCGGAGGGGGAGGCGGAGGGTCCACGACCTACCTCGGGACCCTGGCCTCCCTCGGGACGGTCGGCACGATAATCTCGGGGCAGGTGACATCCTCGATCTCGGCGGGGCAACTCTCGGACGTGGGTACGATAGGCACGATCCTCTCCCCGCTCGGCCTGACGGCTACCATCACGAGCCCCGTGATCGCGCTCCAGGCGTACCTCCGCTCCACCATCGTCGCGAACACGACGGTCTCGGGCTCGCTGACCTTCGGGGCCTCGACGCTGACCTGCGCCACGCTCCAGGACATGGTCCTCGACGTGATCTACGGCACGACGATCTCGGGCTCGATCCTGACGTCGGTCGTGGGAGTCGAACCCACGAGGTCGATCCAGACAGGGACCCTCTCCCAGGGAGTGTGGTACGCCGGGACCGTCCAGGGCGCCGAGAGGATCATCGCCCTGGGCCCGCTCGGCGAGCTCGTGGCGGTGAAGTACGCCTACGGGTCGAACTCGACGGTCATGGGCGTGACGATCACGGCGGAGCAGTCCACCACCGGGTAGATCTGGATGCCCCTGAGAACCGTCACGGTCACGATCGGCATCAACTACGTCGGCACGATCCCATCCTCGCTCGCCGAGACCTGCGCCGGCCTCGTGCCACTGGTTGCGCTCAAGCTCCTGATCAACGGGACACAGGCGTCCACGATCTCCCTCGACGCGACCGCCAAGGGCTCAGTCTCCTACCTCCCGAACGTCTCGACGACCACGCTCCTCGCCGCCCTCGGGAGCGGGGCAGCGGTCTTCACCTTCTCGATCGACAACGAGACCGGGGTCGTGGCAGGCTACGGGGCGACCACCGGCGCGGTCACGGTCCTCGTGGAAGTGACGTACTGATGCCGATAGACGCCCACGCGATCTCAGGGCAGCAGGGAGGGTCCAGCGCCTCGCTCACGATCACGACCACGGGCACCGCCGACATCATCATCGTGGCGATCTGGGAGGGCGGCAGCGACACGGCCGCCTGGGCCGTGACGGACAGCCAGGGGCACCTCAGCTTCAACAGGCGCTACCCGGTCAGCGCCGGCACCTCGACGCTCTTCACGCTCTTCTACGCGACGGCGACGGCCACGCTCACGTCGGATGCGATCCAAGTCTCCGGCAGCCCCGGACTCGACTGGGGCTTCGCGGTCATAGCGATCTCCGGCGTCAACACCTCGACCCCCCTCGACCTCGCCGCTACGGCGGTCGGGTCCAACGCCACGAACCCCTCGGTCACCTACAACACCTCGAACGCGAATGACATGCTGGTCGGGTGGATCTACAACGGGTCCAACGCCGCGAACCCAGGCCTCGGAGCGAGCTACAACGCAATCGACAACGCCAACTGGTCCAACATCGGCTGGGAGGCGGACGAGTACGAGGTCGTCTCCTCCTCCGGCTCCCAGACCACCGGCTGGTCCGGCGGGGTAGGCGGGTTTCCCTATGCCGAGGCCGTGATATTGCAGTCAGCAGCCGCCGCAGGAGGCTACAAGGGCGCAAGCATCATATTCCCGGCCCGACGTAGGAGACGAACGTAATGGGCTTCGAGGCTGCGGTCGGTCCGCTTGGCAACCTGAACGTCTTGGGGACGGTCGGCACCATCCTGACCCTGCCCAACGTCCAGATCGTCTCCGTCGTGGGCACGGTAGGCACTCTGGTCTCCGGCCAAGTGACCGCGTCCATCTCGGGAGGGAACATCCCGTTCGTGGGCACGATCGGGACGCTGATCTCTCTTGCGGCGTCCCCGATCAGCAGCGGCACGCTCTCGGTCGTCGCCACGGTCGGGATCATGGGTACGCTCATTGGGACCTTAGCCACATGGCCCGGGTACCTCCAGACGAACATCAAGACGAACCAGGGCATCGTCCTCACCGCGGCGTCCGCCTCAATCATAGTCTCGACCCTGCTCATGGGCAACTACCACGAGATCGGCATCGACTCGTTCTGGTCTACGCTCACGGTCACCGGGGGGACCGTCGGGTCTATCCTCTTTAGCCTCCAGAGACTCGAGCCGCAGACCGGCCAGATCACAGCCATGCTCCAGCAGTCCGGATGGGCCGGCGGTGTCTCGGCGGGCACGGTGCTCTCGGTCGGGACCGTGGCGGGCGGAGTGGTGCTCTTCTCAGCTTCGATAGAGGTACACACCGCCGCCGCGACGGTCACCGGCCTCTACATCACCGCGACGCAGAAGGCCTAAGGGCAATCAGCCTTATAGCCCGATTGCGACCGGCCCTCTCTCTGTGGCCAAATTCACACTGATCTCGGACCTTCCGACGATCAACACCGGGTACGGGGTCGCGGTGCTGGGGCTCGGCAAGTACCTCTCCAAGATGGGGCACGACGTCTCGTACATCGGGCTCCAGGCGATAGGTTTCCCGACGTACATCAAGTTCGACGGGAGGGAGGTCCCGATCTACTCGGGCTCCAACCTCTTCGAGATCGACAAGGCGTTCAAGGACCTCGGACCGGACCTCGCGATCCACTGCCGGGACCCCTTCGCCCACACGCCCCGCTTCTTCTCGGGCGCCTACTCGTTCCAGTCCCTCCGCTCGAAGCCCAAGATGGCGCTCTGGGCCCCGGTACAGGCTGATATGCTCCCCCAGGAGTTCGTCGACGCCTGCACCAACGAGGCCGACATCTGCGTGACCTTCACGGCCTGGGGCAAGGAGACCCTGATGTTCCAGGGCGTCCCCTTCAACAAGCTCGAGTCGGTGCACCTCGGCTACGACCCGGAGACCTTCAAGCCCCTCCCCCCCGAGCAGAAGCGCAAGATGCGGGAGCGGATGGGCCTCTCCACGGAGAAACCGGTTATAGGTTCGGTCGGGATCAACGACCAGTACCGGAAGGGCTGGCCGCTCCTGCTCAAGGCGCTCTCGATCGTGATGAAGAAGATGGAGGTGGACGCCTACATCCACACGCCTCCCGAGGGCAACTTCCTCATGCCCCACTTCCAGCGGCAGCTCGGGATCGGCGGCAAGGTCGCCTACCCCGCCGTCTACGACAAGACCTGGGGCTTCTCGCCGGCGGAGATGAACAAGGTCGAGAACTGCTTCGACGTGTACGCCTCGACCTCGATCGAGGAGGGGTTCTCGGTCCCTCTGGCGGAGAACCTCGCGATCGGCAACTCGGTCGTGGCCACGGACATGCCCGTGTACCGGGAGGTCCTCGGCGACTTCGGCTACTTTCCCGCGACCTACAAGATCTATCCATCCCAGTGGACGCTCTCATGGATTTGCGACCCGGCGAGCATGGCCCAGCAGATCATGGCCGCAATCAAGGACCGGGCGCTCGACAACTTCCCCGACTGGGCGGCCAAGGAGCTCGAGTTCGCCAAGCGCTACTCGTGGGAGTCGATCGCCAACCAGTGGATCAAGGTTATCCAGAAGCATCCTGAGCTCAAGGTCCCGCTATGACCTCCTGTGACGCTCCCTGGTACGACCGTGAGAAGGACCACCTGATGCGGAAGATCAAGAGCTGCCAGTACGCCCTCGAGAACCTCAACCCCAGCGCGATGGCGAGGGAGAGGCTCGAGAAGAGCATCACGGAGTGCCAGCAGGCCCTCGGGAAGCTGCGGATATGAGCTCCGATGTCGTCGCGGCGCCCCCGGCCAAGCCCGAGGAGTGGGTCGTGGTTTGTACGAGCCACAAGGCCCCCTACTCGAAGACCTTCACCGAGAGGTACAAGAAGGACCAGGAGCTCGCACGGCACCTCGGCCACGCGGTCAAGGTCAATGGGGTCGCACTCTGATGCGGATTTTCTTAACCGGCGGGACGGGGTTCATCGGCTCCGCCCTCGCCAAGCAGCTGCTCGCGAGGCAGCACACGGTCTACGCCCTCCACCGGGGGGACAGCTTCGCCTCTAACATGATCGACGGCATCGAGTACGTCAAGGGCGACCTGCTCGAGGGGGCTTTTCTCGAGACGAGCCTCCGCCACATCCAGCCCGAGATCATCGTCCACGTCGCAGCCTACACCCCGGTCCGGTTCTCGTTCGCCAACCCGGCCGCCTACGCCCAGATCAACTACATCGGCACCATGAATCTCGTCGAGGCCGCGAGGAAGGTCGGCGGGGTCTCGCAGATCGTCTACGCCTCGACCGCCGAGATCTACGGCCCCTACAGGGACGACCGGAAGTCCTCTGAGGAGACGCTCCCGGAGCCCTCGACGCCGTACGGGATCTCCAAGCTGGCCGGCGAGCACTACGTCAAGTACTCGACCTACCACGACATCCGGTACACCTGCCTCCGGCCGACCAACACCTTCGGCCGCACGTTCGACCTCCCCGACGAGGCCCGGGGCTACTTCATCGAGAAGCTGATCATCGGGATGCTCCTCTCACCGCACGCCACGATCCCCTTCGACGGGTCCCCCGAGTCCAAGAGGCGCTTCATGTACGTCTCCGACCACATCTCGGCCTACACCACGGTGATCTCGAACCCCCACGCCTACGACCGGACCTACAACGTGGCGCCGGCCGACGCGGCGATGAAGCTCTCCGAGGTGGTCGACGTGGTCAAGGGGGTGACCGACTTCCGCGGGGACGTGTCCTGGATGAACGACCCGAGGCCGGTGGAGCCCAACTTCCTCGACATCGACCCGTTCCGCTTCATGCACGAGCTCGGGTGGCACTCCCGGATCTCGCTCAAGGCGGGCCTGGAGAAGGCCGTCGAGTACTGGAAGAAGAAGCTGATGAACCCACCATGAAGCTCAGACTTGGGGACAGGAAGCGGGTGCTCGTTTATTTGGACGTTCAGGAGGACAGGCATCGGGGCTGCAGGCTCGACTCTCACTTCATTTGGTATGTCCACGGCATCGGCCGGCTCTTCTACGTGGAAATTTCCCGGCGCGGGCACCTGGCGATGGGGTCGTATTGAAGATCACGATCTTGTGCCCGTGGGAAATCTCCGTCCCTCTGACTGGCTACGGCGGCATCGAGCGCATCGCCCAGGACCTCGCCATGGAGGCCCACAAGCAGAGCCACGACGTCACGCTCGTGTGTACCCGGAGCCCGGACGCGCCTGACTACTACCGGGACTACAAAGACGGGGGCAAGGTCGACGCCGACCTCGTCTTCGACATGACCCACGAGAAGGCCGGCTCGAAGCTGCCAGGCATGACCCACTCCAACTACATCTCCTACGTGCTCCTGACCGACAAGCGCACGAGGATCAACGACGTGTACTACACCGACGCGGTGCGGGCGGGCTTCGGCGACCGCCTCGGCAAGGTGATCTACCCCGGCATCGAGGACCACTACCAGCAGTCGCACCACCCCAGCGGGGCCTTCCTCCTCTTCCTCGGCAGGATCTCCAAGCACAAGCGCCCCGATATCGCGGCCCAGGTGGGGAGGATCCTCGGGAAGCCCGTCGTGATCGCGGGGCACGTCGGCAAGTGGTCAACCGACCCGGACCCGCACTACATCGACCAGATCCGCGCCATGGCCAGGGAATCCGACAACATCGTGAGGCTCTTTGAGAACGTAACCGAGGAGGAGAAGGTCCAGCTGCTCTCGCACGCCGACGCTCTCATCGTCCCCTCCCAGTGGTCGATGATCGGCTCGAAGGAGTCTTTCGGGATCGTCGCCGTCGAGGCCCTCATGTCAGGCATCCCAGTGATAACCTCGGGAGAGGGAGGGCTCGGTGAAATTGTCAACCCGACCTGCGGCTTCGTGTGCGACACGCTCGACGACTACGTCGACGCGGCCCGGCACATCTTCAAGATCGACCCCGGGGCCTGCCTCGAGCGGGGGAGCTACTTCCGGGTGGACCGGATGCTCGCCGACATGATCCAGTACTGGAGGGAGTGCCAGTGAAGGACAAGAAGGCGCGGGAAGCGATCAAGGAGCTCGCCAAGAGGGTAGATTATCTGAAGATAACCAAGGTTGACGAAAAACCCGTGCCAGTGTCTTCGAGGAAGTTGATGTACGACCCGTGGCATCTGAGGTTTTCCGATGAGGAGATGAACGATATGGTGAACCCGACATGAACGTCGTGATCCTCTGCCCGCCGGAGATCCCCGTCCCGCTCCACGGATACGCTGGGATAGAGAGGATCTGCGTGGACCTCCTGCACGAGATAATCTTCAAACCAATCGACTACGACGCCGTGATGTTCTGTAAGCCCGGCGCCGACGCGGCCGACCACTACCTGCACGCGTACCCGCACGACCTCTCGAAGCTCGACATGGGGCAGGACCTCACCCTCGACTTCACCCACACCAAGCTCGGGGCCCCGTGGTTCAAGAGGTCGAATTACATAGCGATGAACGTCCTCACCGACGCCGAGTCTGGCGTCAACGACGTGTACCAGTCGATCGCGGTCGCAGATGGGTTCCACCGGCCCCAGGGCAAGGTGATCTACGGCGGGCTCGACCCCTCGCGGTACAAGTACTCGGCCAAGAAGGAGGACTACCTCCTCTTCCTGGGGAGGATGTCGAAGATCAAGCGGCCGGACATAGCGGTCCAGGTCGCCCTCGCCACGCACAAGAGGATCGTGATGGCGGGGATCTTCAAGGGCCCCATGGCGGAGTACCCGGACCCGAACTGGCCCACCATGGTCCGGGGCCTCGCCGAGAACCACCCCTCGGAGGTGGAGATCGTCGAGGAGCCGGACGACGAGAAGAAGGCGGAGCTCCTCTCGAAGGCCATGGCGCTCATCATGCCGTCCCAGTGGTCGGTCATAGGGTCCAAGGAGTCCTTCGGCCTCACCTCGGTCGAGGCGCTGATGTCGGGGACCCCGGTGATCACCTCCGGCGAGGGCGGGATCGCGGAGGTCGTGACGGAGGAGACCGGAGCCCGCTGCTCTTCGCTCGACGAATATATAGACGCTATCAGGCACCTCGACCGGTTCCGCCCCGTCAAGTGCCACGAGAGGGGGATGAAGTTCACCTCGGCCCGGCTGCTGGACAACCTCCTCGCCCACTGGGAGGCTTCGCGATGACCAAGAAAGTAAGTGTGATCTGCGCGACGCTCCTGCGGCCCGAGTTCAAGCGCCTCGTTGCCTCGGTGCAGGCCCAGACGCTCGACCGGGAGCTCTACGAGTTCGTCCCCGTCTCCAACGACCCGGTGAACGAGTACAACGCCCGCAACAGGGCGGTCGCGGAGTCGCAGGGGGAGGTCCTGTGCTTCGTGGACGACGACACGATCCTCCCGCCGGACTACCTCGAGAAGGGCCTTGCGCACTTCGAGGCGGATCCTGCCCTCATGGTGATGAACGCCTCGGTCCGCGTGCAGGGCAACCTCCTCGTGGACAAACCGTTCTGGACGATCGGAGCGACCTTCTGGTGCCGGAGATCGGCCTTCGACGCCCTCGGCGGGCTCGAGGTCACCTGGGGGCTCCCCACGACGGGGAGGGGCTGGCGCAGCGACACCGACTTCGTCTGGAAGGCCCTCGACCTCTGGGGCGACGGCTGCTATCTGCACGCCGAGGACGTGGTCGTGTCCCACCCGGAGGCGATGAAGGCGCCCTTCCTGCCGTCCGTGGAGAAGGTCTTCTACCTGAGGCACCGGGAGCGCTGCCTCGAGATCCTCCTCCCCGTGGACGTGCGCATGGCCTTCTACATCCCGATCGTCGACCCCGACCCCGTGGCTCAAGCCCGAGCCAAGGCGCAGGTCGAGAAGCTGGTCAAGGCCGGGTACGTCAAGCCGGAGCAGGTCGAGCCCCAGTACGCGGAGATGAGGAGGCTGATGGGCTGATGGCCTACCCGATCGGCTACCCTGGGTCAGGGCCCACGGGGCACATCGTCGAGGAGCGCGTGCCCGACCGCCGCCCCAACCTCCTCGTGATCGTCGTCACGCTCGGGAGGCGCCCGGAGTCCCTGCGACTCCTGCTGAGGCAGTTGAAGGAGCAGACGCTCGACCCGGCGCGCTGGCAGCTCATCGTGTGGCAGAAGACCGACGCCGACATGAACGAGTTCGACCAGATGAACAAGGCGCTCCACGCGACGCGCTTCAACGGGCCCGACGACGTGTTCATCACCCTCGGGGACGACCACGAGGTCCGCGACGAGGACTTCCTCGAGCACGGGCTCTCGTTCTTCGAGAAGGACCCCTCCCTCATGGTTCAGACGATCTGCACGGCCGGCCGCATGTGGAGCGAGAAGTTCGAGAGCGACTGCCGCCCCATGCTCGGGTCTGGCGGCTCGCTCTGGATCCGGTACCAGGCGTGGCAGGCCGTGGGCGAGTTTCAGGTCGGGTGGGGCCTCAGGATCCCCCAGAGCGGCTGGAGGGCCGACTCGGCCATGCTCCTCGCGATCGTGGACAGGTACGGGGAGAGGGCGTACCGGAACACGACCGAGGTCACCGTCTACCACATGGGCAGGTCCTCGACCGTCTGGCAGCCCCTCGTGGAGCGGGAGTTCTGGCGCAGGTACAAGAAGCACCTGATCAAGACGACGGTCCCGATCGACCCCCGGATATGCCAGATGATCGTAGCCATGGGGCTGATGCAGGACGCCTCAGGGGAGGAGCTCGTCCTCGCCAGCGACACGATCGAGCAGTTCATCGCCAAGGGGATCGCCCGGGAGACCATAGACGACGGGATCGCGCAGATAAGGCGATTGTTCGAGGAGTATGACGCTAAGAAATGACGATGGACATCCCGTCGTACCCGGGGGACGACGACCGCGGGGCCAAGGCCTTCACCGGGATCCTGCTCGTGCTGATCGTCCTCATCTTCGTCGTGGTCGTGCTGGTAGGCCACCGTTGAAGATCCTCGCGCTCGGGGCGCACCCCGACGACATCGAGAACGGCTGCGGCGCCACGCTCTCCAAGATGGTACGGACCAAGGAGGCCGAGGTCACGGCGCGGGTCTTCACCCAGTGCCGGGACGCGGTGCCTAAGGGCTGGTCCGAGAACACCCTGCTCAACGAGTTCGCCCTGGCCATGAAGGTCCTCGGCGTGACCGACGCCTCCGCCTACGACTATGACAACAAGGCGCTCTACGTCGACCGGCAGGCGATCCTCGACATCCTCTACGCCGTGCAGGACGACTTCGATCTGGTCTTCTGCCCCTCCTCGTTCAACTCGAACCAGGACCACCGCACGGTCTTCTCCGAGGCGAGGCGCGCCTTCCGGGGGACCTCGATCCTCGGGTACACGACGCCCTCCTCGGACTACGGGTTCGCCCAGGCTGCGATCTACTCGGTCTTCACGCCCTACGATCTCGAGATCAAGGTCAAAGCGCTCCGCTGCTACAAGTCGCAGTTCGAGCTCAAGCGCCCCTACTTCGGGGACGAGTACACCCGCTCGCTCGCGTCGGTCACCGGGACCGAGTGCTGGCACCCGCTCGCCGAGAAGTTCGAGAACATCAGGTTCGTGATGCGATGAGCAAGTACAGGGCCTTCATGGCCGGGCTGATAACCGCCGAGATCCTCGGCTTCTGCCTCTTCCTGAGGTGGCTCCTCTGACCACCGTCGCCGAGATCCTCAGGTTCCTCGAGATCAGCGTGCCCGACGCGGATCCGCTCACCGGCATCTTCGGGGTCGCCCCGCTCAGCAGGGCAGGGCCGGACCAGATGTCGTTCCGGGACGCCGCGAACGCGGAGACCGAGACCCACGCGGGCCTCGTTCTCTCCCGGTACGACTTCTCCAGGGCGGCGTGGAAGTTCTTCCCGCCGGATCCGCCCGTGGTCAAGAAGGACTGGTCCACCTGCACGAAGAACATCCACCCGACCGCCGTGATAGCGAAGGAGGCCTTCGGGTACGAGAGAGGCCCCACCGGCGACCTCGTCCGGGTCCCCCACTGGGCCGGGGTCACGCTGGGCATGGACGTCTCGATCGGGGCCTACACGGTGATCGACAGGGGGATGTTCTACGACACCACGATCGGCGACGGCACGAAGATCGACAACCTGGTGCACGTCGGGCACAGCTCCCGGATCGGGAAGCGCTGCCTCGTGATAGCCGGCACCGTGACCGGGGGCTCCTCGATCATAGGGGACGACTGCTTCATCGGCATGAACGCCACGATCCGGGACCACATCCGGGTCGGGAACAGGGTCCTCGTGGGCATGGGCGCGGTCGTGGTCTCCGATGTGCCTGACGGCGTGACGGTGGCAGGCAACCCGGGGAGGATCCTCACAAAAAAATAGCGCACTCGGCGGACAACTGCACGCTCTGCTACTTCCACCACGAGTACCTCTGCCCGCACGCGATCAACATCAGGCTCTACGGCAGGGACCTCGACGACGCACCCACCTTCGTGCTCGGCGGCGGGGCACACTAACGCTGGATCATGCGCCGCCGCGTCCTCTCCGGCACTGGCAGGTAGCTCTGGGGCACCTCGTCGTCGAAATCGTGGAGCTTCCCGTCCTCCAGGCAGAACCACGCGAGGGGGTGGAACCGCTGCACTCCGGGAGAGTCGGACCTCCGCTGGTAGACCCTGACTTGGGCCCAGTAGCCGTGCCCTTCGGGGCACTCGGGCCCCTGGTTACGGGCCATAGTTATCTATCATAGGGTGCAAGGTTGGGGGGCAACATAGATAACTATGATGCTGAATAGGCATGATAGAAGGGATATTTAATAGGGTTGATACCAGGTTAGTTATCTATCCCGGTCCACGCTCCCTTATATTCGCCAGACGAAGGAAGGCAGCCATGTACTCGGGGACTTCCTACACGATCGTGCCCGACTCGGACTGGCCCGTGGCGCTCGGCCCGATGGTCGTGACGGCCCAGGCGGTCGAGCCGATGTACCCGAAGTCCCCCGCCGCGATCCAGTTCAACTTCTCCGGGGATAACAAGTGGACCCAGTTCGTGCTCTTCATGAACGCCGACGGCCAGCTCCTACCCTCGGGCAACGCGCAGACGCAGCCCGACCAGGTGGGATGGACGATCTCCCAGAACCAGATCGTGCCCCAGTACCAGGAGATCCGGCTCCCCAACGGCACCGCAGGGGTCATGACGGTCTACCAGCCGCAGGGCAAGACGATCGTGGCCGACTCCCCGATCTCCGACCCGATGGGGAACCCGATCCTCGTCTCCGACTTCATGTCCGGGAGGTACATGGCCTCGCTCCTGATCGACCCCACGGACGTGACGGCCGCGCTCAGGATCCTCGACGTGCAGAACCCCAACCCGGTCTCCGGGCTCCCGACGCAGGTCTGGTCCTCGGGGACGCCCTTTCCGATCGGGGACCTCCCCAAGAACGTCCAGTCGGAGCTCGTGGGGATCTACCTCGCCCCCCCGGCGGACGGCTCGATCACCTTCACGGCGGGGAGGTTCCGGTCGACGTTCTACTCCTCGGGCTCGACGGTGCAGTCGGGTCCCAACCAGGGACAGCAGATCCAGCCCGTGCGGCTCAAGGCTGTGGTGGGCAACCCCTCGTACACGGACCCGGTCTCCGGCTGGGTCTACGCCTACAACCCCGAGACCGGGGAGCTGGCCAGGAACTTCACCTCGCTCCCCCCGGCAGACCTTTCTAACCCTCTCGCGCCCTTCACGACGGTGCAGATCGATGCCGTGCCGCAGTCTTAGCCTAAGAGGGCCTGCCCCGGCCCGGCCTCCGCGGCGGCCTCCGCCCTCCTGACGTGCGTCGGGTACGCCAGCTTGTAGTCGATCCCCGGGAGGTCCTCGTCCCGGCTGCGCTTTGCGTACGTGGCCACCCGGGCCTCGAAGGCCACCCGCTCTTCCCCCTCGAGCCGTAGCCTCTGCCACGCCTTCGAGTCGGTGAACCAGACGTGGTCGGCCACGATCTTGCCGTGCTGATCGCGCACGTCCTGGAAGAGGAGCGTCACGAACTGCCGGTAGCGGTACTCGGTGCTGTGGGGGATCCACCCGCTGCGCTTGCCGTACCTGGCGAACGTGGCCGTGAAGGGCCTCCTCTTGCGCAGGAGAGGGGCGAGCTCCGTCCTCATCGACGCGGTTATATCCGGTAGGGCTCATAAGCGCGCTGACGCGGCCAGCCGGGCAACCGGACCCGATGAGGACCGACCCAGAGCCGAGAGGTCAAGGGCGGCTGCCGACGTCACTTTTATTAGGACAATCGGAGAGGGGTATCTCGCCTGGGGACCGGCAAGGGCGAGGTGCACTCTGCTCTCAGCGTGGGCCGGTCATACCACACGGGCGTCTCGCACACGCCCGCGCCGGGCGCCAAATCACCCGGGGGGGCTTCCTACCAGTCGTAGCAAGGGAACAACACGGCAACGTGCCCGGCTCTCGTCGCTCCCCCGGTTTTGCTCGCACGCGCGAAGCAAAGATTCTCAGAAGCATCTTCAAGCCGTAAGATTATTGCAAGATCGCCTGCTCCCTGGACCGCTTCATCCTCTCGCCGAGGAGCTCCAGGGGCGTGGCGGGCCTCCTCCGCTCGCAGTTGACGCAGGACATGGTCTTGCCGTCGATCGTCATGCCCTCGAGGTGCTTCCTGCAGGTCAAGCGGGAGACCGGCGGGAGGTGAAAAGCATCCAAAGCCCCCCGCCGGGACGGACTCCCGGTTCCTCGTCCTTCTGGTGCGCAGGCTGCATAGATAAGCTCAATCCGGCCACGGGGTCTTCCCCGGCTTCGTCTCCTCGGGGTTCCCGGAGAGGATCCGCACCGCCCTGGCGTAGTCGGGCTGGGTGTTGATCGGGATCCACGCGCCGTGCGGGATCAGGACCCCGTTGAGGAGGCCCTCCTTGGCGAGCCGGGGGAGGAGCTCCCTCTCGAGGTCGTAGAGCCCTTCCTCATCGAGGACGAGATCTTGGACCCACGGCTCGAGGACGTAGAACCCCGTGCTGGAGGGCTTCCGGATGAATGGCTTCTCCTCGAACATCGAGACCCGACCGTCCGGGGCGAGCTCGGCGGACCCGAACGGCCAGCCGTACCCGGGCGCGAGGACCACCGACGCTTGGGCCTTCCAGCTCGTGACCGCGAAGGTGTGGTTGGTCAGGACGTAGGACGGGAGCCCCGGCATCGTATACAGGTCGTCGGGAAAGATCAGGATCGACCGCAGGCGCGGCTCGAGCTTGCCCACGAACAGGGCGTTCCTGAGAGCGGCGGCCTTACCGTGATCGTCGGGCTCCACATGGACCTGGTAGGGCGTGCTCCCGAAGATCTTCGCCGCGTGTTCCGCGAGCACGGGGGCCCTCCATCCGAGGATCAGCGTGAAGCGGCGGAACCCGTCGGCGACGAAGGGCTCGATGCACCTCTGGAGGAGCGTCTTGCCGTTGAGCACGGCGAGCATCTTGGGCGAGTTGGTCCCGAAGCGCAGCCCGGCGCCGGCGGCCATGATCACGACCTGCGTCCGCCCGATCTCCTCGGCGAGGCTCAAGCCAGCATCCTCCGGAGCCCCTCCTCGAGCATAATGAACGCCCGAAACCCGATCTGTATCTCGGCCTTGCGGGTACTTGCCTGGGTCGCCTGGATGTAGTTCTTCCCGATCTCCGGCATGTCCGGGGCGATGGGGAAGAAACCCGTCTCGGGGAGGTGGACGATCTCGATCTCCCTGCCGAGGATCTCGCCGATGGTCCCGACGACCCGGTTCAGGGAAGTGGCAGTCCCGGTCCCCACGTTGAAGATGCCCGTGCGGTCGGAGTGGGCTGCGCGGAGGAGAGCCTGCACAACGTCCTCGACGTGGACGAAGTCCCTCTCCGGGGTCCCATCCCCTCTCATGACCACAGGATCGCCCCGCTTGGCCTCCATGGCGAACTGCGTCGCGAGGTTGGCGTACTTCCCCTTGGCCTCCTCGTGGGGCCCGTAGACCGAGAAGAACCTCATCGCGGCGTACTCGAGCCCGTAGAGGTCATGATAGAGTTGGGCGAGCCTCTCGACGCCGTAGCGGGCCTCGGTGTAGAAGTCCTTGACCAGCGGGACCATATTCTCCCGCTGGGGAGTACGTTTACCGTTGTAGAGCGAGGAGGAGCTGGCGAAGACGACCTTCACGCGCTTCTGCACCGCGTAGTCGAAGACGGCGGTCGCCTCCGTGAGGACGCTGCCCACGAGCCACCTGTTCTCCAGGTACATCGGCGAGGAGGAGGGTATCCCGAGGTGGAAGATCAGGTCCGGGCTGAAGTGCCGGAAGAACCCGATCGAGAGGGAGGGGCCGATGAGCCACTTGCCCCCGCTCGCGGTGAGGTTCTCCATGCTCCCCGAGCTCAGGTCGTCGAGGATCATCACGTCGTCCCCGCGGGCCCGGAGCGCCAGCACGAGGTTCGTGCCGATGAAGCCGGCGCCGCCGGTCACGAGAACTTTCACGACCACTCGCCCGCGATCTGCGCATTAAAGACTATCTCGCAATAATTGCAGGATCGCGCCCGAGAGACGCTAAAGGGCGCGTGATAGGTTAAAAGCGGCCGGGCCGTCGCCGACCTGAATGTCCAACACTCCTGCCACCTGGCAGGTCCAGCTCGAAGACGCACTACCCTACATCATACCCATCGTCGTGGCCCTCGCGGGCTACAACTGGTCCAGCCTCCTCCCCGGGGACAACAACGCCTTCCTCACGGGGGTGGCGTTCGGGTTCCTCGCCAAGTTCCTGATCGGGATCCAGCAGAACGGGATCTCGTCCTGGGAGGACACGGTCCCGACGATCATCCTCGTGCTCTCCTTCCTGTCCACGGCCCTCTCGTCCAACCCCCAGTACCTCGAGTACGGCGTCCCGATCGGCTTCATCGTGAAGGCGCTCGGAGCGCTGCAGTCCGGGTACAACATCGAGGACCTGATCCTGGCCCTCTCGGCGTTCATGATGCTCTACGGAGCGTACATCTCGAACGCGGAGCTGGTCTCGGTCGGGGCCCTGCTCGCGCTGATCGGCAAGACAGTCCCGTCCATGACCACCACCACGCCCACCCCAGCCCCGGTCACCCCTACGCCGGCTCCTGCAGCGGCCCCAGCGGCCAAGACGGCTTAGTTCAGCCGACGCGTCACGGCTGAACGGCCCCTCTTTTTTGCTTATAACCGGAGAACGGGACCTGCACGCATGGGATTGTTTGGAAAGAGCTACGACGGCCAGATCAGGGAGCTCGACGAGAGGCTCGCGAAGCTCGAGGAGAAGCTGGAGAGGATGGAGGGGCAGCTCAAGGAGCAGGGAGAAGTCCTGTTCGATATCGAGGTCGCACTGGGCCTAAAAAAGAGGGAGAGGACGATCGTTGGTACGGCCGTCCAAGTGAGCTAACCGGCGTCAGCCCGGCTAAGCGGTCTGGGTAGCGGTCCCGGAGATCGTCCTTGCGGCCAGCGCCACGATCGTGAAGGGTACGGCTGCGCCCGTCGCAGCACTGTAAGCTGAGTCGATGCCGATTGTGGGTACGTACGAGTAGTTGCCAGGCGCAGATGCGAAGCTCGTCGTGGCCGTGATCGTCACGCCGTCCGCGGCCAGCGCCGTCGTGCCTGTCTGCGTCACCGCCGTCCCAAGGGATCCGTCCGCGTTCACCGGGGAGATCGTGAAGGTCACAGTCTCGCCCACCGCCGACTCGGCGGATACAGTTGCCGTCAGTAGTTCAGTTCCCGTTGCAGGAGTGCTCATGTCAATGAATAGATATAGTCGTGCCTATTTATGCACGGGCGATGATTGTACCTGCTTTTGGGGGGTCCGGTGCCCCTGATCGCGGGGTGCCAATAGCGTTTCGAGAGCAAAATGGGGGTGATGCCGCAACTTCACTGTATCGACTTCCATGTCGCTATCACATCGACGCACCACAGGTTTAATTACTGATGTACCTGGTGCTATTTCCAATGGCAGGAACCAAAATGACCGAAAAAGTGACTAAACCAGTTCCCGGGGGGGACTCCGAGACCCAGTCGCTCACGCTCAGAATCAAGGACTCCGTACGTGACGACCTGGACCTGGTGGCCGAGTTCAAGGGTGCCCTCGGAGCCACGGAGCTCGCGAGGGGCTGGATCTTGGACGAGCTCAACAAGGTGAAGGCCGACAAGCTCTACCAGATGTGGCTCGAGCGCACGAAGAAGAAGAGCACGGACCCAAGGCAGGCGCAGATCGCATGAGCACGGAATCTCGGGACGGACAGACATTCACGGTCTTTGGACCCGTTCCGATGCAGCAACTCAACGAGGCGGCTCGGAGTTGACGGTGTGCCCGAGGTGCGGGGGCACGAAGTTCGGCTCTGAGGGGAACGATATCGGCTCCTCCGAGATCGTCTGCCTGACGTGCGGGTTCATCACCTCCTACGTGCCCGAGCAGGCCAAGCGGTACGAGTCGGGAGACATCCAGCAGGACGGTTCGGTCCGAGAGCGCACGCACGGTGAGTCCTGATGAGGCTCGCGATCATGCGGCTCGAGAAGGAGACCGGGCTTGTGGTCAAGGCGTGCGACCTCGGGTTCGAGCACCTCGTGCCCGGGCACCCGCAGTCCGTGTGGCTGGCGGTCAGGATCAGCAAGGAGGAGGACCTGGAGCTGGCCAAGAAGCGCGCCTACGAGATCTATCCGGTGGAGCTCGGCTGGCGCGTGGCCTTCGGCACGGTCCACGGGACGCTCATCACCGAGCCAGAGAAAGCGAAGGAGACCGAATTGTTCCTGGGAGGCAAGGTCCCCTTTGAGGGAGAGTACTCCGTGCTACCGGTCAACCACTGCATCTTCGATCCGAAGCCCCACGAGCACTGGATGTACAAGGCCGGTGCGTGGTGCAAGGCAGAGCCCAAGGGGTATCCCTGATGGACGACCGGAGGAAAGCCTGACATGACCGCCCCGCCCCGCAGCCGGAAGAAGGAGAAGCCGAAGATGGATACAAAGCGTTATCGTGACGCTATGCGGAAACACATGAAGAAAAAGGAGTCTGACCTCGATTGAGCAGCCCGACCGAGAGCACCGGAGCCCGGAGCGACAAACATCCCAAGACCGGGCAACGACTCTTCAAAGCTGAATGTGGCGACCCTGAATGTGAATGGGAGTTCTGGTGCGACAATCCTACTACTGCAACACACCCTGCTCACATCATCCACGTCAAGCGAGCGGAGGCAAAGCTGCCATGACCACGGACGCGAAACTCAGCGAACTGGTTGCGAACCAGAAGAACATCGTCAAGTCGAGATGGGAAATCGGCGTCGATGGCTCTATCTGCTATTACTACGAGATTGACGAAATCCTTCTCGATAGAATCGTGGAAGCACTCTCAGAAGCGGAAAGCACCGCCGAGGCCATGCAGAAGGAGAGGGCCGCACTCCGGGCGGTGACCGACTGATGGGTGTCACCACCCAGTGGTACACGGCCGGGAGCATGATGCTCGGCGTCGCCATGGCCTTCTTCATCGCGCTGATCGCCGTGACCGCCTATCCGAACGAGGGCTACATGGTGGGGCTGGTCTTCCTCTGCATCTTCCTCGCCATGTTCGCCGGGGCCTTCGGCTGGGTCTATCACGCCTCCACGGTGGAGAAGAACGCATGAGCAGCTACAAGCCCCGCAAGGGGTCCCGGGCGCTGATCGTGCTGAGGATGCTCGACGCCCTCAGCGCGCACGGGCCGCTCATCAAGACGCACGTCATGATGGAGATCTACACCAACTCCGCCCTCAACAACAGGTATATCCTCTATGGCATGGAGAACGGCCTGATCGCCAGTGAAGAGGAGCCCGCGTACGGGAGGCGCTACTCGATCACCCCCAAGGGGGAGGCCGTCCGCGCCAAGCTGCACGACCTCGAGAAGGACGTCCCGGGCATCTGGTGAAGGTCCCCTGAGGCACCACCGCGCCCCGCTCTGGCTGATCCCGATCCTCCTCGTGATCATGGTGCTCGTGGGCTCGCAGGTCAACCCCGACTCCAACGCCTCGGAGCTCCTGACCGCCTTCGTGTTCGTCGTGTGCTTCGTGGCGATCGGGGTGATCTTCATCAGCAGGTGGGGCGTGGGGGATAGCATGACATTCAAGGTTATGGAGCTACCCAATAGCCTTTTTGCCTATACTTTTCTCTATGGCGACGACGAGAGAATAGAAACGCCCGCTATCCTTACACCGTGGGGCGACGTTTCAGTGGGATTACCATGAGCAGGAAGGCCAGGATCTTCCGCTGCGCACGCTGCGGGACCCGGCGCTCGGTCTCGGACCCGGGGGACATCGACTGGCCGATCGACTGCAAGAACTGCGGCTTTAATCTGAGGGGGTCGACGTGGAGCAGGACCGACCAGTGAGCCTCGACCGCTACGGCGACGGCGCGCTTCTCCCGGTGGCCCAGCTCGCCTTCGACAACATCGTCAAGGGGACTGGCTGGGCCTACGAGGGGGTCCGCCAGGTCAAGGACGGGCGCTTCGGCAAGGTGCAGGCGATCCTCCTCTACCTCGAGTCGCCCGATGGGAGCCGGAAGATCGACGCGCCCCTGCTGGCCAAGAGGTACACGATCGCCCGGGGAGGAAGGCCGTGGTGGTCGGTCTCCAAGAGGATCCTCACGGCGGCCGGGTCCGACATCGTCTTCACCTATATCGACGACGTGAAGCACGTCTACGTGACCGATCGGAGGGCGGCGGAGGAGGACCGGGGCGACCTCCGCTTCGGCGACCTGTACTTCGGCTGGTACGTGGGCGACGCCATGTCCCTGCAGGAGTGGCTCCGGGCCCCCGGCGAGCTCAGCATACAGGCGCGGCTCTCCGGGCCCTGACAGGTTCTTAAGCGGAACAGGGCGAAGGGACTCAGGCCATGGCCAAGACCCTCGCGCAGCTCGTCCTCGGGCAACTCGTCCCGATGGATCAGATCTATCCCGACCCGGTGAAGCTGCGCGCCGTAGACCCGGACCACGTCGAGGAGATCAGGCTCTCGCTCGAGACGAAGGGCCAGCAGCAGCCCATCCGGATCAGGCCCACGGAGGCCGGGTACCTCGTGGTCTTCGGCGAGCACCGCCTCCTCGCAGGAAGGGAGCTCAGCATGGCGGGGAAGCCGATCAAGCACTATCCGGTCGGGATGATCATGTGCATCGTCGAGAAGATCAGCGAGTACGAGTCCCTCGAGCTCAAGTTCACCGAGAACGCGCACCGCAACTCGTTCGTGGACCCGTGGGAGGAGGGGAAGGTCCTCCGGAAGCTGCTCGACGAGAAGTACCACGGCGACCTGGACGCGCTGGCGCGCTCGCTCTCCAAGACGAACCAGTACATCAAGGACCGGACCCGGGTCTACGACTGCCTCGACCTGACCCTCAGGAAGTACATCGGGATCCGGGGCGGGCTCTCCAACCAGAACATCATCACGCTCGCCAAGTACGACGACCGCGCCGTGCAGGTTGCCCTCGGCGAGAGGATCGTCGCCTCGAAGAAGATCAACGAGAAGTCGCCCTCTTGGGGCCGGGGAGGGGGCGGAGGCGGAGGTCCGGACCCCTGGCGCAACGCGCCCAAGGGCAAGATCGAGTACGAGTGCACCTGTAACAAATGCGGCAACTTGCACAAGCGTCCGGAGTTCGCCGTGGCCGTCGAGATGGAGGTCCCGGATGTCTCTGAGGCCCTCTGATGGTAGTCGTCGGCATCACGAGAGGCGTCAACACGCACGGGAGGCCCAAGCTCTACCATGTGGAGAACCCGGAGATGCCGGGCTTCAGCTATTGTGGGAGGGAGCTGAGGACGCGCTGGGAGCTCAAGGCGCTCCCGCCCGACGCCGCGGACCATGAGGTTATCTGCCATCTTTGCAGGAAGGTGAGCGATGAGCGAGCTAAGGCTGATCACTGACCCGGACCCGCAGTGCCAGCGGTGCGGCGCGAGGAACGTGGTCCCGCTCAAGCGGTCCCTCTCCAAGAAGAGGAAGGCCCTCGTGCAGGCCTACCTCTGCAAGGCGTGCGGCTCATCGTACACGGCCGGCACCTGGAAGGGGTTGTCCGCGACGAAGGCCACGATCGAGTACGCGATCGCGCTCAAGCGCAAGGGGTACACCCTCGACGAGATCGCCAAGGTGTGCGGCAGGCGCGAGGGTACGACCTACTCCTACCACACGGTCCTGCACTGGATAAGGCGGCTCGCCCCGGACATCGTGCTGCGCCGAGGCAGTGGGCGGGGGATAGGCGCGCTCGCCGGCGCGATCAGGAAGCACGTCACGGTAGAGCAGCTGGCGGCCGACATCCACGTCTCCCCGACGAGGGTCGAGGAGATGCTCGCGAATCTCGAGACCTATAGCTCGGCCGCGCCGAAGGTCACTTACAAGGGCGAGCTCAGGGCCCTCAGGGGCGTGGCCAAGACGGCCAGAGGCCTGGAGAGGTCCGCCAGGCTGCTCGTCGCCTCGCTCGAGAAGAAGAGAGATATTAGGGAGAAGGCTCCCAGTGGCAGGAAATGAGCGGCGGACCGAGGATCATCGAGGTACTACGGGAGTTCACGATCTGGGCCAAGTGCATGCACTGCGGGAAGCCGTCGAACCTGCAGGGGCGCTGGATCAGGCTCTCGGAGGTCAACTTCCTCAACGAGAAGATTGGCAACAAGGTGGTCGACGCCGAGGTGATGCAGGCGCCGTGCCCGTGGTGCCAGGGCAGGGGCATGACCAACGCCGGGAAGCTACCCCGCTTCGAGATCCCCAAGTCCGAGGTGATGTCCTACTACAAGGACGCGTACGGGCCGATCAAGAGCCAAGGGTTCCTGAGGAACTGATGGTCGTCGACCGCAGCGCCAAGACCTACGAGCGCACGAAGCTCCTCTCGGGGGGCACGGAGATCAAGGTCCTCATGTGCATCTCCTGCAACGAGGAGATGAAGCCGGCGATCTGGAAGGAGAACAAGGGCGGGATCCTCTACCAGATCTGGGGGCTCAAGTGCCCCACCTGCTCCAACTACAAGGACGACCACTACGAGCTGCTGGGACCCGCCCAGAGTCTCCCGTAGGCTAATAAGCAGGGGCGCCGGTCCGGTCTCATCTTGGCCCAGCAGCAAGACTCCCAGGACGACCGGGAGAGGAACGCGGGAATCGAGGGTGGGCTGATCGGCCTGGCCGTCGGCGTGGTCGCCGGGATCCTGCTCGCCTGCTACTTCAACCTCTGCGAGTGCGGGTGCGGCAAGACCTCGACCGCGATCATAGCCCCGGTGAACGGCCCGATCCTCGCCTCGGCAAACGTGGAGATCAGCGGCTGGAGGCCGTACATACTCGCCGGGTTCATCAACAACGGGAACACCGAGGCCCCCGTCACGTTCAACATCGTCGTCACCATCGACGGGCAGGTGGTCAATCCGCCCTCCGGGCCAGGGGGACACTCGGCCACCTACGATCTCAAGCCCGGGGTGACCAGCGGCTTCACCCTCGACTCCGACATCATCTACCGCTTCGAGCCGGGGCCCGCGGTGCCTATCACGGTCACTCTGACGGTCTCGACGCCGGGCGCCGAGTCCCAGTCCTATACGTGGGACCTGACGTCCACGACGCTTCCGCCCTGCATAGACAACATCGGCTCGGGGCTCTGTTAGAAGGTCAGGGTCACGCTCATCCGACCGAGCCGTCCCCAAGGACTTCCATGACCGAGTACACCGAGACCTGCATCGTGAGCGTGTCCGGCGACGTCATGGCGTTGCAGCTTCCCCACGCGTAGAGGTAGGAGTCGGTCGTGAGGTTTGACGAGATGGTGGCCCCGGCGACGTTGTAGTCCTCGGTCTGTGCGATCCCAATGCTCGGGACCACGTCCGTCAGGGTCGTGTTCAGGTTGAACCCTATGTCGGCCGTCATGTCATCGCCCCTCGAGACGCTGTTGTTGCTCGAGGCCGCGATGCCGAACTGCACCTGCTGTGTGTGCGTCAGGTTGGTGAGGATCAACTGGACCGTGACGGTGGCCGCTACCTGGGTGTTCGCGTGGTACGTCCCGGACCAGTTCGCGTTGAGCGGCTGCAGGCATATCGGATCGCCGGAGTCCAGGACCCCGTGGCTGAAGCTGACCGGCGTGGTCGAACCGTAGTTGTAGCTCAGGGGCGCGTTCGTGGTGTAGACCGCCGCAGCCGCGACCCAGGCGCTCCCGTCCCAGACGTAGAAGGCGCCGGTGTCGGTCGCCGAGAACGTCGTGCCGACCAGGACCCACGTGGGCTTGGTGTCCGTCGAGAGGCCCTTGATCTGGTTGCCGGGGAGGAAGGTGAGAGCCATCTCAGAACCCCACAATCACTATCCAGCCCGTGACCGCGGCCCCCATCGAGATCGGCAGCGTGAGCGTGCTCGCGCTCACGGACGAGCCGGCCGTCCCGTCCTGTAGGATCTGCGGAGACTGCGTGAAGGCCTGCGGGAACGCGATCGTCTGCGCGGTCCCCGAGGCGTTCTCGTACCCGCTGAGGTAGGCCAGGAAGAACTTCATGCCGGTCTGCTGGATCGGCTCGTAGTAGGAGATCGTCCCCGCGGTGGTCCCGGCGAGCGTGCCCTTGGTGTTGTTGAAGCCACCGGAGGAGACGGTCTCGTGGATGAAGCGCCGCGATCGTGGTACGGTCATGGCGTGATCTGCCCGTAGCCCCACTCCCAGTTGATCTCCATCATGTCTCCGACGGTGTCGGCGACGTACCAGATCTTGGCCAGGTCGTCGAGCGTGGAGTCGTAGGAGGTGTCGTTCGGCATCTGCAGGCCGTACTGCGTCTTGTTGACGGTGGAGTCGCCGAGCCAGAAGTTGCCGCTGTTCGTGGTCGGGGTCACGAAGGTGGCCGTCCTGTTGGGGATCGGGCCCGAGGGGAAGAACTGGTTGGGCTTGGTGATCCCGCCGGTAAGGGAGACGTTCTGGGCGGTGACATTGAAGACCTGCGACTTCATGTACTTGGATGGGATCACGGAGACCGGGGCCGTGTCGAGGATCCTCACCGCCTGGGCGATGTTCGTGACCGCGGTGTTGGAGACGTTCTCGATCTGGGTGAGCTCAGGCCCCAGCGCGTTCTCGATGGCCTCCTCGACGCCCTCGACCCCGAGGATCGACTCGAAGTTGCGGAGGGAGGCGTAGAACTGTGCCGTGGCCGCTTCCAACTGCTGGACGGCGGAGGTTGCGCTCATTTCTGAGAGCTTACCTCCCCCGCCCTATTTGGGTTTGCTTGCTTACGGACCCGTCAGCCGTCCGGGGATCCAGCGGTACTCTACCACGCCCATGATCGACGCCGAGACGGTGCCGATGGCGGCCGTATTGATCACGACGCCGACGAGCTGGTCGCCTGCCTCGAGCCTTCCGACCGGGTGGCTGAATGAGTCGCGGACGTTTATGTTCGTCGCGTTCAGCTCGACCACGTCGATCGTGCCGGTGATGGTGCCGAAGCGCTGGGTCGTGATCTGCGCCAGTACCGCGTTGATGTTGCTTATGCCGACGGTGCCCGAGGTGTAGAGCGTCCCTGACGATATCGGGTTGGTGTACTTGAACCCGAGCAGGTACGCGGAGTAGTTGATGGGGGCCGATATGATCGTGCCCTGGACCGTCCCTATTACGAAGCCGGCAGTCAGCCTCTCGTCGTTGATCTCGTCTATGCCCAACTCATATCACCTCTACTTGGACTTCCCCGCAGGCAGCCCGAGGGCCGCCGCGATCTGGGCCTGGTTGGAGCCCAGCGGGATCGGGTCGATGCCGTACATCCCGTCCACGTTGTAGTTGAAGGCCGAGAGGCCGCCGATGGTCTTGATCGCCACGGGGACCTTGCCCTGGAGCATCGCGTCCACGAGGCCCACGTCCTTGACGACCTGCACCTTGCACTTGTTCACCACGAAGAGCAGGAGCGGGTTGATGGTCTGGGGCCCGGGGTTCGCGTAGCCGAGGGCGAAGTTGAACTGGGGCGGGACGATGAGCTCCGTGTTCGGGGAGGGGAAGAGGAGCGGCGAGTCGAACCCGTCGATGTAGCCGAACTGGGCTCTGTTGGATCCCCAGTGGTCGATGTCCACGTTCCTCTGGCCCGTCGCTGCGGGCGCCTCGAGGAAGGTCCTGAGGATCGAGGGAGCGATCCCGATGAAGAGCTGGTAGATGATGTCCTGGTTCTGGACGTAGAAGGCGTTGTTGGGCTTGCCGGTCATGTACTGCGAGCCGAGCATCTGCGGGGTGTCGAACCCGAGGTCGTTGATCCCGTTGTTGGCGACGAGGCCGACGTTGGCGTCTGCCGGGACGTTCACGGAGATCTGGCCCTCTTGGATCGGGTCGTACATGAAGTAGAACTGCTCCCGCGCGATCACCCTGAGGGGGACGTAGCCCCTGCCTCCCGCCGTGGGGAAGCCGAGCATCGTCAGCCAGTTCTCGCGGAGGAGGATGTCCTTGATGCGGCTGAGGTCTGTGAAAACCATTTCGAGCACACTCTTTGTATTTTATAGTGCTCAGGCGACCGGGCTTAGCGCCCGATCTCCTGTATCACTAATGTGCCGACGGTCCAGGAGTTCGCCAGAGCTGGGATCGTGACGAAGCCACCTGCGACCTGGAGGGTGCTTGTCCTGTACATCTGGACGAGCATGGTGTTGGTGTCTGCGATGATTGTCGAGCCCGTGGTGCCGATGAGGGACCCGAGGCCCTTGCCGACCCCGAGGATCCTGGCGCCGACGATTGTGGACACGTCCTGCGAGAAGCCGACGACCTGCGCAGAGGCTATGACCGCGACGGCGTGGCCCTGGATCACCGAGGCGACCACCGAGCCCGTGACTGTCCCGAAGACGGTGCCGCCGGGACCGCCTGCGGGCGGGATCGTGTAGTACATGTCGGTGAAGATGCTACCGGTGGGCTGAGAGCCCCCACTCGGGAGCGCCTCGATTGCCGTGATGCGGCCGACGAGGTTGTATCCGGGTGCTGGCATTTCGAGCTACACCTCTACGCGATCAGCGTCGCGTAGTCGAATGTGATGAACTCCAGCCCGAAGAGCTGGGGCACATCGTCGCCGGTCGTCCCGATGTTGGCCTCGATGTCGAACGAGTCGTTCGGCAGCGCGAGGAGCGTCGCAGGGAGCTTGGCGAGGAAGATGTCCGAGAGCGGGATCCAGTGCAGAGGGTAGACCGGGTACGTGGTCTGGAGTATCTTGGGCCTGAGCTCGACGAACTTGGGCGATGTCCCGGTCGAGAGCACGTACGGGGCGCAGATCATCACCCTGCCGTAGGTGGTGACGCCCGTCGTTGCGGATCCGGTCACTCCGAGGGAGACCTGGTCGGTGTCCGTCCCGAAGAGCGACTGCCATCCCGTCGCCGAGAAGGTCCTCTTCCAGGTGTTGATCAGCGCGCCGGCGCCTCCCCCGTCCGCCACGGTGAGCGAGCTGAGGATCGGCTGTGGGCGGATCATCTGCATGTTGTATCCGCCTCCGCCGAGCAGGCCGGCGAAGGTCAGTCCACGGAAGCCGGACTTGGCGATCGAGGCCGCGAAGAGAAAGGTGTCGGACATGGAGAGGAAGAACTGCGAGAGGTCCCGCTCCAGGGCCGTCATGTAAGCCATCTTCTGGAGGTCTGCATGGAAGATCGCCAGCTCAGAGGGCGAGAGGTCCATGAACCCCGGTATCTGGGTGCGTCCCGAGAGGAACGCTATCTGACCGTTATTCCAGGCGGCGGCGCTTACGCCGTTTGGGATCTGTACATTCCCGACTGTTTGTGCCATGTCAGGACGAGAAGGCTCCCCGGCTAATGAGTGCTCCAATACGGACTGAAAGATTTTAAGCGTAGGCGCGTAACGGACCCGTATCTATGGCTAAGACTCGGCCGATCATGGTGAGGGTCCCGCCCAAGGAGTACGCCCGGTACGTCGACCTCGCGAAGCTGCTCGAAGTCAGCCTATCCGAGATGGGCCGCGAGGCTCTCCTCGAGCGGATGGAGGTGTGGGAGCGCCGCTCTCGGAGCCTGAACCCCGGTTGACCGAGCGCCTCCCGGGGGAGATCGGGCCGCAGTCCGTGCCCGAGGACCCAGACCCGGGCTTCAAGCAGATCGAGGTGAGACTGCCGAAGCCGACCTATGTCGCTCTCGGGAAGATCGCCCAGCTGCTACGGGGCGACTCGGACGACGAGCATGTGGCCGAGTTCATCCTTAGGGCCGTCGAGGAGTATATCCCCGGGCTCCTCGAGCGGGTGGAAGCCATCAAGGTCGCGAAGAGCCTCCCGAGCGTGTACGTGGATGGTCCGTCCAGATCTTGACGCCCTCGGGGAGTACTACGGCGCCATGGCCGGGTACGTCTCCAAGAAGTACAAGGACCTCAAGAAGGGGATGCAGCGGGAGATCGCAGAGACAATCACCGGCCTCGTGGAGATGGTCATGCGCCCCATGCTCCTCAGCTACATCGAGGGGACCTACCAGCTAAAGGACGGGACCACCGTGTCGGGGCAGTCCGCCTTCGACCGGCTCGTGCGCGAGGACAAGGACATCGTGGCGCTGATCGAGAGGTACAGGCCCTCCTATCTCCGCTACCTCGACAAGGCCCGGGGGGTGAAGGAGTACATCAACTGGTCGAACGACCGGTTCGCCGACAACCTGACCTGGTTCTTGCAGGAGCATGGCATCAGGGTGACCGAGGAAGGCTACCGGTACCTCTGGAGAACCTGTGACCGGTTCCGGCGCCGGATCTACGCTTAGCGCAGTTGGAAGAGGCTCGAGTAGCTCGAGCCGCACGGGTAGGCGCCCATGTTAGAGCGGCAGGTGAGGCCCTCTGTCACCCTCTGCACCACATAGCGGTAGGATCCAGTGTCCTCGATCGAGGCCGAGACATCGCTGAGCCCCTCGTCCAGGAGGGCGAGGCCCGAGAGGTATCCTCCGTCGATTGCGGCCGAGGCGTCCCAGCCGAGCGACGCGAGCAGGACGGCGTGGGTGATCTCGTGGCCCACCACGGCGAGCGCGTTGATCCCGACGTTGGGGGCGACCCCGATCATCTGCGTGTACCACCGATCGGCCCGCATGTAGGCGAGCTCCGGGTGAGCAGCCCTGAGAGCGTCGATGTGGTCCCAGTTGGCCGCCGAGGTCCAGCCCCAGTTGGGGTGCATCCAGTAGAAGTCCTCCCCGGCCGTGAAAGCCTCGGGGGTGACCTGCGAGTAGGGGAGGTCCGTGACCGTGAAGAAAGCGTCGTAGCCCCACGTCACCTGATCGCGGAGCGACTCGAAGTAGCTCAGCCAGTCCTCCCCGGGATCCTTCGGGGGGACCGAGGCGTAGGGCGCGGGCTCGATCGTGACCGGGAAGTTGAGGTACCGGTTGTAGTAGGCCGGGAGGAATGTCTCGAGGTAGTCGGACATGTTCCGGGCGAACCAGTCCGGCGGGGGCGGGGCCGCGTGCGAGAAGAGGTACGAATAGCCTATTCGGACGGTTTCCACCCTCTACTATTGAGCTCTTTAACTTCCAAGTAAATCCGATCGTGATCGCCGATCCTCATTCCTCGAGCTCCTCCGTTAGATTGTACTCCACGGCGCCGAACCTGCGCTCGAAGGCGGTCGCGATGTCCTCGACCGCGTCGGCCCACTCCCCGCCCGAGAGGTTCCGGACCCTCTGTATCCGGTCGGCGTAGCGCGTGATCCCGTCGGGCGCGATCGCCTCGGGCCGGATGCACTTGGCCATGGGTACGGGATCCCCGAGGTAAAGGTCCTGCCAGCCGATGCAGGTGTTGCCGATGTCGTTGTGCCTGGCCTCGAAGAGGTCGTTGGCGGAGAAGATCTGCGGTACCAGCGTGCTGCCCGTGGGGTGGGTGTGGAAGTCGAGCGTGGGCTTGAGGCAGTCCCAGTAGTTGGAGGGGTCCATCTTGATCGTGCAGTCGTTGCCCTCGCAGGTGACGAGCCTCCCCGGCCCGCAGCGGATGAAGCCGATCTCACGCTTCTCGCGCTCACCCCGCTCTATCTGCTCCCGCATCAGGGCCATGTCCTCCTTCGTGGGGCGGCTCAGCGGGCGCAGGAGGAGCCTCATCGCTCGACCACCGGCTCCCCAGTGCCGATCATGCGGACGGTATCCGCCGGCCCGTCAATCTCGAAGCACGTCCCCGCGGCGAAGTGAATTACCCGCGCCTCCTGGGTGGGCGGCTCGTAGTCCGCGGCGGTGGGCACGAGCCCGAGCTCCTCCCTGACCTCCCTCGGCAGGGTGTTCTCGCTCTCCGGAATCCTCGGCATCCCGGCGCGCAGGTGGGCCATCGGGTCGTACTCGATCCGGATCTCCTTCACGGCCTCGAGGGCGCTCGTCCTGCGGTGGAAGATCACGGGCTTCTCCATCCCGTCGACGCAGCCGAGCCCGTCGATGTCGAACGGCTGCCACCAGTCGGGCCACGCGAGGACATAGCCCTGCCACGGCTCGCTGGCGCCCCTCTCCTCGATCACCCAGCCGGGCCTCTGCTCGCAGTGCGTGAACTTCTTGGTCTTCACGAGCTCGTTTCGCTTGCGCCAGGCGTCCTCGTAGCCGCGCTCGTACTGGCGCCGGAGGGCGATATCGTGGTTGTTCCACTGGTCGCAGGGGAGCGTCCGGAGCAGCTCGATCCTCCTGACGGTCTCGGGCGAGGCGGTCGGGTAGAACTCCCCGGCGGCTTGCTGGGGACGGACGAGGATCCTCATGAACGGTTAGGCGAGTTGCGCTTTGATAAGGTTGCGCATGGGCGCGTAGTCGGTCGCCTTGAAGCCCGCTCCCGCCGGCCGGAACTCCGTGACGACGCAGTCGGTGACGGCCTTGAGCATGTGCGGGATCCCCGGCTGGCTGTTCATCACCATCCCCATCGTGTACTGGGTGCTGTTGAGCATGCCCGGGTTGGTCTCCGGCGTCGGGGCCTCGAGCCAGTCCAGCTCGCCCCATACCACGAAGAACTCCTCCGGATAGTCGTGGAAGTGACCGCCGCGGTAGAAGCCCGCCTTGGTGACCAGGATGTTGACGTGCCGGTCGTCGATCACGCCCACCTCGAAGATCACGCCCCGCTTGTCCTCTGCGACTTTTTGCATGATGCCACCGCGCGGTGAAACCTAATTAAACTCGAAAGCTGTACTGACCCCATGCGGCTCCTCGTCCGGCGGGTTCGCACGGTGTGCCTCAACGTGAACCGGGGCCAGCTCGAGTTCCTGAGAGGGGCGATCGACCTCGACCGCCCGTACATCTACCAGATCGAGCAGAAGGAGGAGAAGGCCCTCATGTGGGAGGAGGTCTCGAACCTCCTCAACGCCGCGAAGGCCGAGTGGGAGGGGCGGTCGACGCTCTTCGGGTCGCCGGGGGGGCAGGTCACGCTTTGAGGATCCTGATCCGCTCGAAGGGTCGGATGTACGGGCTCGTGGTGAGGCTCGCCTCCTACGTGGGGAACGACACATGGATGCAGATCGGGGGGCCCAGGATCACCGAGTTCGAGGGAAAGCGCGAGAGGGGGCAGTACGACTCGCTTCTCGAGAGCATCGGGCTCGAGCCACCGCAGGCTCCGGGGGTGATGTACGGCCTCGTGACGTTCACGCCGGGCGAGAGGACCGGGGATATCGACCTCGGGTACGCGGATCCTAAGGAGGCCATGGAGACGCTCCGCCAGAGGGGGATGCCGGAGACGGAGGTCGTGACGATCGGTTGAGGATCGTCGTTCGGAGGCAGCCGGCGTACGTGCAGCTGCCGAAGGCCGTGACCGGGTGCAGCCTGGAGAACCTCGCCACGATCAAGTCCACCTACCCCGAGGGGGTGGCCCTGTTCGTCTCGAAGCCCGGGTGCCCCGACTGCGAGACCATGCGGGAGATGCTCATGAACCTCGTGGTCCCGGTCAAGCCGGTGATTGAGGCGTCGCTGGCGGACCCTGCCTGCGAGGCGATCGCGGACCTGCTCAAGGTGCAGAGGACCCCGACGATCGTCTACTTCAAGAACGGGGCGGCGGACAAGCGCGTCGAGCCCGACGGCACGAAGGGCTGGGCGGAGTTCGCCGTAGATCTCAACGAGATAGCTTCCTGAGCAGTTTGAGCTCGGCGGCGGAGCGAGGAAGTTCGCATCCGAAGGCCCGAAAGTCCTCCATCCGATTCTCCACGCCGGAGAGCCCCAAGCGGAAGTCCCTGTTTTGCCGATTTGAGTCATAGGCCCCCATCTCGACGCAAAGCGACTCTTCCGAGCCAGCAAGGGAATTTTTGCAGCGGAGATAGTCGAAGAAGATG
>Ga0208689_1000155_pt1 | contig 64920 bp, 58 predicted proteins | sample June2015DPH_8_15_FD_184700 | JGI IMG/M metagenome (GOLD analysis project Ga0208689, IMG submission 184700) | Peatland microbial communities from SPRUCE experiment site at the Marcell Experimental Forest, Minnesota, USA - June2015DPH_8_150... | ecosystem: Environmental > Terrestrial > Soil >... | reverse complement strand
TGGGCTGTCTTACCGGCATGTACCCGATCGAGAGGCCTCTTGAACGGGCGATGCAGCTGAAACTCGATGCGTTCGCTAACAACGCTAAGAAGAAAGGTGACCGCGTTCCTGCTTCTCCGCTGCCATCTCCTTAGGCGCCGACCCAGGGGCGAGGGCCGCTTGAGCACGCTGGTGTGTTCAGCGTGTTTCAGCCGCCTAAGACCTCGTCTAAAGTATAGTCACCTAGGTCTCGCTTCCCGAGGACCATCTCAAACTCGATTGGCGTCAGCATCGGGGCTTTAAAAAGGCTTGCATCATCTATAGCGATGCGCGGGCAGGCTGTGTTGACGTACGCTTCTGCGGGAAACTGGTAAAGCGTCCAGGGAGTTAGTTCGTTTATCGTTACTGTGTACGCGTCGTAACCGCGCTTTACGGCCTGCTCTACGAGTTCGAAGGCAAGGTCGAGCCGCCGCTGTCCCGTCTTTGTGCCAGCTAGAATGCAAAATGTACGTGCGTCGAGTGCCTTCGTAATGAGGGCATAACGCTGCTTGACGATGAGGTCAGCGTCAGGAATGGAGGTTCTGTGCAGAAACGGATCAGCGGCGACCACCCGCTTGCCAGTTGCCAGCGCCACGCCGAGAGCGTGAAAGGCGCCGCCTCCGATGTAAAGATACTCGTCAACGTCGACGGCGCGCGCAGATGAAAAATTGCAGCCTAAGACCTGGCCAGGGTATTTGATTCTCCCGTCACCTGATCCGATGGAACACTGTAGCCCGGCCGATTCGAGACAGCCGCTGACGGAGCCCAACGTATGGACGTGTTGGACGTTCGTCACGATGCCCACTCGGGGGCCTTTAATAAGTCCGAGCGCCTCATTTACGACTGGAATGACGTCGACGTCGCTCCGCACCTCGACGAAATGTACCTTTTGAGCTGCGAGCGCAGGGATCTCCGCGTGACCAAAATGAACTAGCAAGTCCACGTCTCCGTCATAGTCAAGATCGCACGCTCCGTAGCACGGGTTGCCTGAGAGTAACACGGTCACGTCGATCTGTTGCCTGATGCGCTTCGCTACGTCAGGCCCGTAACGCTTCAGCCCTTCAGGAAATTGAAGCTGTATGACGCGGGCTTTTTCCCCCTCAACGAGTTCAGCTATTCGCTCAATTTCAAAGTCCATTTCTACGCTTCGTCGGTCAAGCGCGTTCTCGGCACTGGTGTGGGAGTAAATGTGATTACGAGTCAATTTTTACGATTTCCCTTAAGTCGTCGACAAATTGCAGGATCGTCGCTTCATCGATGTGGGGCATAATGACGAGTCGCAATGCGCCGCCCATTACCGATACGCGCCAGCCGCGCGCCGTGAGTCGTAGTGCGACTCGCTGTAGGTTAGGCAACTTAAATGCGACGATGTTCATCACAGGCGTCACTACTGGATAGACCTCAAATTCCGCAGCTCTTTCCGCGCACAGGTTGGTCAGCCGCATGCATTCACGCACAATCTCTCTATATCCGTCGAACCCAAGATGCTCGAGCACGGCTAGCGTCGCAGCTACCGCAGCGCCGCTTCGTGTGCCCGTCATTGACCGCTCCACTGAGTAGAACGTGTTCGTGCTCAGGACGTCGAAATCAGTTGGCTCCTTGAATAGGAGCCCGCCTGACGGTATTGTGCTCATGCCCATTTTGTGCGGATCGACCGATATCGATCGCACGCCCTCCACTCGGAAGTCAAAACGGTACTTTTTTTCAAGGAATGGGAGAACGAAGCCCCCAAATGCGGCATCAACGTGCAGAACTGCGTCGTTTTCACGCGCCACGCGTGCTAAGGCAGGAATCGGATCAACAACGCCGAGAGCCGTAGAACCGGCGATGCCGACGACGCACGCGGTATTCTCGTCAACGAGCTCTTCGACAGAGCTGATGTCAACGGCATAGCTCTCGTCCAGCCGTGCTTGGCGCACCTCTACTCCGGTAAATTCTCGGGCCTTCTCAAACGACTGATGCGCGGATTCAGGAACAACAATGTTTGGTTTTCGGGCTCCGAAGATCAGCTTGCTCGCTCGCACCGCCTGGATGTTCGACTCGGTGCCGCCTGAAGTGATGTAGCCAACGGTGTCAGCAGCGCCAAGGAAAGACCCGAGGATGGCAATGGCGCGCCGTTCGAGCGCGGCCATTTCAGGGAACAGGTTGGGATCGCCTAGGTTCGTGTGGATGTGGTCGATATGTGCCTGGACGGCGGCTGGGTGCGGGTATGTGCACATCGAGCTGAGGACTCGCTCGTAGCCTCTGTTCAACCGCCTTAGTTCCCTGGTATCGTGCATTGCTGAGTCATCAACTGAACGAAGCGGCTCTAGTCTTCGTTCGTCAGATCTCGTGAAGCCTCAAGGATGATGCGCATCTCGGTTCGCGCTACTGCTTCCCTGACGCGTTCGACTGCGTCAATGTTCGACGAAATGCTGCTAATGCCCATACGCACCAGTTTCTCAGCCATTTTCGGATTTGAGCCTGCTTGGCCGCATATTGATGTGACAACGCCCGCTTTGTTGCAGCACTGAATAACGTAGTCTATCAGCTTCAGTACTGCGGGATGCTGCTCGTTGTACAGGGCGGCGACGTTTTCGTTGTTACGATCGACTGCGAGCGTATATTGGGTGAGATCATTCGTCCCGAACGAGACGAAATCGATTCCCTCGGCGATAAGGTCTTCAATAATGAGCGCCGATGCTGGAATCTCGATCATGATACCGACGTCTACCTTTTCAAAATCAATGCCTATTTCTGCGATCTTCTCTTTCGCTGCTTGCACTTCGTCCTGGTGTTGAACGAGGGGCAGCATGATGCCGATGTTCGTATAGCCGTCATCGATAAGGTTCTTGAACGTCTGGAGCTGCATCTTGAAGACGTCAACTTCACGGAGATCGCGCCGTATGCCGCGCCAGCCGAGCATCGGGTTCGGCTCGATCGGCTCATCCTCCCCGCCTTCCATTTGCCGGAACTCGTCGGTAGGGGCGTCCATGGTGCGTACCCACACGGGTCGCGGGAAGAACGCGGCGACCACTGTTCGGATGCCTTTTTCGAGCTCATTAATGAACGCGTCTTTTTCGTTGTGCTCGATGTACCAGTGCGGGTGTTTGCCCATACCGAGGATCATGTGTTCGACCCGTAAGAGTCCGACGCCATCAGCTCCGGTCGCAACGGCTCGTTCTGTGGCCTGAGCAATTGAAACGTTGACCTTGACTTCGGTGGCAGTGATGGGTTTTGCCGCGCTTACGGTGACCACTCCCGCGGCGTGCGCCGCCGCTTCAGCCCGTTCAAGGCGTCCCGAGAAGATAAGCCCCATCTCGCCGTCAACGGTGATAAGCATGCCATCAGTGAGCTTCTTCGTGGCCTCCTTCGTTCCCACTACAGCGGGTACCCCGAGTTCTCTCGAAACGATCGCTGCGTGACTGGTCAACCCGCCTTCGTCTGTAACGATCGCCGCTGCCCTTTGCATCGCGGGAACCATGTCTGGGGAGGTCATCGCGGTAACGAGGATGTCCCCGTCCAGAACTCTATCGAGCTCGTCCACGCTTCTAATGATTTTAACTTCGCCAGACGCTTGGCCAGGAGATGCCCCGAGGCCTTCGAGCAACTTCTCTGGCTCACCTGCTGTGCTCGTCTGTTTTGCTGCGTCTCTTTTCCTAATCGTCGTCACTGGTCTCGATTGCACGATGTACACTGCGCCCTTTTCGATCGCCCATTCGATGTCTTGAGGGCTGTCGTAATGCTCTTCGATGAGCTCGCCTAGGTCGAGAATGGTATACAGCTCGGCGTCGCTAAGGACTCTTTTGTTCTGTAGGTCTGTAGGGACGTCCTTGGTGATCGTAGCTCCCGTTTTTTGGTCCTTTACGACCATAATTGTCTTGCTGGCGACATTTGCTTTGATTTGACGCGTCTTCCTATCGATCAGGTACGTGTCCGGCGACACGGAGCCTGACACGATAGCTTCTCCGAGACCCCAAGACCCCTCGATAATCGCTTCTGGCGCACCGGTCGTCGGGTTGCACGTGAACATGACTCCTGACCTGTCTGCGTTGACCATCTTCTGGACGACGGCGGATATATTCACCGACTCGTGCTCAAAACCTTGCTTGACGCGGTAGAAAATTGCCCGAGCCCCGTACAGGGATGCCCAGCATTTTTGAACTGCGACGACCACGTCGTTGGCGCCTCGCACGTTGAGAAATGTCTCCTGTTGCCCTGCAAAGCTCGCTTCGGGCATGTCTTCGGCCGTCGCGCTCGATCGCACGGCTACCAAAGGCTCACCCCCTTCCCTCTTGGCCAGCTCGTTGTAGGCACTCACGATGTCGCTGCGCATGTGCTGCGGCATCTTCGTCTTTAGCACGAGCTTCTTGGCGCTAGCGGCGACCGCTTCCAGTTCCTTTGCATCGTCGACGTTCACGCGGAGCGTGGCGAAAAGTTGCGATGCGATGCCCGTTTCGTCTAAAAAGCGTCGAAACGCTTGCGCGGTGACAGCGAAACCCCGCGGCACAGGAATTTCCGCGCTTATCATCTCTCCGAGGCTTGCCCCTTTTCCGCCCACGGAAGGAACGTCTTCAATGCGGACGTCCTCAAGCCAGACGACAGTTGGATTATCTTTCATGCTCGGTATCCTTTGCAGTTTATCACTGCTACTTGCGGCAGTAATTACATAAGCCTTTCCGACCAAAACTAGAAATACGCTTTCGACGTGTAGGTAATGCGAAAAGCGTTGACGCGCTCTGTGCGCTTCAATTTTTTGACGAGGAATCGTTGCCATGAGGATACTTGTAAGTGACCCCTTATCTCAAGCCGGTGTCGACCTGCTCAAAAGAGACAACCACGTCGACGTGAGGTCAGATCTTTCGCCAGAACAGTTTATCCGCATCGTCAGCGACTACGATGCGCTTATTGTCAGAAGTGGCACACAGGTGACGAAAGAGGTCATCGAAGCATCGAACCTGAAAGTGATCGGACGCGCGGGCGTTGGCGTAGACAACATCGACGTTGACGCTGCGTCGGCGAAGGGCATTATCGTCATAAACGCGCCTGAAGGCAACATGATCTCTGCTGCAGAGCATACTATAAGCATGATGATGGCACTTTCGCGCAGCATCCCGCAGGCAAACGCTTCAGTCAGGAAGGGCGAGTGGAACCGCTCGCGGTTTCTCGGGGTCGAAATCTTCGGCAAGACGCTCGGCGTTCTCGGGCTCGGACGCATCGGGGCCGAAGTGGCAAAGCGGATGCGTGCGCTCGGCATGAACGTCATTGTATACGACCCATTTATTACCATAGAGCGCGCTAAGGAGCTCCGCGTTGACCTGGCATCGTTTGATGAAGTTCTCGCCAAATCGGACTTTATCACCGTTCATACGCCATTGACCAAGGACACGCACCACTTGATCGGCGCCAAAGAGATCGCGAAAATGCGCGACGGCGTCCGTATTTTGAACGTTGCGCGCGGTGGCATCATCGACGAAGAAGCGCTGTACCAGGGCCTTAAAACCGGCAAGATCGCCGGAGCAGCGCTGGATGTCTTTGAACATGAGCCCCCCACGGGAAGTCCGCTCCTCTCGCTCGACAACTGCGTCTTGACGCCGCACCTCGGCGCTTCGACCGTCGAGGCGCAGATCAATGTGGCCGTCTCTATTGCAGAGCAGACGCTCAGTGCGCTCAAGGGCGAACCCGTCCGAAATGCGATTAACGTGCCGATACGTGCGGAGACGTTTGGGGCGGTGCGGAGCTATATGCCGCTTTCGGAGCAGCTCGGCAAGTTCTGCATTCAGCTCGTCGAGGGGCAGATTCAAGGCATTGGCGTCACGTATACCGGCGAGGTTGGTCAGTGCGACGTTCACCCGCTAACTGTTGCCGTGCTCAAAGGCGTCCTTGACCACGTGCTACAATCGCCAGTCAATCTTGTCAACGCAGAAATATTTGCCAAGAAGCGTGGCATTCGGATTACCGAGACGAAGACCGAAAAGCTCGAAGACTTTCAGAGCCTGATAACGGTCAAAATAAACAGCGACAAAGGGGATTGGTCGGTGTCGGGAACCCTCTTCCTGGGGGATCAACCACGGATAGTCAAGATCGGCAACTATCACGTCGACGCAGAGACGCAAGGATGTATGCTGATTACATCTCACATCGACAAGCCAGGTGTCATCGGCGAGGTTGGCACGCTACTCGGTAATAACAACATCAACATCGCCGGCATGAACGTCGGCCGCGACAAAGTTAGGGGCGGCGCGGTAATGGTGCTCGCGCTCGACGATCCTATTCAAGATGCGGTCTTGGAGGAGATCCGCGAGATCGACGGGATTTCGGTAGCCACAGCTGTCGTGCTGTGAACCTATAAATTCTCCGTGTGCTGTGGCGCTAATGCGGGTTCGTGTAGCGCTTGTTAACGCTTTTTCTTCTTGCCGCTCTTCTTACGGGCTTTGCTCTGGGCTTTTCGCCTCACTTGTGGTTGCGCGGCAGGATGTTGGGTCGATTTTTCGACGACGTCAACGAATGGTTCGCGTTTCTCGCCTTCTTCGAAGAGAGGTCGCCTGGACCGGGCCTTTCGCTTTTTCTCCTCGCCAGTGAACTCTTCAAGTGCTTCGATCGGTGCGGGAACGGCGCGCTTGACCGCCGTTTTTCTATCTTTGGGGCCTTTGCGCTGTCGTGTTATAGGCGTTTCGAGCGGGACGAACAGCCACAGCGCTACAACGAGAACGGTAAAAATAATGAGAATGACGATTGCGGTCGGATCGACACTGTTCAAGACGGGCAGAAAAAACAGGGCGACGATGATTGCCGAAGGGATTCCGGCAAAGATTCCGATATACAACAGAGCCGTCATCAACTTCTGCATTTTCATTCGTGTCACACAAGTTTCATCAGCCGCGCCCTTGGCGCACGGCGGGCTGATACTAGCTGTGCCGGATGTTCTACTAATCTCTTTTGATTGCTGCAAGCGCCCGAGAGAGTTAGCTTTATGGACTTCACCCTGTTGCTTCCTTCCTCCATGAGCCGAAGCTCACGCACTTCGCATTGTGATCCGTGCGCCGCAGTCAAGCGCGTCTAAGATGCGATTAGCGATGTTGGTCCCCTTTGTCACCTTTATCTCACCACCTCGCCCGATAGTAGCCGTGAAGAGATACTCATCATCGATCAACACGTCTACAATGTCGCCCGGCAGGGCATCTGACGTCGCAATCACGTGGCGGTCGGTGACTTCAACGTCGGCCTGTGCCGCAGCTTTTTGGCGGGATCCCTTTTCACGATTTTTGGCCTTCTTTCGTGGCTCTTCCGTCGTCTGCAGAACGTCAATGTCAATTCCCAGCACGTCTTCAACTTTTTCGATATTTTTGCCTCCTTTGCCGATCACGTGCGATATGTCCTTGTCGCTCACATAGACGTTGGCACGAGTGTCGGAGAGGATCTCGACGCTGACCGGCTCTTTAGCATATCTGTCGATCTCCTTCTCAATTTCTCGGGCGGCGAATTTCCACGTTGGTTTCGCTTTGCCTCTTTCCTGCGGGCCTACCGCCATAACAACGACCTGCCTGCTGAAGAGGTAAATCTCATGCTCAACCTTGTTCGTCTCAAAGTTCCTGACCTCGATGACTGGCCGTGCAAGATCTGCCTCGGTCATTCCCGATGGCACTTTTACGGCAAAATGGACGTCATATACGGACTCAATCTCACCTTTCTTCAGGAATATGATCGTGTCAACGACCTGAGGAATAATACCAAATTCGACGCGGCCTATCAAGCGCTGAAGCGCATCGATCCCGCGCGTTGTATGTACGACGCCTACCATGCCCACGCCTGCGAGGCGCATGTCGGCGAACGTCCTGAAGTCGCTGGTCTTGCGAACCTCGTCATAAATCGTGTAGTCGGGCCTCACTAGCAGCAGAATGTCGGCTGTCTTGGCCATGTCGCCTTCTAGCGCGGAGTACTGCGTAATGTTGTCCGGAACCTGCAAATCACGCGGACTTTCCATCGTCTTGACGATAAACTCTTGACCAGCAAGAAACTCCGCGACGCTTTGCGCTAACGTCGATTTACCTGATCCCGGGGGGCCTGCAATCATTATTCCTCTCGTCGATTCGCTCAGCCGACTCTTTAGCTCGTCGGCGAATTTGTAGTCGTCGAGTTTCACCGTCGCTATCGGGCGCACCGCGGTTATTTCGATTCCATCAGAAAACGGGGGTCGAGCAATGGCGATTCGTAGCGAGCCGAGCTGAACAATCGTAGCGCCACGGCGTTCAAGTTCAATAAAACCGTCAGAACGTGACTTGGCTTGTTCAATGACGTCTGTAGCAATAGCGCGAATCTCCTTTTCACTCATCCGCGTCTTTCGTATATTGACCAATCGGAGGTCGCTTATCGAACCACGTTTTGCTCGCGGTGGCACGTCCTCTTTTAAAAACACCGACATAGTATCGCGCGTGAAGAACCGCTGCAACAACAGCGGCCGTTCTGCTTTTTTTTCAGGATAGAGATACGTGACGTCCAAGCCTTTAGCGCGCGCGACCTCGCTTTGGACGACATCACTCGTGATGAACGTTGCTCCATTCTCGACCGCGACGGTTCGTATCATCGCGTCAATCTCCCCGACTGAGGCAAGCTTGATCTCATCAGCAGTGGGTCGCCTTCCGACATAGAGCAAGTCGACTTGACCTGAGCGTTTTCGCTCGTCGAGCGCCTTAAGCTCATTTAGTCCTTTGAAGCCGATCTCGCGTCCTTGATTCGCCTGGGCTTCGAGCTCGGAGATTACCGCTTCTGGGATGATGATAGTCGCTCCGCGAAGTTCGCCGTCGTCTATGAGCTTCGTGATCCTACCATCGATCAACACGCTTGTGTCAGGAACGTACTTGGCTGTCATTTCATCACACGTGTACGATAGTACTGAAGTCCGTCATATTAATCCTGCGCTCGTGTGCTGGCTGTGAACCCTTGACCCTATCGACGGAAAGGAGCGCTCTACGCGTTCTTAAGGGCCACGATTTCGTTTACGCTTTCAAGTTTCCATATAAGGCTTCGGTTCTCGTTCACGATAGATTCGAGAGGCTCAGCGGGTGAATGGCCGAGGGCAGCAACGACGTTGCTTGAGAGTTCTTTTGTCGTTATCATATTAACGAACTGTTGTCGGACACGCCGACCGTCTGTGCGATCGGTAACTTCAGCAAGCCGGCCCAGTAGAGTGACGAAGGTATAGGAAGACATGTCTTTGCTGAACCATTCGATCTCGACCGCGACGTTTGGATTCTGGCTGAAGTACTGAATCTTTTTTCCGTACCTGGTCGAGAGAAAATAGAGGTAATGCCCGTCGAAAACATAGAGAAAAGGTGCCACATAAGGATACGCGTCGCCCTTGAAGGCGATCCTGCTCACGTAATTCTCGCTGATTAGTCTATCGTACTCTTCTTTTTTCATATGAGGGATCTTAAGAAGGTCCATTTTTATCACCAGTCTGATCTAAGAGCTTCTGCTTTATTACGGTTATTTTGATGAAAAATCCGGGCCGACCTTGAACGATTGGACGCTATATCCTGATTCTTTTAGTGCTTTTAGAATGGCGAGCGTGATTGTGGTCTTGCCTATCCCGCTCTGAGTTCCGGCGATGAGAAGGCCCTTCGTCATCCGTCAATGCAGGATACGTGTTAATAAATATGCCTTATCACCGTGCAGTGCGCGTAGTGCGATAAAACGACCAACGCACGCACAGAAGCAAAAAAACAGAAGCGGGTGATTTCGGGAGACCCACACTCTTAACCCAACGCTATGTCAGAAAAAAGCGGGACGCATCGGTCCCCAAAACAATACGCCTATTCACTTTCCTTTTCAAAAAAGGATTTGTCGACGCCGCACGCTGGACACACCCAGTCCTCGGGAAGTTCATCAAACGGAACGCCCTCAACTTCTTCATCGTAGACCCATTCACAAATACCGCAAATCCATTTTGCCAACTAGCATCACCGTTCCCTATTTTTGTGGTTGGAACGTAAATAATTTCTCCAGCTGTGCTTTGACCAACGCCGGCGTCCGAATGCATCTTCGTCACCGGGGTGCATTCTGTAGTAATTTTAGAAGTACACCCTAACATCATCCATCGATTTCGGTGCCGTTTATCAAACGTTAAGGCCTTAGAAAGACGGAGGCGTGTCTCTTTTGCGAACGCTTATCTCGTTTGACGGAGCATGTTCGCCCGTGCCAATCCGTGTCTCATCTGCGATCGAAATAAGCGCCACATCACAGCTTGTCTGGGGGGTGTTCACGGACATACATCGCTGGAGCGATTGGAATCCGCTCATCATCGAGGTGACTAGCGTATCGGGAGGTACCATATGGGCGCCGGGAGGTGCCTTTGTTATGCGATACAAAAGTGAGTTCACGCCGATACAGGCGATTACTCGCTCGTTCGTACAGCAGGTCCTGCCGGGAAGGAGGATTGTGTTAAGTGGCGATGTATTCGGTTCGAGAGGGACCATAACGTATAATTTCACCTCGTCTGGTCCAAAGACCATCGTATCTGCCACAGAAGTGTTTGCTGAGACTGATTCCGATTATCGCAACTATGTGATTAGCAGCAGTACGCAGCGACTTTTGACGGCGTTGCTGCGCGGGTTGAAAAACCATATCGAGAACATGGGGCATAAAGCCCGCGTGGGGCATATCTGACCTGTTCACTCAATTTGCTCTCTCTTCTGTCAGGATGACGTTGCAGGGACAGAAGGCCTTTTTTGGCAAGAACGGATCAACGAAGAGACCGACGAAGCTTGCCTCGTCACGAAGACTGTGGGGCAAACTGAGCGGCCGAACATTTGCTAGGTGCAGGCGTTGTTGCCCCATCACAATAAGGTGAGTTGAGAACGATCAGACAAGAAAATTAGATGCGGATGCCGGTCAGCCTTTGCTCTTACGCTTGTTGTTGTACCTCTTGTCCTCAGCCACGATTCGCGCTATTTCTTCCTCGTCGCGGGGAAGCTTCAAAACAAAAGACCCGTGGCACGGCTTTACGTACGTGAGCATGATGTAGTTGGGACCCACGCCAACGGGCACAGGTGGAACTCCGATTAACCGTCGGTCATAGACCTTGAATCCAGGTCCGACGTAATACACTTTTGGAGCGTGTTCGGCGATGTAGCGTAACGTATCTTTGAACGCCGCATTCTTGAGCAAAATCTCATAATCCATTTGTTCGATACAGCCAGCCACTTTTCTTCCCTCAAAAATATGCTTTAATTGAACGGCGACCGAGCTTGCGATCCTTGCATGCAAGGAACTTTTTGTAAGTCTAATTCCTTTCTGATTAGGGAGTATGTAATAGACTAGCCAACTTCTTCTGAGTGCTGGTGATCCACGCTCGCTCTCCGAGCACGCTTGAGCAGCTTGTTGGAGCGCTTATGTGAGTTCCAGGACTTCTTGAAGTCGCACTCGATTGAACCCGACGATTACGGTGTCGCCTGCGACGATGACGGGAAACGAATAACCTCCGGTTAGTCGATACACTTCGCGCAAAACCTCTGTGCGCTTTTCGCCAGTCAGCAAATCGACGTCAACATACTCAAATTCTACGTTGTTGTCCGTGAGAAATTCCTTGGTCATGCGACAGTGCGGACACGTACTGAGAGTATAAGCCTTAACCTTCACGCTCTATCCTTTCATTTGGCTGCTATTTAAGGGTTATGAAGACGTCAACGTGGCGACCGCTCGTTCGTCGTCGGGCTTCACCCCCCCCAAAAAAATAGATCGCGGAAAAAAGGTGGAACCGCGTGCAGGGGACTGAAAGGAAGCGCGTGTTTCGAGATCCTTTAGGTGTGGCACCGCAGTCAGATGCGGCATACGTGGGGCGTTTGCCGCAGGGTTCATAAAGTCGCGGGCCAATAACTTCTCGTGAGTTGTGCTTACAACACAGACGTGGGAGTCGGATATGCACGAGTTCACGCGCGCGAGTCGCTTGCTTAACCAGGTCAGGGTCGGAACGAGCGGGTGGAGCTACGACGACTGGGTAGGCCCCTTTTATCAGTCCGACGAAAAGCCGAAATGGCTTGACTTCTATGCCAACCTCTTTCCAACGGTGGAGATAAATAGCACGTACTATCGCATCCCTAACCAGAAGCTCACCGATATCTGGATCGAAAAGGGCTTGAAGTACGAGAGCTTCGAATACTCGCTCAAGTTCCCACGTTTCTATGAGCTTGAAGATCTTCACGAATTGGCCTCGGAATTTGAGGACACCGTTGTTTCGCCAATTAGTCAAAACCAGCTGCTCGGCGCCATTCTCATCCAGCTTACGCCCTACGTTAAGCGCATTGAGCACGGTTACAGGACAGACAACTTGGAGAAGCTTGATGCGCTTCTGGCCGCGCTTCATACAGACGAATATGCTTATTTCGTCGAGTTTCGACACGTCTCATGGCTTGACAGCATGCGGCTTGATTTTGAGCCAGGAACGAAAGCGATGCTCGAACGCAACAATGTCAAGCCGTGCATCGTCGACGGGCCGTCGTTTCCGACCGTGATTGCGGATTCGGCCGTAAAAACAGGTGCGTACGTACGGTTGCACGGCAGAAACACGGAAGAGTGGTTTAAACGGCACAGGGGGGATGATCCCGACCGGTCGCAACGCTATGATTACAGCTACACCGAGCACGAGTTAGTGCCGTGGAAAGAACGGATTACGAAGATCAAAACCGACCTTAGCGGCACAGAGCCAGTCCGGGTGTACTTCAACAACCATCCTCGCGGCAACGCGCCGCGTAATGCGCTAATGCTCATGCAGCTCCTCGGAATCGGCCAATCTGCGGTTGATACGGAGGAAACGGCAAAACGCCCCAGTCTGACCACGCTTCAGGATTGGGCGTACCGCTGATGGCACCCCCGGGCTGCCATCATCTATAGCTCTGATTCAGCCTTTTGCTCTTTTACGCTTGCCGGCAGCTCGTCGTACGTGTCGTAGACCGCGCTTGCCCCCTCTGAAACGACGACGAACTTGTCATCTTCGGTTCGGAAGATCACTCCATCGGCGAGGTCTGTTTCGCTAACTACTGCGGCTATGGCGTTTTTCGGCTTGCACCGGTACTCCTGCACGTCGATGCCTGTCGTCTTCTTGACCACGAATTTCTTGGTCACGTTCTCGCCTCCTTCGGTGTTTCTACATCTCCCTTCGCTGGGCTAAGAAAATACTCAACACGAATGCGACGATAAAGTACACCGCCATCACGATGAGGCTCAGTCGTACCTCGGGATAGTATTGCGCAAGCGAATACGTTTGCACGCCAACGCCAGAGGCTCCTGGGGCGGCAGTCGTGAAGATCTTGTCAGTCGGGTACGGGTTGTCGAACACGTACTGCGAAATTCCGTTTGCGAAGGTAATGGAGAACCACGGCTTGAACTTCGCGACTGAACCCACGGCATCGATAATCGGCAGTATGAGAAAGAAGGTGAAGAACGTCAGGACGAGCGAGTACACCGAACTGCGCATTATGGCGCTGAAGAGATAGGCGATCGCAAGGATGGCGAACAAGTACACGAGCGAGTACGCAAATGACAACCCGGTATTCGCCGGGATGCTGCCATCGATGACGCGCACCGACACAACCGCAATCACGTAATAGAGCGCGATAGCGCCTACAGAAACGAGCGCGCTTGCAATGAACTTCCCGACAAATATCGCCGTCTTCCTGATCGGGTTTGGAAACAGGAAGTACCCGGTTTTGGATTCGTATTCGGAAACGATCGCGTCAGCGCCAAAAAAGGTTGCGCTCAGTATAGAGAGGATGCCCAGAAACGAGAGGACGTTCACGGTAAACTGTGTTGGGTCTTTGGGGTATTGGGAGCCGATCGCCGGAGGGACGATCAGAAAAATGGCGCTAATAATAATCGTCAGCAGAACGATCGCGAGCAATCGTCGCCCGCGAAGGTACTTCAAAAGCTCGTATTTCGCTACGGTCGCAATTTGTCGGACGCTGTTGGGTGCCATTGCTATGCCTCCCCCTCAGGCACGAGTTGCAGATAGACGTCTTCTATTGCCGCGCGCAGCGGCATGTAGGAAACGACTTTGACGCCTGTGTTTAGAATCCCTCGCAGCACTCTGAACTGTGCTTCCGGACCCCCGGTGAAAGTCACTTTGAGCGCGAGCGTTTCGGTGCGTTTCACGGATGTGATATCATGTAGTGCTTTGATGGCTCTAAACTCGGGTGGCGTGATCGGCTCAAGCGTGTTGATCGTCACGGTGACGTCGTGCCCTGCAGAGAGGTTCGCGACGGAATCGTAGGTCTGGAGGACGCCGCGGTCAATGATCGCTACTTTGTCGCATACCTCTTGCACTTCGTACAGTAGGTGTGAACTCATCAGTATGGTGATATCGGTCTTTATCAGTCCCTTGATGATCTCCCGCACTTCGACCATGCCGCGCGGGTCGAGGCCTGACGTAGGCTCGTCAAGAATCAGTATGGATGGTTCGTGCAGGAGCGCTTGAGCAATTGCCAATCGCTGTTTCATTCCTTTTGAAAATTTCCCGGTTCGCTTACCAGCCACTTCGAGGAGCTTGACCTGCTCTAGAACAGCGTGCGAGCGGTCGGCAATCGCTTCGCCGCTCATGCCGCGGATCGTTCCAACGTATGACAAGCATTCATCAGGCGTCAGTTGCGGGTAAAACTCCGGCGTTTCCACGACCGCGCCCACTCCGTCGAGTGCGGCTTTGGGATGGTGGATGACGTCGACACCGTTGAGATAGGCCTTGCCACTTGAGGCCCTAAGCAAGTTTGTCAGCACCTTTATGGTGGTCGTTTTGCCCGCCCCGTTAGGACCGAGATATCCCACACAAACGCCCCGTTCGACGGTCAAACTGAGATCGTTTACCGCAACGTACTCCCCGTACTTTTTCGACAAATGCTCGATTGCTATCGGTTCCATCGTTGATCAACCTTCTCTGCGTGCCGCCTTTTGCATTCGCGTTTAAGAGCTAATTTGCTGCTGTCTATAAAGCGCATTAACCGTTTTATACATTTTGGTTGCGTGTTTGTGCGAGCGTAGGTGAATGTGCCCGTAGGCGCAAGGTCGCTTAAGCAAAGACTGGCCACTACCGCTGGTACCGCTTATCGAGTAGCATCTGTCCTCACGCTCAGATTGACGTAAGCGCGGGTTGGTGTCTTGCTGCGTTTTGATCCTAGTGTAAGAAAATCAGCTGTTTTAGCTTGACAATAGGTTTATTAGAGATAGATCAGATAGCACTGCGCTAGGGCTCGTGGTCTAGCTGGTTATGACGTCGCCTTGACATGGCGGAGGTCGCCGGTTCGAATCCGGCCGAGCCCACGTTCTTTTCTCAATTAGACGCGAATATTATGGCTGACGACGAACACGACGAGGACAAGAAATTGCACAATCGATTGCACAACATCGACAAAGAAACGCCAGCACAGAACCGAGACGATGATGTCGAGCCTTCGAGCTTTCTGGAGATGTCTTTGCGCGACTACGAACAACGCACAGGCAAGAGACGTCCGGAATGTTCCGGTGGGAGGCTGAGTCCGATACTATCTCCAAACCCGACGCGTCAGCTACAAGCGCCGACGGGCTTGAGCACAGTAGCGAGGAATCCGAAGACTTGGAAGGCGCTTCCGCCGATTTTCAGATCACGCAAACCTATCTAGAATATTTGGGCGACAGTCATGAAAAGCGCCAAGCAGAACCTTTATCTTCCCGATTAGAGAGAATTAGCCCTCCAGAAAGAGCTGTCTACCCGACACGCCGGCGCAAACATTCGGAGTTAAGCTTCTCCAAATCTGAACTAGATGGCTACGTGGTGTGGAAGAAGGAACGACTTGCTCCAAAATCTAAAGATTGGATAAACCGCGCTTCACAAGTGCTGTGGGATTGCACGCACGGCGATGTCTCTGAAGAGACCATGACGGTTGCGGACTTTTATCCTAGACAAATATTCTTCGGAATATTCACACCGGAAGGCAGTCGGGTTTGCTGTTGCGTTTCTTAAGAGATTATCAAAAACAAGAGCTCAACCGCTCTTCAATTCGTTCACGGTCTATCTCGAACTGCCCAAGAACGTGAAGGTCAGAAAGACGACTACGGGACGAATTGTCACGCGAGAGGATATTGTTGAAACACTTGAGCGAATAGATGCAGCCGAGAGCGAAGTCTTAGATCAGCTTTCTAGTTTCCCCACCCATGAGGGCGCCAGTTTGCGGCCGGATCTCTAAAAACAAAGGATATTGCGACGTTATCTTGCCCACTGCTATGCATTGATGTTTTTCTAGATACTGCAACGAATTGGACAAAACGGGACTAACGCAGGCCCTTAGGCTATCGGATCCGCAGGGCAGGTGATTATACAATAAGGCAAATGCGTTAAATGTCACGATACGGGTTGTAGTTCAGCCCTTCAAGGGTTGAGATCGGAGCAGCTTTATTTTTTACATCCGGCCAGTATCTTTCGCCGGTAATGGCATCGATTATCTCAGGAGGATCGCCACTTCGGTCGCGGTTTCGGACGTTCAGCGTGCGCTGTTTGCCCATGTTGTCCTTAATATTTGAAACGTAATATATCGCCCCGCCGAGATAGTCCCAATTGGCATTGCTAAAATCGTCAGCTGGTAACGCTTGTTTGGCACATTCTTTAAGTTCGTCCTCTGTGTAAAGTGTCATTCAATACACCTCTACTTAGTGCCACTCACATCATCCATTAAGTAGTTTTATCGATTGAGGATCACCCGCCGGAGAGTCAGTGCAGTTGCTCTTTTGCGTTGCCCTATGAACGGAGCGCGTCAGTCAAAGGAAATCGAAAAAAGAAACTATTGGCTAGGAGATGAGTAGAGGGTTAAGGGAACACGCCACTCTACTCTAGTTCGACCTACCCAAAGATACTTGTTAATGCCAAGGTAGGCCCATGACTAGGATAGCATAGCGTGTTCCTTCTGACCTCTCCTTATCTCCTAGCTCATTTCAATGCCTGAGAGCGATAAATACGGCCTTTCGGTGTTAATATCAGACCGCAGCCTTTAAATGGCTTCATCAGGGTACTACACGTGGGGCAGGCTAAAACCCGCCCAAAAAAGAAAGAGGTGCAGATATGTCATTCGTTATACAAGTTTCGCCAGAAATGGAAGGGCCGCCCAAAAAGAAAGGGGGCACAGCTACAAGGAAAATGGCAGTAAGGAAAATGGCTGCCGTTCTAGTAGTAGCGGCGGTTGCTTTTTCAGTCTTCGGCGTAGTGGGCGCAGTCGCACAAATGTCGTCAAGCTCAACGGCGACGGCAACGCCGATGGCAACGACTACGACTGCTTCGGTGCCGCAAGGTTGCTCCGCAAAAGCTCCCACGACATCGTCGACCACGACACCAACAACAGGATGCTCCGCAACCACGACACCAACAACAGGATGCTCCGCAACGGCGACACCGACAACAGGATGCTCCGCAACGACGACACCAACAACAGGATGCTCCGCAACGACGACACCAACAACAGGATGCTCAGCAACAACGACACCAACAACAGGATGCTCAGCAACAACGACAACGACACCAACAACAGGATGCTCAGCAACAACGCCAAGCACAGGGTGTTCGGCGAAATAAAGGCGTAACTGGTTGAGCGTTCAAGATTCTTATTGAAGTCGTCGTTGGCCGCGCTAAGCGCAAAATCGAAAGCAACAGCCAGGGAGTAACCTGGCTTTTTCTTTTTCTGTGTGTGTTGCAGTTCAGGGCTCATAAATCAAAGGCAATCGAAAAAGAAAGAACGATGGAGGCTCTAGTGTCCTCCAACCTCTCTTTCTTTACACGCAATGGCGTGCTAGAACGCTTGGGAACTGCACGGGCGCGCCTAGCTCAGATTTTTAAGCTCACGCCGCCCCAGTACTTCATATAAATGTCGTAAACTGAATCAGGGAGCGGGTGTTTGTAGTGTTTCCAGTCGATGCCGCCCACGCCGTGGGTTAGCACGTACGCCCGGTTCGATGAATCCCACCCGATCACGTCTCAGTGCTGCTCCGTGAACTTACGAAGATCACTGAGTACAAAATACCCACTACAGCGACTGAGCAGTATTTCGCTCCCTGCTTGCCGCGACTTCCAGAGCCATTGGTTGAGCGCAGAGAGTGGAAACATAATCTCGTTGCCTTTTTTCCGTCGAGAAGCGGTTCGACGGCTTCGATAGCGCGCGGGTGCAGCGGTACATAGTGAGCCATGCGGATCTTGTCTTGATCTGCCGACACCAGGAGCGTTGGCCCTCTGGATCTGAACTTCAACGCCTCTTTAACCTGCCCGGCTGTAATTCTGCCGATCGTTGCATCTGGGCGCTGGCCTGTAAAGGCCCAAAACGTGATTAAAGCGTTATACGCGACGTAGTGCCGCTCGTCGAGTTCGCCGCGCTTATGTCTTGATTTGAGAACCGAAAGAACGTTCTGCACGTCTTCAATAGTCACGATGCGCCCTGTCAGCAGCTTACACGTTTTTGCGGCTTTAGGCAATTCAAGGAACAGTCTAAAGGATTGATAACGGGCGTCAAGCCTCTTCAGTGTAATATCTATTAAAATAAGGATTATAGAGGTACTGCTATGTCTCAACTCGAAAAACAAAAGACGATGCGAACGATCACGCTTGAAGAGCACTACGCGACCCCGGCATTCCTAGAAGGGCCAGGCCGCCAACTTAAGGACGCAGCACACGCGGCTCACGCTCATCCCCCAGAGGCGTTGGACATTGCTCAGGTTATCGATCAATTGTGCGATATCGGCGACGGCCGGCTAGCGGACATGGATGCTGCCGGGATCGACGTGCAGGTCCTCTCGCTGACCTCTCCCGGCTTAGAGCAACTCGATGCGGCCGAAGCCGTGGCCCTCGCCCGTGACACGAACGACCGTCTCGCGGAGGCGGTGCGGCGACATCCAAGCCGTCTCGCCGGGTTCGCCGCGCTACCGACCGCGGCTCCGGACACCGCCGCTGACGAACTGGAACGCACGGTCCGTGAACACGGCTTCAAAGGAGCATGTATTAACGGCCACGTCCGGGGCCGCTACCTCGACGACCCGTTCTTCTGGCCGATCCTTGAGCGCGCGGAATCCCTCCAGGTCCCGCTCACCCTCCATCCGACGTTCCCTCCGCAGGCGGTGATCGCGGCCTCCTACACAGGGAACTTCGCGCCAGAGGTAACGCGCGGGCTGGCTATGGCGGCCTGGGGATGGCACATCGAAACCGCGATCCACGTCCTGCGCCTCATCCTCGGCGGAGCGTTCGACCGGTACCCAGACTTGCAGCTGATCATCGGCCACTTGGGCGAAACGCTTCCGTTCATGCTGCCCCGACTCGATCGTGGGTTGCCTCCGCAGATGACGAAACTAGATCGCCCGATTAGCGCCTACCTCCGTGAGAACGTCCATTATACGTTCAGTGGCCTTAACTACACCGCAACGTTCCTCGACCTGTTGCTTGAGGTCGGTGTCGACCGGATCATGTTCTCAGCCGACTATCCCTATAGCTCGATGGTGGAGGCACGCACTTTCCTCGATCAGCTCCCGGTGAGCCCCGCCGACAAAGAGCGGATCGCGCACGGTAACGCCGAGCGCCTTCTGCGACTGTGACTGGCCGGAAGGCCGTGCACGACCCCTGCTGCCAGGCGCGGCGTGGCAAAGAGGTGTTCTAATCGCCTACTTCACCACAGTCCTGAACTGATACAACGTTGCTCCTATCGTCACTGCGGCGAACACCGCTGTAACTGCATACGCGGCCAGAATGGTGCTCCAAACAAATCCTGTGGACATCAGTACCCTGACCGCGTTGACGACGTAACTGAACGGGTTGACGTTCGAAAAGGCTTGCGCCCAGTGCGGAAGGAACTCGTATGGCACGAGCGCCGTGCTCACAAACATAAGAGGGAATGCAATCACAAGATCTAACCCCGCGACTGCTTGCGAACTCTTTGTTCTCACTCCTATTGCCATCGTCAGCCCTGACATAGCCAACCCAAAGAAAGCGGCAGTGAGAAAAATCAGCAGAATTCCCGGGGCCCCTGTTATGACGGTTGCACCAAGGGCGTACGCGAGCACGAGCGTTATACCAACCGGGAGAAGCACCATGACCATATCGTGCAGTAACCGTCCGAGCACAATGGCGGTCCTGTTCGCAGGCGTCACGAGCATCTTTGAAAGAAATCCCGAATTGATATCGTCAACCACAGCCTCTCCTGCGCCCCCTGAATCCATCAATGGGTTCATAATAATGACGCCAGCCACTGCGAATTGGACATAGCCGCCGGCAGGGAATCCCGGGAGGTTTCCAAACTGCGTAAAAATTTGCGTGAAGAGAACCAGAAACAGCACTGGCAGAGCGAGCGCGCTAATGATGACGATCGGAGTCCGTATAGTCTTTTTTAAGGCCCTGACGAAGAGGTGCCACACGTCAAAGAGAAAGTCATGATCCATCGTCTATCACCTCAGGCGTGCCCTTTCCACGTATCCACTTTCGACAGTTCTTCTGATCGTATCCTTCTTCCCGTGTGCTGCAGAAAGACGTCATCCAGCGAGGCCGATGTGACGCTGATTGACGTCAAGCGAATCCCGTTCTCGTCAAACAGTCGTACGATATCGGGAACGAGAGCGCTGGCGTCCTTGGCGTATGCCGCCAGTCCCGTTTCGATATCGAGGACTTTTGTGACGCCTTGAATGCCGCTGACGATCCGCTTTGATCGGTCTCTTACGCCACCGTCCGAGTTGGCGAGTGACAGCGTGATCGTGTCACCGCCGAGTTGATGCTTCAGCTCAACAGGAGAGCCGCTCACAACAATCTCCCCATGATCGAGTATTGAGAGCCGGTGACAGAGCCTATCGGCTTCTTCCATCTGCTGGGTAGTCAAAAAAACCGTAACGCCCTCGTCGCTGTTGAGGGTTTCGAGGTGCTCCCAGATAGCTACGCGCGATTGTGGATCGAGTCCAGAGGTCGGCTCGTCGAGAAAGAGCACGCGTGGCTTATGTACAAGCGTAGACGCCAGATCGAGCCGCTTTTTCATCCCTCCGGAGTAGTGAGCCGCCCTCTTGTCAGCGACGTCAGAGAGCTCAACGAGTGTGAGCAGTTCGTCCACACGTTTTTTGAGGGCGTCACCGTGCAACCTCTGGAGGTGCCCCTGAAGCGTGAGGTTTTCCCGACCCGTCAGGTCCCCATCCAGAATAGTCTCTTGGCTTTGGACGCCGATCACTTTGCGTATCTCACGAGCGTCTTTGTCAATGTCGTAGCCTTCAATGGTCACCGAACCGGAGGTCTTCCTCAGCAGCGTCGTTAGCACCTTGATCGTCGTGCTCTTTCCCGCACCGTTCGGGCCGAGGAATCCGAAGATCTCCCCCTCCTCGATGTCGAGCGTTATGCCTTTGATCGCCTCGACGTCCTCATATCGCTTCACGAGATCCCTTGTTTCGACTGCTTTCCTCATTTCTATAATCCCTACTCCATGGTTACTATAGCAGCTTATGAAGATTTTGTAACTATTTTACGGTAATTGGTAACTTTTATTAGGATGCATAGATAAAACCGCGCTCATGTTACTTGATACGAAAACGATCGGCACCCTGCAAAAACTGGGGCTTACCTCCTACGAGGCAAAGGCATACACGGCCCTCATAGCGCTAGGCCCTGCGACCGCGACTGAGCTCTCTATTGAATCAAAAGTTCCTAGGCCGAAGATTTATGGGGCACTTCAGAGACTGGAGGAAGAAAAGTGGATCACCGTGTCGAAAGGCAAGCCCAACACCTACATCCCCCGATATCCGAGGGAAGTCGTCGAGCAGCGAAAGACGCTCTTCTGTTCCGAGCTCGACCAGATGTCGAACGAGTTGACCTTGTTGTATGATCGACAGATCGAAAATGAGTCTCTCAACGCGCTCCTAATACGGGGCTTCGATAGCATTTCGGCGAAGATGATGGAGATGATGGATCGGACACGGCGAAGCGTCTTGATCATGGGAACGTTCGTGTCGCCGGTTGAAATCGAACAGCTCAACAAGAAGATCATAAAGGCGAAAAAGAAAGACGTTACCGTGCGTATCCTCATCATCACATCGCGTACGAAAGAGAGCGAAACCGACATCATCAAGGCTTTCCGGCCGATAAAAAACGATGTCAGGCTACACGTCCGCCAACTTGAAGACCCTAACAAACTTGACGACCGATATGGCGACGGTTCTGGATTTGCAAGGTGGGTGATTATCGATCGCCGGGAGATTCTGCTGGCGCTTACGAGAGCCGATGAGAAGGTACCGGACTTGGACAGCGCCATTGCGATGTGGGTATCGAATGCGTCGATCGCCCAATATATTATGCGCCCGCACGTCTTCGACAAACTGTGGGAGGACTCAGAGCAGATAGAGCAAATCAACTAAACTGGTGTGCGGCCGAGATCCCTAAACTGTGTTTTAAAGCCCGCAAAAAAAGGGTAAGGAAAAAACAGGTACAACTCGTTTCTATTTCGCTGATGCCACCTCGACAATTTTGGTCACGGAACCATTTATTTACGCATTGAAGCTTTTTTAACGCTAGCCGCCTGGAATGACGGCCAGTTTGACGTTATTATCGACGTCAGAAAAAACCGAATAAGCTATTATTGCGGTAGGTCAAGTAAAAAACAAGAAAGTGTCAAGAGGACGAGACGGGGCATGCCGGCCAAAGCAAACAACCCCGACCCGTGCAGATTCTCAACAAGGGTTCCTTGAACGTCTCCCGATTTAACGTTTGGGATTCCCCTGTTGTTTTTTGCGTTTGCTCGTTCTCAGGAGGCGAGAATCGATGATTGAGAAAGAGCTAGTCTTAACAGGCAGCGACGCGGAGTTGTTGAGCCGTGCGCTTGCAGAGGTCAAGCCAAGAGTCTATGCAGAATCCGAGACGAGTTCAGATGATACCCAGGCACTAGATGCCATTGTTTCGTGTTTCAGAACTATGGAAAAGGAAGAACAGGAAAAAGAAACACGTCGCGCATATCTTAGCCCTGCTGGCGACGAGGTCAGGTATACCCCGCCAACTTTTTCCCAGCTGGACCACGGACCATTAGACTCCCATTTATGCCACAAGACGCCGTCCGTACCTTCTGCAAAGACGTCGAGACGATGGGTGCCCGCGTTAGCGGCTGGAGAGAGAGTCCACGATCCGTTTCTTCATCTCGCGAGCGGCGCGAGTGATGTCCGGTTGCGCGACAACCGCTGATATGACAGCGATTCCGTCAGCTCCTGCCTCCAGAACCTCCTGGACATTATGCAGCCCGATGCCGCCAATAGCCACGACTGGAACATCGACTGCCCTCTTGATTTGCCTGATTCCGGCGATGCCACAGGCAGCTCCCGCATCGGATTTTGATGCGGTAGGAAAAACAGGACTTGCCGCGACGTAATCTGCCCCTTGCTGGACTGCGAGAATCGCATCCGCAGCACAACTCACCGAGGCGCCGATAATGAACTCACGGGGAGCGCGAGCGCGTGCCTCATGAACCTGCAGGTCGCTCTGACCTAAGTGAACGCCGTCGGCCCCGCAGGAGAGTGCCACGTCAAGCCAGTCGTTGACCACAAAAAGCACGTTCGCATCCCGCGTCACCTTCCGCATGCGTCGTCCAGTTGCGACGAGATCCTGCTTATCACATTTCTTGTCTCTAAGTTGGATTGCGTCAGCTCCGCCTTCAATTGCGAGCCGCGCGATCTCCTCATGAGAGAGCCCGTCCGCCAGTGTCGGGTCCGTTATCACGTAAAGTTCGTATCCCATGGCTCAGACAGACCGCACCCTCGCTTGCCGGATTACGTCTTCTGGAAGGAGACCTGCGACCTCGTCCATTAACGCCGTCCGGAACGAATACGGCCCTGAAGTCTTTTGTGCTGCCCTCTCACCTGCAATCCCAAATGCAGCCAATGCTGCAGTAGATGATGTCACGTGGTCCGAGCAGACCGCCGCAAAGGCTGCTACTAAGGAAGCCGCCATGCAGCCTGTTCCTGAGAGCTTGCCCATCATTGCATGGCCATTCTCCACTATGGCCGCGCGGATTCCATCTGTGACAATGTCCTTAGCCCCACTAATGACCACGGTAAGGCCTGACTCTCGCGCAAACTCCTTGCCTATGTCCAACGGATCTCCATCGAGACCTCGCGAATCAACTCCGCGGACTCTGCCGCCCGCATTCGCAAGTGCACCGATCTCTCCCGCGTTGCCCTTCAGCACAGAAATTCTGACCCGCTTTATGAGCAATCGTGCGCTCTCTGTCCGCATCCTCGTCGCTCCTGCACCAACCGGGTCTAAAATGACGGGAATACCACAGGAATTGGCGGTGCGTCCAGCTCTTAACATGGAATTAACCTGATTACGCGATAGAGTCCCCAGGTTAAGCACAAGCGCGTCCGCCCTTGAAACCATCTCCTCGACTTCTTCGGGCGCCTCTGCCATGACCGGTGCAGCGCCGATCGAAAGCGTGACGTTTGCGCAATCATTGATCGTTACGCTATTGGTAATGTGGTGTATAAGTGGTCGCTTTGCCCGGATCTCGTCGATTAGGCTAGCGAATGTTTGGGGCGTCATGCAGGATCTCTTGAATATCTGTATAACGCGGTATATATCCACTACCTAGCGAATATACGTCCATGTTGCCGAGGCACACCGTTGTCCCAGGCGGGTTTTGTGGTGGCAATACAACGAATGGTAAAAACTGGACTGCCTGCGCCTCTCGTCGTGCAAAGCTCGAGAGCAGTATTCCGAGCCCCTCCGAAACGATCGCAAGCAGGGCGATGACCGCGAATGCCAGGAAAACGTCGCCAACGATGGTGATGTTAAACGGGAGCACGCCAACCGCGCGCAGCACCGCCGACTGGGTGGCACCAATCGCGCCGAACGCAACAGCGTACCCGGTGACCAGCTCGCTCTCCTTTAGCGGGGATGCAAGCAGTCGAAAGAGCGTTCCTGACGTCCGTTCACCAACAAACGCGATGAGCATTCGTCTATCCCCCAACGCGTCTTTTTGGCATTGGAGGCGTGGACAGGCGCAATATTTAAATAAGAACATTCGTATGTGCCCTATACGGGTGATGGAGTTCACCGTAACCGCATAAGGCTAATGACTCCTGCCGAATTCGCACGAAAACGGACGGAGTCACTGTGTATCCTGACGCAACCCCATTGCTTGTTGGCATCACTATTTTACTCGCAAGTTTGATCTCGTTACGGTTAGGCCTCTCAGTGGCCATAATCGAGCTCATCTTGGGCGCTCTTTTTGGAAATCTAGGTGTTATACACGTAGAGAGTTGGATGTCGCTTGTGGCCGGGTTTGGGGGCATCCTTTTGACGTTTCTCGCAGGAACCGAGATCGATACCGACCTGATGAGAGAGAAGTTTACACAGGCCTTCTTAATCGGTTTCCTCTCCTTTCTGGTGCCGTTCATCGGGGTGTTTCTCTTTGCCTATTTCGGTGCGCAGTGGGGTCTCGAAGCGTCTTTGATTGCGGGAACGGCCCTATCAACCACATCGCTGGCCGTCGTATACTCCGTGCTGATCGAGACCAACCTGTCAGGAACAGACGTCGGCAAGCTACTGATGGCGTCGTGCTTCGTCACTGACATGTCAACGGTCATCGCGCTCACCGTGTTGTTCATCAAGCCGACCGCGTATACCGCCGTCTTCATCGCGGTGTCCGTAGTGGTAATCGTTCTCGCGGCGAAATTCTCCCACATCGTCTTTGACCATCCGGAGCTGAAAAACAAGGTCATTGAGCCCGAAATAAAATACCTCTTAGTTCTCCTGCTCATATTCATGTATTTTGCCAGTTTAGGTGACGGTCAGGCGGTGTTGCCTGCGTTCCTCCTGGGGCTGTTTATGTCAAAACAGTTCGTAGGGAGCTCTGAGACAAAACGTGTGCGCAATCGGCTACGCACCGTCGCGTATGCGGTAATAACGCCGGTGTTTTTCATCGTTGGAGGAACGAACGTTTCCGTGCCGCTCATCCTCACCGCACTCGGGCTGTTTGTTGCTTTCCTCGCGATTAAATTCTCCGCCAAGTTCGTTGGCGTGTATTTCCTGGCAAAGAAGTACATTCCGCACGGCAGCACCTACACCACCCTCCTAATGAGCACAGGGCTGACCTTCGGCACGATCGCGAGCGTCTTCGGCTTGACTGCGGGATACATCAATCAGGTACAGTATTCGGTGCTGGTGGGCGTCGTGGTAGCAACGGCAGTCATCTCACTTTCATCGCTCAAAAGTGGTTCATGCCCGTCCACTCTGAGGATGTGGTTGATCTCACCGGAGGTGCGAATGCGACGCAATGAGAGTCGTACCGGGTCACGTTGCTCATCGGCTTACGGGTGAGCTTGCAAAGGATGAAGACACTACTGGTGACGGGAGTGAACAAGAAACTGTTACGGTTTGGCGTGCGTCAGCTCGTCGGATACGTCGAGAGCACGCGGAGCGATGACGGCGGGTACTGCTTCTATCGCCTCAACGAGTCGAACGCAGCTGACACCTTCTATGCAGTGTACGTGCTCACCGCGCTTAATCGACCGGTGCCTGAGCCTGAGCTGACGGCAGACTTCCTGCAACAGCTCCAATGCAGCGATGGCGCCTTCCAGAGCATCTACAGCGCAGATTACGTTCTCCGTGGACTCGATCTCTTAGGGGTGACGCCGCTCTTCGATCCGGACGGCTTTCTGCACAGCCAGTTGAAGGGTACGCTCAATATCGTATCTCAGCCGTACTACGAGCTTGGCACCTCGTTCCTTCAATCTCTGGGCAGGGCCGTTGCGCTCCTCGCCATCCGGCACAAAGAGCCATCGCCAGCGGTCAAGACTGAGGTCGTCAAAGCGGTACGTCAGTACAAGCGTCCCGAGGGAGGATTCGGCGCTGACCACGCGTCGGTCTATTCGACTTACAATGCGGTACAGGCGCTCTCCTTCTGCCCAGTAGACTGCCTCGCGGGCGTCTCCCAGTGGATACGGCGATGCGAGTGGAAGACTGGCGGATTCTCGCAGACGCCCGTGAATACGCCCAACTACCTCGATGAGATCCACCGAGGGCTCTCCATTTTGCGGGCGGTGAACGAGCGTCCCCGCTACCCGCAGGAGACCGCGCGGTTCATCGGCCTGCTCCAGAACGCCAACGGCGGGTTTCGGCGGGCTGCCGATTCAGGCATCTCGAGTCTCAGGAACGCCTACTACGCGCTCAAGGCGCTCGTTGAGCTCGGCTATTGGAAGGGATAACATGAGAGAACCAGAAGAGGCAACGTTGGTGCGACCCTACACGTGGCACTTGATAACCTGAGTAGGATTGAAGCCATGCTCGAACAATCCTCAGACTTCCACGAGATCGAATGATGTGTCCGTCCCGAGGCGTGCGGCGATTCACGACGAGGTGCACGAGCTCCGAAGGATCATCGAAGACACCGTTTTAAGCGCGACCCGGTTGCTGCGCTTGCGCTACGCTCGAATCGCACGCGACTTTTTCTTGATTATCGAGAGGTAAAGCAATAGGTGTATCCCTGCCACGTACTTCCAACCAATGCGCTTTTCGACGTACGCCAACGCCCGTTGCGCATATCGTTCCCTAATTTGCCTGTTAGAGAGCAGCAGCACGATGTACCCCTTAAGCTGCTCCAAGTCTCCCCGTGGAACGACGACCCCTCCGCCGCTAGCCTCAACTTCCGACCGCAAACCCCCAACGTCTGTGACGACGGCAGGCTTGCCCAGCGAAAATGCGTGAGCCAATACCCCTGACTGACTGCTTTGCTCATACGGCAACACAACGATATCTGCCGTATTTTCAACCGTTAGATACTCCTTTGGTTGGAAAGAACCTTGGATGACAAAGATGCTATCCTTTGCAGGGCTGTCAGCCACAGCCTTCAACAACGCAGGTTTGTAGTGCACCCCGCCCGGGGACCCTGGCCGCGCATCTCCGGCGATAACCAGAGCGGCATTAGGCACTTCGCTCACTACTTGTGGCCATATCTCGACAACGTCGTCAAAGCGCTTGTACTGCTCCCACCAGCCCAAACACATGGCGACGTCCTTACCCTGAAGACCGTACTCTTTTTTCGACTCGATGACGTCAGGCACGCCCCCCGCCTCGAGCACTTTAGCCCCGTGCGGTATTACGGCGACGTTCTGGGGCACCCAGCCCAAATTCACCGGCAGAAAGATCTTTTGGAGCTCTTCGTGCACGATCCCGGTATCAATTAGCTGCAAACTCAGGTTCATAAATACATGCTCCTTGTCGCCGAGGGTGCTGTACACTGAATGATACGTCACGACGGTGGGGATTCTTTGCAGGTTCAACCGCACGAGAAGGTCAAGCAGATCAGTGCTAAGTCTGCCGTCGATATCGTAAAGACCGTATTCGTGTTGGATATGTACAACATCTGGGTTCAGCTTGTTGATGATGTCAAGAACGTCCTGAGACCAGCCCGCTTTCTGGGGATCCCTCGCAGCAAAAACGTTTTCCTGTCCGCCATGCCCGCCTGCATCGAGATCCGGATTGCAGATAACATATACGGTGTGCCCAAGCTTCTTGATTGCTTCAACGAGTTCGTACGAATACGTCGCTATGCCATCAAATCTTGGCGGATACGGAGAGACAAAACAGATCCGCAAACGGGAGACCGCTTTATTGGTCCGCGCTTTTGATTCGTCGGGGCACATTAGCCACACCTGCTGCGTCGCATGCTTTGTACAACCTATAAAAACCTTCTGAAAAATATAATTGATTATCAAAGGGCACTGATACGACTTGTATTTCGCTTACTGGATGTGACGTAGCTTTTATACACGCTGCGAAAATAGTACCAGGGGCGATCCGTGTCGCATGGCAAGCATTCTCATAACAGGTTGCAGGGGCGGCATAGGGCTCGATGTGGCCTGCCGGCTCCTAAAAAGAGGACACACGGTGTATGCTACCGTTCACCGTGAGAGCTCAGTCAATGACGTGCGAACTGCCTTGCAGTCGTGTGGCGAGAACTTCGTAATAGACACACTTGATATAACGGAATCCAGCGACATCGACAAAGTGGACAACTGGGACATTGACGTCCTAATCAACAATGCAGCGATCGGCGATTCCGGGCCTTTAGCAGAGATAGATCTTGAAAGAGTTAAGGCCGTATGTGAGACCAACGTGTTTTCAGCGTTACGGCTAACGCAAAAAGTCGTGCCGAAGCTCATCGCAAAGGGCCAGGGGAGGGTTATATTTATGGGCTCAATGGCAGGGCTTACTCCCTCGCCCTTTTACGCGCCCTATGGGATGACCAAATTCGCACTCGAAAGCGTTGCGTCCTCCTTACGAACGGAGTTGAAACCCTTTGGCATCAAAGTCATCATCATCAACCCTGGGGTGTACAAGACGGGCTTCAATGAGAACTTCATGTCACGGAAATATGAATGGATGGGCGCACAGAGCCTGTACAAAGATCACATGGCATATATGCGGCGCAAGGAGTGGGTCCTGAAGCTCGAGTTACCAGGCACTTGGAGCATCGCACGACAAGTGGTGAAAGCTGCGGAAGCCCGGTGGCCCAAGCGCAGGTACGTCGCTCCCGCGTGGGAGTGGGTTTTTCTTCCACTCCTCCGCTGGTTTGGGTAAAACCTCTAAACGCGCGCTACACGCTTTGCAATTTCGTGGCAAGCATTACCACTTTTTTCGCCAAACCCCTGCACTCCTGCACTCCTGCGAGGCCTGATCGTCAGGCGCTCCGGTAGCAACAGCGCCAAAGTGCCCCCTCCTATAATGCAACCTCCAGTTAAATAGCTTTCTCGCCTCTAAACTGAAATTAGGAGCAGGAATGTAGACTAGCGATGATTCGGCGGGCAAACTTGATAAAACGAGCAATACATGACTAGACTCTCGAAGTTGCGCAAAAATCTCCCTTGGAGAAGCAAAAATGAAAAAATACGCAATCTTAGGAATCTGCGTGATCGCAGCGATCTTGATCGCCGGCTGTACGCAAAGTACGCAAAGCGGACAGACGGCGGGATTGGGAAATCATGTTATCAGCACCGCGAATCAGAACAACGTCACCGTCAAAAATTATCAGTTTAATCCTCAGTTCTTGACGATTCCGCAAGGAGGAAACGTGACGTGGACCAATCAGGATTCGTCGAGTGGTGCATACGGCGGATCAACTTCGATTCAGCATCAAATAACCTCAAATAATTCGGCGTTTGCACAGTCAGCGCCTCTTAACAACGGAGACACTTACACGGTGCAGTTCAATCAAACCGGGACGTTCCCGTATCATTGCGCGATTCACACCTATATGACGGGAACGATCACCGTCGTCGCAAGGAACGCGACAACGACAACAGCGGCAATGTAAAGAGATTAAGAAAAGAAAAATGGTCGGATTAAGATTCGACGCTCACGGCGGGGGTGTTAAGCGACGTCAGATGGCCCAAGTCTCCGGGATCCGATGAGGTCGGCCTTGTCGTTCCTTGGGGCAACATTCTGAGCCCGGCTTTTATCCGCAAGGCCGGAATCACTTGTGCGGCGTTGAATTGCTTTAACAGGGTCGAAGTCACCTTAATTCAACAACATGGGGCGTATTCATACGACTGTTCCGCCGACACGAACGTAACACTAACGATTGTGGTTGTCTAGAGGAAGCAAAAACGTGTCAGCGCTGCTGCTCGTCAAAGAAACGGGCAAAGCGCTCAACACTTAATCATTATTATTCGGCGTCCGCGACTGAGAATGAACTACACGCAAAGCAGCAACCATCCTCGAAACGCTAATGCTTGACGTATGACTTGCTGCTTTTATGGAAGGTTTGCCCTAAGCGATGGCAGCGGTTCAAAGACTGAACGCAGCACTCAGAAGGAAAACGGAGCCATAGGTTACTCAGCCCTTGATAAAGGAGAGCAAGTCGGCGTTCAACTGATCTTGGCAGACGGTGGGCAAGCCGTGCGGTGCGCTCTTGTAAATCTTCAATGTTGCCAACGTCGTTGATTTCTAGGATGCCGTTGACGGCTTTGAGGTCTGCAATGACCGCTTCGTTCTTCTCCCGTTCGGCGAGGTTCATCTCTATGATATCAGCGGAACCAATCGTCTTTTTCAGGTTTCGTGGGATGTCGAGCTGAAGAAGCGTTGCCGGCGATCCCTTCGAGGTTGCGAGTATGAGCGACCTTTTAGATGGGCGCTTGACTACGCGCAGAGTGGCATTTCAATAATCCCGGTTTTGTTCTGCGATGTGCACACGCGCGGGGCGTATCACCATGACGCACGTGCGTGCGTTTTGCATTACCCGGCTCACCGTGCTCCCCACGAACAGTCTCGACGCTGAGAAAGACCGTGCGTCTCCAAGCATGACGATATCATAATGTCCTTCGCTCACCTCGTCCAGGATCTCTGCGGCAGCGTGCCCCTCCCGCACAACCGCGCGGACCGTGAACCCTTGTTCTCGCATATGTGCGCATAGAGGGTCCAAAAAGATCCGTCTCGCGGCTTTTTTCTCTGAGTCAACGTCTCCAACGAGCGCTTCGATCCGCTCCAAATCCTCCCGAAATATGCGCTTGTAACTCTCGTAGATGCCGCGCTCAGTAAGCACGTACAGCAGCGTGTAGTCGATATCGCGTCGGAGCGCGCTTACTGCACATTTAACGCCCTCTATCATTAAGGGCGATCCATCAAAACAGACCAGGACTTTCATGTTCGCCACCACCATTGATTCAGAAGGATCCCGCCGCGTATTTGATGTAGAGCAGGAGATCGCAAAGTATGAGCGCCGCCACGGTCGGCGGGAGTGCTATTTTTATCCATCGCACCCACCCCATGCGCACCCCGTGCGCCTCTAGTGAGCTGTACGCAACAACGTTCGCCGAGGCGCCGATGGGCGTGAGGTTGCCCCCGATGTTGGTGCCCAGCGATACCGCCCAGACCATCAAGGCCGTGGCGAGAATTGACGGAATGAATGCTAGATCTCGGATAACGTAGCTCATCATCACGGCGAAGGGGACGTTGTCGATCAGCCCACTTATGAAGGCCGACCCGAAAAGCAGCAACGAGAGCAGTACGGAGTTGTTCCCCATAGACGCACCTGCTAAGCCGGTTGCAAACACGCCGAGGATTCCGGTCTTTTCAAGTCCGCCAACTAACACAAAGAGACCGATGAAGAACAACAGCAGTTCGTAATCGACCTTCTTGAGGGTATCCTCGATACCTCCTCTGCCGACAAGGAGCAGGGAAAAGGCGGGAATGAGGGCGGCGAGCGCGACATCCACCGGGATGCCGAATGTGGCCTCGAGATAACCCCCGCTGACGAGGAGTACCACAGCAGCGATGAGGGCGGCGAGGCCGAGACGGAGCATCCGTTTGCTGATGATGGCGCTCTCAGGAGCGATTCTCGAGAGCGCACGCGTGTCAACCCTCGCAAAAGGCGTCAGCGCCCTCCGCTGCGTAAGATAGAGCACCCCCACTGCTAAAATGGCGGCAGCAAGCGCGATAGGACCGTCATTCCTCAGAAACTCGTTAAAGCCAAACCCTAGCTGGGTCCCGAGTATGAGATTGGGGGGACCGCCGATAAGGGTCGATGCACCCCCAATGTTGGCAACGACGACCTCCGCGACGACGAGGGGCACCGGGTCGATCTTCACGAGCCGCGCGATCTCGATTGTAATCGCCGCAAGAAAGAGCATGACCGTAATGCTATTGACGAACGATGCCAGCAGCCCAGCCAAGAGAGGAAACACGATCAACATGGTGCGGGGGTTGTAGTTCAGCCTCTTTGCGAGGATAAATGCCACGTATGAAAAGAACCCCGCATCTGACAGCACGACCACGATGATGAACATCCCGAACAACAGGCCGATGGTCTCCCAGTTGACGTAATTAATAGCCTCAGCGAGGGTGAGGACGCCCGTGACGAGCAACACCAGACTCCCTGCGACTACGACGATCGTCCTGTTGATTTTTTCTGTGGCCAACGTTCCGTACGCCACGAGAAAGGTCACAAGCGCGATTGCGGGGTATGGTTCCATGAGATCTCCTGCGCACAGCCACGACGTTCCGCGCTGCGCGTGCTTTGACACCCATAGGGCGCGAGTCCTAGCACTCACCCACTATTCCAGTTAGATACGATAAAGTCCGCGAATATAAAACCTCAGCAAAAGAACTTGTCTAAAGAAACTATTGAGGTCGAAGTTAGTTACAAAAACAAATTAGAAGCAAAGGAGCTATTCAATATTAATTCAAGCAAGGGAGCCGTCGTAATTTTTGAACCCCACCAAACCTCAGAGCGCTAAGTGCCCCCTTCACCGTCAATTTCAAATCGGAGCCTTTATCGTACCTTCTAACATTCTCTTCGGGCAACGAACGTTTTCGAGGCAATCATGCGCGCATACAAAATCGTCTCATTTTCTGCAGCGATCCTTCTCATCGCTGTCTTATTCGCAGGCGCTGTAACCGTTCCTGCAGCAGCACAGTACGATACGATGCAGTTCCACTACAACGTTCAGCATACCGGCGATTACAGCCCCGTGGCGGGGCCCGTGCCGTCGAACGGCCAGCTTTTGTGGAACTACACGACTAGCGGCAGCGTGGAGTCGCCGCCCGCCGTCGCCAACGGCGTCGTCTACGTAGGGAGTACTGACAACAACACCTACGCTCTCAACGCCACCACCGGTACCGAGCTCTGGAACTACACGACGGGAGGCGCCGTGTGGTCCTCCCCTGCCGTCGCTAACGGCGTCGTCTACGTAGGGAGTACTGACAACAACACCTACGCTCTCAACGCCACCACGGGGGCAAAGCTCTGGAACTACACGACCGGAGACCTTATTTATTCTTCCCCTGCCGTCGCTAACGGTGTCGTCTACATAGGGAGTACTGACAACAACACCTACGCTCTCAACGCCACCACGGGGGCGAAGCTCTGGAACTACACGACCGGAAGCAAAGTGTTTTCCTCCCCTGCCGTCGCCAACGGGGTGGTCTACGTGGGGAGCGATGACAACAACACCTACGCTCTCAACGCCCTAACCGGCACGCAGCTGTGGAACTACACGACTGGAGGCAGCGTGGAGTCGCCGCCCGCCGTCGCCAACGGCGTCGTCTACGTAGGGAGTACTGACAACAACACCTACGCCCTCAACGCCACCACGGGGGCAAAGCTCTGGAACTACACGACCGGAAACGCCGTGCTCTCCTCCCCTGCCGTCGCCAACGGCGTCGTCTACGTAGGGAGTACTGACAACAACACCTACGCTCTCAACGCCACCACGGGGGCGAAGCTCTGGAGCTACACGACCGGAGGTCTCGTGGCCTCATCTCCCGCCGTCGCCAACGGCGTAGTCTACGTAGGAAGCGATGACAACAACCTCTACGCCCTCAACGCCACCACGGGGGCGAAGCTCTGGAGCTACACGACCGGAGGCTACGTGGACTCCTCCCCTTCAGTCGTCAAGGGGGTGGTCTACGTGGGGAGCGATGATGGCAACGTCTACGCCATCGGCAGCGCAGCTGCGGCCACAAGTCCGGGAACGCCCGGCTTCGAGGTCGTGCTCGCCTTTGTCGCACTCGTTTTTGTCGGACTCTTAATCGTCGCGTACGTAGTGAGGAGGAGTTAACCCCCCCACCCTCTTTTTCTTTACACTCAGGTGGCGCCTGAAACGCCTATGCACCGATAATGAGTGGGCGATCTCTGTTGGTTCAAAAATGATTTATTATTGCGCCGCTGGAGTTTAAGTTACCCTACGACGCCGGAAGCTCCGTGTACCGCGAGGCCTTCAGCCCAACCGTGAAGGTCACGGTCTACGTGTTCCTACGGCCCTATCCTTAATTTCTAGCTCAGATTTCTTTTTTGATTTTGAGCGATCTCCTGTCGCGAACTATTTTCTCCATGTCCTGTCCCGCCTTTTCCAGACAGGCCTAAAAAGAGCATGTGGGATCGGATGCGAGGCCGTTAGCCTTTGCGGTAAACGCGAACATTTAAGGGTTCACGCACGTTTCTACGGCTAAAGGTTTTGTGCGCTAGGGCGGCACAGAGCTAAAGCTGAACCTAGGAGGTGACATGTGGGCAACGCATTTTGGCTTGGGATAACTGGAGGAATCTCCGGTATCCTCGCCGTTGTACTCGCCGTTCAGCTCGGAGGAATGAGCGACGCGTTTAACGCAACTGGGGGGTTACCGCCCTACACGAACGCAGCAGGGGCAGCACTCATCTTCTCACTAGTTGGAATCGCCGGCGGCGTACTCGAAAACCGGAAAATCGTAGGCGCAACTCTAATGATTATCGGAGCGCTGGGGGCTCTGATATCGATCGGCCTTTTAAGTGGTCTTAGCGTTGTAGAATTCGTAGCGGGAGCCGTCCTCATTCCGCTCGGGGTTGTGATATCGTTTTTCGGCATTCTTACCTTCGTACTATTCCTGCTAGGGGGCATCCTTATTTTGACGCAAGCGCCGCATCCGCACTAGGCACTGGAATGCCTTATCCTGGCGTCGCTATTCCCGTTGCAGCTTACTCATTGCTGGCACTACCTTAGGAGCTCATCGCGCACTTTTGAAGGTGATGGTTACTTCGCAGCTATCGTTTTGGGCAGTGTGATTGAGCTGCTCTACGTTGCGCTCCTCTTAGGTCGTTGCGGACAATCGGTTGGTAGGCGTCAGTCACGATAAAAGCGGTCAGAGAGGCGGACAACACACCGATCACCTACGGAGCGGCGTTTGTGCGCACGATTCTGCTATAGATCGACGAGATTCAGCACGTCAGCCCTACCTGCTGCGTAATCCTCATTTGGACTCATAAGAAACAGCGTCTCGGCGATCGCGTTGCGCACAGCGTCGTGCTGAAAGCATAAAAGCTTCGTGCCCCATAACCTCAGCGATCAGTTTGGGACTTAAGTGGGCCAAACCTGTGAGGTATCACCCGTTATTTCTCAGCCGGTGCGCTAAACCACTCAGTTAATCGCGCTGCGGGGGGCGAAGCACGCTGTTCACGGCGTGGCCGAGGCGCTCTGCGCACTTGGTGCAGTTCGGATCGTTTGAGGTGTGAAGCAGCCGAAGTGTAGGCCATACCAGCAGACCCCGTTTTTTATGGTTGTTGCATTCGTAGCCATCACGTTCATCTCCAATCAGGACTACACGGAATGGTTTCATAAGGCCGCGTGAGACAGGGATTGTGTGGGAACTCGTGACAGCATCTTTGTGTGGGAACTCGTGACAGCATCTTTGTGTCACACCTAACGCCGGCTGCTTTCGCGGGAAGTGACCAGTAGTATCCTACGTCATCGGCAGCGTGTGACCTGCTAAGCTCGAAAATACCCAATTCCTTAATCGCCGCGAAGCAGTTTTGACAACTCCCCCGTTCTTCGAGCCATCAAACGATACCAGATGGGGCCCAGCTAACAACAACGTTTATACTATCTCGCCGCCTTTTTGGGCGACGCATATGATAAAAAAGTTATTAGCCATCATAGTGCTCGTGATGGTTGCCTCGTTATCAGTAGCGGGTTGCACATCATCAACTAATAGCAACCAAACGGCAAGCAGTGCATCACAAGCAGCATCGAGTACAGCATCGATGAAAGCAAAGACAGCAAATACTACGACTTCAGCGTCGGCAACGCGTGTGCCGGCACACTTGAAGGTGCTATTCTTCTATGAGACGAATTGTCCCTATTGCCAAGCGCTGGAGCCACACGTCACCCAGCTTCAAAAGAAGTATGCGGGGAAGGTCCCCGTGCAGTCGATCGTGAACTATGCGAGCCCGCTGGCCGATCAGTACAAGGTGCCGTCGGTCCCGACGCTGATCCTGCTAAACAACGGCCGTGAAGTCGGACATTGGATCGACGCCACGAATACCAAGGGGATTACAGCTCAAATTAATAGCTTACTCCGCGCGAGTTAGGATGAACGCGGCTTGATCTACGGCGCTTAGCGTCTCACTATTAAGCGAGATGGTTACGGGTTGCATAGCTGCCTACGTTGTTGGAGCGACAATAATGATTGCTATTTTGATCCCGTTAATTACTGCTTATGACGCTCATAAGAACGCATAAAGAGTGATTAACCAACCATTAATTAGGCATTAAGAAAAAGATGCGTCACGATGGCGATATTCGCATCAAAATGGCCCTTATTCGTCACTGCGAGCGTTTGGGAAACTGCGGCAGGTAAATGGCGCGCCGTAACTCGCCCAGCTATTACTAAAATGAGTCAGCGTTCGGAGTTAAAAACGACAACGATCTCTAAGATTCAGAGGACCCTGGACGCGAAGGGAATCTTTAGAATCAGATAGGCTGCCGCAAAACAGAGCGGAACCGTAATCACCGCTGCCAGACCGAACTTGAGCAGGTGCTCGAGAGAGAGTCCCATCAGCGCAACGGCAACGAATACGATGATCGGGGCCGAGATGACATAGACGGTGTACGAGTGCCGACTCAGGAATCGGCTGAAGCTGCCCGACCAGTTGAACCGGTCACGGAAGAGCGTGATCAGCCCGAGGGACATTCCCACCGCAACGGTCGAATCCCACAGCGCATAGACCGCAGACTGCCATGACCCGTAGCCCGCGAGATTTGTGATGCCTCCGCTGAGCGCAATGGGGAGGAGTGTGATCGTCGCGACCAGCACCAGAGCGAACCCCACCCTCCCCATCGATTTCGGAATGTTCCGTAGCCAATTGTGACGGACGGCAACGATACCGATGATGAAGAAACTGAGATACTGGGGGAGGTAGGACAGGGTCGGAAATCCGGCTACGTACTCACCTATCGGTATGACGATGCGAATCAAATAACTGGTTAAGGCCAGGACAAGGATGAACGCGGCTATGATCCGATAGCGGGGAGGCTCGTTGCTGCTCTCCTGCCGTGGCACATGGTTTCTTCTGATAGCCCACCAGATCGCGAAGCCGATGTCGAAGATGAGCAGCATTGCTAAAAACCAGGCGAGTCCAAAACCGACCAGTTGGGGGTAAGCTTGCCAGGACAGAGGCGTGGTGATGCCGCTCAGGGACGCTGGCATTGCGTACGAGCCGAGAGATGCGATCGGATTGAGCACGAAGAAGTACACGAGCAGAGGGATGCCCAAGCGGATCAGTCGATCCTTGACGAAGCGCCTCACCCCCTTACGCTCGAGCGATCCGGGCGAGAAGTATCCCGAAATCAGGAACAAGAGACCCATAAAGTAGGCTTGGTTGACGACTATAAAAATGACCAGCACGACGAGCGGCAGCGGGTAGCTGGGAGGCGGCTCCACTTAATAGAAGGCCCCCACCCCGGTGTAAACGATTGCCAGGTGGTGCAGCACCACCAGCGTGATCAGCCAGGTCCGCAGGTTGTCGGCGAAATAGAGGCGGTCGCGCAATTTTTTAGGCGGAGGGGGTGTTCCTTGTTCTCCCCCAACGACTCCCTTTACGTCCTCAGTAGGTGCTTGTCCTGACGCCATCGCCGAATCCTCTTTTAGCGAGAGCCCCTAAAACTCACCTACTAGGTTCAAGGAGGTTTAAACGTATTGATCTGCGTTCACGACTGCTCATATACCCGCCCGCATTCGCGGCTCTGAAGCAAACGCTCCTTATTTTTTTGATAATTCGTCGCAACTGCTGACGTGCGCTCTTGGATAGCCAGCCATCGTGCGCGCGGTCTTGCAGGTATTGATAGGCTTCCCAACTAGTCGAGCACTTCCACAAAAGTTTTTCGGCAGCAATATCGACATAGTCGTTTTTGTAGTCCGCGATTTCAAGGATGAGTTCATCGACCTCTACGCAATCGTTGTTCATCGGGCAAGATGGGAGGTCTATCAGGGTAATTATTAGCTAAAAGTCGAGCGAAAGTGTGGTAAAATTCAGAGGGCCCTCGTGCACGACGTTCGTAAGGCAGTCACACAACGACATTTGCATCAGCTCTTAAACGGAAGCCTCTGCGCCCGTTGATTGCCGATTTGCGTTAATCTCCTGTGCGCTGTCGTATAGTCAAAAGGAACACGCTAAGCTATCGACTTTTTTTAACAGAACTATGTTAATCACGATCTTTATGCAGATAGAAGCTAAGTCGTTTAGTGCTATGGGTGAAGCAACTTCGACAACTACCCCGCTAGGACATCGCATCAGACTGATGAACACGGAGAGAGGGTAGTTGTGGTTCCTACTCGCGAATATAAAGAAATGCTCGAGCGGCTAGAAGACGCGGAAGACATAGCTATCATAGACGAGCGGTGGAATGGCCCAACTGTGCCGTGGGAAGATATGAAAAAGCGGCTAAAGGCGAGTGGGTGCTTATAAACTCGTTATCCTGGCCGGACCTACTCAAAAATTGCTACGGCACTACTGCTTGGATTGCCCTTCTTCTCTTAGCACAAAAACGCCTAACGGGGCCCTAATTATTGTAAGAGCGATCTCAAGCCGTCGGTTTTGAAAAAAATAAAAACACACTCATTGGTGTGTTTTATATAGACTAGCAGCCTCGATTCAATGGGGTTTTGATACGGTCACTGCAGAGGAAGAAGCAATTCTCAGAAATCTCTTAGATAAATTAGCATCGCTCACTGATGAACTTGACGAAAACGCCAAGAGAACTGGCGACAAGAGCGCGTATTTGGTTTCAACGTTCATCAAGGCGTATGGTGCCGTCGAGAACCAAAAACTTATGATTGAATTGCAAAAGTTTGAGGCGCTTGACGAGATTATGGCAGCACTAAAAGATATGCAAAAAAGGGGGGTAATGAATATGGTAGAAAAGGATGTAAAAGCTATTAAATCGGCGATAGAGTCTATGAAGGCGTCTAGTTGGGAGAATAAGAATGAGATAATCAAGCAACTAGAGGAGAACCTCGACGCGCAGTATGACGAAATAACCGAGGGGAGTTATTCGACCGGCTATGAGGAGGCCCAGGGGTTGATTAAATCCTCTGACTGGGGCGAATCAGAAAAGGAGCGCGTGCTCAAGCTTTTGAGCGAGATTAATGAAGCTGAACAGGTCGAAGAGCGAGAAGGACAGAAGGCGAGAACAGCAGCGATTCAAAAGATGATAGCGAAAGACCCCTCTTTTTTTGCTATTGCCAAGCTTGCCCGTTCAACCGGGCGCGCCCTTAAGAGCGGAGTTATTTCAGAGGGGGACGCATACAAGTTATTATCGTATGCGCTGGAAACTGAGGGGTTGAAAAGTTAAAAACGCTGGAGCAGGCATGCAGGGAATATGATAATGAACACCCTTATCGTTTACAAGTCCTACCATCGCATGAACACCGAGAAGGTCGCAAAGGCCATGGCGGAGGCTATGGACGCTCAACTCTCAAAGGTCGAGGACGTCCGGCCGGAAGCGCTGACAGGATACGACCTCATCGGCTTTGGCTCGGGCATCTACGGGTTAAAGCACCACAAGGCGCTGATCAAACTGATCGAAGCCATGCCTGCTATGGACAAAGACGTATTCGTTTTTTCGACCTGCGGCAACGTTCGAGAGGTCAACCACAAGCAGATCAAGGAGAAGCTTACTGAGAAAGGTTGTCACATCGCCGGCGAGTTCACCTGCTTTGGCGAGTTCGCAGGCGCGCTGCGATTAAACAGAGACTGGAAAGGGGCGCTCGCGTTTATTGGCGGCAAGAACAAAGGACATCCGGACGAAAAGGATCTGGGGAACGCCCGTGTGTTTGCGAAGGGTCTTTTGAGTGTAGAACACGCCTGCTAGAGGCGGTCCGTTCTCATTTGCGATGCTCGTCGCCGCGTGACCGAATCCTCGCAACTCCCAACTTGATTGCCCAGTGTGCCTCACTAATTTTGAAATGACGAGCAATTTGTTTATCGTTTTCCAATGCTCGTTGTTGCTACGATTTTCAGCTTCATTTCGAACATCACGTTGATCAGCATTGTCCTAGCATACCCGCCAGACAATAGAGATCCACGGTTGTGCCACCTATCACGATAACGCCGTTACAATCAAGAGATGGCACAACCTATCATGTCGAGAAGCGTAACAGATGACTGAGACATGGGACCCCGCCGACTATTACGAGCACTCCTACCCACAGTACGCGCTCGCGCTTGGATTACTAGAAAGGCTTCGGCTTACCGGCAACGAGCGCATCTTGGACGTCGGCTGTGGCGACGGAAAAGTGACAGCCGAGCTTGCCACACGCGTGCCACGCGGCTCTGTGCTCGGCATTGATGCCTCTACCGACATGATCGGATTCGCCCGGATGATGTTCCCCCAATCGGCGCATCCGAACCTGTCATTTCGTTATGGAGATGCAGCGAAGCTCACGTTCCGCAACGAGTTTGACGTCGTCGTCGCGTTCGCGTCGCTCCACTGGGTTAAAGACCTGCCGATTGCGGTGCGCGGCATCAAGCAAAGCCTCACGCCTGGCGGGCGCTTTGCGGCTCAAATCGTGGCAAAACGACACGCCACAGCGCCGATCAGGTCGCCGCTGCACCTAGCGCGAAAAGAGGTTATGGACCGTCCGACGTGGAGAACGTATTTTGATGGATTCGAGCAGCACAGGGCGTATACTGCAGACGAATGCGAACAACTGCTTACGGATGCCGGCTTCGTGCTGCGGCGCTTCAAGTTCGTCAACGAAGAAGTAATGCACCGGGATGCCGACGCGCTCAAGGGATACGCACGATCGACGTGGCATCGATACACCGACCAGATTCCTGCGCAGAGGCGAGACGCCTTTCTTAACGAGGTCGTACAGCGGTGCATCGAGCTGTCACCCGCAGATCGAAGCGGGCAGATACGCTTGCACGCGTACATGCTCGAAGTCGAGGCAACGGCCGGAGCCGCATAACCGCCTTTGGAACGCGATATCAACATCGCAGCACACGACCTGTCGCGGCGCCGCGTCACAGGATCCGCAATTCCCAACTTGATTGCCCAGTGTGCCTCACTAGCTTAATTTTGAAATGACGAGCAATTTGTTTATCGTTTTCCAATTCCTCGTGGTTGCTGCCGTTTTCAGCTTCGTTTCGAACATCGCGTTGTTCAGCTTTGTCCTGGCATACCCATTCGGGCAATAGAGATACACTTCTGTGTCAACAATTACGAACGTCTCACCTTGGTCGAGTTTTATGTCTAGGGTTGACGTGACCGTTTCGTCGGGCGTGTCTGATAAAAAGGTGACATACAGCTTGTCGGGCCTTACGCCTGCGCTATCGATAAGCGGATTATTCTCGATGATAGTCTCGAGTTCACGCTGCGTCCTGATGAGCACGTTTGTCGAAAACCCAAAGGTTTCGTGTAACTTTTCTTCCACGCACGCGGCAATTTTTGCCTTTTCCGCACGCCTGCACTCAAAAATGACGTTGCCACTCTGAGCGTACGTTGTCACATTTTCAAAACTCAGCGATTCAAAAACCATTTTTACATCCGTCATTGGTGCGGTTTTTCGACCGCTGACGTTGATTCCGCGCAACAAAGCAATGCATCTCACCGCTTCACGCCCCCCTCTAGTTGTTTCGCTGCACGGCGAACAACGCCTGACGGTCATTCGTGCACTAGTGCGGCAGAGCCCCGCTCGTGCTGCCTTCGTCAGTTCTTCGCGCTAGTACTAACGCTGGTCCGCGTGGTGCATGGCCCACGGAACCCACACGAGGACCTCTATTACCCCCGCAACGGCGAACGATATCAGAACGACACCTATGTTTTGCAGAATGCTGAAGCTGCTTGCATAATAGAATAGCCATAGCGCTAGGAAAACGAGCCACACGAACGGCACGGCGATAGACTCGTATATCCTCCTCGGCTCTGGTTGTTGGTTGCTCATTTCTGAATCCCCTGGTTTTAACGCTGAATAGTTGCACGACATTGCCCCTCATTACTGTTTCTTTTTGATGGTCCACTTGTTTGCACGGGGGCACACGTTTCAGTGAGCAACCGTCGTTTTCAGAGGACCGCCCATGGCAAGACTTATTGAGACGCCTCACCTGTATGGCTGCAATGAAGGCACTATTGTTGCGCGTCGGTATCGATAAGGGGTGCGGAGGGACGCTTAGTCCTATATTTGACGATGGATCGTTCGAGTTCGTCCCAATTCCCGAGAGCTTTCCCGCGCCGGGCGCCGCGACGTATAACGACAGAATTGGGAGAAAAGGGAAGCGCCTTTCAGCCTACGTTCCGTCGAGCATCAAGAACGCGCCAATGCACGAAGACCCCGAATTTCTCACCTGCACCTACGGCGATCCGACACTGAAGCGCTATTACCTGCTGAAGCTCGTTAAAGGAGATCTGCTCGTATTCTACGCCGGCTTGCAGCCATTTGCAACTGCCAAATACAACGAAGCTCTGTACATCATCGGATATTTCGACGTGGACAACGTCATAGAGTTTAACAAGTTATCAGAAGCTGAGCTCACAGAAAGCCTTCAGCGGTACAGTCACAACGCACACGTGAAGCGCCGAAATTCCTTCCGCGATCTCGTCGTGGTAACAGGCGCCGGGGACAGCAAACTTTTAGACAAAGCGATACTGATCAGCCAAAAGAAACCAGATAGGAGAGGCCGACCAATGAACGCGCTTTCTCCTGAAATGGAAACATTGCTTGGAATCTCGGGGTTCATTCAACGCAGCATTCCGCCGCGATTTGTCGCCGAACAGCAAAACGTCCGCAATTTGGTGGCTCTGCTTGCGTCAGCGAGGCTGTAAAGAACAACGAGGCCGCGATTCTTCTGTTAATTTCTGCAGCTCTTTTGACCACCTTCAGGATTGAGCAATATATCGATAGCAGTTAAGTCGGGTTCGTCGTTCATCTGAAAATCTCGTTCCAGTCGTTTTTCATACTTACGATGGTGTAATCTTTTTCCTGAGCAATGGCGAATAGTTTTTCTGCTCCATTTTCATACGCATATTCGCGTTCCTCGTCGTCGTGGTGTATGAATAATCTGAATTTGGCAGATTCCAGCATTTCTATATCTACGTCACCATTTCCCGCTGCAAAAACAGGTAAGCGTCCAGTTTGGGCGAATATGTGCTCAACTTTTCCGGGACCTAGCGCAATTCCTCCAAGAGCTTTGTCAACCCTCGTTAACGTGCCCTTATTGTATTCATACTGGGAAGCGGTCCCTATGACGTTTTCCTTGAAGATGCCCCATATTTCCTCAGAGATCACACGCATGAAATCACGACCGCCGCCAGAGCACACAAACACCCGGTATTCGTACTTCTTCAGCAAGTCGAAAAGCTCTAATATAGGCTTGTACACCAGTTTGGTGAAATTAGCTGCGAATTTCTCCTGTTTTACAGTAGCAAAAAACTCTTTCACTTCAGCTTCAAACTCATCTGGAGTTTTTCCAGTCCACTCCCGTGCAAAAGCACCTTCAAGAGCCACAATAGCCTTATGGTCTTGTTCAATTGCCTTTTGAAAAAACGTCTCGTCTCTTTCGAGAATAGCCTTGTAGGGCTGCGCACTCGCCAAAGAAGGATTCTTCTGAGCTGTTGTGGCAAAGACTCTGAACAGGAAATCAAGAAAGGCCGGCATCGGCCGTTCTACCCACAGCGTCCCATCGTTATCGAACGTTGCGATGCGGTCTACAGGTTTAACATAGTTCGGACCTTCTTCTATGGACGATTTCAGAAAATTAAGGATGGATTGTTTTACTGGCCCATCATTCCAGCTTTTAAGTATATCGTCATTCGAAATTAACGCAACTCCCCCCAACTTTTCAATCTAAAGCATTTTTTTCTTAATTTCTTAAGGACTTTATTACTTGAAAATCAGATTCTACTTATAAGCTTAATTTGAATTTACAGCTTACTCTGAAAAGCGCCCCCCTAGACCTTTTCGACTGACATCAAACATGAGGCTCTGCACAGAACTATCGCCTATTCGCAGTTGTAAAGGCTGCAGTTGCGACAAGGGATAAATGAGCACCGCTTTTTGAGCGTGAATTTATGCCGCATAGGCGGTTACCTGACGATCAGGTCGCACCGGAGCCGAGTGTTTATGCGCTTCTCTCTCATCTGTGAACGGCATAAACCGCGAAACCTAAGAGCATCACGAGGCTGCCCACAATGACCGAGGCAAGGGGCAGCGTGAATGCAAGCACGAGACAGCTCAATAGTCCCAGTGTTGCGAGTTTCCTGCCAAACAGTCTCTCGTCAGGTTTCAGGGTGTACGCAGATGCGTTGGTAATCGCGTAATACAGTAACACGGTAAACGAGCTAAACCCAATCGCCGAACGAACGTCAACGAACAAGACAACGCTCACTAAGATTAGTCCCACCGTTACTTCAGCTAGATACGGCACTTTGTACATGGGGTGCACTCGTGCGAGATAGGACGGCATGGTGTGGTCCGCTGCCATCGCGAATAATGTGCGGCTCACGCCCGTCATCAGGGTGAGCAGTACGCCGAGCGTCGCAAACACTGCGCCGAGCGTCACGAGCCACTGCCACTGGGCAAAGCCAGCTTCGTGCACTGCCGTCACCAGCGGCGCGTTCGATTGCGCGAGCGTGGCGGGCCCTACGACCAGGAGTGTCGATACGACGACCGCGGCGTAGATCAGGAACGTCAGGGTTAAGCCGAGCAAGATTGCCCGCGGGATAGCCGTTTCGGGATTTCTCACTTCTTCGCCAAGCGTCGCAATCCGTGAGTAACCGGCAAACGCGAAGAACCAAATTCCTGCCGACTGCAATATGCCGTAGAGCCCACTCGAGCCAGACAGCGGTTGCAAGTTCGCAAAATTCGGATGCCCCTGCAGTATCAAGGCGACAATGGCGACGAGCGAAAGCACGACGATGGAGACGATGACCTTTGTCACGCTGGCAGTCTTTTTGATCCCGAAGGAGTTGAGCGCCATAAAGGCAATGACCGCCCCGGCGGCCAAGAATCGTGCATAGGCCGGAAAGAGGTAGTACCCAAACGTGAGCGCAACCGCGGCGCAGCTGGCGAGCTTGCCGACGATGAAGGCCCAGCCTGCTGCCCGCGCCCAGAAGTCGCTGAGCCTTTCTTTGGCATAGACGTAGGTCCCGCCCGACGTCGGATAGAGTCGCGCCAGTTGCGCTGATGAGCTGGCATTGAAGAACGCGACGCAAGCAGCTATAGCAAGACCGAAAAGCAAACCGGCTTGAGCAGCCGCCGCGGCCGGTGCAAGCGCGGCGAAGATGCCCGCCCCTATCATTGAGCCTAGTCCGATAAAAACGGCGTCTCGTGTCCCCAGCGAACGTGACAGCCTGTCTGTTTTTGCATTCACCGGGCGCTGTTATAGTGAAGCATATGTTTTAAGCTAAGCCTTGGAAACCTCGAATTGCAGCATCGACAAGGGCAATAAGGTGGATGATGCCAACGGAATGACCGCTAGTCGGTTCTCCTTTTGCGTCTGACAATCGTTGGGAGAAGTTTCAGTTGTGGCCTGTGGGTTTGCCCAAACTGCGGTATGAAACTGAAATACGAGCCAAAGAGAAAAACTGTGTGCCTAAGCAGCAAAAAACCTATCTTAAAGTCTCGTCTGGAGATAGAAGAGAAGTACGCATGACACAAGCTGAGGATAGTGAGCACCAACGGGCGATCAAACGAGAACTTGAGGGATTGTCCGAAGCGGACAGAAAGCGCTTTGAGCAGATCAGAGCAGCACACAGAGAGAGACATGGAAAAGAGACGCCCGAGCAGCTGCATAGCGTATTACACACGATTCGACGCAACATATACGAAAGGCAAGGATTGGAGGGCATCAAAGAGGGGAACTTCGCACGTTTCCGGGACGCTCGTCTAGGTCTGGCGCTGCTGCTAGAAGAAGAAGCCGAGAAAGACTCAGAAAAACTGAGAAAGGCGCTGGCTACGCATCTTGAAGTTTGTTATATAGACATGAACGGCCCACAAGAGAGCACAGCACGCGAACGAGAACGTGACAACACGCCTCCTTTTGAGCCACGCAAAAGCCTCCTGACAAGTGGCATTGTGAACACTGCAAACGTCTTCATAGAGCGACTAGGGTTGGCGAGAGCTGAGACGAAAGCCTTGTTTCATAAACACAATAGCAGACATCTCAGTCATCTAAACATGCCTCTGTCGGTAGATGAAGGCTGGAATCAATTGGAACCCAACCTGGTTTTCAAACGCGAATGATTGTCAAAGTCGTCCAGGTGATGCAACACTTCCACTCGCCTTTGTCGACGTTGTGCGGCTCCCTTCTCAACACAGGAGAACTTCTGCACGCACCGTGGTACCACTCTAGCGGGCTGGCCGACGATTTTCGATGGTAGCGGAATGGAGTACGTACTGTCCCGGCCTATCCGGTGCCTAAACAGCAAAAAGATCTGCGATTTTTTGGAAAAGCAATCTTGACGACGGCATACATTGAGAGCGTCGTAGCTGCCTGTTTCGTCTGCGTACCACGCCATCTATCGTTTCACAGAGAGGAGCGACATCGGTTAGCTTAAAGGCGATCAAGGCCGGCTGTTCGACTGGCCAGTGCTTCTAGCGCCTATAGGACGCAAAACCGATTCAGAACTAGAGACAGCAGGACCGGCGCTTATGCCTTGTTTACTCTTTTTGCGTTCCTCTGAACTGCTTCAAGCAGTATTCGTATCTCTCAGGGTTTTTTATTGAAGGGTGGTAGCGGGACTTTGAACACGGCGAAATAACACGTTTGAGAGGGACGCCTGTTCCTGGGTCCATTATAGGTTCATCACCAGTTATTCTTCCTCCTGTCGGGCAACCAGGGCAGATTTTTGGTTCGCTCATTTGTTTCTCACCTCGGATGCATTATTGGTTAGATGGTCTTTGAGTGATCTTTTTAGCCATTCGTGAGCCGCGAGAACCTCTTGACCGCCATCCGTGTTCTTTTAGAACTTTCTCTACTAATCTCTTTTTCGTAGTTAGTTCCCCCACCGCAGTCAGTCACTGTTCGAGTAGCTCTTCCGGGTAGCTGGATTTTGTAGGCTACCTGAATACGGCCAAACTTCTGCGCGAACTCCTTTATCTCAACAGGTGCATCTCAAAAATTATGCCCCTGCAGTGCAATATTGAAAGGTTGCTCATTGTTCAAATCTGAAATTAAGAGCTAAATCACTTTTTTAAGTGAGGGTACAGACTTCACAAGTTTACAAAAACAGATTGGCTCGAGGAGATTCGAACTCCTGATCCCCGCCGTGTAAAGGCGATGTCACAAATGGTAGTCCGAATCAGGAAGTGCATGCATAACTAATACCTGCTTAGACGATGCCTTTTTATACCAGCTTTTGGCTTAGCGCTGGTGCGCGTGAATAGAAAAGTAGAACCCACGCACATGAATTAGATTTACGAACTCGCTCATCAGAGATTTCGCGACCGCGTAACAATTGCTAACCCAATCAGAATCCAGATATAGCAACGCATAGCAGATACTGTCTGAGGCATGAAACAGCTGGACAGCACTCAGCGCCATTTAAGGCAACCGACATGGTAGGAAAAGACCTCCTCATCGAACTTTTTCAAGCGGCTGAAATGCGCCGCTGGAACGACAAGCTGTGTCCCATCCCCCTCACCGAACTCGATAAGCAAGGACACAAGATGGCCATCGCGTACGTGCTCGGCAAGTTCGCCGAACACACCAGCGACTTCAGCTGGATCGAGGTCATCGAGGGCGGCCTGTTTGAATACTTCGAGCGCCTCACCCTTACCGACTTAAAACCTCAGATCTTCGAAAGGATCAAGGCAAACGACGAAACGTATAACGAGCTGAAGACCGAGGTCTACACGCGCTTTACACCCCTCATTTCCGATCTAAATGGTCTCGACAAACGGTTTGAAGCGTATCTATTTCACCCGCAGGACACTACCAGCAGGAAGGTACTCGACGCGGCCCACTTCTACGCGACCAAGTGGGAGTTTGACATCATAGAACGCGAGAATGCGAGCGATTACGAGATTCACGAGATCCGGCGGGGATTGCAGAGCCGCCAGGAAGCACTCGCTGACGTCGAAGGGCTGCGCTACCTCGCCCTTTTCCCGACCTATCGGAGCTTTGTCGACTTGTGCGGGCGCCTGCGGTTTCAGGTACGATGGGGGCAGCTCTTCCGAGTGCCGCGAACCTCGGTGCTCGGCCACATGCTCATCGTGGCGATCCTCTCGTACCTGTTCTCGCTCGAGATATGCGCGTGTCCGAAGCGCAGCGCCAACAACTACTTCACCGGGCTGTTCCACGACCTGCCCGAAGTCCTCACCAAGGACATCATCAGCCCCGTCAAAAGGGCGGCCACGGGCCTGGACCGCTTCGTGAAGGACTTCGAACGGGAAGAGATGGAACGCAGAATTTACGGACCAGAGCTCATCCCGAAGGCGTGGCAACCAGAGATGCGGATGTTTACTGAAGACGAGTTTGTCTCAAAGGTCACGATCGATGGCCACGTGCGCCACACCACCTCTGACGCGATAACCGCGTCGTACAACAATGACCGATATAACCCGGTCGACGGAGAGCTCGTCAAAGCAGCCGATGACCTCGCGGCGTTCATGGAGGCGTACTTGGCACTGCAAAACGGCATCTCGAACTCGCAATTGCAGACCGCCGTTCGAGAGAAGAAACGGCTCTATCGCGAAAAGACGATTGCTGGGATAAACTTCGGCAAGGTTTACAAGGGGTTTCACTAAATTTGGTGCGCACCAAACATATGTCATCCAGATCCATTATGCCCAGCTGGACCGTCATCCGAGATTGCTACGCATCCTTTTTCGGAGTACCTGCCGCGGCGATGCCAACGGGCCTCTGATCGTATCAACCAGCGATAGGGCAAAAGGGGGGTTGGTCCAGGCGGTCTGTCGCACTCCTGAAATCCCACGATGGGGACTATAAAGTAAGCACTGCCCGGATCCATGCGGTACGGTGCTCCCGCGGTATCACCCGCTGTTCGTGTCCGCGCTGCGGCACATGGCGCATAAACGCACTGCACGCTGCGCCCGCTTGAAGGGGCCGCACGTGGTATTCAGCTCGTTGAACCAACAGACGTCGATGAGGATGGCGCTTGACGCGAGTACCGCGAGAAACACACGCGGCCTCAATCAGTCCTTTGCCAAGTATTCAAGAGACGTTGTCATCGACTCGAGCAGTTTATCCAAGCATGCTTCGTCAACGCTAACCGACTCGTACTCCGGCAGCGCCTCCACGAACTCCAAGTGTTTTTCGGCGCTCTGCGCGCAAAAGTCCACTAACGCGGCGAAGTCTTTCTCCTGTTGGTCGCCGTTATTTGCCGTTTCCCCTACCCCTTCCCAGCGCTCAGTATCAGCCGGCAGCAAAGGCAATTTGACGGTGCCGACGCGCTCACGAAGGTCCTCTTCCCACTCGCTCATCAGGTCCTCAAAGGCGGTGAGGTGTACATCGTTTGCCTCCATGAACTCCCGCGCGCTTTCGATATTCGTCTTTACCTCAACCATAAGCTCCGTTGCCGAACCAATCAACTGCCGCGCGAGTGTCTCTCCCTGCTCAGCAACGGCGATATCAACAAAAAAGCGCCCGTCCTTGTCCCGCAGTCCGAAGACACCAAAGAGGCATGGCCAGCCGTCCCCCCCGAGTTTATGCAGCATCTGCTTGTCCTTCATCGTGCTGCTCAGCAAGTTCAAGTATTCCTCGACGAAGACGTGCTGTTTAAAGAGCAAGAACAGGCCGCCGAGATGCGCGAGCCGCTCGCGCAGCTGCAGGTATAACACCTTCGTATTCGAGATGTGGAAGCTCATCACGCGTTCTGCATCAAGCATCTTGTTGTAGCTGCGGCTTTCTTCCTTAGAGACAATGCTCCGTCGCAGACTCTGCACCTCGTCTAACGTGATGAGATTGGTCAAGTGCACTTCGAGGTGCGCCTTCGCGTTTGCCACCAAAAGCCCCTTCTCACGCCCAGAGGCCGTGTTCAGCGCGCGCTGGAGGCGCTTTGCGCTTCGTGCTGCCATATCGGTCCCTAGACCCCGTCAGTACCAAGGACGCGCTCGATGCGCTCGAGCCGCTCCTGCAGCTCGGCCTCGTCAATGGCCTTCAGAAGGGGGGCGAGCATCCCGACTCGCCGAATGGCGGTCGTGTCGTCTATCTCGCCTGCCACGTACGCGCGGTACGCCTCGAGCTGCAGATTCACGAGGTCGCGTGCCTTGACTTCGCCGTCTCCGGTGCCGACCTTCGGGCCGGATCCGCGCGTCTTATCACCCACGGCGCTTATCCGGTCCAACAGCTCGCGCACAGCGAGACGCCGTTGCACCTCGTCGTCGCTGCGCACGAGCGGTGGCATGACCTCCGCCTTCAGTTGAGCGCTCAGCTTAACCAAGAGGTCATACAGCTTCGGCGTCGACAGCTCGCTAAGATCGCGCGTTGCGAGCTCATTCCTCACGCGCCGCAGCTCCTCACCGAAGAGCTCGACTCTCGCCTGCGCGGTGAGGGCGTACTCCTCCTGCAAGGCTTCGTACTCGATCGCCTCCAAGTTCTCAATCTCTTCCCTGCACTCCCTGCCCCACGCGATGAGCGTCTTTTTCGTCACGCCGAGCTCACGCTCGATCGCCGCGTAGGAGTTGTTCTGGGCCCTGAGCACCATAAACCGCTCTCGCGCCTCTTTATCTCTCATAGTTCCTCTCATCTGCTGCATCATGCGAGCGAACAGCGCGAACGCCCGCTCGTCGGCAAGAGCCATACCTCACGCTAGAAATGGCCATCCCGATCGCTGCGACTAAGTCTTTTGCCATAGCGCCGGGATCGTGCGTAAGTCCGGGGTGAATATCAACGTCTTTATCACCGCCGTCATCTCGCAGTAATGCTAGTTTGCTACGTGTTGTTTCCATTTCGTCTCCTTAAGAGACGGAAAAACGACTAGGACCACACGCAGTAAACAGGACCCGACATTTTTTATACCGGGTGTCAGTAACAGTGTACCGCGTGCAGGCGGTCGCTACGCGCTTCAAGGTTCCCGCCGTTGGCGCTTGACCGTCTCCACATACTTTTGTTTCGCTTTCTAATTTTTTCGCTCTTCTATATGAACTTTTATCGATAAGACCGATTTAGACGGCCTTACGGCCGATTTAGACGGCCTCAGCACCACGTCTCATGTATTGTAAATCATCCCACATAAAACTAAGCGAAGCAGTGGCACGCGGGCGATGTTATAGAAATTACGCGTGATATTCCTATTTCAGCAAACAAGCGCATAGATTAGAAAAAGGATTTACCAACAAAATCGTAGCTGCGAGAAAGCTAACAAGATAAATTTAGTAATTAAAATAAAAATATGTTTATAATTTTACTGGACGATGGCGCGGGCAATTTAAGGCAAGCGGCGATGGCCTCGCTCAACAGCGTGTTAGCTTCCGCGTTGCGGTGTAGTTTTGGTGTAGTTTTGGTATAGTCGGCGCGAGCACCGTTGCAGTGCTACCGCATACGCGGCACACACGTTAGCTAATGGTGCCGCCCTTTTGGTGGAAGTAAAATAATGCGTTCGGGCTACTCGTTCGCCTTTTCGAGAAGCGCCCTCACGCAGTCGGGGGTCTCTGCCACAACCGCCCTAGGTCCAGCGCAGTTTATCGGTGTTCCAGTTTCCACCGTTGCTAAAGTTAACGATTGAATTGAATTGCCGATACACAAAGATGCCGCCGTTCAGCGGATCAAGCTTCACTGACGTATTGTGGCCAACGTCTGAAGCCGTATTTCCGAGGTTCGCGCCGCCTACTGCGTCGTTGTACCACGATCCGGTTCCGCTAAGAGCACCGCCGCTCTCGTCCCAACTCGTTTGAAGTACCGGAGCTTTTCCGTCCTCACCGATCCAGATCGTCGGATAGGATTCGTGCCCCGGGCCCGCGCTGGTGTCCCACGAAATTTGAATGTAGTAATTGTGGCCTGCGCGGAGTGGAGTAGTAGTGGGTATGTACCACCGCGCGCCGCTGCCGCCGGTCGTGGCGCGGTACAGGGTAAGCTCACAATGGTTAGCGCCGTAGTTGGTGTCAATTTCAATCATGAATCCGCCATACGCTTTGTCCCAAATTTTCTGGAAGCGCTCGCCTGGTACCGGTCCTGCGAAATGAAACCCTATCTCCCACGAAACGACGTTCTGGTTGTTGGTTGCGGTGCCCGCTGGGATGCCGATAAAATCATTTTGCCCGATGGTACCCCAATACGGGTAGCCGTTTGACTGGGTCTGAAATAGGCTCGGGGTGCTGACGTACGCGTTATAGCTGGCGCCTGCCGTTCCCTGGTTGACCCACGTTGATCCTGCCTGGGGTGCGTAATATATGGTGGGGGCGGGGGTCGACTGTGCTGCCACTAGCGTGGTTGTAGCGCCTGTAAATAATACAATAATGAGGAGGGTGACTACAGAAAGTGAAACGATGTTGTGTGCTCGCATGGGTTTGCCTCGGTAAAACGTCTTTGACGTAAATCGTTCTTCAACGAAAAACGCTTTGCAGACTATATAACAGCTTTGGTTGCACGTGACCATAAAAACGATGCTGCGGTGTTTAAATGGCCAAAAAATGGCTACGATTGAACGATTAAACTTCCGCCTGATCGCCTTTCCGTGTTCCACCGCCCGCGCCGCAGCCGCTTAGCCTGTGCCTCTTCTTTCTTAGCGGGTTCTTCTTCTCCGGGGTGCTGTGCAGTCAGTCTTTGAAACGCTGCCAGCTGGTACGCGCAAACCCGGCCGTGAGAGCGACAGTCCATACGGCAAGCGTTTCCAGGATGATTGGGTGCTTTGCGTACTCATTTATGCTAATCTGTAAGCGAGTGTCGCAGCAGCAGTCGCTGCAGACCAAAGTCCGACGAGATTCTTTTACAATACCAAGCGGCCAGTCAGTCGAGAGCTGATTATCCGGGGTTGCCTGGCCTGGCCTCCCACGGATGCATAACGCGCGTAATCCTAGAAGGTTTGGGTGGCAGCAAGCAGGTTCAGCACTATCGCCGTATCGCTTTCTGAGAGTGCACCCACACCGCAGGACGGCGTGAAAAGAAATTGTTCACGTAACAGATTTTCAGCAATCCCTTTCCCGACAAATTCCTGGATAATGCTTTCGTGTCTCTGCTTGAGGCTATCGGGCGTTTCTGCGCGCAATTTCTCGACGTTACCGGTCGGCACCAGGCCGGAAGCCAAGATCCCGCCGCGTTTCAAAAAGGCCTGAATTTTGTCAGGATAGAGTGCCACTTTAGCGCCATAAAAATACGCGTCAAAGGCAATGATATCGATCTTGGTACTGGCAAGCAGTCCCCAATCCATGTTGCCGCAGCAATGCACGCCCACCAACGCGCCGGCATTGTGAGAAATTTCAACGACTTCATTCAGCCCATTAATCACATCTTCATCCTGAATAGTCATGTATGCGGCCGTGCCCAACGCGGAAAGCACCGGCTCATCGAAGAAGATCATAACTTGCTCAGTGTAAGTCTGCAATTGCTGAATTTGCCAGAGCGCCTTCATGCCCAGACCTTTCAGCACAATGTCGCGGTATTGTTCGTCGAACCAGACCGAGCGACGTTCCTGATCCGCCAGCACTAAACCGAACGTAACGGGGCCCGTAACCTGCCCTTTCAGAAATGGAAGTTTCATATTGGCAGTGGCCAACTGTCGCAACATACCATGCAGGCCAGCGGCGTACTCTTCGGAAATCGCAAAGGCATCCACATCCTCCGCGACAAGGTGTTCATAAAACTCAACCATGGCGTTGGGCAGATCGTCGTCAACCTGCACCCAGATGCGCTTCGCGACCTCATTAACTCGAATGCCCGGAAACGCTTCGGTGTACTGAGGAATCAAAGCTTCCTTAAATGACCGTCTCGGCAACTGCGGCCAAGCTGGAATAGTGAGTGGAACTTGTTCAAGCGCTTTAAGAGCCTCTTTGGGGGTCATATAGGGCATACTGCCGATCATGGTCGTCTGGTGTGCTGGAAGTACAGACATCGTAATAAATTCGTGATAAACGTTCAAATAGCTTCAGTTGTTCTACGTTCTGCCTCGGTCTACAATTGCTAAAGTTGTGTAACCGCTCCGGTTCAAAAAGGTTCGATGCTTGGACCAAAACAAGTTCATGTGACATTTTAGAAGTGCGGGGCGGTTAACAGCCTTAGTCCTCTTTGTTTTTCTTAATATCGAATTGACGCGGAATCGTGCAGCGCATGTAAAACTGAAATTAACCGATTTATAGAGAGAAACAACTTAGGATATATTCCGGTCAAATCAAATCTTTTAGAAGTGTTGACTTTCTCGTATAACCTTATGCACCGCTTTCCACCAAGGCAAACAGACTCACGCACATTTCTACCTGCGCTTCGAAGGATCTTGATTTGCTTGGTTGCTGGCTTGTGCTTAGTCGCGCACGGCTAATCAAAACGATTATGTGTCAAGCATCGATCCCATGAACCACCATGTCAGCTACTGAACGTTACCCAGAAGTTTTTACTGACATTGCATTACAAGACAGGATGCAACTCTCGCTTCATCGCGCAAAAACCGATTATTGCTATCCTACGATATGGCTACCGCATACGTTCTCAGCGCTTGTAGGACTATCCACGCGCATCTACCAGACACTGCATGATGGGACCCCAGCCTTGCGTGTTGTTGCGGCCCATTCAAGTTCCTCCGATACTATCTTAGCCGTGGGAACCTGGACAAGAAAAAAAGTGACCCTTAGGCATCAAATTTTAAATCTATATTAGGTGAGAGGTTCATGAATCGATCTTATGAATACAAAAAGTTCTTTTTAGTCCTTTTAACGGGCCTGCTGATTTCCTCTTTATCAAGATGTTCAAAATGCGTCGTCAAAAAACAAATTTAACCCAAGGGCACCCGATTGCATCCGATGTTCAAACAACGCTCCAGAGGACAGTCGCGCCGGGCGCAACACCTTCGACAGCGATTGCTCTTAGTGAGGTTTCCAAATACGCTCAATACGGCTATGGAAACTGGAATTATGGCTCAGGTCTCCCCTACGACAGGCGGCTTGATATCATGCCGCCGACGTACAGTGGTTCAGCCGTTACTAAAAAAACAAAACTTTTGAATTTCTTTACCATTTCAGACATCCATATCACCGACAAAGAATCGCCTAATCAGTTGATCTATCTTCAACACCGGTATCCCACATTGCCGGTTGGGGCCTCTCTACATTCGGGGATTATGCCATATACAACGCACGTTCTCGACGCCGCCGTCCAGACGGTCAACGCCCTGCACAAACAGAACCCGATTGACTTCGGCCTCTCTCTAGGCGACGCCTGCAATAGCACTCAGTACAACGAACTCAGGTGGTTTATCGACGTCATGGACGGCAAGGTCATTACCCCCAGCTCCGGCGCCCATCTCGGAGCCGATACCATCGATTATCAGAAACCTTATAAGGCCGCAGGGCTGGATACGACGATCCCCTGGTATCAGACGCTCGGCAACCACGATCATTTCTGGATCGGTTCAATCCCTGTTGACTATAGCCTGCGGAAGGACCTGCGGCAATCCTACATCTCCGATGAAGTCTTCGCGACAGGTGATGTCCTCAGAGACCGCACAAGAATTAACAGCCGTGATTGCTATATGGGCGTGCTCGATGGCTCGACTCCTTACGGTGACCTTATCAAGGCAGGACCCGTCGGAAATTTCAACTGCGCTCCGAAGGTTGTAGCCGATCCCGATCGCCGTTCACTTTTGAGAACGGAGTGGATGAATGAATTTTTTAAAACGTCTTCAAGTCCGGTCGGTCACGGTTTCAACTTGTCCAACGTCAATAATGGATTTGCCTGTTATAGTTTCGTGCCGAAATCAACTGTCCCGATAAAGGTAATCGTGCTCGACGATACCCAGAAGGAAGACGATGACTCCGCGGACATCCACGGTCATGGATTTCTGGACCATGCGCGTTGGGCCTGGCTTAAAAAAGAACTTGCAGATGGCGACGCGGCAGGACAGCTCATGATCATCGCCGCGCACGTACCGATCAACGTCGAAGTAACTGCTCCTAATTCCGAAATGGGTTGGTGGCTCAATCCTCAAAATGCCGTAACCCTGCCGAATCTGATTGCGGAACTTCAAAGCCATCCGAACTTGATCATGTGGGTGTCTGGGCATCGCCATTTGAATACCGTTAAAGCCTTTATAGCGCCTGATCCAAATGCGCCTGAAAAAGGCTTCTGGCAGGTTGAAACGCCGTCGCTCCGGGATTTTCCGCAGCAGTTCCGGACTTTTGAGATTTACCTCAACAGCGACAATACCATTTCCATCGTGACGACCGACGTTGACCCGGCAGTCAAGGAAGGAACGCCCGCGGCGACATCGCGTAAATATGCCATTGCGGCAACGCAGATCATCGGGACGTCGGATTTAACAACTAGAAATAATCCGACGAATGATCCAACCATCAAGCCCATGCCGACCGGTTCGTACAACGCAGAACTGGTGAAACAGTTGAGCCCTGAAATGCAGGCCAAGATGCAGAACTATTGAAAACCGATAAGCAGGTAAAAGAAATACGACAACCGCTTTAAAACAATATATTTACCGGAATCCCCTGCCTCTCGAAACCTCTCTTCAACTCGTCGCCCTTTTCAGCAAAGAACCGATCCTCGATCGCCCACCCCATGTTGTTTTCCCGGTAGATGCGGTTTGCATAGTGATAGTTCAGCCGGTCCACCAGGACGAAATCAACGGCACCAGCAAGTTCGCCAGGCAGCATTTCAGCTCCGGGCAGGAGCGGAGCGATCATGACAAAAGTCTTAATTCCTTTGGCATGAAGCGATTTCAGGGCATTGATCCGTTCCTTGATCGTGGAGGCCCCTGGTTCAAAGATCCGTCGGATCTTTTCCTCAGCCGTGGTTATGGAAAAGCCGACCTCCACTTTCCTAGGTGTTTTAAGGATGTCGATATCTCGCAGCACGAGAGAGGACTTGGTCTGAATCGTTACCGGCCAATCGCTCCCCAAAAGGATTTCGAGACATTTCCGGGTCAGTATGTACTTCTTCTCTGCCGGTTGATACGGATCGCATACACCGCTCACCCAGACCCGCCCCATTGGCTTCCTTGTTATTTCCTTCGCTAGCACCTCCGGAGCATTGATCTTGACGTCAACAAACTCGCCCCACGGTTCCCGGTGACCGGTGAACCGCTTCATGAATGCAGCGTAACAATAGCTGCAGGCATGGCTGCATCCCCTATATGGGTTCACGGCGTAATCATAGACCTGGGATTTCGAAAGGACGGATTTTGCAGATATTTCTTGGATCTTCATTTGATTTATCACATTTAGTGCGGGATTCGCACTACAGTGTTTGTCGGAGAAGTCGTTGCGATATGCGGTGAGCCGCAACGGCGGAGTACTTTTATGTCACGTCGAATTACAAAATATTTAGCTTGGAGGGCGCACACGTTCCTGTAGGCGATCACAAGCATTAACCTAAGGCACGGGCGATGTTAAGTTGGCAGGAAACGGTTGACCTGCAGCGAGGGGAAAATCAGATATAACTAATAAGAGTAGGATGCTTACTCAAACGCAAAACAAGCAACGACTCTTCGCTTTTTGTGGCATTCTTGCGCCGATACTCTTTACGCTTCTGGTGGTAGTAGCAAGTCTTCTACGGCCGGGGTATAGCCAGTTCCACAATTTTATCAGCGACCTCGGCGTCGGCCCCTATGCGATAATCCAAAACGCCAATTTCGTTATTTTCGGTCTTCTGTCGATCGGTTTTGCGCTTGGGCTTCGAGGTGGCTTGCCAGCGCCACAACAGAGGGCCCTGAAAGCCAGCGTAGTGCTCGTAGTTATATTTGGAATTGGAGTACTGTTGGCCGGAGTATTTCCTGAAAACTATCTTTCAGGAGGCCTGCATACGCTGGCAAGCTCCGCCGCATTCCTTTCAATCATAGCAGCCCAGCTGCTGGTCTGGCAAGGATTAAGGCGCAAAGATAGTGCAGTTTGGGGCAGATACCGAACATATTCACTGATAAGCGGATTGTTGTCACTTATTTTGGTTTGGTTTTCTTCCAGCACTGACTACCCCGGAGCTGCTCAAAGGATATTCCTTGCGGTGCCGTGGATCTGGATTGAAGTGACTGGACTAAAACTCTATTCCTTGACCAAAACGACGCAACCCCCCACGCTTGAATCGCTCACAGCGCCATCGTGACCTCGCCTCGTACGCGCTCTTTGATACATACGTGACGGCAAACTGGCCGACTCGCTACTGCCGCCGAGTAAGTTGGCAGAATGCCGCGTCACGGTGAAAAGGCAGAAGTGCGTGAAATGCTCGCGCAAGCGCTTATGCATATGGAAAATTCATAGCTTGCTGGAGACCACATTCCAGAGGCAGCTTGGGAGAATCTATGCAACACATAAGAAAATCAAAGGTCACCAAGTTAAATGCCAAGGGAAAGATAATGGCTGATACAAAAAACGGTGGAGAATCTTGCAATTGTACAACGACGATTGTGTCAATTCTGCTTACACCGGCAATAAGTACATAGCCTCAGATAAAGACGAAATTCAGAATTAGACTTCTGAGGCTGATAACGCTTGTCGTCGCTTACGGGATCGGCGCGTACGGCGGCAGGTCGTTGCTCGAAAGAAACTGCCGATGGCAGCAACGATGTGCGAAAATCTATTGCGATAATAACCTTATTACTTTTTGACAAACGTGCCTTCGCGATACTCTTGAAAAGCCGTGCGAAGCTCTTCTTGCGTATTCATGACGATGGGGCCAGACCACGCAACGGGCTCACCAATGGGTTGTCCCGTAACGAGAACAAAACGTGCCCCATCATCTTCCGCACTTACTGCTATCTCATCCCCCTCACGCTCGAACAATATTACGCTTTCCGGACCGTGCGAGATGCCTCGTAGCTCCCGCTGACCCCGCCGAGATGTGCGTTCGTTGGCCGCATCAGACAGCTGCCCCGATTTTTCATCAAAACGAGCAGATCCTGCTATCACATAGGCGATCGCTGTATGCCCGTCCTTAACGCCGTGGAGGAGACTGGAATGAGGAAGCATAGTGATATCGAGATATTCTGGTTCGGCGATCACGTCCTGAACAGGCCCACGTATCCCATCCACTGTGCCGCAGATCACTTTTACGCGAGCACCAGAATTTAGAACAGCTTCTGGGATGTCTTGAGCTTTAATCTCCCTATAACGTGGTGACATCATTTTATGCGAGGAAGGGAGGTTGGTCCACAGCTGTAAGCCCCATAAGCGACCATCTGTCTCGCCTTCCGGCATTTCCTGGTGGATTATTCCGCTGCCTGCGGTCATCCACTGCACGTCGCCTATTCCGATGATCCCCGAGTTTCCCATGCTGTCACCGTGCGCGACCTTTCCTTCCAAAACGTAGGTGATAGTTTCGATCCCCCGGTGAGGGTGCCATGGAAACCCGGGCAGATATTTTGCCGGACTGTGGGAATGAAAGTCATCGAGCAGAAGGAACGGATCGAGTTCCGGAGATGATCCTTGAAAGCCAAGCGCCCGCTTCAAATGGACTCCTGCCCCTTCGATGGTGGGCACGCTCTTCCAACTCCTTACAACCCTTCTGATTTGGCTCATGTTAACATTTCTCCTTTCTAATGAACGATCTGCAAGATTATTAAGCGCTTGTAGTTGTGGAGCCGCACAAAGGAATATCTTCTGCGTCGAGCTGTGCTATCAATCCGTAAGAGGTTTTTTAATGCTGCGCACGAACCTTGCTGCACAGATGAAATGGGAGAATGAAGATAACGAAATACAAGGAAAATGAAGGCCCCTATAAAGCGGGAAATGCGGCATTGCTGCTTATTGACCACCAAGTGGGACTGCTCCAATTAATACGTGACGCCTCCCCTGAAGAATTTAGAAACAACGTGTAGGGGCTGGCAAAAACCACCAAAATTAGAAACGCAAAATTAAGATAAATGCGAAACTGTGGAGAGCGCAGGCGGCTGAGTCCGAATTGATGTAACAAATGCAGCCAGGGCCTGGGCAAACTGTTCTTTTAGCTCGAGCGCAAACGTCCGCAGGTGCGATCCTTCGAGGCGATCGGCTCTGCCGAGACCGTAACTGCAGGCCGCCCCGTATAGCACCATATACCTTAGCTGTGCGTCGCGCCGGGCCCGTTCAACGCTTTCTATTGGCTCTTCCAGCGGTATTGTGTGAATGTAAGGGGCAAACAGCTTGTAGAGGGCCTGCTTCGTCTCGCCTATACTGGGTCTGGGCTGGGTTGCTTGCACAACTCCACTATTGCGCTACGGGTGATAATCCTGCGGCGAGAACGGGTTGAAAGTGAAGAAAAGGAATAGATGAGGGGGACAAATCGATCCCCATCCTGTTGGACGTTCAGCACATTGCAGCAAGAGACTGCTGGTGGTCAAATGCCCAAAGACTTGATACAGGATCGCAAGAAAATAAACCCGGGCTGCGACCGGCTGAATCACTGCAAACGGTATAAGCTGCCTTAGGGCTTTGACCAAACACTAGTCTATCCGGTTAATACTATTTTAACCCTTTGAAAATGATCAGTTTTTTGATAAAGAAAGCCCCTCACGAACCCTGCAACGCCTGTGTCTCTTGTGTCAGGTTCTGCCCCCTGCGGATAGAGCTGACCCTTCGCCGCGCCATCGACATCGGGTGTAGAAATGCGGCCCTCACCTTGGCATGGCCAAACGCTTCCCCGCCGCGCGCGTACCGGGCATTGATTATTGGGCTGGAAAATGGGAGTATTCGCGAGCCGTTTGTGAGCGCAACGCAACGATTGAGGGGGTTGCAGACCGTGTGAACTTCCAAAAAGCAAGCGCTTCGGCCTTACCTTTTGAAGCGGGATCGTTCGATGCCGCGGTAAGTAATCTGGTCTTTCATGAAGTGAGCGACACCAACGACAAGCGAGAGGTGATCAAGGAGGCATTACGGGTCGTCAGGAAGGGAGGCGCGTTCGCCTTTCAAGATCTGTTCCGGAAGCGAGTGTACGGCGACATCGAGGGGTTGCTCGAAGCAGTCAAGGGGGTGGAGTATCGAACGGGTCGAGTTTCTCGATACCGCTCATTCGGGCATTGTTCCGAAGGCGCCAAGACTTCCCTTTATGCTCGGCACTATTGGCATTCTCTACGAGACAAAATAAGAGGCGCACACCTACTACTTCCGCACCTATTGGCCCAGAAGCACAGGCTCTTTAACGTCTTTACTGCGCAGCAATTGGCGAACGGCGTTCTCTAGCGCGTCTCGCAACGGTATAAAGCGTGAATATGACGGGCACAAGTACGAATACGAAAAAACTTCCGGTTGGACTTATAAAAGAAACCATGATTGCTATTACAGCCTAAATTGGCAATGAAAGGTTAGATCGCTTGATGTGGTCGGCATAGGGCATCACCTTCTCAGCTACGAACCCCTTTTTCCAGGCATAATACCAATTGGCATACCATAAAAGACCTATAATGAGCATGTTTAAATCAAATATAAGTTGTGCAAGCTGGAATTGGCCATATTTACCGATAATTGACGTGGAAAATGGCACAATGGCAATTGACATGAGCCAGAGGATATTTATCCAGAGAAGCGTGGCGTTGGTGTGTTTTATTACGTAGAATATGTGGTGATTCATCCAAAAAACAGCCAGAAGGATGAAGCTGATCACGTAAATGAATATCTGAGGCAGAATACTTGTGACATACGCGCTGAATACAAGGGGAGTTACTGTGCCCGTCAGGGTGGGTACTTCAATACTTAAAACCAGCAAAGTCATGGCTATGGCAATATTCCATCAGTCAGCGTTTCAATTCTGCCTGTAGGAATCTTCAGCGCTGGAATTCTATGCTCATGCATCGGCACCTTCATGCAAATCCTATTAGCTTAATCTTGCGGATTTGATCCGGCGGATGGAGGAGACCAATAATGAAAAAAATATTCACGGCGAAGATGCCGCTTCACTCATCTAATCCCACGTTTTTTATCCGATCATTCGCTTGCCGCTTTTATCGAGCGTGAGAATGCGAAGTGGCAGTGTGCACAGTGCGGAGCATCATTGTGCTGCCATAATAGAGTCTGTTTCAATTGCAGCATTGACCTCTTGCAAACTAAGAAGAACTTGTACAGGTGACGTATCGATTATCCACTTCAACTACTGGTTTAGCGCCATATCACTCTATTGACAAGATTTCGAGACCTTAAAGCGCACTAAGTCGACCTCGACCCGCTCTTGCTATCAGTGTCAGACCGCAGCCTCACGATGGAACAGAACCGCAATTACGGTCAAGCCTTATGAAGTGCTCTGTCGCGTTACCATGCCGTAAAAACTAGGAAAAAAGGGGCGCGCCATTTCAGCGCTTTAGCCCCTCAAGTCGCTTGTTCACCTTTTCGAGATGGGTATTGAGCGCATCTCTATATTCTTCCAGCATTTTGATTTCTTCATCAACATCCATCAATGGCACTGGCGGTTCCATGCTCATTCCCATGTCCATCCCGTGCCCGTGGTGCCCATGATGGTGATGCGTGTCGCAGTTGCAGCCGCAGCTGCAGCCACAACCGCAACCCTCAAATGAACAACTATCTTGTCTGCACATGTATCGTTCACCTCCTTTGCACTACGGCTTAAAACGCCGTTCGTAAAACCCTATTAGATCATCAAAGAGTTGTTTTCTCCGTACAATCGTGCTCAGCCCCGCCTTCAGGAAAGCAGCGCCTTTCTCGGTCACAGTATACACTCTCCTATCGGGGCCGGAATTTCCCTTCTCCCACGTCGATGCCAGCAACTCTTTCTCCTCCATCCGTCGCAACACAGTATAGATGCTTCCCGGCTCGAGCTTGTGGCAGCCGCAGCTTCGTTCGTCGATCTCGTTGAGGAGTTGATATCCGTACGTGGGGGTTTCATAGAGGATTCGTAAGATGAGGAACTGTATCCAGCTCCGTTCCGGATATTGCCAACAGTTGCAACTGCTGTGATTGTGCATTGCACTTGTGAACTCTGGTATGCTACAATGTTATATACAACAATGTTATATAAAAATTGCCAGATTTACTAAGCGCATGGAGTTAGAGAGAGATGGAACGAGAACGTGACGGAGTTATTGCAGTTAACGGATTGACAAAGCGATTCGGACTCCCTTCTTTTTCGACGTACCAAACGCGCGCAGCTCTCTAAGCTCTTCAGCGTAAGCCTTTATAAACCTACAGGGAAGAAGGAAACGTATGGTTGAACCGCGGGACAGCATTAAAATTGTGAATGTGGTTGCATCCACCGGCATTGGACGAGAAATAGACCTCAAGCAAGTAACGCTTGGGTTAGAGGGTGCAGATTATGATCCTAAACGGTTTCCGGGCGTCGTGTACCGGACCAAGAACCCGAAGACCGCTGCATTACTCTTTCGATCGGGAAAAATTGTCTGTACTGGTGCAAAGAGCATAGATGAGGCTCATAAAGGCATTGAAAACGTATTTCAAAGTCTACGAAATATCGGAATCGACGTGAAGGGGACGCCAGAGATTAAGGTGCAAAACATCGTCGCGTCAGCAGACCTCCACTCGGTGTTGAATTTGAACGCAATTGCCATCGGTCTCGGGCTCGAGAACATTGAGTACGAGCCTGAACAGTTTCCCGGGCTCGTCTACCGGTTATCGGATCCTAAAGTGGTGATTCTTTTGTTTGGTTCCGGCAAACTGGTCGTCACGGGCGGGAAAAAGCCCGAAGATATGGTCAATGCGGTCGATCGAATCGTTGAAGAGCTTAATAGCCTAAGCTTTTTACGCTGAATGATACTCCCTGAATCAGAGCGCTCAAAGACACCTATTGTATCTGCGCGAGCTTGAGCGTAGAGCTGTTCGGCATGTGCGCTCCTAGTCAGCGGATGATGATTCTAGCTTTATTTTGAACCTCTAGTTTCAGCGAATGGGGCCCGTGCAGTGCTCCTTTCGCATCCAGTGAAGATATCATCAAGTTATGGCGAGAGAGCTTGTTGTAGTATGATGCTCTGCAACTCTAAAACAAAAAGTGCAAGGTGCGGTGGGAAATGGGTCGCCGTTCTAAGGTTCTAAACGCGCCCCCCTAGCCGCTTTACCAGTTCGTCGTCAAATCTGTAAATATCTGGCACTAGTCTTTCAGGACGTATTTTCTCGCGGAGTTCTTTACAGCACGC
>Ga0208689_1000150_pt1 | contig 67136 bp, 64 predicted proteins | sample June2015DPH_8_15_FD_184700 | JGI IMG/M metagenome (GOLD analysis project Ga0208689, IMG submission 184700) | Peatland microbial communities from SPRUCE experiment site at the Marcell Experimental Forest, Minnesota, USA - June2015DPH_8_150... | ecosystem: Environmental > Terrestrial > Soil >... | reverse complement strand
CTTACCAACCTCGATGTGACTGGCTTCGAGTGCCCGGCGAGCCTTGGTGGTATCTTCCACCAGGATGTGAATGAAACCTTTGCTTCCAACGGTCATGCCACACACCCCCTCAATGTTCACAGCTGCCCTGCCAAGCGCCTCGCCCACCTTCGCCAGTTCGCCTGGACGGTCTTCCAGAACGATAGTTAGATCCTTTGGCATAGTCTTCCTCCTTCAGGAGTACCACCTGAGAACCATCACGGCGGCCTAGCCCGGCCTCTCGCCCAAGGCAAATCCGCCTCCGCGTTTAATAAAATCAGCTGTCTGTGTGGGAAGAGCTGAAGCGTCCTATAATTTAGTATAGAAGCAGCATTCAGCGCTTGCACATTCAGTATAGGCCAATTCTCCAGCCAAAACAATGTCCTGGTTACGTTTTTAGTTGGGTGACCCGGCAGGGATAGAAAGAGGAGGGAAGATGGATAGGAAAAAACTAAAACCTATAAAGACACTTAGCGGCAATGGCGAAATTCGTAAGGCGGGTAAGCATTTCGCTAACTGTACTTATCATCTTCAGGTCGCGCAGGAAATAATTATCAGTGAGTCTTTAAGTGATAAACAAGAAATACCTGGTGGGTATATTGTTTCAGGGACGGTCACAATCAGCCAACAAGAATTACTAAAACCAGGAATTCTTCCGGGCATAGTTTCTGGTGAAATATTCACCTTGCATTTGTCCGATGGAAGCCGACTGGAAACCAACTTTAATCCAATCCGCAATCCAAACAACCCAATTAACGGAATATACAGCATACACCCCGCGCCAGGTGCTAAGATTCCTGGATAGGTAAGCGGGCTTTTCAATTGGCCCCGATTGCGCTGATTGACGAAAAGGTTTTTCGTCTCGAACCCGCGACCGAGGCCATCCAGACCTCCTTGATGGGGGAACTGGCCAAGGTGCAGCAGGGGTTGACTGCTCTGGATTCATTTGTCAAGGCCAGGCAGGAGATTGAAGCGCGCACCGCAGATTCAGTTGGCCGGCTGGAGATGATCATCGCCGGCACCCAGTCCAAGGGGTCAGCCGGCGAAAACATCGTGGAAGTAGTCTTGGCCAAGCTGCCCATAGAGTGGCAGGTGCGCAATTTCAACGTGAAGGGGAAGACGGTCGAGTTCGGCCTAAGGCTGCCCAACAACCTGGTGCTGCCGATCGACAGCAAGTGGCCAGCCACGCACCTGCTCGAGCAGTTTGCGGCTGCCCATGATCCGGAAGAGCAGAAGCGGCTAAAAGACGAGATCGAAAAATTGGTCCTGCAGAAGGCCAAGGAGGTCGGGAAGTATATTGACCCGGACCTTACGATGCCCTTTGGGATCCCGGTCGTGCTGGACTCGGTTTTCGATCTGTCGTCTGGCGTGCTGGCCGACGTGTATAAATTGAATGTGGTCCTGGTGAGCTACAGCATGCTGATCCCCTACCTGATGCTGGTCTTACAGACCACCCTCAAGACCATGCAGACCGTCGACATGCAGAAGCTGGATGCCTATCTGCAGGCCGTGCAAAACAGCATCCAGGCCATGCAGGACGAACTCGACGGGAGGTTTGCAAAGGCACTCACCATGCTCGCCAATTCGCGCGACGATATGTGTGTGCAGATCGGCAAGGCCTCGAGCAACCTGACCAGCCTGCAGATCAGCACATCACCAAGTACGCCGGCATTGCTCGGTCCGGAAGCGCCTGAAGAGACAAAGATATAAGACTTACCTCCCTCCCCCGCTGTGTGGAGATGTATGGATAATTGAATGCGGAGTTCTCTTTTGAATGGGAGTTCCTCTATTGTTTTGGCGGTGAGTTGTAATGGCTATGCGCATTTATACTGCCCCTACATTATAGCGGAGCGTGCTCATCCGCATATTCCACCACACAATAGCCCTTAGCATTCTTTTATGCATTTCTTCAGCATCAGTCTCAGCTTCCCGTGAAGGTTTTACCTCCTTGTGAAGCCTGCCATAAAGTGTGGGAGATGGATGCATATGGCTACGAATATATCTCCGGTGCAGGAATTATCAGCCTGATCGACATCAACGATGTCTTCGGCCGAGTGAAGTTTTTAGTTACCTGCGCTGGTTAGGGGATGAACGGCACAAAAGATTCCCGGCTACCGAAGATCATCAAAATGCATTGCGGCTGGCTTTCATCCAATGAGGCCTGCCAAATCGTCTGGCGACCAATCATGATCGGGTTTTCTATGATGAGGCTAGCAAGTCCCCCTTCCCAACCCGATTCCATTTCTGGCTGGTCGCTTTAGGGATTGAGTTGACCTTCGGACGCATGCGAACACCCAAAGATCAATCCGTGACAGAACGTTCCCATCAAACCTGGGACCAACAGGTGCTCCATGGGAGCTGCTTTGAAACCTATCGGCAGCTCTAGACCATGTTAGGCCAGCGCCAGATATTCCTTAATGAGCATCTGCCCTGTGCCTCGCTGGCAGACCAGCGTCCCTTGGTAGCCCACCTCGTAGCACGTTTTCCCCGCAGGCTCTATCGACCCGAATGGGAAACTGAACTGCTCGATGATGAAATTGTACGATCCTTCTTCACGAAGGAGATAGCTATGGCAAGGGCAAGGCGACTGCCTCCTAAAAGCGCCTGGGGCTTTAGAAGTGCCGGGAAGATCATCTAGCGGGTCAGAGTCACCTTGTGCAAGCCGCGGGGCTTGTCTGGGTCAAGACCCCGAGCCTGTGCCAGCCCGAAGGCAAACAGCTGACCTGGAGTTACGGCGACGATGGGCGAGAGCCATTCGGGGATGCCGGCTGACATAGGAACTGGAGTTCGAGCAAGGGAAAGAGCCTCCTTTTTCGGGGAGATGACCACCAGCTCCGCACCGCTCTGGCGAATCCCGGACAGAAAGATCGTCAATTCCGCGGCGGGTTTACCTTCCGGCACAACGGCCACGACCAAGAAGCCGTTCTGCACCAGTGCCACCGGTCCATGCTGGAAGTCAGCGGAAGAATACGGTTCAGCCAGGACGTAGGTCAGCTCTTTGAGCTTCAGGGCAATCTCAAAGGCGGTAGCATAGTTATACCCGCGCCCAAGCACCACGCAGGCATTGTCTTTGCGGTAATCGGCTGCGGCAGAAACGACTGCCTCAGCCTGCTGCAGAGCCTGGGCCACGAACGCCGGGACCCGACCCAGAAGGCGGCGCTGGTCCTTACCTCCGTTGAGCGCCACGGAGAGCATAGCCAGGGCCAGCAGGGAAGTTGTGTACGTCTTAGTGGCAGCTACAGCGCGCTCCGGCCCGGCGTTCAAGTCGATGCTGTACTCGGCCAATTTCGCCAGCGGCGAGGCCTGGTCGTTGGTAATCGACAGGGTCAATGCACCCTGTCGACGGCCTTCTTCCACCACGGCGCAGATATCTGGCGATTGCCCGGACTGCGAGATACCCAGCACCAGGGCGTCCACCAAATTTGGGGGACGCTGATAAATAGTGAACAGCGAGGGGGTGGCCAGGGCTACTGGCAATCGGTTGCGGGCCCCGAAGATATACTGCCCATAGCGGGCGGCGTTGTCCGACGTGCCGCGAGCTGCCAGCGCGAGGAACCGCGGCGGCCGTTTCAGGATGGCTGCGGCCACCTTCTTGATATTTTCACTCTGCGAATCCAGAAGTCGCTGCAGGGCGGCTGGTTGTTCGAGGATTTCAGTGTGCAATTGAGAGGTTTTCATAAGATGTCTCTGAGGGAGGATGTATATGACCTTTGTGTTTTTTTGCCCGAGTAGACTGTCAAACACGGATTGATGGGTAGAGTTCTTTGAGCTTTATGTGAGCGTCATTGGTCGTGAAACGCCAATCGATTGTTGCACCAGTTGCCTTTCGGTCGGTTTCTCAGGCTTTGGTTTCTTGGCTCAAGGTGACCACATTTGGGTTGATGGCATGCCAGGACAATCAAACAGATTTCCTGAACGCCATCCAACAGCCGCAGATATTTTCGTCTCGTCCGACTTGGTTCAAGGCTTTTTCAATGCCTTGTTCGACATATCGCTGACGCACTCTCTCTATCGTGGGTATGCTAACCTATAGAGCTCCGTGTATTTGCTGATCCACCCAATCGTTATTGGCTTTCAGCAGAATGCGCGCATGTGTAATTTTTCGAACTCGCTGCGTTTCGGAGGTCATCAGATTATTGAGCAACGTTTGTTCCTCTTCACCCAAGTTGACCACATATTTCTTGGCCCCAGCTGTCGTCTTAGTAAAGACAGGATTATACAATTTCACCCATCAAAGCATGCTTGACAGTCTACTGGAGTAGCAAGTCGCAGCTCATAGATCGGATTTTTTCCAATCTCCACTCATGACTCGATCAAGGCAGTGTTCTTACCGCTGAATGCTCCATCGCCTGGTTGAGGATCAGGGTGATGGCGCCCAGCAAGGCAGCCCGGTTGCCCAAAGATGAAGCCACCAGTTTGGGTATAAAAGGCACCACCCCTTCGATCCGCTCCAGGATCGGAGCGATAAGCAGATCAGAGGCGCGCGAGACTCCCCCGGAGAGGATGATCATATCCGGGTTGAGCATACAGGCGTATGCCGCGACCCCCAATGCCAGGTAATTCACTGCCTCGCCCACGATCTTCAAGGCCCAGGGCTCTTGTCTCCGGGCAGCCTCAAACACCTCCTTCGCTCCAAACCTTTCGGATAGAGAGGATTGGCCTCCATCCACCAAGAGCTGGCGGGCGCGCTCACCTATCGCCTTACCGGATGCCAGGCTCTCGAATGCACCGAATTGCTCGTAATGGTGATTCAGATACTCGATTCCTGGTGGCAGGTAACCAATCTCGCCCGCAGCCTGGTTCTGGCCACGGTACAGTGCCCCGTCAATAACAATGCCCGAGCCAATCCCTGTACCAATAGCGATGCAAACAAGGTTTTTCACACCCTTACCTGCTCCGAAATCCAGCTCGCCTATTGTTGCCAGGTTGACATCATTTTCCACAAACACCGACAGGTGAAAGGACTCGCTCAGGCGGGTGGCCAGTGGAAAATCACGCCAACCCAGACCGGGTGCCCAGTTAACAATCCCCTCTTCGGCGCGGGTTACTCCTGGTGCTCCCACCCCCACTCCCAAGATATCGACCCCGGATGGACGGTTGCTGTCAATCAATTCCTGCACCATTTCATGGACCAGGTTGAGATTCTTTTGTGCGTCGCCAGAGCAGGAGTCATTCTGGATCTCTTTCTGAATATTGCCTTCCAGATCAGTCACAGCGCCGAGCAATTTAGTCCCGCCCAGGTCCAATCCGATCACGACATGTTTTGACCCATCGAACTCGAACAGCTCCCCAGGCCTTCCAATCAGGTGCTCTGGACTGTGCCCGACTGATTGCACTAATCCGAACTTCATCAGATCGTTCAGGATGCGTGCAATGGTTGGTGCACTTATGTTCAGCCGGCGGGCAAGCTCCGAACAAGAGGTGGGTCCATTCTGGCGCATATAATCCAGTACCGAAGACCGGTTAATGCCTCGGAGAAGACTGGCAGAAACAGCGCGTTTACTCAAAGCAAGTACCTTTCACTAAAACAGAAGGATTTTTAGTATGGATTTATTTTCTAACTGTTCTTAATTAACCTATCACGAGCTAATCCACAATACAAGAGGCAAACCAATGCAAAGAAATGCCACATGATAATTCTGGTATGCAATCATCGAATACTCTTGAGGGAAACCACGCCTTGATGAGTGATGAGAAACACACCGGGCAAATCAAGATACCCTGTTTCGGTGATCAAGTAATATAAGGTATCGTTTGAGGCCCTTCGGGCAAAATACATATCCTGGCCTGCGGACCATATTTTGCAAGAAGCTCCGCTAGCGTGGCTTCAATTGACCTACATGGGAGAAGCATGGTTGACCGGATTTGACTGTCGGTTAGACCATCACTGTAAACGTAAATATCTGCTTTTAGCTGCAGCATGGCTTGAATTTGAACCTGCCATTGGTCCAAACAGGCAGGTTCAAAACTGAGGATATTTTTTAACAAATCCTTAGGATGCTTGTACGCCTTAAGGAGATTTCCGTACATACCATGTTCAGGAATTCCATCTCGACATTCGGTCGCGATGATGATCGCCCCGCCTTGTTTGACAATCTGGGACGCTGCGCTCATTCCTTTTACCGATTGATAAAGATTAATATCGAGTGGGTAGCCCGAGTTGGTTGTGATAACCATGTCAAAAGGTTCGGACACCCGTACCAATGTAGTCTTTTTGACAAACTCACAGCCTCTGGAATGCGCTTCACCCAATTCACCACAAAACATACCCGTGATTTCCTTGTTCTTATTAAGCGTTACATTAACCAAGAATATTCTTTCTACCATCAAAGCTATTTCGCGTACTTCTTCCCAAATCGGGTTGCCCCAAGTAATGCCCCAGGTCGCGTTTGGATCGGCGATCATTTGAGCACTATGATTGCCCAGTATCGTCACCAGACCTGCCATGCCTGGCATAATCGCCTTGCCGCCGCCCGAAAAACCCGCAAAGAAATGAGGCTCAATAAAACCAGTAAGGATTTTAACGTCGCAATCCAACAGTTCACGATTGAGCCAGATTTCATGGCCTCGTTTAGTAGTTCCCAGGTGGATTTGGGCGGCTGGATCAAAGGCGTTGTTCTGAATGATTCGATAATTGTCTACTAACTCATCATCCAACATTTGGCGCAACTCATCTTTGGTGTTGAACCGGTGAGTTCCCAAGGCGTTAAATAAAGAAATATTCTCGTGCGGAATATTTGAGAGCTCTTGAAGGATTGTATGCAGAATCAGGCTGCTGGGTGTTGGGCGGGTTATGTCATTAAAGATGATGCCGACCCGGTCAGTGGGCTGGATAATGCTATGGAGAGAGGGGGAACCGATTGGTTTTTTTAAGGCCTCCTTCAATGCATTAACCGGATCACCGAGAGCTGGTGAAAATGAGGGCTCGATAATGACGGAATGGCAGCTATCCGGCATATCAAAAACCAAGTTTTTCTTCCCATAAGGTAAATGAATAATCATAGTCGTAAACGCTTCAGCTTTTCAACTCTAGGATCGGTTCTTTATAAATAGCGGAAATTAAAATTTTGGCAACACTTTAAAGATCATGTTTGTTGACGAACCGGAGACGCGAACTTTGTGGCTTTTTACGATCCAAGAGAGATCAACGGGGCCTTTTTCTGACCAAGGCGCAGGAGGGTGAGGAAGGCCAGGAAGCACAGTACGAGGCTACCAAAGATGAGGGGCACCATGGCGCCCGGACCGGCCGTACCGATCACCTGGCCCACCAGCCAAGGCAGGACCATAGTGCCAAAGCTATCCCCGAGCAGGACTATTCCGCTGATACGTCCGGTCATGTTGATGGATTGACCTGCCAGGGTGAAGCCTGTCGGCCAGATGGGAGCCATGCAGAAGCCCAGTCCCAGGGCCATGATCCACAAAATCGACCTCGAGCTGGGAAAGAGGATTCCCAGGGCAAGGAAAGACAGGCAACCGGACAGAGCGGCCGTCAGGATCTGTCTTGGTTTGAGGCGGGTAGCGGCCGGGATGGAGATCAGGCGGCCAAGGGTAAAAGCGAGCCAGAACCCGGAATTCAGGTAGGCTGCCCCGGTAGCGCTTGCTAAATTGAGAATGACCGCATAGGTGTATACCCAACCGCCAAAGGTAAGCTCTGCTCCCACATAGAAAAATAAGAACAGCGCCGCAGTGATCACCAATGGATAGTATTTTCGGGCATCGGTTATCCCCATGTTTCCTTCTTTGGAATGGGATGCCGGATGAGGACTGCCTGGCAAGGTCAGCATGCGCAAGCCGACCAGCAGCATGAAAGCCGCCAGTACCCAATACACCCAGCGATACCCATTCGCTGCCCCAGCCACTTGTGCGACCAGGAACGGTGCCCCGACCGCCCCCAGACCAAAGAAAAAATGCAGCCCGTTCAGGTATGGGCTGACCTTCTCGCCGTGCGTCCAAATCAGCAGGAGGTTCCCGCCGTTGTTGATGAAGCCTTCGGCAAAGCCCTTACAACTTACTATTGCCAGAAGCAGCCAGAACCAGGACACTGTGGGGACGAAGAAGATCGATGCGCCCGCACACAACTCGGCAATGCCCAGAACAGGATGCCCGCGCACCTGATCCAGGACCCGCCCACCAATGATCGTTCCCAGAGAGTATCCAGCCGCTCCGATCAGGAATACCAGCCCCATGCTGCCCAGCCGGGTGTGAGTCTGGGCTGCTAGGGAAGGCAGGGTTGGCCCGATGATTGCCATGCTGAGTCCCAGGCAGATAAATAACAAATAATAACCTAACGTCCGCCGAATGGCTTCACTCCTGGTCCAGGCGAGGGAAGTTTTTATCATCAGGGTTGCCCAGTTGGTTGTCTGGTTTGTCTTCGATGGACAGGTCGCTGCACTCGTATTTCCTGCGAAACCCGGCTTGGTATATTGAGGTTGAATTTGAGCAGATCGATTGCGTGTGCAGAACTGCCTGTCACTCCCATAGGTCTGTACTCAGATATTTAAGCCCGGAATCGTTCAGCAAAATAACCACCGTTTTACCTTTTAATTCGCCGTTCAATAGTTGAACTGCCGCAGCCGCGTTGGCTCCTGAAGAAAACCCGGCAAATATGCCTTCCGTGTGCGCCAGGCGGCGGGCTGCATTGATCGCCTCCTCATCGCTAACTTGAAGACAGCCATCCACCTGTTCGGAGTTAACAAATACCAGGTCGGTCATCGAGTAACCGCCCCCTTGAATCTTATGGTTAGGGTTGGTCACCGGCTTTCCAGCCAGAACCGGCGCACTTGCTGGTTCAACCAGGTAACAACGAATTTCTGTTCGAAATTCTTTGAAGGCAGCAGTACAGCCAGCAAATGAACCGGCGGTCCCGACAAAATCGCAAAAAGCGTCAAAATAACCACCCGATTGAGCAATGATCTCCGGCCCGGTGTTAAGATAGTGCGCTCGGAAATTACCCTGGTGGTGGAATTGATCCGCTCGAAATGCGCCGCGCAGCTGGCTGATCTGCTGAGCGGTTTTCTCCACCAATTCCAAGTCACCGCCCGACACTTGGCCAGGCAGGGAATCGGGCAGTTGGTCGACCAATATCACCTCTGCGCCCAGGGCGCGCATCATACGCGCCCGCTCCATCGAGTTGCCCTTGGACATTATCGCTACAAAGGGATACCCCTTTACACCGCAGACAATTGCCAGACCAGTGCCAGTGTTCCCGCTGGTCAGCTCAACAACGGTTTGTCCGGGTTTTAATTCACCGCCGGCCTCGGCGTCCTCAATGATCTGGCGGGCTATGCGATCTTTCTTGGAAAACCCCGGGTTGAGATATTCCAGCTTGGCCAGGATGCGGCCATCCAGTCCGCTGGTAAAGCGCGAAAGTTCTACCAGTGGAGTGTTTCCAATTGCTTCAACGGTAGAAGGCAAAAGTTCCATAAAACAACCCATCCTCCAGAATTCGAATGGCGAAGAATTTCAGCGTGTATATCCCAAATATGATGCGGACACCGGACTGGATATCCCAGCCAGGATTGCTCAGAACCGGAATGATGTGAAAGCCATTCACAATATGGGTCGGGTTAGTAGGGTGATAACATAATTATCACCGGCCTCGCGGCCTCGATGTGGATCGGGTACCGCGGCGCAATCCCTCGATGCAGACGCCCTGAATTTTCTGGTTCAATGATGGTGATCCCGATACTGCTGTGCGCCCCACCTCAGGCGCTGGCCAGAGGGTGAAAGATCCTTAGGGAGGTTGATTGCATTAACCATGAGCGGAAGGCAAGGCGCCCTCGTGAGGTGTGGACAGAAGGAAGCCGGAAACTCACCTCCGGGCGAGGAACACGAAGCACCTAAGAGGCTGTCCATGCCGGGCGAATTGGCAGCTGACAATGAAGCCCAATGCAATCACGTGCTGGAGCAGCAAATACGACCCTGGGACATGGTCAAATTAACGATCGCGGCCCAATCAGAAACTGAATTTCCTGCAACCGGGCAATAATCATCTCAATGAATATATGGCTTGAGTACATCACGCGAGAGATAGAAGCCGCGCTTGACAAGCTCTTCACTGCCTTCAAAGGCGCGGTCTTCATGCTCAATGCTGATCACATAATCATAATGGGCGGCTGTAAGCGCTGCAAAGAACTTTCCCCAGTCCATGTCACCCAGTCCAGGCAGGCGCGGCACCTGCCAGCCCATCCCCTGCGACAATGCGCCGTTATTGTATAAACCCTCGCGATCAATGTGGAGATCCTTGGCATGCACGTGGAAGATCCTGCTGGCAAACTCTTGCACCACACGCTCATAATCGATCATCTGCAGAATAAGATGAGATGGATCAAGATTCAGCCCAAAATGATCATCCGGGATAATTTCCCACATCTTGCGCCAGATGGTCGGCGTGCTGGCGAGGTTGTCGCCTCCAGGCCATTCATCGTACGAGAAGATCATCGGACAATTTTCAATGCCGATCTTTATGCCGTGATCTTTCGCGAACTTCACAATCGGCGGCCAGATCTTTGTGTAGTCTTCCAAGTTTTGCGGTACGGTTTTATTTTTATCCTTGCCGATGAAGGTTCCCACCACAGGCACTTCCAGCAGCGCCGCGGCTTCGATCACTTTCTTTAAGTGGCCAATCACCATCTTGCGGTGATCCGCATCCGGGTGAAGTGGGTTTGGATAATAACCAAGCGCAGAAATCGTCAGCCCGTTGTCATCGAGCATTCTGCGAATCTCCTTCGCCCTGGAGTGATTCAGGGTGGCCGCATCGATATGGGTCACGCCCGCGTAACGGCGTGCTGCCTTTTCCAACGGCCAGCATGCAATTTCGATGGCCTGAAAGCCGCTCTCTGCGCCCCACTTGGCGACTTGTTCGAGGGTGCTGTCGGGTAATGCGGCGGTGAAGAAACCGAGTTTCATTTTGACTCCTTATTTTATTTTGACCCAGGTTCTCTCGCGTGCGCTGCTCTCAATGGCTTCACACAACTGCATTTCATAATGGCCGTCCGCGAAGGTCGGGAAATCGGGGGTTTTATCATAATCCCCGGCCAGAATGTAATCGTAAACCTTGGCATAGAGCTGCTTGAACGTGTCAGGGAAGCCCTCGTTATGGCCGCCGGGATAAGATGCAACCGCACGTGCTGCCGGCGACAACAGCGACGGATCTTTCATCAGACTTTGGTTGGGTTCCGTCCGATGACCGATCCACAACTCGTTGGGCTTTTCCGAGTCCCACACCAGGGAGGACCTGGAACCATTGATCTCGTAAAACAGGCGGTTCTTCCGCCCTGATGAAACTTGTGAGACGGTCAACACACCGTGCACGCCGTTTTCGTAATGCAAGAGCACAGTGGCATAATCTTCAGTATTGATTGGTTGGTCAATGTAATCCTCGGGCGTCAGGAGTTTGCCGGTGAAAGTTTCCAGTGGTTTGGCAGGTTTTCTGCGAATGGGATGGAAGGTCTTGAAATCTGCGTAGACTTCTTCAACGCGCAAGCCGGTGATAAAGGTCAGCAGGTCGAGCCAGTGAGAGCCGATGTCACCGACGGCGCGCAAAGTTCCTCCGAGGTCCGGTTCGAGGCGCCAGTTCCAGTCCGTGGGAAAGAGCAGCCAATCCTGTAAATAAGAACCCTGCAGGATGAAAAGGTCGCCGAGTTGGCCGCTTTGCACCATGCTGCGCGCTTGTTGGACGAGCGGATACATGCGGATGTTGAAATTGATCGCATTGACAAGCTTTTTCTCCGCCGCAAGCTTGACCAGTTCGCCCGATTGCTTCGTGTTCATTGCCAAAGGCTTCTCGCAAACAACGTGCTTGCCCGCCATGAGCGCAGCTTTGGCGTGGGGATGATGCAAATAGTTAGGCGTGGCGAGATGCACAACATCAATGTTTGGATCCGCGAGCATGTCTTCGAGCGAATTGTATGCGTGAGGAATGCCCAGCTCGGCAGCTTTTTGCTTTGACTTTTCTGGGGTTTCTTCAGCCAGCCCCATGACCTGGATTCCGTTCCGCCGCAATCCTTCGATGTGGGCCGGGCCAATAAATCCAGTTCCGGCGACACCCACGCCGATTGTTTGCTTGGTCAGTTGCTTCTTGATCATAATGAGGCCTCCAGCGAGTTAAGAGTTTTCTAAAGCCGAATCGGGCTAGGCCGCCTCCGGAGCGTGTCCTGCCTTCATCAATTTTGCAGCCAGCCGCGATGCTGCGCTGGCATCCGGGCCGTAACCATCTGCGCCTATTTGCTGTGCATAGGTTTCCGTCACCGGCGCACCGCCAATTATCACCTTTACCTTATCGCGCAAGCTGGCGGCTTTGAGCGCCTCGATCGTTTCCTGCATCTTCGGCATCGTCGTCGTTAATAGTGCAGAGAGGGCAATGATATCTGCATGTTTGGCCTCCACGGCGTCGACGAAATTCTCGGGCCGCACATCGGTACCCAAATCTATAATCTCAAAGCCGGCGCCTTCCAGCATCATCCCCACCAAATTCTTGCCGATGTCGTGCAGATCTCCCTGTACGGTCCCGATAGCCACCCGACCGGCCGCCTTGGCACCGCTGGCAGCCAGGAATGGCTTAAGGAGCACCAGGGCAGATTGCATGGCCCGTGCAGAGATGAGCATTTCCGGCACGAAAAACTCGCCCGCCTCGAATAGACGGCCAACTTCTTTCATCGCAGCGATCAGGCCATTTTGCATGATCTGGTCGGCGGTTATTTTTTCCTTCAAGGCGGCTTCCACGCCGACTTGCACTTCCCTGGTGTTGCCCTCCAGGACAGCTTTGTAGATTGTGTCAATTTGTCCCATTTGGTTTAATTCTCCTGACGTATAAGGTATTGGGCAGAATACACTCGTACGGGTGAAAAAGAGCTAAAGATAGTTTCGCCCTGCATCTAACATAGCCAGATAATTGTCCAGGGGAATGTAATTAGCCACGCTGTTCCCGGTCCCAAGGCAGTAACCGCCTCCCGGAAAGCAGCGGTCGAGAGTATCGTTCACACGAGTTCGAACTTGTTCTGCTGTGGCAAGACAAAGGAAGTTAATATCCAGGCCGCCCAGGAGACTAAGGCGGTCTCCCCAGAGTTTCTTAGCTTCGCACACATCTAAGATAGTGTCTTCAAAAGAATGCTTCGCATCAATCTTTACATCCCGAATCAAATCCTCCATGATCTTAGAAAGTTCTCCGCACGAATGCAATAAATACAAACGCCCTGCATCATGCACCATCTGCGCCAGGCGCTTGTGCCCTGGAAGGATAAACTCTCGCAGATCCTTGGGACTGATCGATAGGCTTGACCGGAAACCCATATCATCAGAAGCCCAGATCATCTTCACTCGATCGAATTGCAGCAAACGCTCTACCTCCTTGCAGTACATTTCAATCAATCGCTGGCTGATGGCAGCAACCAGGTCCCGCTGGTCCTTGAGAGCATAGCACAAGGTCTCATAGCCCATGAGAAAGGACAGGTTTTCGTAAATGGAGCCAACCAGACCCCCGATCAGGCACATATTTTCAGGCAAATTATCCTGGAACCAGTCCAGCGAACGGGTGCCGTCAGCCTGAGGGTCCGGCCATGGATAGGCTTCAAATTCCTTCCAGGAGGTAATAGGCCCTTTATGCTCTTCCCTGTAAGCACGCCCGCCCTTACGAACAAGGCCTGCACTGTCAGCGGTAATGCGCTCTGGAAGGGTCAACCTCGAGTCCACCGATTCCCCAATACTCTCCGGGTACATCACATAATCGTATCCCAAGAAATTCTGTAAGATGATCTGGCGGCGATGCAGAAAGAAAGGATCACCGGCATCCATTCCGGTCAGCAGGTCGTAGCGCTTGCAAATCTCTTCCTGTACCTCCGGGTCCAAAAAAAGCTCGATAAAATGCACACGCGCCGGGGTTCCTTCTCGCCGCAGGCATTTCAGTAAGCCTTGCCAGTCCGGGACCACATTTATTCTAAAAGGGGGTGTTGGCATATTATGATTTTCGTTCAGGCATGATCTTGGCTCACCTATGGCAGCTGTCGATATGGGCGAGGGCGTGGCAACATGGTTTCTGATCGGAAAGCTTCCGCAAAGGTCACCCCACATTGATAACCACGAGCTCTTGCAAAAGTTTCCATCATATGCAAAAGGTCAACATTGTCATGGTCTTTCGCCCATTTAAGCTGGCTCATATGACAGGAAAGCATCTTCAGTTTTATTTCATACGTATCGGTGATATCCACAAATTCTGTGGGGTTAAAATTGGCGCCACCGGCTGTATCAAAGTAGTATAGTGGCTGCACCCCGGGATGAAATAGACTATCGGTCTTGACGTTTGGAAGCCCCGACAAGAAGGAGGCGTCAAATACCAGGCGGCTTACAGCTTTATGGTCTGGATGGTAGTCATCCGGGTTGTGAGTAATAATAAGATCGGGTTTTGCTTTTCGAATTAACTCGACGAAGCGAAGACGAGTATCTATATCTTCAAACAGCATACCGTCGATGAGACCAAGCCAATAAAAATCTGCTCCTAATATTTTTGCCGCTTTTTCTGCTTCTGCATGCCTGATATCAGCCAATTCTTTCGGTGGGATGGTCATGTGCCCGGCATCGCCATTATTTACAACCGCTATAGAAACCTCGGCGCCTTGATGAATATACTTGGCCAATGTTCCGGCGCAAGAAGTTTCAATGTCGTCAGGGTGGGCACCCACTGCCAAGATTCTTTTTGGGATGAGGTTAGTTGTCATGTCTCATTTCCTTATTGGATGATGCGCGATTTATTCAATCTGCTTGGTGTTACTCAGATGCCTGAAACACAGGTGGTGAGTCCTAGTGAATAAGTGCCAGCACATAACACCTTTTATTGAAAGCCTTTTTAACTGCGGACCTTAAAATGCACATTCCGCACCTTAAATTCGCGGTTTGAGGTTATATCCCGGCATATGGATCCTGACCCGGAGATACCGGGCCATTCTCAAAAGGCTCCGGTGAGCTCGACGATCGCGGTCGCCATCAGTGCTGCGGCCCGCGGCAGGACCCTCTCATCGATATCGAACTTCGGGTGATGATGGCCGGCGTCCAAGCCCTTCTCGTGGTTGGCGGAACCCACAAAAAAGAAACAACCCGGCACCTTCTCCAGCATGTAAGCAAAATCCTCGGACCCCATGGTGATGTAATTGCCCGTCTCGATGGGCGCCTCGGGGAAAAGGCGGCGGGCGGCAGCCTGGACCCGCGCCGAAGTCTCGGGCTGGTTGACGGTTACAGGGGTCAGCTGCTTCAAATCGATCTCCGCCCGACAGCCCAGCGCCTCGGCAGTGCTTCGGATGATATCCTGGAAACGACTCACGACCACACTCCGCACCTCGGGCTCGAACGTACGGATCGTCCCGGTCAGCTCAACCGATTGGGGGATGACATTGAAGGCTTCACCTCCATGGATCGTACAGACGCTGACGACAGCCGGTTTTAATGGCGCCACGTTGCGGGCCACGATGGATTGCAGCGCAGCGACGGTCTCTGCCGCAGCGAGGACAGGATCGACGGCGAAATGCGGTGCGGCCGCATGCCCGCCTTTTCCATGCAGCGTGACTTTGAATATCTCCGCGCCGGCCAATGCCGGGCCGTTGGAGATGCCGATCCAGCCGAGAGGCTGTTCATTCCACACATGCAGGGCCAGGCTTACTGTGGGTTTCGGATCATCCAATACGCCGGCCTGGATCATGCGTTCGGCGCCTCCCAGACCTTCCTCGGCCGGTTGAAAAACGAGTTTGATCGTTCCGGCCAGCTCGTCGCGGTGCGCGGTCAACATCTTTGCCACGGTCAGCAGGATCGCCGTGTGGGCATCGTGCCCGCAGGCGTGCATCACACCCCGGTTTTGCGAGGCGTACTCGGCACCGGTCTCCTCCACGATGGGCAGGGCATCCATGTCGGCCCGGACAAGAATGACCGGTCCGGCCTTTTTCCCCTCCAGGATCGCGATCACCCCGGTCTCGGCCACTCCGGTGTGGATTTCCAATCCCAGGGCGGTCAGTTGCTTTGCGACGATCCCTGCCGTGCGGACTTCCTGAAATCCGAGTTCAGGGTGCATATGGAAATCCCGCCGCAATGAGCGAGTGTATTCAAAGAGCTCTTGGGCTTCCTCTAGAAAATCGTACATGTGCACCTCAAGGGGCCACGCTGATCGGTCGGGTGTCCGCTTCCATTTTTAGGCTCAATTCACATCAAACGTCTTGTATCAATTCTGGTGAGAAAATAATTACCTGAAATTCACTGTTAGGGAAGCGGAATGTGGGCTAAACCGTTAGGTATTCCACAGATCTGTCAGGAATTTTATCTTTTCAACCGCTTGGAATGCTTCTCCGCCTTCGTGATCGTTATATGTCCAGACATTAATCTTCTTTGGGCCTGCATAATGATTAAAAGCTGCGAAGACTGTGGAAGGGGGACAGGTAAGATCCATCAATCCTACAGAAAAAAGCGCCTGGGCTTTGGCTCGAATGGCAAAGTTAAGGCCGTCAAAATAGGATAAGGTGTTAAAAACGGTATCAATCTGATCCCGATGAATCTTGCAGTAATGGGCAATTTCCGAGTAAGGGCTGGCATCTGTGATCTCGGTGGCACGACGATAGTGGCACAGAAAAGGCACATCGGGCATGACCACTGCCAGGTTTGGCAGCAGGCCGCCTACAGCCAGGGAGATGCCGCCGCCTTGACTGGCTCCAGTGACAGCCAGGCGTGCCTTGTCGACAGATGGGAAGTCACATACCGCCTCGACCGCACGCACTGCATCGGCGAAAACCCTGCGGTAGTAATAGGCCTTCGGATCAAGCACGCCCAAGGTCATAAATCCAGGGAAATGGGGATTGGAGCCATCCACCGGGAGATCGGGGGTATCGCCCGGAAGCCATTCACTCCCCTGTCCGCGCGTATCCATCACTAGGTGGGCGAATCCGACACTGCTCCATAATAACCAGTTGATAGGAAAGCCGCGCCCTCCCCCATAGCCTATGTATTCCACCACGCAGGGGAGTGGCTTATCATGCTGACGCGGTAACAAGAGCCAGCCCTTCACCGGTTGACCGCCATAACCATTGAAAGTAACATCATACGTTTCGAGTGTTTGCAGCCGATAGTCCACTGGCTCAAAATACGCCGCCAATGGGAACTTCCTCGCCTGATCAATTGTCTCTTGCCAAAATGCGTCAAAGTCAGTTGGTTCCTGACGATCTGGTTTATATTCTCTCAGCTGTTCAAGCGGGAGGTCGATATACACAGTCGCTCTCCTTAATCTTATTGGCATGAGTGCTTTCAGCCATGAGACAGCCATCTGCCAACTGAGCTACTCATTCGACGGGTAAGGCTGTCCATTAACGAGAAAATGTATATTTTCTGTAGATATCACCAGATCTCGCTTACACGTAGCGCTTCATCCAATCCCGGAGAGCTTCTGTTTGTGCATGACGAATGATCGGGGAGCCAATAACAGATTCCAGATGGAAACTGGCAGGGAAACGCACCATCTCCACTACACAATCATTCGCCTTTAGTATGTTATAAAATTGTTCGGCTTCTTCCGCTGGACAGCGGCAGTCCCTCTCACCAACCAATAGTAAAGTTGGAGTTTTACACTGATGGGCGTATGTAATTGGCGATGTAGACTTATAGGTCTCATAAGCCGCATGCGGCTTTCCACCTACCTCAACTCCCGAGAAATATGGCCCAATATCACTTACCCCATACATCGTAAACCAATTCGTGACTGGATTTTCAGGCACAGCAGCTTTAAAGCGGTCCGTATGGCCAACAATCCAGCAGGACAAATATCCACCACCCGAAAGGCCACAAACCCCCATACGGAGCGGATCTACAAGCCCCTTCGTGATGGCGTGATCAACACCCGCCATCAGATCCTCATAGTCAAGATGCCCCCAATCCTTCAAGATCTTGGTCGAGAACCCATCGCCATAACCTGAGGATCCACGCTGGTTGATCATCAATACGGCGTATCCAGCACCAGCCAGAACATGATAGTCAAATCCAAAAAGGTATCCCATACCAACGAAGGGGCCACCGTGTATATAGAGTATCGTTGGGTAAGGAGCTTTCCCTCCTGTCGGCTTCATAAGCCAACCTTCAACTGGTTCCCCATCACTTCCCTTGAATTCAAGCTGATCTATTTCTGGAAGATCGATCTCAGAAAGAAATTCCTGGTTGATGTGGGTCAGCTGTGTTTCACCTGACCCATCCAGTTTGCTGATAAAAAGATTGGCGGGGTCATTATACGTGCTGACAGCAAATAGTAAGTGACGCCCATTCGAATCCAGCAGCCAAGCTGTTCGATCTTTGCTTATCACGATAGGGCGGCAACTTTCCGGACCTTCTAGAGCTACTTCGTATATATGCCGAAGGCCGCCATCTTGCACGTTGACAAAAGCCTTGGCACCATCTGAAGTTACCTGCACCGGGCGATCCTGGAAAATCCACATCGATGGAGAATCACCCTGCATAACGCCATTCACACCCATTTTCAGCCCGGCAGTTCTGCATTGGGGGTTGCTTCCATCCCGATTGATCACCCAAAGGTCCAATTTTGTCTGGTAATCTCGTGCCTCTGCTGTACCAGTAAAAACAATCCGCTTCCCGTCGGGCATCCAATTCGCCACTTGTCCGTAACCGATATTTCGGATTACCTCATGAGTCTCGCCGTTGAGATTCGTAATTTTTAACGTCATGAATATGTCGTGCGAATGGGGTGCGAAGAGGGAAGTATAAAGGATTTCTTGTCCGTCTGGCGACCAGAGAGGAGAAATATTATGACACTCGTCGCTGGTAATCTTCTTGATTTCCCCACTTGTGATAAAAACGACATAGATACTCTGGGCTTCGTCATCCAGATAACCCAAACCATCATAACGGTAAATATGCCGGGTGATGCGATATGGTCTTCGAGGGTCGCGGGCAGGTTTGTCGGATCTGGCCGTAAATGCTAATACTTTGCCGTCCGGGGACCATACGGGACCACTTGCAACACCCTGCTGCAAAAAGGTCAACTGCTGTGCCTCTCCACCATTGGCTGGAACGACGTAGATTTGCGATTTCTCCGACAGGCTGGATAAATACGCAATCTGCTTTCCGTCCGGAGACCAGGCCGGGTTCATGTCTTTCCCCTGGCCCCAAGTGAGCTGTTTAGCTTCCCCGGTTTTTAATGTAAGGAGCCACAGAGAGGCCATCTCCGTTTCGGTAGCTTTGTCAACATGCGATACAACGTAAACAACCGTTTGCCCATCCGGACCAAGACGAGCATCCTGCAAATTCTCAAGATTATACATATCTTCCAATTCCATCACGCGACGGCCATCTTTTTTGGTCATAAAATTCTCCTTACGAACAATTAATCCCTTCTTTTTGGCGATCCAAAAATATCGGATCGCTCTTATAAAACATGTTTGGCGTATCTGTGATTATCTTGAGGTGGGGTCAAGAGCGTCTCGTAGACCATCTCCAAGTAGATTAATAGATAGAACTGCAATAAGAATAGCCAACCCGGGAAAAATAGAGAGCCACGGTGCCAAATAGATATAGGACCGAGCATAACCGAGCATCGCCCCCCATTCCGCCGAAGGAGCCTGGGCGCCCAGACCAATATAACTTAGTCCGGCGGTTAATATAATAGCATTTCCGAGGTCAACGGTAGCGTAAACAACGATTTGCGATAGCAGGTTGGGTAATATATGGCGGAACATAATCCGGCCATCCCTGGCACCGATGAGTTTGCTTGCTATAACATAATCCTGGTTTTTTTCAGCTAACACAAGACCTCGGACTAGACGTGCATACCCCGGAATCCAGGTAAGGCCAATCGCAAACATCGCAGTCCCTAACCCGGGGCCCAAAACAGAAACAATACTCAACAGCAAAAGGATGCTTGGAAAGGCTTGAAAAACTTCCGCCACGCGGGAAATAACCGTATCAACGGCTCCCCCATAGAATGCTGCAATAGTGCCAAGAGCAGTCCCGCCTATAACCCCAATCAGCACGGCGATGAAACCTGTTCCGAGCGACTCGCGCCCCCCCCAAATCACCCGGCTGAAAGTGTCTCTCCCCAAATCATCTGTACCAAAATAATGCTTTGCTGAAGGAGCATTCAGGATATCATTATAATTTTGGGTTGACGGAGAATATGGTGAAATCCAGCTTGCCAGGACTGCCAGTACAATCAAAAACGTAATTCCCCCCAGGCCGACCATTGCGAGACGGTTTTTTCTTAGTCGTTGTAAACCTAAGGAAAGTAGGCTGCTGCTTTTTCTTTTGTGATCTTGGATATTAGCAATGGTGGTCATTTGCTCTCAACCAGACAAAAGGGATGAAGAAGCTTGGTCGGGTGGTTTCGTTGCCACATTCAGTTACTCGACTCTCTTGTCCTCTAATCGAATGCGAGGATCAATAATTCCATAAAGAATATCAATAAGCAGATTCAATCCTACAAATGCACAAGCAGAAAACAATACAGCTCCTTGCACTTGAGGATAATCGCGAGCGATTATCGCATCGACCAAAAAACGACCAAAACCTGGGCGGGCAAAAACGGCTTCTATAAAAACTGCTCCTACGACCAGGTTGCCTGTCAGGAGACCGAGGAAAGTGGCAATTGGGATCAGACTGTTTCTCAGAATATGACGGACCAGGATGATCCTCTCTTTAAGGCCCTTAGCACGTGCTGTCCTAACATAATCTTTACTCACGACTTCCAGCATGCTTGCGCGAGTGAGTCGGATCATAACCGCTGTTGGTGCGGCTGCAAGCGCGACCGCCGGCAGAATCAGGTTCTTTAAACCTGGACCACCAGTGGCACTGACCAATTTCAAGTGAACGGCGAAAACGATGATTAATATGATCCCGAGATAAAAAGATGGAATCGAAAGGCCAGTGAGAGCCGTTACCATGATGGTATTATCGATCAGTTTATTTTTATTGCTCGCAGCCAAAACCCCAAGAGGGATGCCGGCTACTATTGTGATCGCTAGCGCCGCCAAGGTCAATTCGAGAGTATTTGGTAATCGATCCAAAAGAGCTTTTAAAACTGGTATGCTCCCACGGTAAGACACTCCGAGATCTCCATGGATCGCATTCCATAGGAAACGACCATACTGGACATAAATTGGTTGATCTAACCCAAGCTGGTGCCGCAGAAATTCTATTCGCGCAGGTGTGGTATTAGGAAATGCCAAAGCTGCAGCTGGATCACCAGGAGTGACCTTTGCAATTGCAAAAATTAGTAGCGAAATACCTAATAGAACCGGGATAATCAGGAATATGCGTCTTAAAATATACGTTCCCATGACCTTTATCCTTATCAATTAGGACAGTATTTTTACTACAAGTCACCTGTCATTCTAATAAAATTAAAGTTATATGGCACAGATTGTCTCATATATTAGGTTCGTCGGAATCATTCTATTAACGGAGCAACTCAAGGCCGGACAATCGCCTCTACAAATTTTGGTGGTAGCAGATTCGTGAACATAAACTACGTTAGAATGTTTTGCCGGTTGGTGAAGTCATATTGGGGTTGGAGGCCGCGAATTCGGCGCTACGGAACTCCTGACAAGGCTGAAACAATGGTATTGTTACGATATTCTGCAACAAAAATCAGACGTATGCATCTGGTTCAACCGCCAAAACGATTGAAAACCCATCGGCAGCTTCCTGGGTGAAACGATAAGAGCCATTGGTTCGGTCATGGCTGGCCTGACTGCCAAGAAGATCTACCCGTCAAATCTGTTGATCCACTAGCAGATCGGCGAGGACAAAACCTTATGTCTGCCCACCCACCTGGTCGATCGAGAGATAGGCTTGATCTACTACTGCTGCAGAACGTGGATCAAATAAACATTGCGTGATTTGAAAACGCTCATCTTCGATTTGGAAAGTACGATGTTATATGATTTCGTGCAATCATCTCATTCAACCCTAACATTGGCAGATATTTATATCTGGCGGATCTTTGGCGGCGGGCCGCATGATCCGTGCAGATTTATGCCACCTTTTCTATCGCCATGACTTATGGTTCTTCCAGATCAGCCTGCGCTCTGCTATAAAGAAGGCTGGCCCTTGCCTTTTATTTCGATCGTTACTCTTCATTGTTCATATCGATAACATCAAACTGTTCGATGGCTATTATTTATAATAAGGTTTTTCATATCCAGCCTGCATCAAAATGATGCAGGCTGGATACTTATTTTGCGCCTCTTCAGGTATCAGTTCCGCGTTCTTTATGGAAGGAAATCTACAGGCGCAAGTAAAGCTTTACGGCTGTATATAGGCATCAGGAACGACAAAAACAGTAAAGTAAGGATTGTACTGGAGGCCTTTGACTCTACTATTAACCACGTTAAACTGGGTGAAACTATAGAGCCACAGCTCGTAGGCATTATCTACTATATATTTCTCAGCCGCAATAACATCATTCTCTCGCGCGGTGGGGTCAGTCTCGTTACGTGTCGAATTCAAGAGCGCGTCCAGTTTTGGATCGCTTGCATTTCGCATCCACGAGGTCTGCCCCGTCGAGCCTGTGAGGTACAAGATGTTCAAGAGGTCAGCTTCAGGCCATTGGATTCCAAAGGTACCGATTGTGTAGTCACCCTTTTGAACTCTAGCGAACTCAGTACCGAAATCCATCTCCTGTAAAGTGACATCAACGCCTAACGCCTTCCACATTTGTTGGGCCATCTGGGCGAAAGATCTGGTCCGGTCAATAGATTCGGTGAGCACAGTGACCTGGAATGGCTTCCCATCTTTCTGCAGCATACCGCTTGCATCGTAGGTATAACCCGCCTGCTGCATTAATTGCTTGGCCTTGGCAAGATCAAAGCTTGGACCATACTGCTCAACCCCGGGCCAATATCCGAGCATCGCCGGGCCTATGGGGCCTTTTGTTACAACACCATTTCCAAGCAAAGAAACTTTCACGATCGCATCGCGATCGGTTGCAAGGGTGAAAGCCTGACGTACACGGAGGTCATTGAAGGGAGGAATGGAGTTGTTGAAAATGAAGCGCTCCTCCAACAGGGATGGAGATATGGAGACAGTGTACTTATTAGCAGCCTGAAGTGCCGGCAGATCCTTCCCCTCTGCTACAATCCAATCAATATCACCTGATTGGAGGCCGGCCAACTGGGTACTATATTCGGGTATCATTCGGAAGACGAGAGTTTGAATATAGCCAGGCCCAGTGGACGCGCCGTCATAATATTTGGGTCCCCAATTAAAATTCGCGTACCGGGTTAGAGTTATATGGTCATCCGGCACCCACTCGACGAACGAATATGGACCACATCCAACCGGGTGCTGGCCATACGAACTACCTGCTGCATCAACAGCCTTCTTGTCAACAGGCCCCATAAAAGGTGATGCCAAATTGGTAATAAAGGAATATTGGGCTTGCTTTAAAGTGATTTGAAGGGTGGCATCATCAATCGCTTTATAACTTGCCATGGGCGCAAGCAGGCCGCCAGAAACGGGCGCTTTAAAATTCTTGTTATTAGCGCGATCCCAAGCGTAGACAAAGTCGTTCGCTGTGAGCGGATCACCATTTTGGAATGTGACACCCGGATGCAATTTAAATGTGTAGGTAATACCATCAGGCGAAACCGTCCAGCTATCAGCGAGGTAGGGCACAACCGCGCCCTTCAGGTCTAACGTCACCAGAGTGGCATTTAAGTAGTAATAAATATCCCCCGCATAAACTTGCCCAGCAGCATAGATATCCAGAGTATCTGGCGAGCTCAACAAAGCCCAAGTCAGAGTTCCTCCTACCTGCGGGCCGGTCGTTGCCGTCGGTGGTACTGCGGTGGGCATTTGTGTCGCCGGTACTGCGGTGGGCATTTGTGTCGCCGGTACTGCGGTCGGTTGAGCGTTGGGCGCGGCGGTTGGAGTGGCGGGTGAACAACCAGATAGAATCATCGCCAGCAGGCATAAAACAAATAGCGCATATGGGAAATTCTTACGCAAAGCGTGCATGGTATCCTCCTCCAAAGAATCAAAGCAAAGGGTTTGATGTAGTGTTACGCAGTTGCTTCGAAAGGATTCGAAATATCACTTTTTCAACACCTCCTTCTTTTGTTTTGGGTTTCTTGGGGTAATTGTAATGTCCATAGCTTAGAGCCTCAAATGAGGGGTAAGCGAATCGGTTTGCCGGTCTCCGCTGAAAGATCGAGGGCAAAACCCGCTTCTGTGCTTCGGCCCGCCTTGAATACATTCTGCGGGGATTCACGATCATTCAAGATGCAGTCAACAAAATGATCGATTTCTTCGTTGAACGAGTGGTGTGTTACATCAGCTGTATCGGCCCGCACGGTCGGGATATCCATCCAGTCAGTCTGCCCTAAGAAGCGATCCGCATGCAATTTGTAATCACGAATTGCCCCTTTGCTGCCGCCGATAACAATAGGGAACGTATATGGCGCATGAATTTCAAAGCTGGATGTCAATACTCCGAGAATACCATTTTTAAATTTCAAAACGCCAGCAATGGTGGGCATGTATTCAAAATCCTGTTTATATCTGCGCGTGTGGTAAGCAAACACTTCCTCCACATCGCCACCAAAATAAAGCAATAAATCTACCGCGTGACAGGCGGATGCTGCAATCACCGATCCGCCCTCTGCTTTTGTGGTGCCCCAAGAATAGCCGGGCCACCATTTCCCCACTTCACTGAAATAGCCGCACTCCAGATACACTAGATCGCCCAGAGTTCCATCGTTCACCAAGTTGGATAGCATTCGAACATACGGGCTCCAGCGCGCTACAAAACTTACCAGGGTCTTGATCTTCGTCCGTTTGACAACTTCATAGACACTTTTCAGGCCTTCCACATTGAGAGCCAGCGGTTTTTCAATCAATGCATGCTTCCCGGCTTCAGCAATTTTTACCAGGTTCGGGACATGCATGTGGTGGGGTGTACAGATGGAGACGACATGGACGTCGTTCCGTTTTAGCATTTTGTCCAGGTCGTCATAAACCTCGCATTCAATCCCCAGCTCATCTGCTTTGGCTCTTGCAATCTCCTTGGATTTATCGCCAATCGCCACAACCTCTGTGTTTGGATTATTAATATAAGCTTTCAAATGTTGCCCTGAAACCCAACCGGCTCCCCAAACAGCAGCTCCTAACATGATGATCCTCCTCTGATCTTCACCATCTTGGCAATTGCGCCCTCGGCCCTTACTAGGTTTCCTGATTACGGAATTTCTATTCTGCGCATTTCACCGATAACGATATTTTCTTCGAGGTATTTAGCGAGCATTAAGCGAGAAGGATAGTACTAGACAAGATATTACACGAATATTGTGCGTTTGTCAATAGAAATATTGACATTCAAACATTTATATGTATAATTAGAACAACAAACAAACATATGGACTCAAAAAACAGGCGTAGTTTCATTCTTAAAGAAATTGAAGAACGCGGCTCGGTGAATGTCGCTGAGTTAGCGGTTCAAATGCACGTCTCCGAAATGACCATTCGCCGGGACTTAAGCGATCTCGACGGCGAAGGGATCATCCATCGTACTCACGGTGGTGCGGTCAGTGCTCGGGGGCGCAGCTATGAACCCCCTCTGACTATCCGGGCCTCAGAGAACTTGGAGGCCAAAAGGAGGATGGGAAAAACAGCAGCCAACCTGGTTGCCGAAGGCGATAGCGTTGCCATTGACACTGGAAGTACTGCACTCGAGGTCGCTAAAAATCTCATCGAATACCGGAATCTTACCGTTGTCACTTCAAACCTTTATGTTGCTAACTTGCTATTCAACAAGCCGGGCATCCGCCTCATTCTCTCCGGAGGGACAATTCGTCAAGAAGAAGCTTCTTTAATCGGTAAATTAGCAGAATTGACTTATCAGAGTCTGTTCGTTGACCGGCTCTTCCTGGGAGTGGGTGCGATAGATATTGATACAGGTTTGACCGAATATAACTGGGAGGATACCCTTATAAAGCAAGCAATGATCAGTTCTGCCAAGGAGGTCATTCTTGTCGCTGATTCGACCAAGTTCAATCGAATCGCGTTCGCACGCGTTGCTCCGTTAAACATTCTTCACCAAATAGTTACCGATAAACCTTTGGAAGCCAAATATGCTGAGGCGTTTGCACAGTTAAATATATCTGTTCATATTTCTGACCAAATTGATAACCCCCAATTAGAATCTAAATCAGAGAGGGAATAAATTTATGACCGATACACTGTTAGATCAATTGTTTCGTGTTTCAAAACCCATTATTGGAATGGCCCATTTTCCACCGCTTCCCGGTACGCCTCTTTTTGATCCTGATCTGAGCATAGACAGAATCATCGAGCTGATGAAGACCGATATACAATTGCTGACCAGAAATGGAGTAGATGGGATCCTGTTTTGCAACGAAGGCGATCGACCTTACTCTTTGCATGCAGATTTCGAGGCCATCGCTGTGATGACTCGAGTTATCACAGAAATTGCACCGCATGACAGGCCATTCGGTGTTGATTTCCTTTGGGACCCGAAAGCCCCGCTTGCTGTTGCCATGGCGACCGGTGCTAGCTTTGTCCGGGAAGTATTCACCGGAGTCTATGAAAGTGATATGGGATTGTGGCAAACCGATGCTGCAGCCATGTTGCGCTACCGCCATAACATCCACGCTGATCATGTTCACATCTTTTATAATATCACACCAGAATTTGCCTCTCCACTCGGTTCTCGTTCAGTCGGGCAGCGCGCTATCAGTGCGGTTGTCTCCTCGCTGGCAGATGTTATTCTGATCTCAGGCTCGATGGCAGGTGCAGAGCCTAATATTGACTGTCTCCGCGAGGCCAAAGAAGCTGTCAACTGCCGAGTACCCGTTGTTCTTAACACCGGCGCGAATGTGGATAATATTGGTGAATTCCTCAAGGTTGCGGATGGTGTTATTCTAGGGTCCAGCCTGAAGGTAGATGGATACACCTGGAATCCAGTTGATGAGAGTCGGGTAAAAGCTTTCATGGCTAAGGTGAAAGAAGAGCGGAAACATCATGCCGCCTTGTCTGTTGGGAATTGACATCGGCACAACATCCACCAAAGCGGTCGTTATTGACAATAGGGGACACATTTTAGCAAATGCAACTCGACCGTCCTTGTTGAGTTCTCCCCGGTCTACCTGGGCTGAAGAGGATCCCGGACAGTGGTGGCAGAACGTGTGTGCGCTCCTCCCCGAGGTATTGTCAAAAGCGGGGGTCCGGCCAGCGGATGTGGAGGGCGTGGGAGCGAGTGGTATGGTTCCCGCGATGATCTTGTTGGATTCCGAAGGCGAGGTGTTGCGTCCCTCTATTCAACAGAGCGATGCCCGAGCCGTCGATGAGATCCGAGAACAAAAACGCCAGACCGAAGAGCCGGATATATTGGCAAGAACAGGGAGCGCGATTACCCAGCAAAGCATCGGCCCCAAGCTTTTGTGGTTGAGACGCCACGAGCCCGCTACAATGGATCAAGCCGTACATGTGATGGGTTCATATGACTTCATTGCATACCGGTTAAGCGGAGTCTTCCCGATCGAACGGAATTGGGCTCTTGAAAGTGGGCTGTTCGACCTGCGCCTTCAGGACTGGGATGAACATCTCCTGCGCCTGGCTTCAATCGATCGCTCCTGGTTGGGAGATGTGCATTGGCCAGCGGAGATTGTAGGGCAAGTTACTGCGCAAGCCGCTCGCGAAACCGGATTGAAGGCGGGCACGCCTGTTGTTGCAGGCAGCGCCGACCATATTGCCTCGGCATTCTCTGCTGGTTTGCGAGAGGAGGGTGACCTACTCGTCAAACTGGGCGGTGCAGGCGATATTCTTTTCTGCCTGGATCGGGCCGAAATGGACCCGAGGCTTTTCCTGGACTATCATGTGATCCCTGGTAAATTCATGATCAATGGTTGCATGGCATCCAGCGGAAGCTTGATCCGTTGGTTCCGTGATCAGTTTGCTCCCAATCTGGATTATGCTGCTCTGGACGAGCAGGCATTTGCCTTACCCGCCGGATCGGAAGGGCTGGTGTTGCTGCCCTATTTTCTGGGAGAGAAGACACCGCTTAATGATCCATATGCGCGCGGAACGCTGGTTGGATTGTCGCTCACCCATACCCGGTCGCATATCTATCGAGCAATTTTGGAAGGGATTTCTTACGGATTCAAACACCATTTGATGGTTTTGGCCGAGCATGGATATACCCCCTCCCGCGTGCGGGTGACGAATGGTGGTGCGCATTCTTTGTTGTGGCGTCAAGTCACCGCGGATGTTCTCGGATTATCTCTGGAATTGGTAGGCCATCACCCCGGTTCATCACTGGGGGCAGCATTTGTGGCTGGCATGGGAGTAGAAGCTTTTAAGGAATGGGAAGAGATCGAGAAATTCATCGAAATAAGCCAAGTCACACATCCCAACCCGGAAAATCACGAGCGTTACGAGGCCTTGTTCACGATTTATCGAGAGGTTTACGAAAATTTAAAGGACACATATCCTAAACTGGCCAGAGCAACGGTAAGCGAATGACTCGCCTATTCATTTTTGCCATTACGAAGTCGCCCAATGGGCATTTGAAAGTGATGATCATCATCTGTAACTTCCATAATCTCTTTTAGAGAGAGACCATAAGCAGGAGGAAGTATGATATTAGAGAATAAGATTGTGGGCGTTACCGGTGCAGGAGCCGGGATAGGGAGGGCGATCGCCAAAGCGATGGCTGCGGAAGGCGCGAGGGTGGCCGTCACGGACATAAACCCGGACACAGCCAGACAGGTCGCAGAAGAGATCAAGGCCCACGGCCAGGAGGCGATCGCGCTTGAAATGGACGTTAGAAACCGCCGACAGATCGAAGATGCGGTTAGATCGATAGTTTCTAAATGGGGGAAGATTGATGTCTGGTGCAATAATGCAGGTGTGAGTTCGATGAAACCCTTTATTGATCTCACCGAGGAGGAATGGAATTTTAATATCGACACCAATGCCAAAGGTGTGTTTTTCTGCTCTCAGATAGTGGCGCGCCAAATGATCAAGCAGGATACGGGTCCGCGCAATGGCCTGCGAGCGAAGATCATCAACACAGCTAGCATGGCTGGAAAACGAGGGAATGCAACTTTCCTTGCCCATTATGTCGCCAGCAAGTTTGCCGTGATCGGACTCACGCAGGCTACAGCAGGTGAGCTGGCACCGTACGGAATCACCGTGAATGCGGTCTGCCCGGGTTATGTGCGCACCAGCATGCAAGAACGTGAGGTTGGTTGGGAATCAACTCTGCGCAGCATCAGCCAAAATGAGGTGCGCCAGCTCTATGTCAATGACACCCCTTTGGGCAGGCTGGAAACTGCCGATGATGTCGCGGCTGTAGTTGTCTTCCTTGCATCTCCGGCTTCGGATTTCATCACCGGTGAAGCAATCAGTATTAATGGCGGGTCTTATATGGATTAACGCACAGAAGGTCAAGATGAAGGATAGACCATATGTCATCTAGGATAGGTATAGGCGTTAATAACGGTTTCGCTGCCAAAAACTGGCCGGAACCGAGGGAATGGGCCCGAATCATCGCCAAGGAGCTGGGATTACATTACGTACAGTTTTCTTTCGATCTGTTAGATCCAACCCTGCCAGAGCCAAATCGCAGCTCCCTGTGTGGCGAGATCAGAAGCGCGATCAACGAATTTGGTTTGGTGTTGCATTCAACATTTACTGGATTAATCATTTATTCTCAGAACCATCTAGCCCATCCGGACGCCGCTGTTAGGGAATCCGCTTACCATTGGTCTGAAGGCGCCTTAGAGGTGTCGAAAAAACTCAACGCGCAGGCATATGGTGGTCATATCGGTGCGATGAGTGCGTTAGACTACGCGGATCCCGAGAGACGGGCATTTATCCATTATAGAGAAGTGGAAGCCGTGCGTAGTTTGACGAAATTGGCAGCGCAGCTGGGGCTCCAATATTTCCTTTGGGAACCTATGCCTACTCCAAGAGAAATACCCCATGACCCGCATGAGGCAATTGAATTGATGGAGGAAGTTAATCAGGGATCCCAGATACCCGTGTATCTTTGTTTTGATGTCGGTCACTGCAATTCATTTGACTTTAACCAGCCAGGTGATCCCTATGAATGGTTGGAAAAACTGCTCCCGTGGACTCGTGTAATTCATTTGCAACAGACCGATGGCAAAGCGGATCATCACTGGCCTTTTACGCCTGAGTTCAATAAGATTGGGATCATTGATCCGAAGAGAATTGCTGAGATCGCAAAAGAATCTCCTTTTCCCGAAATTCCCCTGTTCTTCGAACTCGGCCACGCATTCGATGCTACAGATCAACATATTCTAGAGGACCACAAACAAAGCATAGAGTTCTGGTCCAAATACTTATAGGCCGTTGGTATCAAATAAATGCTCATGACTATTCTATTTGTCACTACTAGATCAGCCTCCAACCCTGATTTGCAGACCATTTTACTTACAAAGGAGGATTTTATATGATGGCCCCTATTTTGAATGTCCAAGGTCTGGAAACACAATTTCGATTGGAAGAAGGGACCATCCGGGCAGTAAATGGGATATCCTTTCAGCTCAATGAAGGGGAAATCCTTGGGATTGTGGGGGAAAGTGGCTGTGGCAAGAGCGTCACAATGATGTCAATCTTGAGGTTAATTCCTGCACCCCCCGGAAAAGTAGTGGCGGGCCAGGCCCTTTACAAAGGCAGGGATCTCCTCGCAATGAAGGATGAGGAATTCCGCCAGATATGCGGTTCGCAGATTAGTATGATTTTCCAGGACCCCATGACTTCATTCAACCCCGTCTTAACCATCGGTCGCCAGATCGCTGAACCACTTGAAGCTCACCTGTCTCTGACTCGTGGCCAGGTATACGAACGCGTAGTCGAATTAATGACAATAGTGGGCATTCCCAATCCGAAGGACCGCTTTAATGATTACCCTCACCAATTTTCAGGTGGTATGCGCCAAAGAGTGATGATTGCCATGGCACTCGCTTGCTCCCCGCAAATATTAATTGCTGACGAGCCAACCACGGCTCTGGATGTAACCATCCAAGCTCAAATCATTGAGCTCGTCAAAGAGCTGCGTGATAAACTGGGGATGGCGATCATATGGATCACCCACGACCTTGGAGTCACTGCCGGGCTGGTAGATCGGGTCCTCGTACTATATGCTGGCCTTATTATTGAGGAGGCCTCTGTTGAAGAATTGTATGCTCATCCGGAGCACCCTTACACGATCGCATTATTAGGCAGCCTGCCCCGGATGGATGCAGGCGGGCGCAAGCGCCTCGTATCCATTGAGGGTAAGCCGCCCGTGCTTTATGAAAAACCGACTTCCTGTCCCTTTGCTCCCCGCTGTAAATACCGTATCGAACATTGTTCTACCGAGAATCCGCTTCTAATGCAGGTAAGAGTCGGGCATACCGCTGCCTGCTGGGTGGATCCGAAAACCGGGAAGGAGCGGTCATGACCCTCAACGGAAATGAAACCTTATTAAAGGTTGAGAACCTAGTTAAATATTTTCCCATCTTTCAGGGAGCCATCATTCGCCGTAAGACGGGGAATATACACGCCGTAGATGGAATTTCTTTCGAAATTAAGCAGGGTGAAACACTTGGCCTGGTAGGTGAATCAGGGTGCGGAAAATCTACCACCGGGCGCACTGTCCTGCAGCTTTACCGCCCCACATCAGGGAATGTATATTTAGCAGGCCAGAATCTGGTCACAATGAAAGGCGAAGAGCTACGCAAAATGCGTTCTAAAATGCAGATGATCTTCCAGGATCCTTATGCCAGCCTGAACTCACGCATGACCGTGGGAGAAATTATCGCCGAACCCATGCTGATTCACGGGACAGCAAACCGAAAAGAGGCGTCAGCGAAAACGCAAGAACTCCTCCGGCTGGTTGGGTTGGAGCCTGAATATTCAAACCGCTTCCCACATGAATTCTCAGGTGGTCAACGCCAACGTGTGGGCGTGGCGCGTGCGTTGTCTCTACAACCCTCCCTGATCGTCTGCGACGAACCAATATCATCCCTGGATGTTTCCATCCAAGCTCAGGTGGTTAATCTTCTAGAAGACCTCCAAAAGCAGTTTAATCTAAGTTATCTATTCATTGCTCACGACCTGTCGATGGTACAGCATATTAGCACTAGCGTGGCTGTTATGTACTTGGGTGTAATCGTCGAGCTGGCTGATCAAAATCAACTATACACCAGTCCGCTCCATCCCTACACACAGTCGCTGCTATCGGCGGTTCCGATCCCAGACCCCGTGACAGAAAAAAAACGGCGACGGCATATCCTTGTAGGAGAAATCCCCTCACCGGCGAATCCGCCATCCGGCTGCCGTTTTCGAACGCGTTGCCCCCTAGCGGCTGAAATTTGCACTCAGGTTCGTCCCGAATTCCGGGAGATGACTCCAGGCCATTGGGTAGCCTGCCACATGGCCGGACAATCTATTTGAAGCCATTCAATAAAAATAAATGGTCGTGACGGTACCGATCATGAAATAACGGCGAACGGAAGCACGGAAAGCCTCCTAACAGCGAAGTGTACTGCCACCTCTGAAATACCAGCAGATTTATTTGCCCATAGCGCCGAGCCGACCGCTTCATGAAGCCATATCCTCAAATTAGCCGTCCTTCCTGGCAGGTCCTTATGAAACGGGATATGGCAGGAGCTGGGCGATGACATCCTTATCGAATCGTTATCATTTCGAAGATGTCTATTTTGACGCTCAAGACGCGAATAGCTGAAACTTATATAATATGCTTCCTGAATATCAAACAACAATCCAAGTAGCGAAATCTGCCGGGCAGATTTTGCGTCAATATTATCAAAAACCTCACAGCGTATCCTTCAAGGATGTTATTGATATAGTCACCGAAATCGATTATCAATCCGAAAGTCTCATTTACAAATTATTAAAGCAGGAATATCCAAATTACGGCTTTCTGGGGGAGGAAACCGGCGAGGTAAGCGGTTCCGAAAAAAGCTTATGGATTGTTGATCCGTTAGATGGAACCACGAATTATGCCAAGGGGTACCCTCTTTTTGCAGTTTCCATCGCCCTGGAAAAAAACGGCGAAATTGTAATAGGTGTTGTGTATAACCCTCTTACAGATGAAATGTTCGCGGCCGAGAAAGGCCTTGGAGCAACTCTGAACGGCCAGCCCATCCATGTTTCAGAAACCGCCCAATTGGGCAAATCCTTCTTGGCATCTGGTTTTCCTTATGATGTCTGGTCAAGTCCGTTAAATAACTTGTATGAATGGGAACAATTCCTCCAGAAGACAATCTCCGTTCGCTGCGATGGTTCGGCCTCCTTAGATCTTTGTCACGTGGCCTCCGGATGTTTCGATGGATATTGGGAATATAGTCTGGAAGCCTGGGATATGGCAGCAGGAGCCTTGATCGTGGAAGAGGCAGGAGGAAGAATATCGTTGATTTCCGGCACTCCTTTTAGTCCGTATCGAAAAAACATCCTGGCTACCAATCGGTTCCTGCATGAGGCCATGTTAGAGGTTCTGAACTTACAGGTGAACGAGAAAGGGGAAAGTCGATGAACAGTCGTGAGCGGGTATTATGCAGTATTTCCCATCGTGAACCAGATCATGTTCCCTTGGATATCGGAGGTTCGGACGTTACTGGTATTCATCGAGACGCTTATAAAAAATTAGCTCGTTATTTTAAATTGAAGGAAGATGTGCCTATCTGCGAAATATTCCAACAAGTAGCTCTCCCCGAAGAAACACTCCTCCAAAAATTGGAGGTGGATGTCCGGCCTATCTTTCCAAATAATCCAGATAATTGGGAGCCGGATTTTAAAGATTCGGGGCAATATAATCAACTAGTAGATGAATGGGGGGTCGGATGGGCTATGCCAAAAAAGGGAGGGCTGTATTTCGATATGATCAGCCACCCATTATCGAATTGTACTGAGGTAAGTGACCTAGCGAAGTATAAAAGCCCAGACGGTGCCAATGAGGGTAGATTTAAAGGGCTAAGGGAATATGCAGAAAAAATATCTGCCCGTACGAATGCAGCCATAACCATACTGCCAATTTACGGGGGAATTTTTGAATCGGCTTTTTGGCTGCGAGGATATAAGCAGTTCTATTTGGATTTAGGAAATGACCCTGCTATGGTGAATACACTACTTGATATGACCCTTCAATTCCGTTTAGGATATTGGGGAAAAGCACTCGAAGAATTAGGGGATCTGATTGATGTTGTCGTGGAATATGATGATTTGGGGCACGGAACCAGTTCTTTAATATCCCCCCAAATGTATAGGCGATATCTACAACCACGCCACAAAGAGTTATTCCGTTTTATCAAAAGCCACTCCCATGCTGCCATATTCTTGCATAGCTGCGGAGCTATTTACAAGCTGATCCCCGATCTGATCGAGGCGGGTGTAGATATTCTCAACCCTATTCAATTAGGTGCAGTGAACATGGGTGATACAAAAAAGTTGAAACAAGAATTTGGCAAAGATATCACCTTTTGGGGAGGCGGAATTAATTCGCAAACCATTTTGCCTCAAGGAACTCCAAAGGAAGTAAAAGAAGAGGTGAGGAAAAGAATGGAAGATCTGGCACCCGGAGGTGGTTTTGTATTCGCTTCCGTGCACAATATCCAGCCCGATGTTCCTCCGGAGAATATTATTGCTATGTGGGAAGCATGGAAAGAATACGGCTATTATTAAATATCGAGCTTAAACAAAAAGCAGTACGGCCTTCCTCTTCGGGAAACTGCTCAGTTGGCTGCTTATTCCGCACGAGGCATACCATCTGTGTGGTAAGGACAGCGCCATCTTTTGATCATGAAATTATATAACCGGGCGATCAAGTCATTCCAAGTAAGGCTCAAACAATGCTCACCGGGAAGGATGTAACTAGTGGAGATTATCTATGAACCCTGATCGAAAGCTAAATTTTCCCGAAAGAGTGTTATTGACACTGCAGGGGAATAAACCAGATCGTATTCCATTTATCAGCAGAATGGACTTCTGGTTTAGGGGGCTGAACATTCAGGATAAGATACCAGAGCCGTACCGCGGGTTGAATCTGTCCGAGGTCCATCAGGCAATTGGATTTGGCCGGGAAGACTGGTATTGTCCTTGTGCATACAAGTACAAGAAAATGGAGCTGATCTTATATTTTGAGGGGCAGGAGATCCTACACGAGTACGAGCCAGAAATCAGCTACTTTCCAGATCTGTGGGGAAAAGTCCCTATTGACCGGGCCGGTGAAACAACCACAGAGATGATCACACCAGTAGGGAAGTTGGTTTTCAAACATCGAATCCTGGAAGAGAGCATCCGCTCAGGCACTACACGCCCGCAAATGATAGAACACCCGATTCGAACTCCGGATGATTTCCAAATCTATGAATACATCATTGAACATTCAGAGTTTGTCCCCTACTTCGATATGTTTTTCGGGCGTGCAAAGGAATTAAAGAATTTGGGATATTTGGTGCCGCTGCTCAACAGGGTACCATTTCAATCTTTATTAATCGAAGCCGTTGGTGAAATACCGTTTTTTTATGCGTTAAACGACACACCCCAGTTGATCGACAGGTTATTAAAAATAGTTGACCATCAAATCGTAGACATGTTGGAACATCTTTCCGAGTTTCCAGTCCCTTATGTCGAATTCGGGGACAATCTGGAATGTTCGATGACCAACCCGCGCCTGTTTCAAAAATACCTGATCCCCACTTATCAACGCTACAGTGAAATCCTGCACCGCCAGGGCAAAAAACTAGGCAGCCATACCGATGGAAATTTAAAAAAACTGGTCACATTACTACCCGAGAGCGGACTTGATGTATGTGAGTCGTTCACCCCGGCTCCAATCACGGAATGCACTTTTGAGGAAGCCTGGGCGGCTTGGGACAAAGGACCGTTGATCTGGGGTGGGATTCCTTCTTATTATCTGGAGACCCGCGTGCCCGAGGAGGAATTTCAGAAACATATTAAGACTCTCCTTGAGCTAATTCGGGGGCGCCCGATTATTCTGGGAATTGGCGATGCAGTTATGAGCAACAATGAGATCGAGAGGGTGCGCTGGATTGCACGACGGGTGGAAGAATTGGAAATTTGATGAAGTCCGCTGAGCATTCCGCAAAACGAAAGGCAAACCATTATGGTTGAAAACAGCATAGCCTCCAATCGTAGGGCCATGTCGCCCAAACGTCGGTTTTTAACCGCGATGTTGGGAGGAAAACCGAACCGTATCCCGGTTGGCAATGTGGTTTCGGTGGCAACGATCGAACAGATGCGCATGGTCGATGCCTGGTTCCCAGAGGCCCATTCCAACCCGGAAGTGATGGCGCGTCTGGCAGCAGCGAGCTATGAGATTCTCGCATATGATACGATCATGCCGGTATTCAGTGTGATACAGGAAGCTGCCGCATTGGGTTGCGAGATCGATTGGGGCGGTCCTGAGATGATGCCCACGGTTCGCTCCCACCCATTCGCTCAAACAAATGACTTTGCCCTTCCAAATGATTGGATCAAAGCCCCTTCGATCCAGGTTGTTCTTGAGTCTCTCAGACTACTACGACAGCGATTTGGCGACCAGGTAGTGATCGTTGGTAAGGTGATGGGCCCTTGGACGCTTTCTTACCATATGATGGGAATGGAAGAGTTCCTGGTATCCACCAAATTGGACCCAGACCGGGCGCGCCGCTCAATGCGGACTCTGGCATCGGTCAGCATTGAATTCGCCAAGGCCCAGATCCAGGCAGGCGCGGATATCATCTGCCTGGCGGATCACGCCAGCGGCGGTATTGTTTCCCCTCGCATGTACTGCGACCTGCTGCTGCCCCTGCACCAGGAAATCTTCAGTGCAATCGGTGCCCCTACCGTCCTGCACTGCTGTGGTAACACAACAGACAGGGTGAAATACTTTGCTGAAACTGGGGTGGATTGCTACCACTTCGAGTCCCAGGTCAACCTGGCTTCAGCGGTAACAGATGCACGTGGAAAGATGACCCTGATTGGGAATATCAACAACCCCACGATACTGCTTAATGGCAACCGCGAGGATGTGCTAATGGCATGTCAGAAGGCTATCGAAGGGGGCGTGCAAATACTTTCTCCAGAATGTGCCGTCCCGTTAACAACACCCATTCAAAATTTGAAGGCATTGGTTGAATCCGTCAAGGAATGATGGATATTACGGAAAAACATCTATGAGACTTAGGGTCTCAACTTGATTATGCCCGTTTGCTGACCAGCTCCGACATCAACAACCTGATCGGTTGTTACTGGCTGACGAGTGTTTAAAAAAATAACCATATAACTTTCTTTGACCGCCGGTCGGGGATCAATCCACCAGCTGGAAACAACGCCCTTTGAAAGGGGTTTATCCGCCAAAGTGGAATGGTATCAGAAATAATTCCAGATGGAATGTACGTCGTGTCGGATTAATTACCATCCAGGCGCTGGGGCACAGCCGGTCACAGTAACGATTACGCTCCCTATTAGGAAGGACAGCAGGAGCGACAAAAAATCCGCGCCTGCTTAACGCCACCATCCGTATGGTGTCGTCGAGACGGATACCGCTCACCAAGACAGAGATAAAATAGCTGGCGCCAGGTGGCTCATTCCGGCCCAGAACGGAGCGCCGCGAAAACCCCAGCCGCGATTAAAAATTCGGCGAGATAAAAGAAGGGTCGGGGTACTTCCCCAAAGAAAACATATCCCATCACACCCACAAAAAGAGGCTGGGTCAGGTTTGCCAGGCTGACGGTCTGGCCGCGGAAATATTTGAAGGAGTAGTTTAGAAGGGTTTGCCCAACAGCCGTGGAAATCAGCCCCAGCCCTAAGATGGCGAGCAAGTCAGGCACTGCATACGCTTTGATCGGGTTTATGAAGAACAAGGCGGCGGTCAGGCAGATCAGCCCCGCCGCCCAGTAGAGCGGCACCACATACAGCCACAGGCTGAGGCGGGCGGCGTTCTTCCGACCCAGGGCCATGTAGCCCGTCATGGCGAGCATCGATCCCACCACGATCATGTCCCCAATGAAGCTGGTGCGGGAGACGTTCAGATTCCCGAGGACCAACACAAAGAGACCAGCCAGCGCGACCAGTGTGGCGAGGGCTTCCTGGCGGTTAATTTTTTCCCGCATCATCCACCACAGGTAGAAGGGCATGACCACCGGCGTCAGCCCGATGATCAGGCTGGCATTCGCAGCCTGGGTCATCCGGGCGCCGACCACAAAGCTGGACAGGTTGACAGCCAGGAACGCCGCCGGCAGAAATGCCCAGCTGAACTGCCGCCAGCCGTAGCTGTTGGGTGCGGCCTTGAGCTCGCGCAGGAAGAAAGGGGTCAGGACCAGGGCGGCGATCAGCAAACGGCCCGCTGCCACTAGCAGGGGTTGTTCACGGCTGGCTTTAACGAAGATGGTAGCTGTCGAGGCACAAAATATCCCGAACAGGAGAAGAGCTGTCCGGGAGACGAGTTCCGCGCGGGAAATTGAGACGGTTTCAGACATGCGTTCTTTAGTTTACCTCACAACCTTCGGCTGTGAAAAACAAGGACTAACCCAAATGAGCCAGTGGGTGCGGTTAGGACAGCAGTATCAACCCGCAAGGGTTCATGATATGTCAGGTGGGAGATTGAAAGCTGTGAATTAGGGATTACAGGATACTTTCTAATTTCCCATCCGTATGTCAGGACGGCCAGGATCACCACGAACGACGCAAAAAAGACGGTGGACTGGCCGTGCTCCCGTCGCGGGAGCGATGCGGTGTGCATGGCTACCACCCCTCCTGCCGGAAGGTCGCCTGTGAGGAGACGTTCAGGACGCTCTCGAGGCCGAAGAGCGCGCCGCCGGGGACGATCAACGGGATGTGGGCCGTGACGCGGATCTCCACCACCGAACCCGCCACCCCACCCGGGGCGAGGATCTCAAAGGATGGGTTCGCAAGGACTGGCGCACCTTGAACGGATGCCTGTGCGGCCTGGACCGCCTGGCAGGTCGGGCAGGTCGGGCACTCCTGAGCGACCGAGCCGGACGTAGACCTTCAGCGCTTCACCGTAGGTCTGGATCGTGTGCGGCGAGCGGTTCATCTTCAGGTAATCGGCAATTTTCTCTTGGATATTCATTGTTCGACCTAATATAAATTATATCGAACATCAGAGGAAACCGTCAAGGGAATACCGGTTTCATCCTCCCTGCCCAATAAATTTTTCTCACGAACTGCAGCACCTGCGTAATTGTGGTTGGCCGGGTCAATCATGACCCAGGTGCTTCGGACCCCAATACACTTCCTCTATGCCTCATGGAAGCCAATGGTCGACTCCCCCGCTGTTTCTTCTCCTCCTGGATCATGCGACCAGGCCAAATCCCTGCCGCCGGAAGTGGTTGTCAAAGGCAAACACCTTTTCAATCCCGAGACGCCGCATGGTCTCAAAACTACTGCAGTCGACCAGGCTCAAGCTGCGAAGATTGGCAGCCAGCAGAGCGGCGGCGGCAAGGCGATGGTGTTCTGATGTGATCCAGTCGATCTGGATCAAAGGAATAATTTTCTGCAAATCGGTGATCGCACGGATCCCGAAATGGTGTTGAAGAAGTGCATAAGTCTCCACCAGGACATAGTTATTGCAAACTATGGCCTCTTGGCTCTCGATCAGCCTGGTCCAGACTTTTTGAGCCCGTGGATGATTGGCATCATCCTGATCGAAGATCGCATAGAAAGCAGATGTGTCAATGTAGATCATGGCTTGTAGCTCTCATTCAGATATTTGTCATGATGAGTTGACACATCCTTTTTTCCGGAGTGATACTTGCCCACCACGGAAAGTGCATTTCGCCTGGCTTCATCCAGGCTGGGTTCACCGGCCTCGTTGATCACCTTTTCCACCCCCTCCCGGACCAGATTCGCCAATGAACGTCTTCGCTTTAATGCCAGCTGCTTCAACTTGAGATACTGCTCTTCGGTCAGTTGAATTTGTGTTCTCACCATTTTCGCCTCCGATTACATTACATCATATTAATTAATCATTATATCATAGTCAATCTCCCGCTTTTCGATTGTCTATTAATCGATCAGCACAATGTAGAACTGACGTTCTGTATAATGTAAGTTATATCGAACATAATGGAAAACCGTCAAGGGAACACCTAATTCAAAATGTATTCCTGGTTAGCCAGAGTATGCTGATCCCCTGCTGATGCTGATTGCACCATTGGAGGAGTCGATATCGATCTCCTCGTGCGGGGAAGCGAAGAACAAGTCCGATTGCGTACTCGCCACTTACTTGAATCTTGCTCACAGAGTAAAGCGTGTGTTCTGGGAAGTGGTAACAGTATCACCAATTACGTTCCAGTAGTCAATTTCCTCGCAATGCTGGATGAAAGCATCCGGTTCAACCGCGTTGGTTAGAAGAGGGCCAGTTTGGCTGACTAAGCTGAATCTTTCTCTTCCGTCCACTCCCCGATCAATGGAATTGGATAGAGGCGATTAATTATCCGCAGCCATCGATATCAAATTGGATTGTGAAGTTAAATCACTTCCAAATCATCGGCTTTGAGTACCCGTTCGAATGAGATATGAGGTTCCGTCTGATACCAAAATGCCGTGGACGCGATATCGTCCTGCAACGGAACATACCTGGGTTTACCCTCAAGCGCCGAGCGCCAACCGAGTGCCTGAATCGTAACCCGGATATCCTTCTTAAAACGAATTGGGTCCATAACATGCCACCTATATAGGCCAAAACGCAGTTGGCTTTGGTAAAGCCCATCGGGTTTGATCACCTGCGGCAGACCCAGAAAAGGTGTCGTATAAAGCCCATATTCACCTCGTGGATGCTCAAAACCCCAAGCGCCACCGAAATAATCTTCTGTCCCCGTACCGCAGATGGTAGGCCAATCATTATCCCCATCTAGGTAAAATTTCACCTCCCCTTCGCCCCACCAGCCATTGTTATGTACACCCCAAGCTAGGTAGGTACCTACGTAGTGTCCCTGACCTTGAACACCCTCCAGTAAAGTGTGCACACTCTTATGTAGAAGCGGGTTGCTCCGTCTCCACTGTGCATGGAAATATGCACGATCTACGGGCACATCGGTCAGGGTGTAGTCAATCTGATAATAAAAACCCTTTACATCCTCTGGGCTCAAATTCTCGATAGTTATACGAGCATGCTGGCGAAAAGGTATGTCCCAGTAGCAATTGAAACCACCGGCTGGGTTCACGGCGACAGGCAGCGAATTGACATTGCAACGCACTCCCCATCCATTGCAGAAAAAATCACCAATTGGCACCTCGACAGAGGGAGTCTGTTCATTATCCCAATACATGCGTAGCACTAATCGTCTCCAAAATGTCGGATCGACTGTCATCCACATATGTTGAATGGCGCCAGGTCCCTCTATATCAGCCAGAGTGAAAATCTGATAGCCAGCTAAATTAACGCTGGGCGAGATTTTCCATCCTCGGCCTAGTTCCCGGGCTGGCACAGCCCCCGTACCCTCCGTAGCCGATCCACCTGCTCCCTTCTCTCCGCGCGGGTTCTCTGCACTGATCGATCGACTCTGGGCACCGGAGAGGCAAGATAGGTCGCCAAGATGCATACCCAAGCCATTGAAAGTATTTTCCATTGTTACCTCGGCAAGCTCTCGTTTACAAAGGATGACTACTCGATTATAACTTGCATGGTCATACCTGTTCGGGGCGTTCCTGCCTCCGCTGGTGGGCGGGATTCTGGCGGAAAAAAAGCATCGCCCTACCGTTCTTCACCATGATGGGCACCTCCCTGCTGGCTCTGGTGCTGTGCTTATTCCTGAAGGAAACCCTGACCAAAGAAGCCCTCCTACAGCCAACTCGGATGGCAAGACGATGGTTGGAGTGGTTGGAACATCCTTTTCCTGGCTGTTCGGATACCTGAACATGGCGGTCGGACCCGCTCTGGTAATCGCTTTCGCCATCGCCTTCCCCATCGGGTTCCTCGAGACACCGTTGCCCCTCCACATCGAGGACCTTGGGATGACTACCAGCCTGTCGGGCATCATTTTCTTCGCCGGGACCTTCGCCATCATCATTGCCCAGGTCATTTTTGTGGAACGACCGATGAAACGATTCGGCGAGTTGGTGGATATCGTCATCGGCATGGTGGCGGTGGTAATCTTCGATATGATCATCCCCTTCTCCAACGGGTTCTGGACGATCCTGGTGATCAATCTGGTGCTGTCGGTGACAACTTCCCAGATCCGTCCTGCAAACATCACCCTGGTCTCCAAGCATGCCCCTGCTGAGGAACAGGGACTCAGCCAGTCCGCTTACAATTTTTACACGTCCATCGGCAGGATTATCGGTCCCATTCTGGGTGGAATTCTATACGGCGCAATAGGCGCGAAGATTACGCTATTCATTGCAGCAGGATCTTTATACTGAGCATCATTTACACAGCTATTGAACTTTGAAAATTGAAAGTCATGTATTGCGGTAAATGTGCCATAATAGGCACATGCGCACAAAAAACGACAAACAAGCCTTAGAGAGTGTTTTATAAGTCAGGTAGCGACCAGTTTTAGCATGCGGCGCACGCTGGCGATGTAAGTCATGGTTTCACTAGATAAGACGGTATGTTCATAGTCGCGTGCCAACCGTCGATATCGACCCAGCCAACCAAAAGTCCGTTCGACCACCCAGCGCCGCGGCAGGACTTGAAATCCTTTTACATCGTCAGATCGCCGCACAATCTCCAGCGTCCAGCCGAATTGCTGGTGCACCTTATCGACGATTGGAGCATAGGCGCCATCCGCCCAAATCAGTTTCAAGCGACACCAGCGGTTATGCGGGTTGCGTTTGATGCGGGCGAACAATTCTTGTAAGGTCTGGTATCCACCGGTTCCATCCTGAATTCCTGCACTATGCACCACAACGACCAGCAAAAGCCCCAAAACATCCACCACAATGTGCCGTTTGCGCCCTGGCGTCTGTTTATGCACATCAATTCCGCGCTCTTCGCCACCTTCCGAAGTCTTGACATTCTGGCTATCCATGATCGCTGCACTGGGTTGCGGGTCATGTCCTTCCGATTGGCGCACTTGTCTAACCAAAGTTGCATTGATCCGCTCCCACAACCCAAGTTGGTTCCAGCGCCAATAATATCCGTACACCGTCTGCCACGGCGGAAGCTCCTTGGGCAACATGCGCCATTGGCATCCTGTTCGGTTCACATACAAGATCGCATTGATGATTTGCCAGCGCTCCCATTTGCGCGGGCGTCCCATTTTGTTGTGCGGGAAGAATTCCCAAATCAGCAACCATTCGGTATACTTCAAGTCGGTCGGGTAAGTTTGGGTGAATTTGGCCATTCTCCAATCTTACTCGACCACTTATAAAACACTCTCTTAGCAGAAAAACGAAAGCTGGCGCTGAAGTTACTTGACGAAGGCAAGTCAGCCAGTGAAGTGGCGGGTCTCGTTGGCGTTACCATCCGCAGTGTCTTTCGCTGGCGGGAACAGCGAGGCAACCCGCCGAAGAAAAGTGAGCGACCGCCTGGTCGTCCCACCAAGTTGACCAGCGAACAACTGCAGAAGTTGGAGCAAGAATTGTTACGCGGAGCATATGCCCACGGATATGCAGAGGATTACTGGACGCTGGAGCGGATCGGGCACGTGATTTGGGAACTATTCGGAATTCGGTATGTTCCCAGCGGCGTCTGACACGTGATAGATCGCATGGGTTGGAGCAGCCAGAAGCCGCAGCGCCTGGCGATCCAACGCGACGAGGAGGCGATCGTTTCCTGGAAGCAGCGGGTCTGGCCAAGGATAAAAAAAGTGGCGTGAACTGAGGGCTAGGCTGGTTTTTGTAGATGAAAGCGGCTTCTCTTTGGTCTCGCCGCTCAAGCGCAGTTGGTCGCCACGTGGACGCACACCTGCTATTCGTACCAGCCTGCAGCATCACCAGCGGCTGAACGTGTTGGGTGCATTGCTGGTGAGTCTGAATGGCCGAAAGGTCAAGCTGACCACACGTTCCTATCGGCGCAGCCTGCGTGGCGAAGAGGTGGTCGCTTTCTTGAAGCAGGTTTTGCGGATCGTTCCGGGCGAGATCGTTCTGGTGTGGGACAACCATCCCATCCACCAACGTCAGCTTGTGCAGGAGTTTCTTGCCGAGAATCCGCGTATGCATGTTTATAACTTTCCGATCTGTGCTCCAGAGCTCAATCCGGTTGAATTTGTTTGGACACAGGTGAGTGAACACATTGCCAATTTCGCACCGCACAACATGCCTGAACTTTCCACAAGAGTTAACAATGGTGTGGCCAGAACCCGAAATTCCGCCAGACGGTTGGCGGCTTGCCTCGCCAGTTGCGAACTCTCATGGAAATAGTGATCGCTGTGACATCTGTTATTCAAAACTCAATAGGTGGCTTTCGATGCGGCGAAAATCTTCATAACGGCTGTACCAGCCGCCGAAAAAGTCATTGTTCAATTCGTGCCACGAGATCACATCGGGCAAGCAGTCCTGTTGGCTGGCAAAAATCGTGAAGTCCCGATAAAAATCACTGTCGTAAGCGGCAAAATTGGGCCCAACGATCCGGGCGGCCGTATCCATGGACTTGATCTTCTGATAAACGGTCTTCCAGTCCTCGAAGAAAGCCTGTTTTTTGTCACCTTTGTTGTACCAAATCTGATCGGGCTCATTGAAGGGCACGTACGAAAACAAACTGCGATTTGGGCTGGCCGCTGCCTGGCAGACGACTTGCTCCACTTTGCCCAGATAATCTTCCAGACCCAACGAATCATAAAGCCAATTGGGGTAAATATCCTGGATGTAGATTTCTATTCCTTTCCCACCCGCCGCTTTGTAGGTGTTCGAAACGTTCAGAGCATCGCCGTTTGGATGCTGTAACCCGCCTTCCGGCTTTTGCGCCGCCACCTGGGGTTTTAGAGGAGCCAGCATGTTTACACTGGGAATGCCATCATTGCCCAGGCCGTAAAGAAAGCCGGAGGCCCCGTGCTTGAGCGCTCCCGTATTGGAAGACAGGTCTACAGCTAATTGTGGATTGGCCATGATGACCTCGCCGCTTCATTCCATTGAGGACTTGCCAGCGACTTGCATGGTTTTCCTCCATGAGACCTCGCAAGTCTCGTGTGGGAAACGGCCTGCACGCTGAGACGCAGGCCGTTGTGAAATGTGTGGTTGTGCAGGACTAGTCCTAGAACTGGGGCAGCCACCTGGCTTGCGCTTCAAACATCTCGTCCACCATAGCGTGGATCTGCGGCAGGGTACACACGGCAGAGGTCAGCGGATCCATCATGATGGCATAATGCACCGCGTCCTTGTTGCCGGTCAGCGAAGCTTCGACGGCCAGTTCTTGCACGTTGATATTGGTGCGGTTAATCCCCGCCAGTTGCGCCGGCAGATCGCCGACGAACACGCCTTGCACGCCGTTGCCGTCCACCAAGCACGGCACCTCGCAGCAACCATACGGCAGGTTCGTGATAAGGCCATCGTTAGGCACATTGCCATTGATGCGAGCCGGCTGGTTCGTCTCTATTGCTTCTATGATGAACGAGCCATACTCGTGTGTCCGCCGGGTCGGCAGGTCTTTGATGCCTTCGCTCAATTCGCTGAACTCTTGCTCAGCCAAAGCAAGCTGCTTCTGGCAGTGACGCAAATAACCGCCCGTGCGTGCAAAGTCGAACCAAAAGTCTGCCAGGTTCTTGAAGCGCGGCGACAGTTCTCCGTCCACCATCTGAGTGTTCTTGCGGAAGTAGGGCACATATTCGCTGGCGTGGCCGGACGATTCGGTGACAAAGTAGCCGAAATTCTTCATCAGCTCGCCGCGCACAGGTTCCTCGCCCATGATCTCGTCACGTTCCAGGGCCTCCCAGATGCGCGGGTAAAGATCTTCTTGGCCGCGCCGAAATTCGAGGAACCAGGCCTGGTGATTGATGCCCGCACAAAGGAACGAGACCTCGTCATAGGGCACATCAATCCAACGCGCCAGCATCTCGGAGGTGCCTTGCACGCTGTGGCAAAGACCCACATGCGGGCGGCCCGATCCATCAGCCACCGCCCAGCAGTTGATCGCCATCGGGTTGACGTAGTTGAGAAGCAATGCATCGGGCGCTAGCTCGTCCATCTCGTTGCACAACTCAAGCAACACTGGAATCGTCCGCAGGCCACGAAAGACGCCACCTGGACCGAGCGTGTCGCCCACGCATTGCTCGACGCCATACTTGCGTGGAATATCAATATCAAGCGCGTAGGCATCCAATTCGCCTTGCTGGAAGGTCGTGATGACGAATCGGGCATCCTTGACCGCCTCACGCCGGTCCATTGTCGCCTCGACGCGAGCCTTGAGGTCGCGCCGGTCAATGATGGCTTGAACCAATTTGCGGCTGCGTTCCAGCCGCACAGGATCAATGTCCATCAGCGAGATGGTACAGTCTTGGAGCACAGGCGTGAGCAGAATGTCGCTGCACAGGTTGCGCGTAAAGACGATGCTGCCGGCGCCGATGAAGGTGATTTTTGACATAAGGGGAATGATTCCTTTCGATTGCCAGATCTATCTGATGGGCAGGCGGCTGGCCCATTGCCCGAACAAGGGCAGGGAAGTCTGCCGGGCGCTGAGGGCGTTGCTCAGGCCCATTATCCACGCCACGATGCCATAGAGATAAGCGACGATCACGATCGCGAACAACGCAATACTCCGGACCGCCATATAAGGAATCCGGGCTAAAACCCAGCCGACCGCGACCCAGCCGGCTGTAGTAGCGACCAGGAACAAGACCGGGCCGATGGATTGCCGGAGATGATAGACAGCCAGTGAATTCTTGCGCTGAAAGAATAGCACATACAGCCAGCCGATGACGGGGACCAAGTAGGCCAACACAGCCGGGAGGCGAGACGGTCTGTTCATGCTTGCTCTCCGATGCCTTTAAGGTGCAGCTCTGTGGCGAAATGGCAGCTCACAAAGTGCCCAGGTGTACTTTCCACCAGGGCGGGTTCTTGCTGGCTACACTCAGGCTTGGCATAGCTGCAACGCGGGTGGAAGATATAACCGGAAGGCGGATTCGCAGGGCTGGGAACCTCGCCTTGCAGCCGGATGCGGTTGGGATGAATATCCGGGTCCGCCGGCGGAATAGACGAAAGCAGGGCTTCGGTATAGGGGTGTAGTGGGTGCCCAAGCACCTCCTCCGTCTTTGCCATTTCGGCAATCTTGCCGACGTACATCACGGCCGCGCGATCACTCACATGCTCGACCACAGATAAGTCGTGAGCGATGAAGAGCAATGTCAGTCCAAGTTGTTCTTTCAGCTCCTGCAAGAGATTGAGTACCTGGGCCTGGACGGACACATCCAGGGCGGATACCGGCTCGTCGGCAATGATCAGGCGCGGGCTAAGCGAAAGAGTGCGCGCCAGACCGATACGCTGCCCGCCGGAGAATTCGTGGGGGTATCGGCGCATGTAGACGGGGTCGAGTCCGACTTCGCGCATCAACACCGCTACCCAGTCATCCACCTCCTTCCCTCTGGCGATCCTGTGAATAATGAGCGGCTCGCTGATAATGTCCTTGACCGTCAACCGGGGGTTCAGGGAGGAGAATGGATCCTGGAAGATCATGCGCATCTCACGGCGCAGCGGTTTCATCGCTTTCTGGCTGAGGCGAGACAGCTCTATCCTCACGCCTTCCTTCTTGCGGAACCAGATCTCGCCAGCAGTTGGATTGTAGAGGCGGAGGATGGTCCGGCCGATGGTGGTTTTGCCGCAGCCACTTTCACCCACCAGCCCAAGCACCTCACGTTCCTGTAAAAACAGGCTAACGCCATCCACCGCTTTGACATCACCTACCTTTCTCTGGATCAGCCCTCGGTAAATGGGGAAATACATTTTCAAATCTTTTACATCAAGGAGAAGATTCTCTTCTTTGCCGACCATGGTTTTAAACCCGTTTATTTCTCCACTTGGATAGTTTCCTCAGCCATGATAATATCAGGGTCGGTCCATCCCTTTTGCTGCTCCAACGCTTGAAAAGCGCGCCGATACACTAGTTTAACCTTCACTGTCGCTACTTTTCCGGCTGCCAGGTCAAATGAATAAGCCGTAGTATCCGTCGTCATGGGAGCCAATCGCGTATCTTCGACGATGGTTACAGGGCGCCAATAAGCGTTTGGAGGATGGCATAATGGCTATGCGTATTTTTCCTTCTCCCCTACCCCGGCGGTTGGTCATGCTTGGTAGCGGGAGAATGGAGGTGTTGGAAACCATGTTCGTGCATACGGTTGTGCAAGCGGCGGTGAGCTGATGTGAGCACCAGGCGCATGCGCTTGTAGGCCTTGTCCTCGGCGCGCGTTCCGATCGTGTCCAGGAAGGCCAGTGCCCCTTCGATCTGCTCGAGGATGGTGACCGCGTCCGGTGGAGATAGCAGAGGCGAGCCTTCCACGCTCACCATCACCGGAGAGGAGTGGGCAGCGATCATCTCCGGTTTGTCGGCATAATGGCCGCGGACCAGCAATGCCAGCCAGGCGCTCTTCGGGACCTTAATGCTCCAGCTCCCGTGGCTTCCTTTGGGCGGGACTGCTGCGCCTTCGCGCACCTCACCGTTGACCACCAGCTCGATGCGCGAGACCGGGATCGTGACGCTGGCGACTTCCCAGCCCACATCCAGAGTCCCGCCGCCGGCCGGCAGGCTGAGACGGCTGCCCATCGGCTTGCCACCCACGTGAAAGTCGAGTAGTGGCCCGTAGGTGACGAATGTCTCCGCCCGGCGCACCGCCGCCATCCAAGCCTCGTAGGTGAACGGAGTCTCCGGGTCGATATGAGCATAGGTGCGTACCGTGCCAACCGCTGTGGCGGCGTTCATCTTGTCCGTCCCGCCGACGGCGGGCACCAGGTAGCCGCAGTTCAGGTAGCGGTACCAGTCGACCAGTGAGTAGGGGTCGATGCCCAGGTAATGCTCCTCCCAGCAGGTCATCTCCACGGCGTCGATCACGCCCTCGATAATGGAGGCGGCGTGCTCGAGATGCGGGTAGGGGAAATGCGGTAGCACCACGAGGCCGTGCTGCTCCTTGCACTGCCGGGCCCACTCGGTCAGCAGGATCTCCACCGGATCCCCCAGCGCGGATTCGTCCGGGCCGGCCGTCGTCATCGGGGCAATGATCGTCCCATTGTAGCCGAGCAGGGAAATGTGTCCCATGACATGCTGGCGGTTCTCGGTCCCCACCCGCACCAGGTACTCCCCATCGCCGCCCGCCTCCCGGGAACCCCAGGTGGTCCTACCGTCGAAATCACCCACGTTGGTCATCAATTCCCCCCACTGGCTGGCGAGCAGGTTGACCACGTTGATCCCTTCGCCGGCGCCCTCCAACAGGGCGGTCACCGGGGAGAGAAAGTGTACGTGGGTATCAGCCGTGACCCAGCCGCGCTCGCGCCACGGGAGCGCTTTTTCGATTTCAACGACGATCTCATCCGTCTGTGGTGTGATTTCGAAAATCTTCCGGATCGGGCAGATCTCGAACCCCTTGGAGACCTCCATATAAATCTTGCCGAGAGGCAGGTCGAGGCGCGTCTCACCAGGGATGTAGGTGCAAGGGTGTCGGTTCTTATGAGAAAAATCGGCGCTGTAGTCCTCGAACCAGGCCGTGTTGGGGATGCGATGCCGGTCGAGCGGGGCAAGGTACTCCCCCGCCTCGCCGTGGATGTGCAGTTTCACCGCTACCGGTCGACCGGAGGTCTTGTCGATTGCCTTGAAGGTCAAGCGTTGTGTTGCTGTGTTTACTGGCCAGAGGGGCTGCACGCGGGCGGCTTCCACCACTACCACGGGTAGGGTGGCGCCTCCCGATAGATGGAAACAGGCCTCAGGGTGGGCGGTGTACTCCACCAGCACTTCCCGGTCCGAGAGTACGGGCAGCTGGTTGTCGTATGACTGCTCCCAGTCCGCCTGCGGGTAGACCGGACGAGGCTGGGCCGAGATGACCTGACCCAGGTCGAGCTGGATCTGGGAGTAAAGGCCGCAGTCATCCAAGTTTGGATCGAATTTTTCACCAGAGGGCAATTTGAGCAGCGCCTTCCTGCGAGATTGCCAGCGCAGGGGATTGGTGGCCGTGTCTCCGCACGAGACCGCCGACAGGATCAGCACCCCGTTGACCGGCTCAAGCAACATGCCGGCAACCGCCTTCTCCGGATGGGGGTTCTCCCAGGCCCATAACCATTCCGTCAACGAGCCATAATCGCCTGGTTTTACTCGCGTTTGGCTCCACCCCCACAGTGTGGCTGTCTGCTCGTGGTGGGCGCGCACTGGGAAGGGTTTACGGAATGCCACAGCATCGTAACAGGAGACACCCCAATGACGCTGGAAGGGACCGACCTGGTAGTGGCGACAGACATCGGCAGTAGCCTGCGTCCTGTCAGCGTAGCGGACCGTATAGCGGGCGGCAACCTCCCGGTCTCGTCCCGGCCCCTTCACCGGCTCGAGCAGCGATGAACTGCTCAACCGGGTAGGAACGTAATCAGAGGTATGCATGAAAATGAACCACCTGGCTTTGACTGGCTCCCAGGTGACCTCAAGTTGATCTCGGGCGAGCAGCGCTACGCGGTCGACCTCGAACGGGATCCCCCAACCGACGCAAGAGCCGCGCGGGGCTTCTTGAAGGACAGCAGTCAACTCGGAGGTGAGCAGGCGAGTATCCAGGCTGTCCAGGCTGGTGTTGCCCTTGAATGGCAGCGAGGAAAAATGCGTCGAACGCGGACCATCTTTGAGGGAATTCATGCTTAACTGCTACCTTTCTTTTGTGTAAATGTGCCTACACACAGGACCGTTCTCGCCACATCTCGGATTACCAAAAAGTGGCCTAACATCCTATCCACAGCAGAACGGTCTAGTCTCGTTTAGATTTTTTCCGCTGTGCCAATTTGATGGGCCGTTTTATCAAAAAAATAAGCGGGTTGTTGTTTTACAAGGTCATTCTTTTTGCCTGTTTGAACGTCAAGTATATAAACCTCGGCTGGCTCCGCAAGGGTCTCATATCCCGTTGCTAAGACCTTGTTTTCGTCCGTTAGTGACAAAACAATTCTTTGAGCTGGCGGAGAACTTCCCCGTGAGGCAACAAATGTAATTCCAATCGCTGTTTTCTTGGTAACAACGCAATCAGCTAGCAGGTAAATGATAACTAAAACTACCGGTAATATCTTATGTAAATATAATGTCTTTGTGTTAATTAACATTGGGAGGTAAGATTGTAAAATGGCTATGCGCATTTTATCTCACTCCCACATTTTAGAGGTGGTGCGGGTCACTTTCACTAAGCTGTCCTTATCATTATCGTTTTATGGAACGCACCGGGATCCTATATTAAGCCACGACGTTGTTTAATGATCTCCAGAACCCGCTGCCAGCTGGCGGTGAACATACTCCGGAATAAACCCACTGGCCCAAAGTCCTCGAACTCCTCGATCTCGAGGCCGTCGTCCAAGTAGCCGCGCTTGAAATCGGGCAGCTTCTCCATCAGCTCGTCGATTACCTTCTGAGGTACCGGGTTGAACAGGCGATAGACCACCGGCGGGTTCTGCTCAAGAAGCTTATCAGCCGTGCCTTCCCAGTTGATCGTGCAGCACACCTCGCCGCCGACCATCTCGGTGAAGTGGTGCAGGCCGCGCGCCCCACCGGCGATGAAGGTACCGGGCAGTCCGCGCTCTTTCATCAGAAGGTACAGCTTGCGGGCCACGGCCAGGCCGGCCTGCCACAATACGTCCGGAGAAATGTCGATTTTCTCGCGCTCGACCACGTTCTTCAAGTGATCATCATAAATACCGGCGATGTGGGAAATGTAAAGCTTGGGATGTTTGCCGGTCTTCTGGCTGGCTTTTTGGTAGGTCTCGCACAGCACGGTAGCTTGTTTAATGCCGAAGATCTCCGTGGCGTTCAGGGGCACATCCTTGCTGACCAGATACTCCATGGCCTGAAGACCGGAACGGGTGGTCGGGATCTTGCAGCAGATGTTCGGAGCCAGCTTACGGTTCTCCATAGCCTCTCGGATGACCACGTCCGGGTCGTCCTCGCGGATGGGGTCGCCTTGGATGGAGACGAAGCCCTGCTGCTCCCGGGACTTCTTAAAAATGGGCATGAACTTGTCACTGATCGGTTTGACCAGCTTACGCTGGAAATTGGCGATGGCCTCGTCGTCGCTGGGCGACTCTTGGATCGCCTCGTCCAGAAGTTTCAGGGCATAGGGACCCTCGGTTGGATGGTCGACCATCTTCTGGGAGTAGGAGGGGTTGTTGGTGCAGCCCGAGGCGCCGTTGGCGATGGCCAGGTCAGTTTGCTCGCGGGTCGGGTTGTTGATCCAGAACTCGGTCGGAGTCTGCTTGGCAACGCGGATGAAGTACGGCTCTTGCATGGATGAACTCCTTTTACCGCACGGATGTGTTGGAATTGTTCGACTAGATCCCGACCATCCGCTGGCTAGACCTTTACTGCTTAAACCTAGTCTCTGGTCGAGGTCTTCAACGTAGGGGCGGGTTCCTCTTCAGAATAGATAGTAGTCTCCACACTTCTTGTCAATCAAGAATATGAAGGGGTCGTTGATCAATGCCTTTTACCAAAAGAGATCTTGAAATCGAATGATAAGACAAAATAACTACTCTCATCTGCTTGGCCGGCCCTTTCGCACAATAACTCGGCAGACTGCCTCGGCAATATGCCTAGAGGAGAGCCCATATTTGTCAAGCAAATCAAGATAGGGCCCTGACTCAGTAAAGACGTCTTGCATGCCAACCCTCTCCATCGGAACCGGGAAATGCTCCACCAAAACTTCCGCCACAGATGGAACATGCCTCAGCGAAGATCTATCTTGCGTGGCTGGCTGTCAGTAGGCAAAAATATCCTCCCTGCTGGCGATGCGTGGGTTATTTTTGTAATCTGGCAAGACTCGGGCATTGTCTGCAATTGAAACTATCTCTTCCTGGGTGATTCCTGGCCCTTCTAGGTTCAGCCGCATCAGCAGCAGCTCGGAATGTTATTCCCGATCGTAACTCTGCACCAACATCCGGTAGATTTCGTCACGGTCTGCAATACGCGGGTTGTTTTTGTAATCTGGCAGCACCCTGCTGTTATCAGCGATCGCCGAAACATCATCCAGGGTGGCTCCTAATCCTTTCAAACTAAGCCACATCCCGATCTTCTTCATAAAGGCATCCAATACCTCACAAGAACGGGCTGCAGCTTCTTCATCCGGTAAGTTCCTTAAAGACGGATCGAAGATGCGTCCCATATCAGCGAACTGGCGGATCGCGCATGAGAAGGTGAAGCGGGTAAACTCTGGGTACGTAACTGCCAGCGATTCGCCGTGCATGATCTGTGGGCAATGACCACTGATGGTCATGCCAATCCCATGCGGGAGGGTGACTCCGGCGTTAGCGATGCATAATCCGGCAAGGGTATCGGCCCAGGCCATTGCCTCGCGCCCTTCAATAGAGGAACCATCCTTAACCACCTGGGGAAGGATTTTTGCGACGGTGCGAATGGCCTCCAATGCAAGCATATCGGTATACGGCGAGGCGGCCGGGTGAAGATAGCTCTCGAATGCGTGACAGAAAGCATCAAAGCCGGTCGAGGCTGTAATGTGGGGGGGCATGGTTACCATCAGCTCGGGATCGACAATCGCAACCTTTGGATAGACGAACGTGCTGTAGATAGCCGATTTGGTCTTGGTCTTGGTGTCTGTCATCACTGCCACCTGGGTTACTTGCGAGCCTGTTCCCGAGGTGGTTGAAACAGCGATGATCGGCAGGGTTTTCGCCGTGGGAGGCGTTTTGAAGAATAAGTAATCCCAGGCGGTGCCAGGATGGGTGGCTTCGACAGCAATCGCCTTGGCTGTGTCCATGCTTGACCCTCCGCCAACACCCAGAATAACCTCAGCACCGAAATGTTTTGCAAGGTTGGCACCCTCGATCACACAATCGGTGGTGGGATTAGAGATGACGCTGTCATAGTGGGCATAGTCAACGCCGGCTTCTTTAAGGCAGACTTTGATCCGATCATAGCGCGGGCCGAAGGAATTTCCGGCCGGGACAGTAACCAGGAGACAACGCTTGCCGTAGCTGGAAACGATTTTGCCGACTTCGTTAACCGTTCCACGCCCGAAGCGGATATCAGTGGGTTGTAAATATGTGAATGATTTCATTCGTATCTCTTTCTACAGGTCGATCATTACCTTCATGTAATTTCCACCCGAAGCTTCAATTGCCTCGTATGCTTTCAAGTAGTCTTTGAAAGCGAACCGGTGGGTCACCATTTGGTCCAGGCATAACTTTCCAGTTCCAGCCAGCTCAATCGCCCGGACATAATCCTTCCTCTGGTACATTAGCGTACCGATCAGGCTGAGTTCGCGATCTTGCACTAGGCCTAGGTCGACCAGTGGTTTCTTGCCGAAAACCCCGACTACAATTATTGTGCTTCCTTTGCGTGCATTGGAAACTGCCTGGGTAATCGTGTCCTGCGCCCCGACACATTCCAGGATCAGGTCGGCCTTATCCAGTACGAAGGCATTGAGGATGGCCTGGCCCAGATCATCTTTTTGTGGGTTAACCACATGCTCAAAACCGCAGGCGCGGGCCTTCTCGAGTTTGTACTCACTGACATCGGTAAGTATGACGCCTCTTGCCCCGGAAGCCCGCGCTACCTGAGCCACCAGGTTGCCGATGGTGCCTGCGCCCAACACAACCACATTCAGACCTTCCACACTACCGGCTCGTGAAATGGCGTGGGTTGCGACCGAAACGGGTTCGATCAAGGCAGCTTCATCGAGGGTCATGGCTTCAGGGAGTTTCAAAACCATATCCGCTTTGATTGCGAAAAACTCTTGCGCTGCGCCGTCGGTCTGAAAACCCATTACCTTGAGGTTGTCGCAGATGTGATACATCCCGTGCCGGCAGGGGTAGCATTGGCCGCAGGTCACCTGGGGCATGAAGACCACTTTATCGCCGGGCTCAAAGCCCTTCACGTTGGCTCCGGTCTCGGCGATCACGGCCCCAATTTCATGACCCTGAACAACCGGGTAGCTGGTGTAAGGGTGCAGGCCGTGAAACACGTGGATATCCGATCCGCACACACCGATGCGCTTGATCTGCAGGATCACTTCATCAGCTGTCAGGCGTGGTCGTTCGATATCTGCGAATTCGATCTTGCCTGGACGGATCATAACCGCCTGTTTCATATACTCTCCCTTAAAAATGGGGTCTTAATTTCATTTACAATTCATCTTAATAACCGGTTTCCCTGCTAAATTCGGTCTGTACTGCGGTACCGAATTCTCCCTCGGCTTCAATAAATTCAGACAAAATTTGCTCGATAGATTTACCTGCAGAGCGGTCATTGGACCGACGGATCTTATAGCCCGGACACCTCAGTCGGATTGTGTCTGGCCATGCGGTCGAGTTCGGCGGATGTAAAGCCGGCCTCCGCCAGCGCGGCCAGATACAACCGAAAGCCCTGCACCGGTGCCGGGTTCACGGCCTGCCCCAAGTCGGTGGAAAGGATCGTCGTCTCGACGCCGAGGGCGCGGATGTCTGCGGTGATGCGCGCCATTGGCACGCCGCCTCCGATGGAAGTTGTCGAGGCATAGCAGCGTTCGAACCAGATACCAGGCCCGGCGAGCGCAAGTTGCTGTTGGATCGAAAGATTGACCGGGGGGAATTCGGGATGGGTCACCAAGATCCTCTTCATTCCGGCCCGCCTCGCCGCGGGGATCACCGCCGCAATTTCACTGAATGCAATGTGCCCCGTGCCGAGAATGACGTCCTTCTCTGCCAGCAGAGCCAGCACTTCCAGCACAGCCTCGCTCGCTTCGCCTTGCTCATTCAAGATTTTAATACCGCCTTTACGACCCTCATAATGACGGTGATTGGCAGCGGATAACGTGGGCAGCCACACCTCGCGTGCGCCAAGTGCGAGCGCGAATTCCACGGCCGCCGGGTTGATACCTCCCACCTGTGCGTTGAGGACCAGCCCACCCAACACAGCTAGCCCCGGCACATGGGGCGCGACCAGTGCGGCGCGGTCAGCGGTCAGCGTGCTATGATTCTTCAGCAGGATGGCTCGCATCCCAGCCCCGCCGGCTGCATGCGCAACACCAAAATCGTCTAGCAGGCGCGGGCGATCATCAGGCGCACTGTGTACATGCAGATCAATCACGCCGCTGAGGTCAATCTCTTCTTCCATACACTACAAGTGGGCCGTCTGGCCGCCGTCCACCGGAATAACCGCGCCGGTGATGAATGAGGCTTCGTCTGAACATAGGAACACCGCCGCCGCTGCGATCTCCTCGGGTTGACCGAGGCGGCCGCTCACCAAGCGATCGCGAAAGGTAGCCAGTTCATCCGGAGGGCGCGAATTATTTAGCAGGGGAGTATCGGTCGGCCCAGGGCAGACCGCGTTCACCCGAATGCCCTCGCGCAGGTGGTCGCAGGCCATCGCCTTCGTCAATCCAGTCACTCCAAACTTGCTCGCGGCATATGCCGCAATCCCGGGAGCGGCGGAGATCCACCCTACCGATGAGGAGATATTGAGAATCACACCTCGGCCTTGCTGCCGCATCAACGGAATGGCCGCACGGCTACACAGGTACACTGACTTGAGGTTGATGCCCATGATCCAATCCCACGTCGCTTCATCAGTAGTGACTACGTCACCTCGGCAATATACACCGGCGTCGTTGACCAAGATATCCACGCGCCCGAAAGTTTGCACCGCAAAAGCGATCAACGCCTCAGCCTCGGCCCACCGCGAAACGTCTGCACGCCGGAAGATGGCCCGGCCGCCGGATGCTTCGACGGCCGCCACGACTTCGGCTCCCGCGATTTCGTTCAAGTCGGCCAAGACGACCTGTGCCCCCTCATGGGCAAAGGCCTCGACGATGGCGCGCCCAATGCCCATAGCACCGCCAGTAACGATGGCTGTTTTGTTGACCAGACGCATATGAATTCTCCGTTCTGTTTGCCAGTTAAATTAACGGATAGTGCAGCACCTCGCCCGGGCGCAGGACGACTGGCCTCGGCGCGCGGCCCTCGGCCGCGCGTGATTTGAGCACCTTCACAAAGGCCGCCACGTCCGCCCGCCCTTCGGGATTCAGAAAATGACAACACACCGCCACATCCAGCCCCAGCCATATAGCAGCCAATGCGCCCTCGTCCCCGCTCATCTCGTTGCCATAGTGGTCATGCAGGCCGAGCGATTCAAGATACTCACTTTCCATTTCGCAGGCACAGATCAGCCCCACCGTTGGCCGGTAAAGTTCGCCGACGAGTTTGAGATCGGAAAAGATGGCCGTATCGCCGGAATGGTAGATGCGGGTCTCGTCGTCCACATAAATCATGAAGCCCATCGGCGCGCCAGAGAGAAATTGGCCGTCCGGCGCGAGGCGGATGCTGGCATGCATCGAGGGAATCGAGCGGATACGGATGCCTAGCGGGTTCACCTGACCGTGCCATGGCAAGGTGCGGAATTGGCCATCGGCCACGCTCTGGCATTTCAAGAAATACTTGACTTCGGGGCCACACACCACCGGGCAGCCGAATCTCTGAGCGACAGCCGCCGCCTCGCCCAGGTGATCTACGGCGAGATGGGTGACCAATAGCAAATCTACGCGCTCAAGATCAGCCACGCGCACTGGACTGACCGGGTTGGAATCCAGACAGGGGTCAATCAGGATCACCCGGTCATCGGGTAAGATGATGCGAAAAGCCGCAATGCCTAAGAACTGGATGTGAGTTGGCATGTCAAAGAGTCTCCGGAATGAAATGCAACGGCTCGGGGCCGTGCTCGGTCACGAGGATTGTGCCTCCCAGAAACGCACCGCCTACTCCCGGCACGCGCACCGCCGGATGCAACACCAGCACAAGGCCGGGTTTGATCTGAGCGTCGCCCTCAATATCCACGCGGGGCGGTTCGGGCAAGTCCAGGCCAATGCCATGCCCGGTGTCATGTTCGGCATATTCCATGAATCCGGCCGGGCTGAGAATCGAATTCACTGAGGATTGAATGTCGCACAGGCTCCGCCCGACCTGCGCTGCTTCGACCGCCGCGCGATAAGCGGCATGCGTAGCCGCGAAGATTTTTTGCTGAGCCGCGCTCACCTCACCGACCGCGAAGGTACGCGCCGCCTGAGTCCAGTATCCCCCGACCTGAGTGGCAACTTCCAGCACCACCACTTCCCCGGACTCGGCTGCGCCGGCACCGGGGGTGTGAACCAGATCGCGGCTCCCGCGCGTGGTAATCGCAACCAGCCACTCTTCGGCGGCCGCGCCGCGGGCTGTGTGTTCGGCCTCGGCAACAATCTGACTCTCCGTGATCCCCGGTCGAATGCGGTCTCTGGCCGCAGCGATGGCGAGATCGGTTACCCGCGCCGAGGCGCGCAAGCAGTCAAGTTCAGCAGACGATTTGACTTCACGGAGAGCCATCAAAAGATCACGCGCATCGTCGAATTGCAGATGCGGCAATGCCGCGGCGATTTGCTGGTGCAGGCTGTGTGGCCATTCGTCCATCACCATATCGCCTGCTCCCAGCCCCACTTTGGCCTCCGCCAGGCCATGCGCCTTCAGCCAATCCACGATATCTCGCCCGATGCCAGGCACGTCTCCTGAAGCGCGCACATCGTCGAACCAGCAAGCACGGCGAGCGCGCTCCAGATCAAAAGGAAAACGAATGAAGAGGGTTGCGTCCCCCACCAGTGGTAGGAGCGCGGCGGCGACATTAGCAATGTAGTTCGGGCGATAGCCAGTGAGGTAACGAACCTGACCACGTTTCCACGAATAAACGATCAGCGCCTCAAGCCCGCGTGTGCGCATCGCGGCGCGGACGGCGATTAAGCGAGCTTGATAATCAGAGGCAAGCACAGTCATAGCAACCTCCACAGGTTTTCGAGCATGGCACGGAAATCGGATAGGAAGGGCGCGGCCAGCGCCCCGTCGAGCGCGCGGTGATCCGCCGAAAGCCGCAGGCACATCATCGGCCTCAATTCAATCGTTCCGTTTCTCCCAACTGGGGTCGAGATGATTTGCCCCACGGCTAGGATGGCGGCCTGCGGCGGGTTGACGACGGCAGTGAAGGCGTCAATACCGAGCGGGCCGAGGTTTGAGATCGTGAGTGTGCCACCCGACAAGTCAGCCGGAGCAAAACGGCCCTCGGCGGCGGCAGCCTGAATCGCCTCCAGCCGCACCGCGATGGCCTGCAGACTCAGGAGATCGGCGTCGTGAACAACTGGAACCATCAACCCGACGGGAGTGGCCACCGCGACACCGACGTTGACGCGGCGATATCGGCGGAGTTCGCCATCCACGAACGTCACATTGATCTCGGGGTGCGCCCGAAGCGCGGCGGCGACGACACGCACGAGCAGAGCGGTGATTGAGGGTTTCCCATCTGCCCACTCGCGCCAGCGCATGGCCTCGGTCATATCCACGCTGGCTTCGAGGACAAACTGCGGGGTAACTGCCCAACTGGCTGTTAGCCGCTCCCCGGTGCGGCGGCGAATCGCCGAGAGCGGTACGATGTCGTATTCAACACCAACTCCGGCGATTCCGATTTCCGCTTCAGGCTGCGCAGAGGCCGCTGCGACAGCAGCCAGCACGTCGCGCTCGAGGATACGCCCGCGCGGGCCGCTACCCCGAAGTGCCGACAAGTCCACGCTGTGCTTGGCGGCGAGGCGTTTGGCGATGGGTGACGCAATAGTCCGGCCTCCGGCACGAGGGTCGAGTATTGTGACCGTAGGCGAGCGTGGCAACAGGCTCGGAGACGGCGGGGTAGTTTGAGCGGAGAGCTGTGCAGCCGCTGACTGCGCCGCCGCTGCTGGCAGTTCTTCGCCGGGCGCAAGCAAGTAGGCCATCATTGCACCGACCGGCACTTCATTACCGGGAACCACACATATCCCAGCCAGCACGCCGTCCGCCTCGGCCTCGACCCCCACCGTGGCCTTGTCCGTTTCCACCTCGAAGAGATGTGCGCCACGCCTCACGAACTTGCCTTCCTTGACCATCCAGTCAACGAGAATCCCCAACTGCATGTCATGTGTCAGTCTGGGCATGCGCACTTCATGCATAGCACGCCTCCCGCACCGCAGCAGCGATCTTTTCCGGCGTCGGCCAAATCTCAGCTTCGAGTCGGTTACTGTACGGAACTGGTACATCGAGCGCAGCCACCCATCCGACCGGCGCGTCGAGCCAGTCGAAACACTCACTGTAGATGCGCATCCCCCAATCAGCGGAAACGCTCCCCGTGCGCGGCGCTTCGGAGACGACGACGGCGCGGTGCGTCTTGCGCACCGACACAAACATCATTTCTTCATCGAGCGGGAGGAGGGTGCGCGGATCCACGATTTCGATCTCAATGCCTTCCGCCGCAAGAGTTTCGGCGGCGGTAAGAGCCGATTGAACCATCTTGCCCACGGCGATTACCGTGCAATGCGTTCCCGGTCGCTTCACCTCGCCATGTCCGAGGGGGATGACGTAATCGCCGTCCGGCACCTCCCCTTTTTCCCCATACAGACCTTTGTGTTCCAGATAGATGACAGGATTGTCGTCACGAATGGCGGCCTTGAGCAGACCTTTGGCATCGGCGGGCGTGGAGGGCAACACCACTTTGAGACCGGGGATCTGGACATACCACCCTTCGACACTTTGGGAATGATGTGCCGCTGAACTTTTCCAGGAAAGCCCGCCCTGCGGCATGCGGACGACCAACGGCGCGCAGCACTGCCCGCCGAACATGTAGCGCAGTTTGGCGGTCTCGTTAGCGATCTGGTCGAAGGCCAGCGCCGAAAAGTCCGCAAACATGATCTCAACCACCGGTCGCATACCGGCAACGGCGGCGCCGAGCGCTGTGCCGACGATGGTGTTCTCAGAGATCGGGGTGTCGCGGACTCGCTCCGGTCCGAAGAGATCAAAGAGGCCGCGCGTGACGCCGAACGCACCGCCATGTTTGCCAATGTCTTCACCGAGGAGGAAAACGGTCTTGTCGCGCTCCATCTCCTCGCGTAGCGCCTGATTGATGGCTTGTAGGTAAGTCAACTCAGGCATAGATATACTCGGTGACCGTCGCCGGATCCGGTTCGGGGCTGGCGGCGGTAAATTCGAGCGCAGCCTGTACCTCGATCGCGGCTGCGCCAACCATCGCTTCCAAGTCGGCCTGGGTCGCTACGCCGATTTCGAGCATGCGTGCGCCAAGTCTTGCAATCGGGTCGCGCGTACGCCGCGCCTCTTTTACTTCCTGCTCGCTCCGATAGACCTGCAGCTCGCCGAAGTAATGACCCTCGAACCGATAAGTGTCCGCTCCCAGGAAACTTGGCCCACCACCTTTGCGCGCCCGCGCGATGCTCGAGCTCGCCCAATCGTAGACCGCCAAAACATCTTGCCCGTCGAGCATGGCACCGGGCATGCCATAGGCTGAAGCCAGCGCCGCCATGTCGCTGACGGCGATGGATCGTTCAACCGGTGTGGATACAGCGTAGTGATTGTTCTCGCACACGAACAGCACCGGCAATTTCCACACTTGGGCCAGGTTAAGTGCCTCATATAGGGTGCCCTGCCCTAGAGCGCCCTCGCCAAAGAAGACAGCGACGACTCGAGGCTGCCCGGACATCCGCGCGGCCAGCGCCGCTCCCACGCCAACCGGTGCGCCGGAGGCGACGATCGGATAAGCCCCGAGGCTACCGACGTCAAACGCGGCCACGTGCATCGAGCCCCCACGTCCTCTACAGTACCCCGAGTCCTTACCGCAAATCTCGGCCATCAGTCGTTTCACATCTGCGCCTTTGGCGATGTGGTGTCCATGGCCACGGTGCGTGCTCGTGATCCAGTCGTCGCTTCGGAGGGCAAAGCAAACCCCCACTGCCACGGCCTCCTGCCCGCTGGAAGCATGGATACCGCCTTTTAGAGCGCCCTGGCGGTATAACCCGCCCGCCGCCTCTTCAAAGCGGCGGATGAGATTCATCGTCCGGTACATGCGGTGCAGGAGGTCGGGATCGTATTGGATAGTCATAGATGAACCACTTCGCCTCGCGCAGCGGAGTCATACGCGGCAAAGGCGACCGCGAGCGTTCGCAGGTTATCCCGGCCGGAAGTCTCCGGTTCGGTCCCGGCGCGCAGGCATTCGATGAAGTGACGCTGAGCTGCGGTGTAACTCGCCTGGTAAGCCCCTTCGGGCGCCACATCGAAAGCAGGTCGCTGCCACATCCCGCTTTTGGTCGTCACCCGCAGGAGATCACCCTGATCGGGTAGCAACTCGATAGTGCCTTCGTCTCCTTCGATGGTCACCTGTTCCAATTGGCCGGATCGCGCTTCGCCCATGACCGTCGCCCAACTGATGTCAATGACGCTCGTCACCCCGCTCAGGTCCAGGGTTAGAAGCGCCCGGTCCTCGCCTTTGCACAGCGGACTGACGTGGTCTATTCGTGCATAGACACCGGTGACTTCGCCGAACAGGAAACGCAGGACGTCCATGAGATGGATGCCCCATTCGTAGATGATTAGCCTGTCCATCTCGGCTGTGTAGGCCTGGCTGACAAACAGAGGCGGCAGGCCGCCATTGGGGCAAGACAATGTCATATCATTGTGGCGAGCGATTCGAGCGTAGCGGGGACGGCCGATCACCCTCTCGTCCAGCAAGTGCTTGATCTCCCGGTACCAGCTTCGCCAGCGCCAGTTCTCGTTGACCGAGAGGAGGACACCGGCGGTCTCACAGGCGGTCAGCATAGCCCGCGCGTCTTCAAGGCTGGGGGCTAGGGGTTTCTGGCAGAGAACATGCCGGCCACGGACGGCGGCAGCCTCCACCTGTTCACGGTGCACCTCGGGAGCGGTGGCGATGTCAACGAAGTCGAGCGCCTCTTGGTCAAGCAACTGCCGGTAGTCGCCATAGACATGCTCCGGTGAGATACCGAACTCGCGCGAGCGGGCCTCGGCCTTGCTAACGTCACGGTTGGCTAGCGCTACGATCTGCACCCCGTCGATTTGAGCCCAGGCTCGCAGGTGGAAGAGGGAGACGTGCCCACAACCCAGCAGAGCGCCACGTAAAGTCATCTTTGCACCTCAGCCCAATGCCACCTTGCCGCACAGATGGACCTGAAGGCCCATCGCATGCAGCTGAGCGGCCTTGGTCGCCAAGGCCTGGTCAGCGCGTTCCGCTGATGACGCATATGCGACGTTGATGTGATTAGCCTTGTGACAGGCCATCATCTGGTCACGGGTGACGCCGTGCACGCCGGCGTGCATAATCGGCCACTGCGGGGTCGTCAGCCGCTTGTGGCGTTCGGTTTCCTCACGCAGGAGGACGACGGCCGCTCGGCCCAGGTCGGCATGCAGTCCGCCCTCCATGATATCGCAGAGGTGGTCGGGGAAGAGGCCTCGACTACCGACGATCACGCTTAGGGTGGTTGACTTGAGTCCTGTGTCCATATCCATCTCTGTGAAGCAAGCCTCCAACCGCTCCAACGATCGTCACCACTTCCCAAGGATCCTGGGTCTGCCCAGGTAGACCGGGTAGTCTCCGTGGCCCAAGTAGCAAGGGCCCACGTAAACGCGAGGAGCCTCGCGCGGCTGGCCACCAACGAGGTCGACTTCCCGCGGCCAGGCTTTGTCTGCAGGGGTCAAGCGGTAGGTGCTCTCAGACCGCGTGTCGAAGGCTAGGATTGGTGCGTCCGACGCGAGGATGAGGTCGTTTCCGGTAACATCGTGCACCTCGGCCGTCCGACCAAGCCATGGGTTGGCGACACGACAGCGGCCGCCCGCTTCACTGCTCACGACGATCCAGTCAACAGCTCCATGGCTGGCAGCCGCAGAAACCAAGAAGGCACCCACCGCCCGAAAACCAGCGAAACGGCCTGACCAGTCGTGAGGTAACGCTGGAAAAACACGGATAAGTCCGTCATACGTCTGAAGCACCATCTCGTTGACAGCTGAGGCGAAGCCCTCTGACGTGTTGAGTATGGCCGGTTGGCGAATCCGCTGCTTGTGGGTCCAGGCCACGTTCCATGCGAAGGTCCCATTGAGTTTTTGGAACTGCCAGATACCCAAGTCGTATAAATATGCCCGTGCGGCCTCCCCTTCGCCCAAGCGGGCCATAATGCAGCACAGCCAAGGCCAGGACATGTCGTCGTTCCAGGTGGGTAGGCTGAAGGGAGCTAAGTCAAGCTTACGACCACTGCGGGCCAACAGACCAAAGGCCGTGTGACGAAATGTCTCCCACAACGGGTGCCCTGGGCCAACGTCACCAGTGGGGAAAACCGGAGCCATCAAAGCGGGATGGTTCAAAGCCAGATCAGCTGGTGCACCCTCGTAATCCAGTATCACCTCACCAGCTATGGGGTATTGGGCCAAGCTCGCCAGAATTTCCTTCCAGACCGCCCGTCGGTCTGCATCTACCCCCAGGATCTCGGCTGCCTCTATCCCAGCCGTCAGCAACTCCCGCAAAAACGCCAGGTCCTGAGTGACGTCCCGCACCCACCACTCTCCCTGTTCGGATGAGTTGCTAGGCCAGATGTGGACAGTACCCCTCTCGTCTCGGGAGACATAGTCCTCGTAGAAAGTGAGCACGGCCTTCATAACCGGATAAGCCACTTCGGCCAGGAAAGCCCGATCTCGAGTGTAGCGGTAGCGTTGCCAGAAGATACTCGTGTGCCAAGCAGGGACATGGAGGCAATAGCGAGCCCATCCAAAGCCCATCTCAGTTCCGTTGTCCGTGGTCATGTGCGGATACTTCGCCCCCCGCATGTCGTAGACCTCTCGGGTCTCTTCCGTCACCCTTGGCAACATAGCGTGGAAGGTGCGGATATAGGGCTCGGCCAGTTCGGGGTGGTTGGCCGTCAGCACTGGCCAATAGAGTTGCTGGATGTTGACGTTGCCGTGGTAGTCGCCATGCCAGGACTGGAAATCATCAAGAAACCATGGGCTAAAAAGAGCGGGAGGCTGAGAACCTCGCGACGAGGAGGCCAGTAGGTACATTGAGAGATACCACAAGTTTTCAATATAGTCGTCGGACAGGTCCAGGAAAGAACGCGACCAGAAGCCGTTCCACCAAGCTACATGCTCAGCCCGAAGGGCATTGTACCCATCGGACAGGGCCTGTGTCAGGAGGGTACGGGCTGCAGCCACAGGGTCATCGGCCTCGCGGTTTGTGACCACAGCCACATAAGCGGTAAGATGAAGGGTATCGAGGGGGTTGAAGGTCCAGCGAAAACCATCGGCGAGCAGCTCGGCATCCCGTACCGGGCCAACCACTCGGGCCATCATCACGTAGCGGAAACCGTCGGGAAAGAGGTAGTCTATCCAGGCGAAATCTCCGTGTTTTTCTAGGTGAGGCGATCCTAGGGTTGGATCGGGGATACGGATTAGTTCGACAGCGCCGCGCTGGGGCGCAGTGGTGGTGTGATCCGCCTGCACAACCAGCAGGTTGCGGGTCGCACAGACGAAAGAGGTGATGCGTCCAGAGCCATAGCGGGTGCTGTAGATCGTGCTGGCCATTGCATCGTGAAGAAATAAACGCTGCTCAAACTGGTCATGCACTTCGGTGAGGAAGTCGGGGTTGTAGCCGCCAGCCGAGAGTCGCAACGATCCACAAGGTTTGGGAGAAGGTGGATGTTGCCAGGCTTGGGGCTTGGAACTAAAGGGCATCCGTGAGTAGGGGATAGCCTCGCGGCCAGTCAGGTCCCACAGCGCCAGTCGGTCTTCCGCCCGAACCAGACGTACCACCTCGTCATGAGCAGTCAAAGGCGCACTAGCCCGATCAAAGCGGCGATCCCATACATCCACCTTGGTCAGCCCCCACTCGAACGACTTGGGTTTATACAAAGTCGCACATAGGTCGCCGTTGCCCAGTGGTGTCCCGTCCTCCCAGTCCCGGGCAGGCGCCTGGTATATCAGGTCGTGTTGGGCCAGGAACGCTGGCATGTCAACCTCAAAGGGGACCCCAGGAAAACTCATGACCTTCTTCGCCCTTTTCATCGCTCGCCTCCTCGTCGGTTAACCGAAGCGGTATCGTAGCCGGGCATAGCGGCTGGAGATGGCTTCCGCCTCGACGCCGAATGCCCAGGCCTCGCGGGCCGTCTCGTCATGGACGCGAGCATAGGAGGAGAGAAGACCGAACTGAGCCCAGCGGGCATACAGGGCCGATTGGCTCTCCCCTGCAAAATCGTCGATATCGTGGCTCGTCATCGGTGCGCATTCCCTCTTGTTTTTGCCAGGGCAGCCGTGCGCCGCGCCAAGTCGGAGATGGAGCTCTCCTGAAAAGTGGGGACGATGCTTTCCAGCCGATCGTTCAAGGGAGCAATCCATTTGTCTGGCAGGGCATTGGCGCCGAGCATGGTACCCAGTATCGAGCCGGTCGTGGCGCCGGTGCAATCAGTATCCCACCCGCCCATCACGGCCAAGCAAATGCTCTTCTCCAAATCGCCGGCACCGTAGAGCAGGCCGAGTACAATCAAGCAGGTATTGTTGATCACATGGGCGGAATGATAAGCACCGTACCTGGCATTGACCCGCTCCCACGCGTCTTCCCAGGTCGGGCACTCACGGGCCCAGGCCTGGGTATCCCGCACTGCCCTGGCCAGGCGGCAATCCTCCGGGATCTCGGCCAGGCCGGCGCCGACAATCTGGTCGGGGTCATCCGTAGCGAAAGCGGCGGCGATGCAGGCCGCCGCCCACATGGCGCCGTAGATGCCGTTCCCTGTGTGGGAGAGTGAGGCATCGCGATAGGCGAACGCCGCCGCCTTCTCCGGCTGACCCGGGTTGACGTAGCCCCACATGTCGGCTCGGATCTGGGCCCCAATCCACTCGCGATACGGGTTGCGGTGAAGGGCTGTGTGCGGCGGGTCAATCCCATGCGTCAGGTTGCGGAACGCCACGGCTTCGGCGGTGTAGACTTTGCCGAAAAACAGGTTGTTGATCCAGGCCTCGGCCACGTCCCGGGTGCTGAAATCGCGGCCACAGGTCTCCAGGATGTGCAACCCCATTACCGTGTAGTCAATATCGTCGTCACGGGTCATACCCCGAACGCGACCCAATGCGGTCGCCGTATAGTTCTTCCAGAGCGCCAGCCCTTCGGGAAACGGGTCGAGCACTGGAAAGTACGAGGCGAGCGGGTAAGCGTCGGCGGTTCGCAGGTAGGTTTCGAT